>WNGQ01001138.1_pt1 | contig 29780 bp, 23 predicted proteins | sample 5407661 | NCBI WGS metagenome assembly WNGQ01 (sample SAMN13153382, study PRJNA577476) | soil metagenome | isolation source: 60 cm soil or saprolite under Garry oak tree replicate 2 | place: USA:California | collected 2016-06-15 | reverse complement strand
AGCTTGTTGTTTAACCTCTGCTCCGCTCGGGCTCGTTGAGCTAAGCGAGGGTCTCGTCGGCTGGCGGACAGCAGGCCGGCCCTGGCGTGATCATGTGCGCTGTTGCGAACGCCACTGATCACTACCAAGGCCGTGAGGGTGAGTCTGCTGGACGATGCCGCCCGCGTCGAGTCCCTGAGGGTGCTGTCTGGGTTTCGGACCGACTTCTACCGCTGTCTGACCGCGCGGGCTGACGCGCTGTTTGAGTTGACCGACGCGCTGCTGTGTGCCGACGGGCCGGTCAAGACGCTGGTCGACCTGGCGCTGGCGCCCGAGCACCGGCGCAGCCACGGCATGCTCTACGACGGGCTGGGCTGCGGCCGGATCGAGGTGGACCGGCTGCGCGCGACGCTGGCCGGCCTGCCGCTGCCACGGGCCGCCGATGGGCGGATCGTGCTCGGCGTCGACGTCAGCCCGTGGCTGCGCTCGGCTGCGCCGACCAGCGCGGAGCGGCTGTTCTGCCACGTCTACCGACGGGCCAAGCATCAGCCCCAGCTGATCCCGGGCTGGCCGTACTCGGTGGTCGCCGCGCTGGAGGCCGGCCGGACCTGTTGGACGGCGGTGCTGGACGCGGTCCGCCTGGGGCCCACCGACGACGCCACCGCGGTGACCGCCGGCCAGCTCCGCGCCGTCGTCGGCCGCCTGATCGCGGCCGGGCACTGGCACGACGGCGATCCGGACATCCCGGGTCGTCTGCGACGCCGGCTACGACGTCACCCGGCTGGCGTTCGTGCTGGCCGACCTGCCCGTGGAGCTGCTGGGACGGCTGCGCTGCGACCGGGTCCTGCGGCTGCCAAGGCCACCCAGGCTGCCAGGGACCAATGGCCGCCCACCCAAGCACGGCCCCGAGTTCGCCCTGGACAAGCCCAGCACCTGGCCCGAGCCGCAGCAGACCACGACCACCGCCACCACCCGCTACGGCACCGCCAAGGCCAGCAGCTGGGACCGGCTGCACCCCCGGCTCACCCACCGCACCTGCTGGATTGACCACCACGGCGACCTGCCTGTCATGGAAGGCACCCTCATCCGGCTGCAGGTCGAGCACCTGCCCGGCGACCGCGACCCCAAGCCGGTGTGGCTGTGGTCCTCGGCCACCGGCGCCACCGCCGCCCACCTGGACCGGCTCTGGCAGGCGTTCCTCCGAAGATTCGATCTTGAACACACGTTCCGGCTGTTCAAGCAGACCCTGGGCTGGACCACCCCCAAGCTCCGCATCCCTCAGGCCGCCGACCGCTGGACCTGGCTGGTCATCGCCGCCCACACCCAGCTCCGCCTCGCGCGACCGCTGGCCGATGACCTGCGCCGCCCGTGGGAGAAGCCCGCCCTGCCGAATCGCCTTACCCCGCCCGGGTCCGCCGAGGGTTTCGGAACCTCCGCGCCAAGACCACCCTGCCGGCCAGCGCGCCGAAACCCGGCAAGCCCGGCCCCGGACGCCCACCCGGGTCCAACAACCACAGGCCCGCGCCGCACTACCAGGTCGGCAAGACCGTCAAAAGAGACCTCACGCTCTCAGCCAGGCAGCAACGAACGGGTTAAACGACAAGCTGAGTTTCTGGTCGTAGAAGGACCTGACGTCGGCAGGAGTGACTCCCCCGAAGGCAGACAGCGGTTCATACCGGCCGATCACCCGGAGCAGGTGGTTCGGCCAGAACAGCCGGTGTCGAAGCAGCGGCGAGCCGTCCACCAGGGATCGTCCTCGTAGCCAGGAAGCTGCATGGTCAAAGGCACCTCAACTCATGGCTGTGTTCTTCAAATTCGGTGCCGTTCCCGGCGGCGTCACCGCGTGGCTGGCGGCAGGTCATGGTTGCCACGCCGGCGCCGTAACGCTTCCGTCACGCAGGTCGGCGACACTGCCACGCACACGTGGCCGTCGTGGCTGCGACGGTGGCAGGGGTGGAGGTGCTGCATGCAGACATCGCGGGCGCCCAGGAGGGTGACCTCCGGCGCCCGACCGGCCCGACCCGCTTGGCGGCGCTGGCGGCCGGCCGGGTTGGCGTGGGCGCTGTGGGCGCTGGCCATGCTGAGCGTCCCCATGGCCGCCTGGCTGGATCACCTGCTGCGCCAAGCCGGCCGGCCCGACCTCCTCGAGCTCACCCCCACCGCGATCCCTCCCGTGCTCGGAGCGGTGAGCGCCGCCACGGTCGGTGCAGTGCTGGCCACCCGCCGGCCCGGCTGGCTGCTGCTGGCGCTTGGCCTGTCCCTGAGCGCAAGTGGGCCGGCCGAGGCGTATACGAACTATGCGGTGGCCAGTCCCGGCGCACCGCCAGCCGCCAGCCTGGTGGCCCTGTACATGCCCGCCACCGTTGTCACGGCGTTCGCCTGCATCGGGTTCGTCCTGCTGCTCACGCCCACCGGGACGCTGCCCTCGCCCCGCTGGCGCTGGTGGGCAAGGGCCATGGTGGCCACACTCGTCGCCCTGCTGCTGGTGGTGACGCTGGCGCCCAAACCCAGCGACCAGCCCTCCCAGACGGTCGACAACCCGCTCGACCTCCATGCGCTCAGCGGGGTGCTGCTGATCGCCAACCAGACAGCCTTCGCCGTCACCATCATCGCCTTCGTGGTCACCGCCGCCTCGCTGGTGGTGCGCTTCCGCCGCGCCCGCGGCACCGAACGTCAGCAGTTGCGGTGGGTGGCATTGGCCACGGTCGTGGTGTCGCTGCTGTTCGTGGTGGTCCTGGCCGCCTTGGCGCTGGAGACCTTTGCCCTGGCCGCATTGGCGGGGAGTCTCTGCGTGGCGGTGCTGCCGCTGGCGATCGGCGCGGCGGTCCTGCGTTACCGGCTGTATGACCTGGACCGCATCATCAGCCGCACCCTGAGCTACGGGCTGCTGACAGTGCTGCTGGGTGGTGCCTACGCGGGGGTGGTCCTTGGGTTTGGCGAGCTGTTGGGGCGGGCCTCGAGTCTGGCGGTCGCCGGAGCGACCCTGGCGGTGGCCGCGGCGTTCCAGCCCGCCCGCCGCCGCATCCAGCAGCTGGTCGACCGGCGCTTCAACCGTCACCGCTACGACGCCACCCAGACGATCACGCGGTTCAGCGCCCGGCTGCGCCAGGCGATCGACCTGGACGCCCTGACCACCGAGCTTCTGGCCGTCGTCGACCAGACCATGCAGCCGACTCGGGTGTCCCTGTGGCTGCGGCCATCGCCACCGCACGGATCTCCCAACGCAGCCTGGACCGGGGACGGCGCCTCAGCGCCACAACGAACTTGAGGAACGCAGCACGCTAAGCAAGGTCCTCTATCGGCTCGACCCATTGTGCCCGCCAGGCCGGCGGCTCCCATGGCTCGCCGTAGTAGAGCCGCTGGCGGACGACCTTGCCGTCGCGGAACTCCATGATGTCAACGACGTTGAACGGAGTCGCGCCGTTGTACCGGATGGTGAACTCGCTGACCCAGAGGTCTTGCCGGCCGATTGTCCGATGCAGCTCGATGGTGACGCGGGCGGGGTAGGCGGACCGGAAGGCAATGATGTTGGCCTTGCCGCGGATGCGCTCCTTGCCTTGGGGGAACTCCAGCACGGCGTCGTCGGCGTAGATCTCGGACGAGCGGACGACGTCGTCGATTCGCGTGTCGAAGAAGTCCTTGATCATCGCCCGTGTGGTGGCTTCGCCCATACGAACCCCCTCCTAACGCCCTGGAGCTCTGTTCGGTGGTTACGCTGGTGGCGAGAAGTCCCGGTCGCCAAGAGCCGTCTGTGCTGCTGGCGCCAAGGGCCGCGCCGACGCACGGCGCGTTGCGACCCCCTGAACGGGCTGGACGCCCAGCATCGAGTTCGCTCGGCTGCCGCCAGGGTGTGGACAACCGGCTGGCGGCGTCGGGTCGATGTGGCAGACTCGCCGGCATGCACCCGAAGTTTCTCCTCCACGATCTGAACCCGGCGCAGCGCGCCGCGGTCGAGGCGACCAGCGGGCCGGTCTGCATCCTCGCGGGCGCGGGGACTGGCAAGACGCGCGTGATCTCGCGGCGGGTCGCCTACGCGATCGCCACCGACGCGGTCCATCCCAAGCACGTCCTGGTGGTCACCTTCACCGAGAAGGCCGCGGGGGAGATGCGCGAGCGGCTGGCGGCGCTGGGCTTTCCAGGCGTCCAGGCGCACACGTTCCACGCGGCCGCCTGGCGCCAGCTCCGCTACTTCTGGCCCAGGCTGTACCCGGGCCGCGTCCCCGATATCCTCGACTCCAAGGCACCGCTGCTCGTCCCGCTGCAGCGCAGCCTTCCCGGAGGCTACAAGTTCACCGCCGTCAAGGACGTCGCCGACGAGATCGAATGGGCGAAGGCGCGGCGCATCGGTCCCGAGGCCTACCAGGACGCGGTGGCGGGCAAGGCCAGGACGGCTCCGCTGCCGCCCGACCTGTTCGCGGGCCTCTACAAGCGCTACGAGCGCGCCAAGGAGCGAGGGGGTCGCATCGACTTCGAGGACATGCTCGCCCGCATGCTCGAGGGGTTGGAGACCAATCCCGACGTCGCCGAGGAGTTCCGGGGCCAGTACCGATGGTTCTCGGTGGACGAGTACCAGGACACCAACCCGCTCCAGCAGGCGTTGCTCGACGCATGGCTCGGCGATCGCCAGGACCTCGCCGTGGTCGGCGACGAGGATCAGACCATCTACACCTTCACCGGGGCCTCCAGCGAGTACCTGACGGGATTCACGCGCCGCTTTGCGGACGCGCGCGTGTTCCAGCTCGAGGAGAACTACCGCTCGACCTCGCAGGTCCTCGGCATGGCGAACCGCCTGCTGGCGCGCGGGGGCCGCCAGCGGGTCAAGCGGCTGGTGGCGACCAGGCCGCCCGGGCCCGAGCCGACGGTGGTGGCGTTCGAGTCGTCCCAGGCGGAGCTGGCCGCCCTGATCGCCGAGGTCCGCCGCCTGGAGGACGTGAAGGTCGCGCTGGACGAGGTCGCGGTGCTGGTCCGCACGAACGCGCAGATCCCTCCGATCGAGGAGGCGCTGGCCGCAGCGGCGATCCGCTACCAGGTCCGCGGCGAGCTGTTCTTCCGCCGCTCCGAGGTGCGCCAGGCGCTGCGGCTGCTGCGGTCGCGGTCCGGTCGTGCCGACGCCGGTGGGCTGGTCGATGCGATCGAGGCCATCTGGTTCGAGCGCATGGACTTCCGTCGCGACCAGGAGCCGGACGGGGAGGAGGCGCGCCAGCGCCACGCCAGCCTGGTCAGCCTGCTCGGCGTCGCGGAGTGGCTGCAGGCCTCTGACGAGCACGCCGACATGGCCGCGTTCCTCGCTGACGTGGAGCGCCGCGCCGCCGACGAGGCGGCCGGCGTGGGTGGCGGCGTCAACCTGCTGACCTATCACCGCGCCAAGGGGCTCGAGTTCGACGCGGTGCTGTTACCGGCGCTGGAAGAGGGGCTGCTGCCGATCCGGCAGGCGAGTGCCCCTGTCGAGGTCGAGGAGGAGCGCCGCCTGCTGTACGTGGGCCTCACCAGGGCGCGGGTCCACTTGTGGCTGGCGTGGACGGCACGGCGCGTCGGCCCCTCGGGTCGCGAGCAGCCGCGCAAGCCCTCGCGCTTCCTGGACGACCTGGTGGCTCCGGGCGAGCGGGTGCGTCCGCGCGCGGTGGCCGCCGCTGGCGACCGCTCGAACGGGTCGCGGCCGCGGCCTGCGGACTCGCCGCTGGCCCAGCGCCTGCGCGCCTGGCGGCTTCAGCGCGCGACCGAGGCCGGCGTCCCCGCCTACGTCGTCTTCAACGACCGCACCTTGAGCGCGCTCGCCGAGCGGCGCCCAAGAAGTCGTGGGGAGCTGCTCGGCGTCGAGGGGATCGGGCCCGCCAAGCTCGACCAGTTCGGCGAGGACCTCCTCCGCCTCCTGGACAGCGCCGAGGAGTCCTGAGCCCCGCGGGTTGGCAGTGGCCCGTCCGCCGCGCGGTCGCGCCCGCCCGGCGTTGGCGGGAGGCGGCGGTGCTGCTCAGGCGCGAGTTCGGCCTGGCTCGGCGCCGGTGAGGGCCGCGGCGGCGGGCTCGGAGTAGGTGAGGCTTTCGAGCCGGTCGCCGTCGAACTCGAGCGTGGTCACGCTGCCCAGGCTGCAGCGCCGCCGGCCCGGCCAGTGGCCGAGCGGCTTGCGCTCGAACGCCAGCCGAGCGACCCAGATCGGCGCCTGGTGCGACACCAGCACGACCTGCTGCCCGGGGAAGCGCTCCCTGGCGGCGGTCACCACCGCCAGGACGCGCTCGGCCAGGTCGACGTTGCGCTCGCCCCAGGAGGGCGTGCGCAGGTCCCGCAGCTTCCACCAGATCGCCGGGTGGCGGAGGATGTACCAGCCGACGTTGCCCGCCACGCCCTCGAACACGCTGCTTGCCTCGATGAGGCGCTCGTCCGACTCGACCTGGAGGCCGTGTGGCGCGGCGATCGCCGCCGCGGTCTGCTGCGCCCGCTCCAGCGGGCTCGCCAGCACCCCGGCCAGCGGAATCGGCGCGAAGTAACGTCCGAGCAGCTCCGCCTGGGCCCGGCCACGCGCCGACAGGTCGAAGCCCGGGAGGCGCCCGTACAGGACCCGGTCAGGATTCTCGACGTGCCCATGGCGGACCAGATGAATCGTGGTCTTGGGCACGTTCGCGTCCTCGTCGTCGCTCGGCGGGCTGATGCTCGCGCATGGTAACAGCCAGCTTCGGCGGCCCGCCCATCCTGGCGACCACTCTCGCCGAGGGGGGTGTGGACAACGCCGCGCAAGCTTCCGGGAAACCGGTCACCATCAGTCCGGCGATGGGTCACGCGACCGGCGGCGTCGGGCGCCGGCGGCGTGGTCCGGACGGCTCAGGGAGGGGAAATGGTCCGCGGCGGGATGGCGAGCGGCATTCGTCGAGCGCGCGCGGCGGCGCGGGCCGTCCTTGGCTTGGTCGTGCCCCGGACCGTCGAGGGGTGTCCGGCCCTCGGGCACACGATGGCGTCATCCCTGGTCCAAAGACCAAGCGAGGCCCCCTCATGGGGCCCCCTCGCCAACTGCAACCTGCATGTCGAGCGTCTCGCCGGGGTCTTCAGCGACTCCGAGCCGCTCCGTCGTGGGTGTCTAGTTCTTGAACGCGTCGGGGGAGTAGTTCCACGGCTGACCACGATCGATCTGGAAACGGCCGCCCACCTCCGGATCGCGGTCGATGCCGACGATCTGGTGGCACTTGGGGCACTCCCACCGCTCGAAACCGTAGGCAGAGCTCTGGAGCGTCATGCGCGAGCCGCACTTGTCGCACACCTCGCGCTGCAGGGTGGGGGTGCTGGTGCTACTTGTGTCGCTCGGGAAGTCAGTGCCCATGTCGTCGTCTCCTTGCTTCTCCCGGTCTCCGCCGGGCCGCACCACCAGCATGGCCCAACTCACGCGATCTTGCACCCATCTGTTGCCAAGTTCCGCATGCCGATCTCGTATCCGCTGGTCACTCCGTTGGGTTTGACCGGTCGAGTACGTAGTTCTGCGTGTCTTGGCACCTCTTGGTTGCCCTGCAAACCAGGCCCGCAACCAACACGTCTTCGCCCTGCTCCCACATGGTGCCAGGTGGTGCCCGTCGCTAGGATGCATCCATGGCTGGGCTGAGCAAGGACGCTGGGCTCGAGCGGGTGGTGTTGTCCGGGGGCCGGTTGCGGATCGACGAGGTGGTCGGCGTCGCCCGCGGTGGTCTCCGGGTCGAGCTCGCTGACGCCGGACGCAAGCGCATGACCGCGGCCCGAGAGGTCGTGGAGCGCGTCGTGGCCGAGGGGAAGCGCGCCTACGGCGTGTCGACCGGGTTCGGCCTGCTCGCCAATACCCCGATCGCGCCGTCCGACCTACGTGAGCTGCAGCGGCGGATCGTCCTGTCCCACGCCACCGGCAGCGGCGACCCGCTGGAGACCGAGGTCGTCCGCGCGATGCAGCTGCTCCGGGCCCGGACGCTCGTCCAGGGATATTCGGGGGTGCGCCCGGTGGTCGTCGAGGCGTTGCTCGCCCTGCTGGACGCCGGCGTCACGCCGGTCATTCCCGAGCACGGCTCGGTCGGCGCGTCCGGTGATCTGGCCCAGCTCGCGCACCTCGCTCTGCCCCTGATCGGTGAGGGCGAGGTCCAGGTCGACGGTCAGCGGCTGCCTGCCGTCGAGGGGCTGCGCCGCGCGGGGCTCCAGCCGCTGGAGCTTTCGTACAAGGAGGGCCTGTCCCTGGTCAACGGGACCGAGGGGATGCTGGCGCTCGCCTGCCTGGCGGTCGCCGACGCCGAGGCGCTGGCCACCGCGGCGGACGTGGCCTGTGCCATGTCGATCGAGGGGCTGCTGGGGACCGACCGGCCGTTCCAGCGGCGCCTGCACGAGCTGCGTCCGCATCCCGGTCAGCTCGCCAGCGCCGACAACCTGCGCGAGCTGCTCGCCGGCTCCCCGATCCTGGCCAGCCATCGCCATTCGGACCACGCCATCCAGGATGCCTACTCGTTGCGCTGTGCTCCCCAGATCCACGGCGCGTGCCGCGACGTGATCGCCTTCGCCCGCCAGGTGGTCGACCGGGAGCTGGGCTCTGTGACGGACAATCCGGTCGTGTTCGCCGACTCGGGCGAGGTGGTAAGCGTCGGCAACTTCCACGGAGAGCCCTTGGCCTTCGTCCTCGACTTCCTGGCCATCGCGCTCACCGAGCTTGCCGACGTGTCCGAGCGCCGGGTCGACCGGCTCCTCGACCCGGCCCTGAACCACGACCTGCCCGCGTTCCTGACCGAGGATCCCGGGCTGAACTCCGGGCTGATGCTCACCCAGTACACCGCCGCCGCGCTGGTGAGCGACTGCAAGATCCTCTCGCACCCGGCGTCGGTCGACTCGATCCCGACCTCTGGCAACCAGGAGGACCACGTGTCGATGGGCTGGACAGCCGGCCTCAAGCTGCGGAGGGTGCTGGCCAACGTGCGCCGGACGGTCGCCATCGAGGCGCTCTGCGCCGCACAGGCCGTCGACATGCGGTCCCCCCTGCGACCCGGGCGGGCCGTGGCGGCCGTGCTGGAGCGGCTGCGGCGCGATGTGCCCCGCCTGGAGCGCGACCGCTACCTCGCCCCTGACATGGCCGCGGTGGAGCGCCTGGTGACCAGCGGTGAGCTGGTCGAGGCCGCCGAAAGCGTGGTCGGCACGCTCGCGTGAGCCGGCCGACCGCCGGCGCCGGCCGAGCCGAACGGTGAGAGGAGGGAGCTGGTATGGAAGGTGCCCGACCCGTGCGCGCCCCCCGGGGGCCGCGGATCTCCTGCCTGGGGTGGCAGCAGGAGGCCGCGCTGCGGATGCTCTGCAACAACCTGGACCCCGAGGTCGCCGAGCGGCCCGATGATCTGGTCGTCTACGGAGGCACCGGGAGGGCCGCGCGAGACTGGCACAGCTTCGACCGGATCGTTGCGACGCTGCGGCGGCTGCGCGACGACGAGACCCTGCTGGTCCAGTCGGGCAAGCCGGTCGCCGTCTTCCGCACCCACTCGTTCGCGCCGCGAGTCCTGATCGCCAACTCGCTGCTGGTCCCTGAGTGGGCGACCTGGGAGCAGTTCCGCGAGCTGGAGGCGGCCGGGCTGACGATGTTCGGCCAGATGACCGCGGGCTCGTGGATCTACATCGGTACCCAGGGGATCCTCCAGGGCACCTACGAGACGTTCGCCGCCGTCGCCGAGGTCAACGGATGGCCGAGCCTGGCCGGCAGGATCGTCCTCACCGCGGGCCTCGGCGGCATGGGTGGCGCCCAGCCCCTGGCGGTCACCATGAACGGGGGCGTCGCCCTGTGCGTCGAGGTCGACCCGGACCGGATCGAGCGGCGGCTGGCCACCGGCTATCTGGACGAGCGGGCCGAGGACCTGCGCGACGCGGTCGAGCGTGTCGAGGCGGCGGCGCGGGCGCGTCGGCCGCTTTCGGTCGGTCTGCTCGGCAATGCCGCCGAGGTGCTTCCGGCATTGCTGGCGGCCGGTTTCCGGCCGGACGTCGTGACCGACCAGACCTCCGCGCACGATCCGCTCGGCGGCTACGTCCCGGCGGGTACGGACGTCGCGGACGCCCCGGCGGCGCGCGGCGACGACCCTGACGGCTACGTCAAGCGGGCCCGGGAGTCGATGGCCAGCCATTGCGAGGCGATGGTTGGGTTCCAGCGTGCGGGCGCCGAGGTCTTCGATTACGGGAACAACCTCCGAGGCGAGGCCCGGACAGCGGGATTCGCCGACGCCTTCGCCTACCCGGGCTTCGTGCCCGCCTACATCCGCCCCATGTTCTGCCAGGGCAAGGGCCCCTTCAGGTGGGTGGCGCTGTCTGGCGACGAGGCCGACATCCTCCGTACCGATCAGGCCGTTATGGACCTGTTCCGCGAGAACGAGCACCTGGTCCGGTGGCTGCGGCTGGCGGAGGAGCGGGTTCGATTCCAGGGGCTGCCGGCGCGCATCTGCTGGCTCGGCTACGGCGAGCGCCATCTCGCCGGGCTCGCCTTCAACGAACTGGTCGCCCGGGGCGAGGTCGGCGCCCCGATCGTCATCGGCCGCGACCATCTGGACGCCGGCTCGGTGGCCTCTCCCTACCGCGAGACCGAGTCGATGGCCGACGGCTCGGATGCGATCGCCGACTGGCCGATCCTGAACGCGCTGCTCAACACCGCCTCCGGCGGCTCGTGGGTGAGCGTGCACCATGGCGGGGGCGTGGGCATCGGGCGCTCCATCCACGCCGGCGTCGTGGTGGTCGCCGACGGGACCGACCAGGCCCGCCACCGCCTCGAGCTGGTCCTGACCAACGACCCCGGCACCGGCGTGATGCGCCACGCCGACGCCGGCTACCCGATCGCCGTCGAGACAGCCCGCGCCCGAGGCCTCGACCTCCCGATGCTCCCCGGGACCACCGCCGGGCCAGAGGGCCAGGGCGGGGGTGCCTCGGCGGCGGGCCGGCCGCCGGGCCTCGGCCCGGCTGGGGCCCCGACGGGTCCCGCCGCGGCCGGGACTCCCCCGGGTCCCGGCGCGGCCGGGGCCGGCCAGGATGGCGGGGGAGGGGGCGCCATGTGAATCGGCAGGTCGATTTCATCCTGACCGGCGCGGGGCAGCTTGTCACCGCCGATCCGGGTCTGGGGAGCGGGCCGCTTGGGCTGGTGGAGCGGGGCGCGGTGGCGGCGGCGCGAGGCACGGTGGTGTTCGCCGGGCCGGAGGCGGCCATGCCCGATCTGCCGATCGCTCCCGAATGTGAGCGTATCGACGCCGGCGGTCGGGCGGTGGTGCCGGGCCTGGTCGACGCGCACACCCATCTGGTGTTCGCCGGGGACCGCGCCGACGAGTTCGCGGCGCGGCTCCGTGGGGTCGGCTACGAGCAGGCGCTGGCGGCCGGAGGCGGGATCCACCGGACGGTGCGTGACACCCGGGCGGCCAGCGACGCCGAGCTCGAGCGCGCCACGGGCGACCGGCTCGTCCAGGCCGGCGTGCACGGCACGACCACCATCGAGGTCAAGTCCGGTTACGGCCTCACCGTGGACGACGAGCGGCGCTCGCTCGAGGTGCTGGCGCGGCTGTCGGCCCGGACGCCGATCGAGGTGGTCCCGACGTTCCTGGGCGCTCACCTGATCCCGGCGGAGTTCGCCGACGACCGCGCTGGCTACATCGACCTGCTCGTGCAGGAGATGCTTCCCGCCTGCGCGCCGCTGGCGGAGTTCGTCGACGCGTTCTGCGACCGTGGCGCGCTGACCGTGGCCGAGTCACGGCGCGTGCTGGCGGCGGGCCGCCGGCATGGGCTCAAGACCAAGCTGCACGCCAACGAGCTGGGCCCGACCGGCGGTGCCTGGCTGGCCGCCGAGCAGGGCTGCGTGTCAGCCGATCACCTGCTGTTCCTCGATCACGCCGAGGCCGCCGCCCTGGCGAAGGCGGGAGCGGTCGCCGTGCTGCTGCCCGGGACGAGCTTCCTGCTCGGCACCGGGGACGTGGCCCCGGTGCGCGTCCTGCGCGAAAGCCAGGTGACGCTCGCGCTCGGGACCGATTGCAATCCTGGGACCTGCTACTGCGAGTCGATGCAGCTCGTCATCGCCCTGGCCTGCGTCCACGGTGGGCTGACCCCGGAGGAGGCGCTGCTGGGTGCCACCAGCGGGGCGGCGCGCGCGGTCGGCCGAGGGGAGAGGGCCGGTCGCCTGACGCCTGGCTCGGCGTGCGACCTGGTGGTGCTGAGCGGGCGCTCCTACCTGGACCTCGCCTACCACCTGGGAGTCAACCTCGCGCACGTGGTCGTCAAGGGCGGCCGGGTCGTGGCCCGAGACGGCGTCCCGCTCGGCCTCCTGCACGAGCCCGCGGAGCAGCCCGATGCCTGACGCCGCCGAAGAAGGCAGGGACACCGCCCCACGGGAGACCAGCGGCGCCGGCCCAGGGGAGTCCCGTGCCGGCCCAGAGCAGGTGGGGGGCGCGTCGCGGGAGGCCGGTGGCGCCTCGGCGGAGGCCGGGGGGGCCGCTCCTGCCGGGGTGAGGGACGTTGGCGGGATGGTCGAGTGCGTGCCGAACTTCTCGGAGGGTCGGCGTGGGGAGGTGGTCGAGGAGATCGTCGCGGCGTTCACGACCGCTCATCCGGACGTGCTGCTGCTGGACCGCTCCAGCGACCCGGACCACAATCGCTCGGTCCTCACCCTGGTGGGACCGGGCCCGGCGCTGGTGGAGGCGGCCGTCAGTGGGGCAGCAGCCTGCGCCCGCCTGATCGATCTGACCCGCCACCAAGGCGCGCACCCGCGGATGGGAGCCCTCGACGTGCTCCCGTTCGTCCCGCTCGACCCCGCCTGCGATTGCGTGCCGCTGGCCCTGGCGTCGGCTGGCCGGCTGGTCGAGGAGGTGGGCGTCCCGGTCTATCTCTACGGTGCGGCCGCCCGCGTCCCCCAGCGTGCGGAGCTGCCGGCCGTGCGTGCCGGCGGCTTCGAGGGGCTTGTCCTGGCGGCGGAGCGCGATCCGGCCAGGGCGCCGGACCTCGGCGGGCCGGGCCTGCATCCCAGCGCCGGAGCGACCGCTGTCGGCGTGCGGCCCTTCCTGATCGCCTACAACGTGAACCTGGCGACGCAGGACATCTCCATAGCCAAGCGCATCGCCCGGGCCGTGCGGGCGCGCGACGGCGGACTGCCTTCCGTGCGGGCGCTTGGCCTGCCGCTGGAGCGGCGCCGGATGACGCAGGTGTCGATGAACCTGCTCGACTTCCGCGTGACCGGGCTCGCCACCGCGTATGCGGCGGTGGCCGGGCTGGCCGCCGAAGCCGGCGTCGAGGTGGTCTCCTCCGAAATCGTGGGCCTGGTCCCGGAGGCCGCGCTGGCCGGCGTCCGCCCGGAGACCCTGGGGCTGCACGGCTCCTCGCCGGATCTGGTGGTCGAGGGGCGCATCCGTCGGGCGATGGCCGCCGGGGCTTCACCCGCGCGCCAGCAGGGCGGTTTTTTCATGTGAACCCTTGAGGCGGATACTCCCAACTCATCGACGGCGAGAGGAGACCGGTGAGGCGGGAGCAGGACGGGTCGGAGCGGTACCCCAGTCCCGGCGGGTACCCGGTTGGATCGGCGACCACCCCTGGGCTGCCCATGGACGACCCCGACAGTATGGGGCCGCCGGGGGCGACGAGCGTGTCGCCGGCAACACAGCGGCTGCGGCAAGGTGCCGAATACTACGATCAGTGGCCCGACGGAATGCCTCCGGCACGCGAGGGCAACGGCGCCTACTGGACGGGCCTCGTCATCCTCGTCGCCGGGCTGATCGCCACCGTCGCCGGCCTGGCGACCCACGTCACCTCGATCGTGCAGACGATCCTGCTGGCGATCCCGATGGTGGCCATCGGTTTCGGGCTCGAGCGGGTCGGCCGCGGTGTGCGGCGCGGATCGCTGCGGGCGATCGGCGGGATCCTGATCGTGATCGCCGTGGCGAGCCCGGTGGTCCTGTCGGTGTCCTCGCCAGGAGCCGGCTTCATCTCGACAGAGGGCGCGCCGGTGCCGGCGGGGACGGATTCGGCGGTCCTCCGGACCAGCCAGGGAGGCGGTCAGCTCCGGATCGACTCGGGCTCGGTCGGCCTCTACCAGGCTGAGCTTCGCAGCCCGGGGACGCCGTCGGCGGGGGTGTCGAACAGCGGCAAGCAGGCGGTGGTCGACCTGCGCGGGCCTACCCAGCACGGCCTGCTGGCCCGCAACCGGGGCAGCGACTGGGGCATCCGGCTGAATTCGAGCGTGCCTTGGCGCATCCAGGCCGAGGCCGGGGCGCTGACCGGCGATCTCGATCTCCGCGAACTGGACGTCCGCGGCGTCGACGTCGAGGCGGGCATTTCGCGAATAGCGGTGCGGCTGAACCAGCCGAGCACGCAGGTCCCCGTGAACCTCCAGATCTCCACCGGGCTGGTCGACGTCTACCTGCCGAGGTCGGCGACCTGCGAGATCCGGGTTGACGGCCCCGCCCTCAACAACTTCTCGTCGCAGGGGCTGGTCAACCGCGACGGCGCCTGGCGCTCGACCGGGACGAGTGGCAAGGGGGGCTTCAAGATCAGCGTCCGACTGTCCGCCGGCCGGGTCCGCGTGCACCGGACCTGACGCAGCTCTTGCTCGCGGTTGTCGAGCGCGTCGCCGCCTTCCGCCGCCGATCAGCCTCCGTCCGCGGCTGCATTGGCATCGAAATGCGCGGCCGCGAAATGCCGAGACCCCCGACAATTCTCGGGCTCGCGCTCTGCCTTCCCCTTTCTGCACAGCACCCATACCAGGGTAGTTCGGGCTGTGCAGGACGGTGAGGAATCCAGGCAAAAGCGCAGGTCAAGCCGGATGTGGGTGCGTTGCGCTAGTCCTTTTCCTTCCAGCTTCGTCGGTACCTCTCCCGAACCTTCCGGAGCCGGCTTGCTGCCCTGCTGCTGCCGCACGCCCGGCCACCGTTCCTTGGTGTCATTGTCCAGGAAGGTAGCCGCACAAATGAAGGGCCGGGCCTGAGGAGGCCCAGCCCTTCTGTCTAGCGGCTCACCGGCCTACGGGTTTAGGGGTCGGTGGCGGTGATCGTGATGTAGGGCGAGGTGAAGCCCGCGAAGGTGAGCGTGTACGTGAAGGTGTTGAGCGATAGAGTCCCCGCCCGGATCGAGGGCGTCCAGTTCGGATTCGGACAGACCTGCGGCGCCGAGAATGGGCTTACTGACCGCGTCGGGACAGACAACTGCCCATTCCTCGTGGAGGTCACCGTGGCCGAACTGCTGGCCGAGAAGGTCGTCGTGTGGGACTCGACCAGATTGCCGCCGTGGTTGGTGCAGTCGATGGTCGCCGAGTAGTTGGCAGTCAGACTCACGTTTGCGTTGGTGTGCCCGACACCCCCGAGCACGTACGCGCTACAGTCGATCGAGCGGTCTGCATTAACCGTGCACGAGGGCGTACCCGAGGTGAGGTGCGAGCTGCCCGGGGCATTCGCGGGGTTGAAGCTGTCGGCCGTTGGCGTGAAGGTGCCTGGCGTGACGGCCAAAGCCACCGAGGCAAAGAGCGCTACCAGCAGCATCGCCAATCCGCCGATGATCCCTGTTCTGATCCCTAATCTCCTCATCAATCCCCCCATTTGGTTGCTCGTAATCTTGAGGAGATACTCAAACCCCCCTCTCTGGGGAGGGCCTTGTAGTTCACGCGTTGGAGTACCCACGTGTCGGCCATCGCGGACCTGCGCAGGCGGTGAGCGGGCATGCGGCAGGATTCGTCCTGGCGGTCGAGAGCTAGATGGCCCTGCGAGATTGGTCAAGGCAGGTCGTGGCATGACCGCCCCCCTTGCGAAGGCACATGACTACGGTGTCGGCCGTTCGCTTAAGATCGCGGAATTCTCTCGCTGCCATGGCATGGTGTCAACACCTATACGTAAAAGATACGTAAAAGAACGTGTCAAAGACTGGACGAGTAGTGGGCTACTCTATCGTTAATCTATCCGTGCATACCTCGCAATTGCGGCGGTTGGGGTCGCGATCTGCTTGTTACAACGTTGATGAGTAGATTTATACTATATTTAGACCATTGCGAGGTCTCAATGTTTGCGAGGTATGTAGTTCTCGAGTTGCTATTTACTAAATCGCGCTTCAGGGTTAAAGCGGCGGCGGTTCGGTTGCGCGGTAAGGCCGGCCCGGGAACCCGTCGAGGTGCGCCGGCCGAGGACGGCCGCCGCAGCCGGCCGCCAGCAGGGCCGGCCTTGATGCCGTGAGGAAATTTCTCACAACCCCAATCAGACGCGCCAGACGAACGGCTCGAACGGCCGGTACCGATGAGGTCTAACGGTCGACCGGGAACCCGCGCTTTTCCGCGAGGAAGAGGTACCGGTTCAGGCTGAAGAAGTAGTCACCCTCGTGGCCGCGCTGCTCTAGGTCGCGCATCCACGCCTCGACTTCGTCACGGGTGATGCCCTGCCGGCCTGGGACGAAATCGGCCATGATCCGCCCGTTGCTCACGCTGTAGGTGTCCGGGTCGTACTCGGGGTTGAACAGCACCAGTACGTCCCTGGAGCGGACCTCGAAGCCGGCATCCCGTAGGCGGCATGTGAGCGTGCGGGGTAGGTACGGGTCGGCGAAGCGCTCGTTCCACGCGGCCAAGATCCGCTGCATCCGCACTCGATCGTGCGCGTTCCACACCACCGAGTCCCAGTCGGTGTCGAGGATGAGCACCCGGCCGCCCGGCCGCAGCACGCGGTGCAGCTCCGCGAGCGCCTGGGCGATGTCGGGCACGTACTCGTAGACCTGGGTGGACACCCCCACATCGAAGCTCGCGTCGGGGAAGGGAAGCGCGGTCGCGTCGGCCTTGATGATCGTGGTTCGGCTCTTGATGGGCTCCTCAGCGCAGCGGCGTTGCGCGAGCGCGACCATGCTGTCGGAGATGTCCAGGCCGGTGACGCGGCCGTTAGGCCCGACCTGTTCGGCCATCTCCGATACCAGGAACCCCGGTCCTGCGCCAACGTCAAGCGCCCGCTCACCAGCCTGAAGCCCAAGTGCGTGCAACGTGGCGTGTCGTTGTGCGACGACATCGGGAGTCCGGTAGACGGCTTCGAGCTTAGTGGAGGCGTCAGCGTCGAAGAGCGGCCGGGTCGTCACGATGGCCTCACCTCCTGGTCGACGGCCTGGTCTTCCTCGGTCTCCTCCGGTGGACCCTCGTAGGTCTCGAAGACGATGACGTTGCTATCTGCTGGTCGCACGCTTACCACCACTTCGAGCGGTTCGTCGTCCATGCCGTAAGTCGCATGAGTGATCTCGATCACCACGCGATTCTCCAGCGGTGCAAGATCGGTATCCGCCCCGAACGCCCGCAGCTCATCGTCGGTGGCGAGTCGTGCGCGGGCCTCGTTGGCGGTCCGCATGATGCGGTGACCGAGGCTCTCCAGGGCTGCGACCACGCCGCCCGGTGGGTATGGCCCAGCGGTCGCGAGCACGGTCCCCTCCGCCAGGTCGAGCGGGAAGTAGCTCACGCTCAGCTCAGCGACCTGCCCGTCAATGAGAGCCTGACGGGCGCGAGCCCAGACTTCTTGGCCTGGCTCGATGCGCAAGAGCGCCGCGACGTGATCGGGTGCAGGGACCTTGCCTGTGCTGGTGGTCCGCTTCTCGACTTCGCGTCCCTGCATGTCGCTGCCGAACACCAGCCCGCGAGCCTCCCGCGCCCGTGCGTAGCGGCGCTGCATGGGCCACCGGTCGAGGCGTTGTCTGGGAGGAACCACGATCGGGCGCAGACCCGGCCGGCTCATGACGAGTCCTTCGGCGATCAACTGTTGGACTGCCCGCCCGGCCGTCTTGTCGCTGACGCCGTACTTCGCCGCAAGCTCAGCAGCGCCGGGTAGCTCGTTGCGGCGCGGGTCGTCGTCGGTGGGCTCGTACTGGTCGGCAAGGATTTCCTCACGAAGTAGCTCGGCGATCTGGCTATAGGCCGTCTGTCGCGGAAGAGGCATTCGGGGCTCCCATCACTCATGTCTGTATTCGGGCCAGCCAGGCCGCTCGCATCTTAGTCCTAACCTCGGACCTCAGTGGACAGGTATCTAGGAACCTAGTATCTTGGTTCCTCACCTTGAAGAACCCGTGAAGACCAAAGGAGGGATGAGATCCCGGAAGGGAACGGCCTCGGCAGTACCCGAGAGGTAGCGCTCCCGGTGCCGAGGCCGCAGGCCGCATCGAGGTAGGAGCCCCGGATGCACGCACAGGGTACTGCCTTGCCCGCTGGGCAGGGCGTTTCCAGGCGCGATCAGGCCGCAGACGAGCCGATCGCCTACACCGTCGCCAAGGTCGCCCGGCTGCTGGGCAAACACCCCAACACCGTCTACGAGTGGGTGGCCAAGGCGTGCTGCCCCACAAGCGCATCGGCGGCACCATCTACATCCCCAAGTACGCGCTCGCCGGCCTGATCGCGCCGGCAGGGAGCGCCGAGCCCACGCACAGCACCACCCCCGCAGGGGGTGACGCGGCGTGAGCAACTTCCTGAACGTGCGCCCGCCTGCCCCGGAGCTGGTGGACGGCGGGGTATTCGGCGACCCATCGGCGGCGTGGGTGGAAGCCCACTGCTGCGACTGCCCGTGGACGAGTCCTCCAAGTGGCCCCGATCCGCTACCAGGCCGGAAAGTTCGGCAGCGGCTTCAAGAGCCGCCCCAAGAGCCCGGCCGCCATCCGTCCTGTCCCGCTGGCACCGCAGGTCATCGAGGCGATCCGGCGGCAACTCCCTGGCGGGCAGCGACCCTGACGACCTGGTCTTCACCGTCCCCGGCACCGACCGCGAGCCCCTGTCGCGGCACCTGCTCAAGCACGTGTACCAGAAGGCCGCCCACAAGCTCACCGACCCAGCGATGGAGCTACCCTCGACAGCCCGCCGCGTCCTGGCCGCGCTTCGGGCCGAAGGCCCCCTCATGCCCGACCAGCTCGCCGAGCGGTTCAGCACGCCCGGCGGCAAGCTCCGAGCGGCGACCATCGAGGTCGCCCTGGACATGCTCAAGTCCGAGGGCCTGGCACTCCCGACCATCCATGGTGACGGGCCAATGCGCTGGTCGGCCACGGAGGCGGACCAGACTCGCCGGTTCGCCGATCTCGACCTGCGCGGCCCACACGACCTACGCCACACTTTCGCGACCTGGCTGGAGGACGCCGCCATCCCCAGCCGAGTGATTGACGAGGTGATGGGCCACGCTGGCGGGCGCCATCTGGAGCAGGGGAGCCGGATGGGCCGGGTGTACCGCGAGACCACGCCCGAGATGGTCGCGCGGATCGTGGCCGCCGTCGAGACGCGCCTTGCCGTGGTGCTGGAGGTCGCCCAACGGGCCTCGCTGGAGTCGGACGCAGGGCGCCGCTGAAATGCGTTGCTGCCCGTTTGCTGCCCGTGGCAGGATTGACGCCGCTTGAGCATGAGAGGCATTTAGCGTTCTCGCTGGTGAGAATGGCGAGACCCCCGACAATTCTCGGGCTCGCGCTCTGCCTTCCCCTTACAGAGCGAGGGCCGTTGTCCTGCCGGGGGCCTCGTCGCCAGCACGATCGCACGGTCTCCGCAAGCCGTCAACGCGCCTGTGCGCGAACCTGTGGAAAACCTTGGGGACAAGTCGCCGCCGCTGTTGATTACGGCGACGGAGTCTGTGGACAACCGGCCCGCGGCTGGGGACAGGACGGGGAATCAGAGAATTCGATCATGCCGGTGACCAGCCTGTCGGATGCGGCCAGCTTGTGGACAAAGAAAAAGTTCCGCGCCGAAAGGCGACGGAGCGTCCCCGCCCGGAAGCCTGCGCCGCGGCCGGCCCTGGACGGTGAGGGTGGCTGGCCGGCCGGGGAGCCGAAGCAGGCGGGTCGGGCGCATGGTCCAAGGGGCGGAAGCAGGCGGGTGGGGCGCATGGTCCGAGGGGCAGAGGCAGGCGGGTCGGGCGCATGGTCCGAGGGGACGGCGCGACTGGCGCGGGTGTGGTCGCGGGAGCATGGGATACTCGTGGCCACGATGCCGAGATCCACCCCACGTCCAGAGCGTCCCGCGGCCGCTTCCGCAAAGCCGCTGGTCAGAGTCGTGCGTAGTCCGCGGCGGCGCAAGACGGTCACCGCGTACCGCGACGGCGACACCGTGGTCGTGCTGCTGCCGAGCCGGATGACCAAGCGCGAGGAGGCGCACTGGGTCACGACCATGCTCGAGCGGCTCGACCAGCGCGAACGCCGGCGCCGGCCGCCGGGCGACGATGAGCTGGAGCGGCGTGCCAGGGTGCTGGCGGCCCGCTACCTCGACGGCGCGGTCGAGCCCCGTTCGGTCAGATGGGTGGGCAATATGCGCAGCCGGTACGGCTCCTGCACGCCCGACGATGGCTCGATCCGCCTGTCCGACCGGATCGCGTCATATCCGGCATGGGTGCGTGACTACGTTCTCATCCACGAACTGGTGCATCTGGCCGTGCCGAACCATTCAGCGGCCTTCTGGCGACTCGTCGCACGGTACCCGCTGGCCGAGCGCGCGAGAGGGTTCCTGATCGCCAAGGGCATGGACGAAGGCGAGGGCTCAGGCGAGGGCTCAGAGGGCTCAGTCGAGCCGCGCGGCTCCCAACCCGATTCGTAGCCGGCGGCTCTTGACGAGCCGGCGGGAAGGCTATTGCCCGCCGGTCTCGCCGGTCCCCCCGGGCCCTTCCGGACCTCCGCGCTGGTCCGGACCTTCGGAGCCGGAGTCCGCCGCTCCACCGGTCCCGGGGCCGGCGTCGCCCTCCAGCAGTGCCCGGAGGCCCTCGTCGAGGCTGACCTCTTCGCCGCCGACCAGGCCGGCGCGCTCCAGCCAGCGTCCTGGCGAGGCGAGCTCCTCCGGGGTCGGCAGGAAATCGGGGTGTGCCCAAAGCCGGTCGAGGCCGTCGACGTCGGTGGCGGCCAGGACCTCACGGCAGAAGCGCTCGCCCCTGGCGGCGCCGGCACGCTCCGGGTCGGCGCGCAGGAGCTGGGCGAACAACGCGTGCGCGCCCTCGTCGTCGGCCATGCGCGCGCGCACCGCGGCCTGGATCGACGGCAGGGCGGGCAGCCGCCCGGCCAGCACGCGCTCGCTCAGCACCAGGGCGTAGCCGTCAGCCAGCGCGAGCAGGACCTCCAGCCGGGCGGTGGCCGCCTGCAGCGCGGGGCTCGGCGGGCCGCCCAGCCCTTCGCCGCCCTCCAGCAGCTCCTGGACGCTCTCCGGACGGCTCATGTCGAGCGTCTGCAGCCTGTCCATGAGCCCCGCCGGATCGGGCTCTGTCAACGCGGCCATCTCGTTGACCAGCCGGTACAGGTGGTCCTCGAACCACGGCACACCGGTGAGCAGGCGCTGGCGGACCACCTCGTGGCAGGCGAGCCAGAGGCGGAGCTGGTCGTGAGGCAGTCCGCTGGACTGCTCGAAGGCCTGCACGTTCTCGCTGACGAAGGCCAGACGGCCGCGGTCCTTGGCCGGCATGGTGAGGTCGTACTGGCTCAGCACGAGCTGCGAGAGCTGGCCCACGACGGTCCCGACCTGCAGCCCGACGATCAGGCCGCCGAGCCGCCCCACCATCTGGCCCATCTCCGGGGGCACCCCGGCGGCGGCACCGGGACCCAGCGAATCCGCCATACGGCTGGCGCCGGGCTCGATCAGGGGCCGGAAGCTCCGCAGCGCCGCCTCGGCCCAGTCGGCGCGGCTGATCGGCTGTGCCACCAGCGGGCGGTCGGGGCTGGGCAGGCTGCTCACCGGGTCGACCCACAGCTCCGCGAGGCGGAGGTGGTCGTCCCAGGCTCGCTGCTCGCCCGGCTCCGGCGAGAACTTCGGGACCGGGAGCGCGGGCGTCGCGCCGAGCGTGTCAGCCCCGATCGCGGTCGCGACCGCGACCTGGCGGGCGAGCTCCCAGTTGACCGGCCCGGGTTCGCCGGAAAGCAACCGAGCGAACTCGCGGAAGAGGGGTATCCGGCTGAAGAAGTCGCCGCCTTCCCCCGGGTGATCGCTCATGATCCCCAATCGTACTCGCCAACCGGGATCATCTTTAGCCATCGCGGGGTAGCCTGGATTGTGCTGGCGGCTGGTCGGCCGCCACCTCTTCGAGCAAGGGACGAACGGTTGGTGGCACGAACGATTGCCCTGGTTGGGGCGCTTCACCCTGGCGCGGCGCAGCTCGCCCTCGCACTCGAGGACGAGCCGGAGGTCGAGCGCATCCTCGGCCTGCGACCCGCGCCCGCACCGCTGCTCGGCCCGAAGTTCGAGCACGTCGCGGCCGAGCCCGGGGACCAGCGCTTCGAGGCGGCTCTGTCCCAGGCCGACGTGCTGGTGCTGTTCCCGGTCCTCGAGGTGGGCGACCGCGACGGCCGTGCCGCCCGCGAGCAGCTGGCGGCCACGGTGCGCGGCTCGCTGGAGGCGGCCAGCCGGGCCGGCACGGTGGTGCTGTGGTCCAGCGGGATCGTCTACGGGGCGCATCCGGACAATCCGGTGCCGCTGGACGAGGGCATGACGCTACGGCCGAATTTCGACTTCCCGCCCGCCCGGGCGCTCGCCGAGGTGGAGCAGCTCGTGCTCGACACCTCCATCGGCCCCGCTGAGGCCGCCCGGGTGGTGCTTCGCGGCGCGGCGGTCTGGTCGCCGGCGTGGGGATCGTTCCTGTCGCGCATGCTGGTCGGGCCCGCGATCGTCGGGGTGCGGGGCTACGATCCGCCGGTGCAGAGTCTGGATCCGGAGGACGCGGTCCGCGCGCTGGTACTGGCGGCGGGCGGGCGGCTGCCCAGCGGTGTCTACAACGTCGCCCCGGACGACTGGATCCCGGCCGTCCAGGCGGCCCGCCTGACCGGCAAGCGGCGCGTGGAGGTGCCGGAGGGCGCCGCGTTCGCCGTCGGCGAGCGGCTCGCCCCGCTCGGCGTCGCCGTCAGCGGCCCTGGCGAGCTGCACTACCACATGCATCCCTGGGTGCTCTCCAACCGCCGGCTGCGCGAGGCCGGCTGGTCGCCCAGGTGGAGCACCGCCGAGGCCATGACCGCCGCCGGCCAGGCCGTGCCGGAGGGCGTCCGCGTCGGCAGGATGCAGGTCCGCCGCAGCGACGTGATCCGCGGCGCCGCCGCGGCGGCGGCGTTCGTCGCCGCCCTGGCCGCGCTCGCCCGCAGGGCCAGAGGTGGCCGTGCATGAGCCGCCGGAGGTGTCCGCAGACCCCCAAGGGGGTGCCCGGGTGAGCCGCCGGCCGGTTCCGCGCGACCTCCAAGGGGCGTCCGCCGAGCCGGAGGTGTCCGGCGACCTGCACGTGGCGTCCGCTGAGCCGGAGGTGTCCGGCGACCCCCAGGGGGCGCCTGGTGAGTAGGGCGCTCGCCATCGACCTCGGCACGGCGAACACGCTGGTCTACGTCCGGGGTCGGGGCATCCAGCTCCGGCAGCCGACGGTGATCGCCCTCAACGAGGGCAGCGGCGAGATCATGGCCCTCGGGGACGAGGCGTACGCGATGATCGGCCGCACGCCCGGGCACATCGTGGCGGTGCGGCCGCTGCGCGGCGGCGCCATCTCGGACTTCGAGACGACCGCCCGCCTCATGCGCATGCTGCTGCAGCGGGCCTGCCGTGGCCACGTGGGCAAGCCCCGGGTGGTCGTCTGCGTGCCCTCCGCCGTCACCCAGGTGGAGCGCAAGGCGGTGCAGGAGGCGACCCTGCACGCCGGCGCCAAGATGGCCTACCTCATGGAGGAGCCGATGGCGGCGGCGATCGGCGCCGGCCTGCCCGTGCAGGAGCCGACCGGCAGCCTGATCGTCGACGTCGGCGGCGGCACCACCGAGGTGGCCTGCATCTCGCTGGGCGGGATCGTGGCCGCCAAGTCGTTGCGCGTCGCCGGCTTCGACCTCGACGGGGCGATCATCCAGCACGTCCGCCGCGAGTACGCCATCGCGATCGGCGAGCGCACCGCCGAGAACGTCAAGGTCGGCATCGGTTCGGCCGTCCCGGTGCCCGGCGAGGAGGACAAGTTCGAGGTGCGCGGCCGCGAGCTGGCCACCGGCCTGCCCAAGACGATCGTGCTGAGCGCGGGCGAGGTCCGGGAGGCCCTGGAGGAGCCGGTCTCCCAGATCGTGCAGGCGGTGCTGGACACCCTGGCCGGCGCCCCGCCTGAGCTGGCCAACGACGTGCTCGACAAAGGGATCTTCTTGACCGGCGGGTCGAGCATGCTCCCCGGCCTGGCCGACCGGATCGCGCGGGAGGCGGAAGTGGCGGTGCACATGGTCGACACTCCGCTGGAGTGCGTCGCGCTCGGGGCAGGTCGCGTCATCGAGTCGTTCGACGACCTCGGCCCGATCTTCGTCGATTCCCCGCGTTATCTGTAAGAAGATAGATGAGGGCGATCCAGCGCCCACCGGTAGCCCGGCCAGGTACCTGACGGCTTGGAGTGGAGGAGGTCGCGTGCGGCAGCGAATGACCGCGGGCGTCGGAGCCGCCGTGCTGGTCGTGGTCGTCCTCGCGCTGAACTTCTACCAGCTCCCGGTCGTGGCGCTGTCGCCCGGCCCGGCGGAGGACGTGCTCAGCCGCGTCAAGATCCAGGGCGGGACGCCGCTCTACGACTCCAAGGGCAGGTTCTATCTCACCTCGGTCGGCATCGACGACGACGTGCGCTTCTTCGAGGCCATCCTCGACCTGGCCAACCGTGACGTGCAGCTCCGCGCGCGCAGCGACATCTACCCGCAGGGCGAGAGCACCCAGCAGGTCAACCAGCAGAACGCCGACGACATGGACGAGTCCAAGGTGCTGGCGGCGGTGGTGGCGCTGCGCAAGCTCGGCTACAAGGTCGACCCGAGCGCGGTGGACGTCACCGAGGTGCGCCCCGGCGCCCCGGCGGACGGCAAGCTGCGGGCCGGCGACCGCCTGGTCCGCATCGAAGGCCGGCCGGTCTCCAGCATCCAGCAGCTCCAGGACGTCATCAGAGGCCACCATCCCGGCGACACGCTCGCGCTGGTGGTCAGGCGCGGCGACGACGACGTGGCGGTCCGCGTCCCGGTCGCCCTGGACGACGGCCAGCCGCGCATCGGTGTGGTCCTTCGCGAGGAGTACGGCAAGCTGCCCGTGCCGGTCTCCATCGACACCGAGAACATCGGCGGGCCGTCGGCGGGCCTGATGTTCGCGCTGTCGATCTACGACCGGCTCACGCCGGGGGACCTCACCGGCGGCCGCCGCATCGCCGGCACCGGCCAGATCACCGAGGACGGCTCTGTGGTGGCGATCGGCGGCATCGGCGAGAAGATCGTCGGCGCCAGGCGGCAGGGCGCGACCGTATTCCTGCTGCCGCGCGGCAACTGCGACGAGGCCAGGAAGCATCCCCCGCCGGGACTGCGGCTGGTCCCGGTGTCGAACGTCAACGACGCGATCGCCTTCCTGCAGTCCAGGCCCGGTGAGGCTGCGCCACATTGTTGAGCCCGGCCCTCCAGATCGCCATCCCCGCGGACCGGTGGGGCTGGAGTTGGCGACGCGGGCCGGGCCAACCGCCGTCACCAGCGTGGCGGCTGCCTGGAGCCGGTGACGGCCAGCGCCACGCTGCCGGCCAGGAGGCCGGAGGCGAGCGCGATCGCGAGGAGAAACACCACTGCTACCCCCCAGAGCGGCTGGGCGGAGAAGGATGCCCCGCCCGTGAAGCCAAGGCGCCGGCGCGGCGGGAACGATACGGCCAGGCCCCGGCCCAGCCCTTTCGGTACATGTCGTGCTAGGGTCTGACCAGGCGGCCAGCCAATGGCGAAGCGGCTGGCCAGAGGCGGTTTGCATGAGGCAGCCGTACTGAGTGAAAGGCCCCCCGCCGTGGTAGCAGCTCGCCGCCCACCCCGCCGCTGGACGCTTGCCGTCCTGCTGCTGGCGTTCGTGCTCCTGGCTGCGATCGGCAGCCTGTCGAGCTTCTACACGGACCTGCTCTGGTTCCGTGAGGTCGACAAGACCAGCGTGTTCTGGGGCCAGATCTCCGCCAAGGTCACGCTCGGGCTGCTGGCGGGAGTGGGAAGCGGCCTGATCGTCGGCATCAACCTGTGGCTGGTCGAGCGGCTCGCCCCCCGCTACAGCGTCAACGTGGCCGGACGCCCGCAGGTGGAGCGAATCCAGCAGGTGCTCGGCCCCTACCTTCGGCCGCTGCGGATCGGCGTCGCCGCCTTCCTCGGCCTGGTCGTCGGCCTTCAGGCGTCGGGCTCGTGGCAGACCTTCCTGCTGTGGCGCAACGCGGCTCCCTTCAACGAGAAGGACCCGCAGTTCCACAGGGACATCGGCTTCTACGTCTTCCAGCTCCCCTTCATGCAGGCCGTGTTCGGGTGGCTGTTCACCACCCTGGTGCTGGCGCTGCTGCTGTCGGCCGCGGGTCACTACCTGCTGGGCGGAATCCGGCCGCAGGTCTCCTCGGACCGTATCGCCGGGCCGACGCAGTCGCACCTGACCATCCTGCTGGGCCTGATCGTGGCGCTGAAGGCCTGGGGCTACTGGCTCAACAAGTACCAGCTCGTGTACTCGACGCGCGGTGCGGTGACCGGCGCGACCTACACCGACGTGAAGGCGCAGATCCCCGCCCTCGAGGTGCTGTTCTGGGTGGCGCTGATCTGCGCGGTGCTGTTCTTCTGGGGGGTGCGCAGCCGGGGCATCGCTGTGCCGCTGTTCAGCATCGTGCTGCTCGCCGGGATCTCGATCATCATCGGCGGGATCACGCCCGCGGTCTTCCAGCGCTTCCGCGTCGCCCCGCAGGAGCTCCAGCGGGAGCGGCCCTTCATCCAGCGCAACATCGACGCCAGCCGCCGGGCGTTCGGCCTCGACCGCATCCAGACGCGACCGTTCGAGGACGGCGCGGCCTTGACCGCCCAGGACGTCGCCGCCAACCGCCCCACGGTCGACAACATCCGGCTTTGGGATCCCGAAGTGCTCAAGCCGTCCATCAAGAACCTTCAGGCGATCGCGCAGTACTACTCGTTCAGCGACGTCGACGTGGACCGGTACCCGGTGGACGGGCAGCTCCGCCAGGTGATGATCGCGGTCCGCGAGGTCGACCCGACGCTGCTCTCCAGCGGCGCGAAGACCTGGCAGAACCTGCACCTGGCCTACACCCACGGCTACGGCGTGGTGGCGACCCAGGTCAACACCGCCGCCAAGCAGGGCCAGCCCGATTTCATCGTGTCCGACTTCGATCAGGCGAAGGCCAAGATCCCGGTGACCCAGCCTCGGGTGTACTTCGGCGAGCCGCCGCAGGCCGGCCCGGACTACGTGGTGGTGGACACCAAGCAGCCCGAGGTGGACCGGCCCACGCCGAGCGGCGAGACGCAGATGTCGAGCTACGACGGCGACGGGGGCGTGCAGCTCTCCAGCACGGCGCGGCGGCTGGCGTTCGCCCTGCGGTTCCGCGACATCAACCTGCTGATCTCGGGCAACATCACCTCGCAGTCGCGGCTGATGTTCAACCGCGACATCCGCGAGCGGGTCGAGAAGGTGGCGCCCTTCCTCCAGTGGGACGGCGATCCCTACGCGGTGGTGGTCGACGGCCGCATCATGTTCGTGCGCGACGGCTACACCACCACCAACGACTACCCCTACGTGCAGCGGATCAACTTCGGGGACGCCGCGCGGCACGACGAGACCAGCGCCGGCGGCGTCCGCGGTTCGGGCAACTACATCCGCAACTCGGTGAAGGCCGTCGTCGACGCCTACACGGGCAAGGTCACGCTGTTCGCCTTCGACGAGTCCGACCCGATCCTGCAGACCTGGCGCAAGGCGTTCCCGAAGCTGTTCGCACCCATGGCGAGCATGCCGGCGGGGCTGAAGGCGCACCTGCGCTATCCGGAGGACCTGTTCGCGATCCAGACCGACCGCTACACCCTGTACCACCTGAACACCGCCGACGAGCTGTACTCGCGCAAGGACCTGTGGGCACTGCCCGAGGACCGCTCCGGCGAGATCCAGCAGCAGCAACAGCAGCCGCAGGCTCAGAGCCCGGTGGCGGCGATCGCGCCGCCCACCAATGCCGGCAAGATGCGGCCGTACTACCTGCTGACCCGCCTGCCGGGGCAGAACGTGCAGAAGTTCTCGCTGGTGATGCCGTTCACGCCCAACAACAAACAGAACATGGTCGCCTACATGGCGGTCGGCTCCGATCCTGACGACTTCGGCAAGATGACCTTGTTCAGCCTCGACCCGTCACGCACCATCGACGGGCCCACCCAAGTGAATTCGAGAATCCTGGCCAACACCACGGTGGCGTCCCAGCTCTCGCTGCTGAACCAGCAGGGTTCCAAGGTGATCCTGGGCAACCTGCTGATCGTGCCGGTCAAGGAGTCGTTGCTGTACGTCCAGCCGATCTTCGTGCAGAGCGCCGGGGCGAGCCAGAGCGCCGCGATCAACACGATCCCGCTGCTCGAGAAGGTCGCGGTGGTGCTCAATACCGATGTCGGCTACGCGGATACGCTGTCGGACGCGATCAGCCAGGTGGTCACGGGGCAGCCGGTGTCCCCGACCCCGGAGCCGCCGAACTCCACCGCGCCGCCCCAACAGCCGGGGGCGTCGGCGACCGTGCAGCAGCTCCTGCAGCGGGCGAACCAGGAGTACCAGGCCGCCCAGCAGGCGCTGCAGAAGGGCGACTTGGCCGCGTACCAGCAGCACGTCAACGCCATGGCGAGGTTGCTGAACCAGGCGCTGGGCACCAGCCAGGGAAAGGCGCCCTCCTCCACGACGCCTGGCTCGTAAGGCGTTCGGCGTCCGCGGGGCCCTCTGCGCCGGGGTGGAGGGGTCCGGGGAACCCTGAAGGGCGCCCGGTGCATCGGGTCCGGCGTGACCTTTGCGCCGGCGGCGCTGGCTGTGCTACCTTGCGCCAGCAACGGCGCGGGGTGGAGCAGTCTGGTAGCTCGCTGGGCTCATAACCCAGAGGTCGAGGGTTCAAATCCCTCCCCCGCCACTAGTTCTGAGCAGGGCGTTCGCCCTTCACCTCCTTTTCAAGTGAGTTGCTCAGAGGGTTGTTGTTAGCGGCTTTGTTAGCGGAGGGGTCTGGGACCATGGTTCCGGGCCCCTTCTGCGTGCCGCCGAGAATCAGGTCGGCGACCGTGGCGGCGGCGTCCTTGTCCATGCCGGGGATGACGTGGCCATAGGTCTGGAGGGTGAAGGCGACGCTGGCGTGGCCCAGCCGCTCGCTGATCACCTTCGCCGAGATGCCGGCTTTGAGCGCGGCGGTTGCGTAGCTGTGGCGTACGTCGTGCAGGCGGATCCTCGGCAGGCCGGCGGCCCTGGTGTGCTGCTCGAACCAGTCGGCGATGTTGTCAGGGTGCAGCGGGCGGCCGTCGGGCCAGGTGAACACGTAGCCGTGGTCGCGGTAGCGCCGGCCGATCGCCTCGCGGTCCTCGGCCTGGAGCTTGTGGTGGCTGCGGAGCGCCTCGAGGGTGACCGGGTCGAGGGCGAGACGGCGCCGGCCCCGCTCGGTCTTGGGTGCCGAGTCGTGGACCTGATGGTCGACGACCACGCGGGGGATGAGCGGGGAGACGGTTGCGTGGTCGAAGTCGACGTCGACCCAGCGCAGCTCGGCGAGCTCGCCACGGCGCATGCCGGTGGTGGCGACCAGCAGCCACAGGGCGTACAGCCGGTCGTCGCGGGCCTGCTCGAGGAACACGCGTAGCTCTGTTGGCGACCAGACCTTCTGCTCGGGGGAGTGGGCGGCGGGCGGGTCGGCCGCCTCGGCGACGTTGCGCACCAGGTAGCCCCAGCGCATCGCGTCGTGCAGCGCGCTGTGGAGCATCACGTGAACGTTGCGGACGGTCTTGGGCGCGAGCCCGGTCCTGCCGCTGCTGGTCGCCTTGCGGCGTCCACGCTCGAGCAAGTGGGCGTAGAGGTGGTTGAGCTGCACCGGGGTGAGCGCCTGCAGCTTGACCTGGCCGAGGACCGGCACCACGTACGCCGCGGCGTAGGTGCGGTAGTTGGCCCAGGTCGAGGCGCGCAG
>WNGQ01000964.1_pt1 | contig 29785 bp, 21 predicted proteins | sample 5407661 | NCBI WGS metagenome assembly WNGQ01 (sample SAMN13153382, study PRJNA577476) | soil metagenome | isolation source: 60 cm soil or saprolite under Garry oak tree replicate 2 | place: USA:California | collected 2016-06-15 | reverse complement strand
AGCGCGGCAGCCAGCTCAAGCCTGGGCACCACCAGGAAAGGCGGCCGATCGGCCGGCACCGCCAGGCAGGTCAGCCGTTCCAGTTGCGGGGCGTCATAGCCAATCACGTACCGCAAATCTGGCCCGGGAGTAAGGAGCAGCGCGCCGTAACCGGCCTCCCTGGCTGCCATTGCCGCTCTGTCCAGGCGATCCGCTGGATAGAGCGCGGTCCGAGCCTGGTCGTTTTCCATCGCGGCCTCCAGCCCCGTGCGCTGCCCTTTCCTGCTGCGCATTCTCTCATCATGCTGAATTGGGACTGCATCTAGACAGAGAAGAGTCAGATGCCTCACGCTAGGTGCACGAACGTATACCAGATGTGAAACAAGATGACTTCTGAGACTGTTGAGGTTCCAGCCAGCCGCCCTGGCACGGCGGCGGCACCCGCCCGGGCAGGCAGCCAGGACGGCCCGCCCAGGCTGCCCAGGCCTGCGCGGGCGCGCGATCTCGAGGCCAGGCTGGCCGCGGAGCTTGAGCAGGAGCGGCATGTGGCGCTGGAGTTGCAGCGGGCGATCCTGCCCTTGCACGACGGGCCGTTCGAGCTGCCCGGCTTGCGCGCCGTGGTCAGGTACCTGCCGGCCACCCGCGGCCGGGTGGGCGGCGACTGGTATATCACCGCGGAGATGCCCGCCGGCCAGGTCCTGATCGCGATCGGCGATGTCGCCGGGCATGGCCTGGCCGCGGCTGCGGGCATGGCCAGGCTGCGCGGCGCGCTGGCCGGGCTGGCGATCACCGGCGCTCCCCCGGACCGCCTGGTCGGCTGGCTCAACGATCTCGTCCGGCATGTCGCGCCCGAGCACACCGCGTCGGTGGCGGCCGGCTACTTCGACCCGGCTACCAAGGTGCTGACCTGGGCGCAGGCAGGCCATCCGCCGCCGGTGCTCGTCCGGGGTGCCTGGGCGGCGCCGCTCGAGCCGCCGACCGGCATCCTGCTCGGCGCCGGAACCGATGGCTATGCCGTCGCGTCCGTGCGGTTGCGGGCCGGCGACCTGCTGCTGCTCTACAGCGACGGGCTGGTCGAGCGCAGGGACCGATCGCTGGATGAGGGCCTGGCCACGCTGGCCAGCGCGGCGCGCGGCATCGGCGACCCGGAGCAGGTCATCGCCGCCGTCCTTGGCGCGCTCGCCTGTACCGACCCGGAGGACGACACCTGCCTGCTGGCCTTGCAGGTTCAGTAGCTGGCTGGCCGCGGTCAGTCCGTCCGGGCGGCAAGGGCGGCGGACATCCGGCCCAGCGAGGAGCCGAGGTCCCACCTCGCGTCGAGTTCGGCGAGCCGGGCGGGATCTGCGGGCGCCGTCGGCAGGATGTCATCCGGCGTCGGCAGCGGGGCATCGGCAGCCACTTGCACGACCGGCACCGCGGCGGCCAGGTAGTCACGGGCGGCGGCGAGCTTGGCCCGGCTGCCCATCGGGAAGCCCCCGTGGCCCTTATCCAGCGCCGCCAGCATCGCCTGCACGGTGCCGAAGACGCGCACCAGCGCCGCCGCTGTCTTGTCCCCCACTCCGGGCACCCCGGGCAGCCCGTCGCTCGGGTCGCCCCGCAGCACCGCGAATGCCGCATACGCGCGGCCGGGGATCTCGTAACGCCCGGTTACCCATGCCTCGTCCACGATGTCGAGCTTGGACAGGCCGCGCGCGGTGTAGATCACCCGGACCCCGCGGGAATCATCCACCAGCTGGAACAGGTCCCTGTCCCCGGTGACCACCTCGACCGGCCCGTCCGCCCGCGCGGCCAGCGTCCCGATCACGTCATCGGCCTCGTAACCGGCCGCTGCGGCCATGCATACCCCGGCGGCCGCGAGCACCTGCTCGATCACCGGTATCTGCGCGGTAAGCGCGTCCGGCGCCTGCTCGGTGCCATCCGGATTGGCCCGGTGCGCCTTGTAGGACGGGATCGCCGCCACCCGGAAGGCCGGCCGCCAGTCCGCGTCCATGCAGGCGACAAGTCTGCCCGGGCGGCGCGCCCGGATCAGCCGGGCGATCATGTCGAGCAGCCCGCGGACGGCGTTGACCGGCGTCCCGTCCGTGGCCGTCATCGAATTCTCCGGTATGCCGTAGAACGCGCGATAGTAGAGCGAGGCACTATCAAGCAGCATCAGCGGGCCCACCCGGCCATCCTGCCAGGGCAGGCGGCCCGAGTGCGCCGCTTCTATATGTGCGCGGTGGCGGCGTTGACGCCGGCCCAGAAATCCTCGATCACCGGAGGAGGCGCCGGGGACATGGCCGCGCGCTGCGTGAACAGGATCCCTGTGACCCCGCTGCGCGGGCTGGAGCGCCACGTGGTGCCGGTGCCGCCGTCCCAGCCGATGCCGGACGGGAAGGGCTGGTCCGGCGAGCCGGCGGCGGGCACCGCCAGGCCGAGACCCCACCCCCCGTGCTCGCCGAGGAACATCGCGGCGGCGTCCCGTTGTGCGGACGTGAGCCGGTCCGTCGTCATGCGGGCGGCCGTGGCCGGCGAGAGGATGCGTTCGCCCTGCCCGGTGCCCCCCGCCAGCAGCATCGAGACGAACGACCAGTAGTCGTCGATAGTGGAGACGAGCCAACCGCTCGCATCCGGGAACGAGGGCGGTGTGCTCCACCAGCTGTGGGCGGCATCGTCGAGGACCGACAGTTCACCGGTCTCAGGATCGGGCTGGTACGCGGTGGTGAGCCGGCTCAGCTGTCCGGCCGGGACGGTGAACCCGGTGTCGGTCATCCCGAGCGGCTCGAAGATGCGCGCACGCAGCACCGATGCCAGATCCTGGCCGCATGCCCGCGCCAGCAGGACCCCGAGCACCTGGGCCGACGTGTTGTAGAGCCACTGCTCACCCGGCTGGCACATCAGCGGCAGTGACCCGAGAGCGCCGATCCACCCGTCCACATCATGGGCCACCGGGGGCCACGGCGGACCGCCGATGCTCTGCAGCCCGAGCTCGGCCTCGGCCCGCTGGATCGGGTAGCTGCCAGGCGGCGCCATCACGGAGCCGAAGCCGAACCGGAAGCTGAGCAGGTCCTCGAGGGTGACCGGCCGGCTGGCAGCGACCGTGTCGTCGAGCTCGGCGTCGATGGCCCGCAGCACACGGCGGTCGGCCAGTTCGGGCACGAGCTCGTCGATCGGCTCCTCTAGGCGAAGCCGGCCCTCTTCGACCAGCGACATCGCGGCCGCGGCGGTGATCGGCTTGGTGAGCGAGGCGATCCGGAAGATGGCGTCGCGCGCCAGCGGGGCGTGGCCGGCGAAGGACGGCGTGCCGATGGCGTCGATGTGCACGTCGTCGCCGCTGGCCACCAGGGTGACGAGCCCCGGCAGGCGACCGGCCGCGACATGGGCCGCCATCGAGTCGTGCAGGCGGGCCAGCCCGTCGGCAGGCAGTGTGGTGGTCAGGGGTCGACTCCCGGTTCATGCCATGTGGTGTAGACGTCGGGCCCGGCCCAAAGTCATCGATGAGACTCACCGATCGGTGCTTGCGCGGCCGGTACCTGCGCCATCGGCTAGCCGAGGTCCAGCGCAAGCTCCTGTTCCCAGTGATCAGGCTCCTCGGGCCTGACCAGCTGGCGCCTGCCCGTGCTGCGGAAGCCCATCCGCTGGTAGAACGCCCGGGCGCGGGTGTTGACATCGGTGACCCACAGCGTGAGGCGGCCCGCGCCGTCGGCGCGGGCGCACGCGCTCACCGCGGCGACGAGGTCGTGGGCGATGCCGCGGCCGCGGGCCTGCGGGCTGACCCACATCGACACCAGATGCCAGCTGCCGCGGCCGCCGGCCTGGTCGCTGCCGTCGTCCGCTGGCCCGGCAAAGCCCGCCGCGATGCCCACCGGCTCGGCGTCGGCCCAGGCAATGAACTGCGGCCAGTCTGCGATCCGGGCCCGCCAGTGCCGCTCCGGGCGATCGATCTCCCTGTCCAGGGTGGAGCCGAAGGCATACGGTGCCTCGGCGAGCGCGGCCAGCCTGACTCGCCGCAACGCGGCCCAGTCGTCCGGCGCGGCCCGGCGGATCTGCACCGCGGTCTCGGTGCCTCTGCTGACCATGCGCAGGATCGTGCCCGGCCAGGCCTCCGGCGCGCAACACGTTATTCGGCCGCGCTGGATTGGAGGGGGGTGTGAGACGCGAATGTAGGTGCTTGAAGTTGGTGCTGGTCGCTGCGTTGTCTGGTTGTGGATCAAACAACCATACAGGGAGGTACTGGTGACCGGTCCATTGCTAGCCGACCTGGAGGCCCTAGCGGGCCCGGCTGTCTTTGACCTCGCATTCCTGTCACAAGCGTCTGGTGTACTGGCCGGGTGCGCATGCAGGAGTTCGATGAGGCGGTCGACAGGGGCAGGGCGAACGCGGAGGCCATCGAGCTGACGCGGCGCCACTGCCGCCACGCCCGCATCGAGGTTGTCGGTGGTAACAGCCTTGTCGGGTCGATGCTCGGCCTTCCGATGGGTCTACTCGAAGTGCGCTGCGAGCACGCCCCGCCGCCCCGCACCCAGGGACACCAGGCCCTGGAGCTGGCCATCGAGTTCTACGAGGCAAACTGCACCGCCTGCCCGTACCGCGACGGCACGGCCGAGCTGCCCAACCTGGCCACCGTGGCAGACGAGCGCGCCGCCGAGGAAGCAGCGCGGAAGGCAGCGGCGCAGCAGGCTGCCGACGAAAGGGCCCGGCGCCATCACGAGCGCCGCGGGCGCCGCCACCAGCTTCTGGCCGGCGAGGGTCATGTCGTTCGCGATCTCGCTGACGCCCTGGACCGCATCGACCGTGCCGAGCCGCGGACTGAGCCGCCCGCTCCCGAGGAGGAGCGAGCTGCCCGGCAGGTCATCGATGCCGCCCGAGGTGCGCCGGAGCTGTTCCGCCCCGTGCTGGTCGACAGCCTGCTCGAACTGGCCGCCGACGCTGCCGACGCGACTGCTTTCGAAGCGCTGAAGGTCCTCGTCCGATCCGGTCATTGCCCACCTCGCCGGGCGCTCGACGCCGCGCGTGCCGTTCTGCGGAGTCACCGGTCCGTCGACGCTGGCCAGCTGCTGGCAGCGGTGGAACCGGACCTGAGGCCCGAGGACCTGCCGGATGTCCTGGATCAGCTCATCGCCCTAGCCTCCGGGGAGGATTTCGGCCCCTGGTGCCTGCCGTCCTCGCCGGACGGTCTGATCGCGGCGTCGCATGTCGATCTGCCCGCCGTCACCGAGCGAATCATCGAACATCTCGCCAGCGAGGACGAGTCCACCAGAGAGGCAGGCGCCGATGCCGCCCGGGTACTGCTTGCTCTGGACGCCACACGGGTCATCGCTCTCGGGGCTCCGCTGGCCGCGAGCGTCCGCGGCGCGGAGAGCGGTTACGCCGGCTATCCCCATCCGGCGTCGGCAGCTCTGCGTGCCCTCGCCGAAGCCTGGCGTGGCCAGCCCGAGCTGACCCGCCGGATCGTCGAGGCCCAAGCGGCCGGAGCCAGCCAGGAGGCGCGCGACGAGCTGTCCCGGGTGCCGTGGTTCCTGCAGCGGTTCCGGGAGCCGTGGGATGCGTCAGCGCCCGCGACGTCGGAGGCCATCAGCTTCGTCGTCCGACGGTCCGGGGGCGACTGGGGCAACGAAGCAGCGTTCCACGCCGCCGACCACCTGACCAGCCTCGCCCGCGAAGTGCCCGAGGCCGTCGCGGCGCACGTCGACGAGATGCTCGGCGCGATCCTGGCGATGTGCGCCCCCAACCCGGACATCCCGGCCGCCACTGCCGAGCCAGGCACGCCCCCAACGGTGGCAGCCCAGGAACGCGAAATGGTGGCAGCCCTGGAACGCGAATCGGAGCGCATCCGTCGCGACGGTCGTCGCCGGCGCCTAGCCGAGACCATCGGGCGCTGCGCCTCAGTCAACCCCGCGGCCGTGCTCGCCTCGGTGCAGGCACTGTTCTCCGCCACGACCGGCGACGAGCGCCACGACCGGGCCGTCCGGTCTACCATGCTCGACGTCCTGGAAGAAGCGGTCTCGCCCGAGACGCTGCGGGACATCCTCCCGATCACCTACACCGCGCTGCTCGACCGCGATCAGGCCGTCCGCCGCGGCGGCATCGATCTGTGGGTCGCGTGTGCCGACATCGCCGACTCGCTGCCGGCCGAGCTGAGCGAGCTGTCGATCCCGCTCCTCCAGGACTCCTACGTCATCGTCCACAAGCGGATGCTGGGGCAGATACCTCGCCTGTCCTTCCCGGCGGACCTAGTGCCGAGGCTGCTGCCGATCGTCGTCGGCTGGGCGGTGACCTACGCCGACAAGCCCGATCCCGACGCCCTGGAATCGGCCATCTGGGCGCTTCGATCTCTTGCCCGCGACCTCGATGACCAGTCGCAGGTCACCGGGTGGTTCAGCATCGCGCTGGCCTATGTTGGCCGGTGTCGGCCATCCGACCGCGAGCGACTGCTCACGGCGTGGTGGCCGGGCGAGCTGCGCAATCACCCGGCCTGGACGAGGGCGGCGCTGGCTACCGCCGCTAGCCCGGAGCTGACCGACTATTACAACCAGCGTCACGAACCCGTTCTCCAGGCGCTCATGGACCGGCCAGAGTTCCTGGCCGACGTGCCACTGGCCGAGATCGAGCCACTCAGCAGCGTCCACGGTGCGGCGCACCCATGGCGTGCCCTGGAGCTTGTCGAGCTTCTGCAGTCGGCAGGTCGCTGGGCCGATGCGGCGGTGGTGGCCCGCAGCGTCGAGGGCAGCCAGCCGGCCAGTGAAGAGGGCGCGCCCGGCCGGCGTCTCGCCGGCACCGTCGCCCGCGGCGCCGAGCTGGCCCAAGCCCTTGCCGACGGGCCGCCTGCCGTCGCTGAGCTGACCGGTCTCACCGATGCCGTGACGTCGGCGGCCGCTGATCTGGAAGCGTCCATTCCGGGTAGCGTGCAGGACGGTCAGCTCCGCTCCACCCTCGACGGCCTGTTGGCGTCGGCAGCTGCGCCCGGGCTCCTGCTCGCGCCTACGGTCTCCAACCCGGCAGGGGTGGCCGATGAGCTGGACCAAGCCGCACGTCTTCTTCTCGGCTCGCCGTCGGCTCACGCTTCCGGGGCCCACCGGGCGTGGATCGCTCGCGCCTGGCAGATCGCGGCGTTGCTGCTTCGCTACGACGACGCCGTCCAGGCGGTCAGCGGTGATGCGCCGGCCCTGCTGCAGGCGGCCAGGCGGCAGGCCGAGGTGCTCCGCACCGAGGTCAGCACCACCGAGGACGCCGCGGTCCCTGACGGCCTCGTCGCCTTCCTCGCCGCGGTGGAGTGCGTGGCCAACCCTGGTGCGGCGCAGGTGGCATGGCAGAGGCTCGCGTGCATCCCTCCGCCCGTCTCGCTCGTCGGCACCAGCCTCCTGCCTCAGCGGTTCGGCGGCGGGCGTCCCGCGCCCGCGTCGGAGGAGCCACCTCGGGCGGTCTGTGTCGCGACGATGCGCGGCGTGCCGGTGACTGACATCCTTGTCGTCCGGCCTCGGGAGCTGTACCACCTCGGGATGACCGTTCGCCTCGTGTCGGCCCCGGAGTGGGCGGAGCGGTGCATCGTCGAGCCGGTCACCATGCTCGGCCGGGACGCGCTGGCGCTGCCCCTGTCCGAGTTCTCCCTCAGCGACGGCTCCGCCGATGAGTTCGGTATCACGCTCACCTCCGAGGGGCCGTTGCACTGCGGGGTCGAGCAGCCGATCCTTGCTCCCGTGCTGGACTGCCCGATCCAGGTGCGCCTGGCCGGTGACGGGCACGAGCAGGTAATCGAGGTGGCGGGGTTTCAGCGGCTCCGGCTGCGCCCCTTCGACCCCAGCCGCGACACGCTCACCGAGCACGAGCAGACCGATGCTCGCCTCCTCGCCATGTTCGGCACGCTTGATGCGCCGGAGTTCGACACCGAGGACGTCCGGGCCTTCTGCCGCCTCTTTGCCGCCTGCGTCCGGGCGGCCCAGGTCATCATGTTCGAGAAGACGTTCATGCGGGGCTCGCGGGTGTCCGAGGCGGAGTTCCACGACGAGCTGGAGCGCCTGCTGCGCGCCGATCCCGAGCTGGAGGGCCGCCTGACCCGACGCGATACCGTGGCCGGAGGCTTCGACGATCTTCTTCACGACGACGTCATCGCCGAGTTCAAGGTATCCCGCGGCGCTCCCGTCACCGTCGATCACTGCGCCCGCTACGTCCGCCAGCCGACGCAGTACGGAGTGGGGCGCGGGAGCCAGCTCTCGGTACTCGTCGTCTTCGATCACGGCCGCAAGGAAGCGCCCCCCGGCGTCATCGACAACTACATCGACTGGCTGCGGCCGCGCCTGCACGGTCTCGACGACCCGCGGTACCCGTCGCTGGTCGGGGTCGTCATCGTCAACACCAACCTGCCCATCCCCAGCGCCTGGTCTCGCCGTCGCGTCGAGGTCGAACCACTGACAGGCAGAGACAACCCGCAGAGCTGACACGCCCGGCGGCGGCCTCGGCCGATGTCCCGTGCGGGTGCTGGCGTCCGCAGGGCGATCTGGTCCCAGTCGGCGCAACCGGCATCCTCACCCTGCGATGCCAGCAAGCGAGCGGACAGCCGGAAGGGATCTGGCAACAACCGCACAACCAGACAAGGCGCGCCGGGCTGGCCAACCAGGCAAGCTGATCTTGCTACCTACAAATCTGTCCTGCACCCGATCGGAGGGCAACGCAGGCAATTGTCAGTGCCGGGCGCTATCGTCGAACTAAGAATTGAAACAAGGAATCCAGCAGGCTGAAGGGAGGTAGTCCAGGTGTCCAGGTCCGGTCAGCCCCCCGCCAGGGCCGCCTCCGCGAGCGAGGCACTGGCGATGCTAGATGCTGCCCTGGACTATCTCACCGGCTTCGACGCGGCGTCCAGGCCGGCCGCCGAGCAGGCTGCCTGCCTGACTGCCCTGGAGCGGGCCGCGTCCAGGCACACCGCGGCGCGTGCCGCGATCCTGGCCGCGTTCACCGCGCAGCGCGCTTTCTCCGATGACGGGCAGCACTCGGCGCGAGCATGGCTCGTCTGGCAGACGAGCGTCACGGCTGGCGCGGCGGCCGGCGCGGTCGGCTGGATGAGGCGCCTTGCCGCCCACCCGGCCGTCGGCCACGCGCTCGCCGCCGGGGAAGTCTCCGCGTCCTGGGCCAGGGAAATCTGCGGCTGGACCACCCGGCTGCCCGAGGATAGGCGCGATGACGCCGACCGGATCCTGCTGGCCGCCGCTGTGGGCGGAGCTGACCTGGCTGCGCTGGCCGGGCTGGCCGAGGAGATGTACCGGCGGTGCTGCCCGCCGGACGCCGATGATGACGGATTCGATGACCGCCGCCTGCGGCTGGCCCGCACGTTCCGCGGCGCAGGTCGTCTCGATGCCGACCTGACCCCAGCATGCTCCGCCGCCCTGGCCGCCGTGCTGGACGCGCTCGGCCAGCAGGCTGGTCCCGAGGATGAGCGCAGCAAGCGCCAGCGCGATCACGATGCGCTGGAGGAGGCCTGCACCCGGCTGATCGCATCCGGGATGCTGCCCGAGCGCGCCGGTCAGCCGACCCACATACAGCTCCACATGACGCTCCGCGAACTGCGCGGCGCCGACGGCCGCTCCGAGGCCGAGGATGCCTGGTCCGCGGCCAGGGCGGCCGGATACGGCTGGCTCACTGGCCCGGCGGCTGACGCCGCCGCCTGCGACGCGGCGATCGCCCCGGTCGTCAGCGGTCACGTGGACTACTCGGCACTGGCCGAGCTGACCGAGATGTTCCTGACCGGCCACGGACGCCGCGGGGATTGCGCTGTGTGCGCCGCTAACGGCGGCGCGCAGCAGGAGACCTCAGCCGCCCACGACCGCGCCTGCGGCCCCGGCGCCCATGGGTCCAGCCCCCGTGCGTCCTGCACCCGTGAGTGTTGCGTCTGCGGGCATTGTGCAGGCGCCGCGCACGGGCCGGTGAACCCAGCCGCCCTGGCCAGGCTCAGCGCCGCACTGCTGTCCCGCGCGGCCGATGTGTTCTCCGGGCCTGCTGGCCTCGCGGCGTTCCTGCGTGGCAACTTCGTTCCGGCTGGCCGGCCGTTCGTCAATGTGAGCCTGCCCCTCGACACCGGTAAGGCCACCGAGGAGATTCCGGCCCACCTGCGCCGCGCGGTGATCTTGCGGGACCGCTGCTGCGGCTTCCCCGGCTGCGGGCAGCCGCCCGCCTCATGCCAGGTGCACCACATCCGGCCCCGGCGGAAGGGCGGCGCCACCAGCCTGCGCAATCTGATCCTGCTCTGCAGATTTCACCATCTCATCGCAGTGCACCGCTGGGGCTGGGAGATCGCCCTGCACCCAGACGGGACCGTCGCCGCGACGAGCCCGGACGGGCAGCGCGTCCTGCACAGCCACGGGCCGCCGCCTGCCCGGGCAGCTTGACCCCTGTTCGCGATGCTCGGATCACGCAGCCCCGGATCACGCTGCGGTCGCAACACCAGGTCATGCAATCGTTAGCTCACACGGTCATCAGGCTGCCGCCAAGCTGGCCGCATCAGGGACCCCGGACCGTGGTGCTAGCCGACGGCGGAATAAGCGACGACCCCACGGCGCAGCGCGTGGATGGCGGATCGGGCCGTCGCGCTGAGCTTGCCCGGCCCGGCCGCGACGGCGACCTGATCCAGCAGGTCGATGAGCTGCTTTGCGGCCCGGACGAAGTCGCCGGGGGTCAGGCCGCCCGCAAGCACAGAATCAAGCTGCCGACCCTGTGCCCAGGCATGCGCGTGCCACGCGAAGCCCAGGTCGGGCTCGCGCAGGAACGACAGCCGGTGGTCATGCTCGATGCCGTCGAGCTCATTCCAGACCCGGACCATGCTGGCCAGCACCTCGCGGACCGGCCCGCCAGGGAGCCGCGGCGGCCCCGCGTCCTCGGGCCGCCGGGACTCGAAAGTCAGGGCGGAGACGCAGGCGGCGAGTTCGGCAGGGGTCAGGGCGTCCCAGAGACCCCGGCGCAGGCACTCCGCCGCCAGCAGGTCCAGCTCGGTGTACAGGCTGGCCAGCCTCGATCCCTCCGCCGTCACCTTGTCACCGTCCAGGTAGCCGAGCTCGGCGAGAACGCCGCACACCTGATCGAAGGTTCGCGCGATCACGTGGGTCCGCCCGGCCACCCGGCCCTCAAGCGACTCGGCATGCCGCTGCAGCCGCAGGTACCGCTCGGCCTGCCGGGCGTGCTCCTCGCGATCCTGGCAGCCATGGCAGGGATGCTGGCGCAGCCGCCGGCGGAGCGCGGTGATCTCGGTCTCTTCGCCGCCCGCGTCGCGGTTGCCGTCCGTGCCGTGGCCGTCCGTGCCGTAGCCAGCCGCTGCGTCGGCCCGGCGGTGACCGCCGAGATCGGCGCCAGCCAGCTTGTTGCGCATGGTCGCGGCGAGGTCCCTGCGGTGATTCGCCGACCGGGCGCTGAAGGACGCGGGTATCCGGATCCGCTGGATGGGCTCGACCGGAACGGGGAAGTCAGCTGTGGATAGCCGCTTGACCTGGCGGTTCATGGTGAGCACGAGCGGCGACGGCTCATCTGTGCCGCCCGCGAACGCGTCAAGCACGACAGCGATCCCCGCCCGGCGCCCGCTGGGCACGCGGATGATGTCGCCGCGCCGAAGCCGCTGCAGCGAGCGGGCGGCCTCCGCCCGCCGGTCCGCTGACCGGCGCCTGGCCTGATTGCCTTCGCGCTGCGACAGCTCACGGCGAATCGCCATGTATCCGGCAAAGTCGCCGAGGTGACAGGTCACCGCTGCCTCGTCCATGGATTTCCTGCTGCGCCGTGCCTGCCGGGCAATCCCGACCACTGCCCGGTCCGCCTGGAACTGCGCGAACGATGACTCCAACAGCGCTGACGCCCGCTCCCTGCCCACCTGGCCGACCAAGTTGACCGCCATGTTGTAAGACGGCCGGAAGCTGGAGCTGAGCGGATAGGTCCTGGTGCCGGCCAGGCCGGCCACCGCCGACGGGTCGTCCCCCGGCTGCCAGCGGACCACGGCGTGGCCTTCCACGTCGATCCCCCGGCGGCCCGCGCGCCCGGTCAGCTGGGTGTACTCACCCGGTGTCAGGTCGGCGTGGGTTTCCCCGTTCCACTTGTCCAGCCGCTCGATCACGACCGTCCGCGCGGGCATGTTGATGCCAAGCGCCAGCGTCTCGGTGGCGAACACCGCGCGCACCAGCCCGGCCGTGAACAGCTCCTCCACCACCTGCTTAAAGGTCGGCAGCAGCCCGGCATGGTGGGCGGCGATGCCTCGCTGGAGGCCAAGCAGCCACTCGCCGTAGCCGAGTACGGGCAGGTCCTCGCGCGGGATGTCGGCGGTATACCGCTCGGCGAGCTCGGTGATCTCGGCTGCCTCGGCCGGAGTGGTCAGCCGCAGGCCAGCGGCGAGGCACTGCTGGACCGCCGCGTCGCAGCCGGCCCGGCTGAAGATGAAGGTGATGGCCGGCAGCAGGCCGGCCGCATCAAGCCGGCTGATGACGTCGGGCCGGCTCGTGATCCGGATCCTGGGCTGACGGCGCCCGCCACGGACCGGTCGGCCGGGTGCCTTCCTGGCCGCCCAATGGTCGCGCTGCGCGATGCGCAGCAGTTCGGGATTGACCATCGCGCGCGGCCTGCCGTTCCGCTCCGCGCCGGGCTTGCCAGCCGCGCCGCGCGCACCGGGCCCGCGATCCGCGCCGCGCGCACCGGGCCCGCGATCCGCGCCGCGCGCACCGGGCCCGCGATCCGCGCCGCGCGCGCCAGGCTCGCGATCTACGCGGGGCGTGCCGGACTTGGCGGGCGCGTCATAGTCGGTGGTGAACAGGTCGTAGAGGCGGCCGCCGACCAGCATGTGCTGCCACAGCGGTACCGGCCGGTGCTCATCCACGATTACCGTGGTGCCGCCGCGGACCTGGGCCAGCCAGTCGCCGAACTCCTCGGCGTTGCTGACCGTGGCCGACAGCGCGACCAGCCGCACGGACTCCGGCAGGTGGATGATCACCTCCTCCCACACCGCGCCGCGGTACCGGTCGGCCAGGTAGTGCACCTCGTCCAGCACCACGTATCCGAGGCCGGCCAGTGTCGGCGAGCCCGCGTACAGCATGTTCCGCAGCACCTCGGTCGTCATCACGACCACTGGCGCCTCGCCGTTGATGCTGTGATCGCCGGTGAGCAGCCCGACGCTGGCTGCGGAGTAGCGGCGGACCAAGTCGGCGTACTTCTGGTTGGACAGCGCCTTGATCGGGGTGGTGTAGAAGCACTTGCGGCCCTCGGCGAGCGCCAGGTGCACAGCGAACTCGCCGACCACCGTCTTGCCCGACCCGGTCGGCGCGGCGAGCAGGACTCCGTGGCCGTCGCTCAGCGCACGGCAGGCACGGACCTGGAAATCGTCGAACTCGAAGTCATAGAGCGACCGGAAGGCAGACAGCTCTGGGCCATCCTCGGCAACGCGCCGACGCGAGGCGGCGTAGCGGTCCGCGGGGCTCACCGGGGTGCTCATGCGATCAAGACTAGGCGGGCCAGGGACCGTAGCGGCAGGCCAGCGACCGTGGCGGCGGGCCAGCGGCCGTGGCGGCGGGCCAGCGACCGTGGCGGCAGGCCCGGCGGCCGTGGCGGCGGGCCGGCGGCGATCTCTAGTTGTGGTGGCCGGCCTCGAGGTTGTCGTCGACGTGGTCGCCGAGGCCGGGCGACCCGTCCGCATCGAGACTGGCGTACGGGTCAGGACGCCGCGCCCGGCGGCGGTCGTTGGCCCAGATGAAGATCTCGGCGAGTTCCACCAGGAGCACGCAGGGCACGGCGAGCAGCAGCATGCTGATCGGGTCGGGGCTCGGCGTGGCGACGGCGGCGAAGGCGAAGACCAGGAAGATGATCATCCGGCGCCATTTCCTGAACCGCTGGTGGGTCAGGACCCTGGCCAGGTTGAGCAGGATCAGGACGAGCGGCAGCTCAAAGGCAAGCCCGAAGATCAGCAGCATCGCCATGGCATAGCTGAGGTAGGTGTTGATCGTGATCAGCGGGATGACGCCCTTGGGCACCAGCAGGAGCAGGAACCGCAGGCCCTTCGTCATCGCGAAATAGGCGATGCCGCCGCCGGCCACGAACAGCGGGACTGACGTGCCGGCGAAGAAGTAGGCCCAGCGCCGCTCCCTGCTGTACAGCCCGGGCGCCAGGAATGCCCATATCTGGTAGAGCCAGACCGGCGAGGAGATGATGACGCCAGTGGCGATGGCGATTTTCAGGTGCAGGAACAGCGAGTCGAACAGGCCAGTGACGTATAGCGGGCAGCTATTGCGGCCGTGTGCCGGGATGACGGGGCTCTTGATATTCAGCTTGCAGTACGGCGCCTCGATGAAATGCCAGACATGCGGGAACAGATACCAGCCGATGACCGCGCCGATGGTGACGGCGACCAGCGCCTTGAGTATGCGGTTGCGCAGCTCGCGGATGTGGTCAAGGAGCGGCATCCGCCCGTCCGGATTCACCGTCCTGGCGGGGCGCGGCAGCCGCCGCCCGCGGGATGCCGCGGGCGCCGACGAGCCGTCCTGGGCGCTCATGCGGACCGGCGGGTTAGGAGTGCTGCTGGTTGCGCTGCGCCTCGGACAGCGGCGCGCCATTCGGCTTGGCGCCCTCACCGCCGGCGTTCTGCCGCTGCAGTTCCTGCAGCTGCCGCTGGATGTCAGCCAGCTGCTGCTGCGTCGCGTCCTGCGCCGCGGGCTGGGCGGGCAGCGGCTGCGGGGCAACGGGCTGCTGCACGGCGCTCACCTGCGTGGTCTTCGCTGGCTCGTCGTCGTGCATCTTCTTGGCCTCGGACTTGAAGATCCGCATGGACTTGCCGAGCGCCTCCGCCGCACCGGGCAGCCTGGTCGAGCCGAAAAGGATGAGTACCACCACGAGCAAGATGATGATGTGTGGTGCGCTGGGATCAAACATGTCAGTCCCCATTCATCGCCGAGGCGTCCGCGCGCGCTCAGGTAGCCCGCACCGTAGTCTACATGCGCTAGCTTCGTGCCTGGCCGAGCGTCGGCTCACTCATACTGGGCCAGCGCGGCGGCGGCGTCCGCGCGGATCTGCGCTGCGACCTCGGGCGGCGCGATGACCTTGCCGTCCTCGCCGAGGCGCAGCGCTAGCCGCCGGACCCACCGGGTGTCCGGAGTGCGCAGGCCGACTCTGAGGCGGCCGTCGCCGATCTCATCGACCTGCTCGCACGGGTAGTACTCGGCCACCCAGCGCCCGTAGGCGGACAGCTCAAGCAGCACAAGCACGTCATCGGGGGACGGCCGGAACAGGCCCTGGTCCACGTCCACCGGCTGCGCGTCGCCCGGCACCGATGCCGCAACGTCGAGCACGGACATCGCCATCACCCGGTCGAGCCGGAACAGCCGCACGGACTCCGCCCGCAGGCACCAGCCCTCCAGGTACGTCCGGCCCTCCACCACAAGCAGCCGCATCGGATCTACGTCCCGCTCGGTGGCCTCGTCCCGGCCGGGCACGTAGTAGGACAGGTGAATCCGGCGGCTGCCCGCGAGCGCGTCCTTCGCCTGGGCAAGCACGCCGCGGGCGGCATGGTCGTCGACCTGCACGGCCACCTGGGCGCTTGCCGCCGCCGCCTCCCCCGCCGCCGCCTCCAGTTTGGCGATGGTCCGGCTGAGCGCCGAGCGCTCCTCGATGCCCGGCACCTCGGCCAGCATCCGCAGCGCGATGAGCAGCGCGCTGGCCTCGTCCACGCCGAGCCGCAGCGGCCGGTCGATCGACTCGGCCTGGCTGACCACGATCTCGCCGCCCTCATAGGACAGGTCGATCGGGCAGTACGGGTCCGGGGCGCGCAGCTCGACGCACCACAGCATGTTCAGGTCGTCGACCAGCTGCCGCTCCGTCACCCCGAACGCGGCCGCGGTGTCGGCCAGCCCGACGACGTTCCTGCTGATCACGTAGGGCACCAGGGCCAGCAGCCGCTGCAGCCGGTCGGTGGCGGTGCCGGGCCGCGGCGTTGCCGCACGCGACGGCGCCTCGCGCGGCGACGCGGCCGCGCTCAGGCCGGCCCCAGCGGTCATGCCAGCACCCCCTTCAGCCGTCCGATAACCGCCTCACGCAGGTCGGCGGGCTCGACCGCGACGACGTCCGCGCCGAACGAGGCGATGTAATCGGCGAACCAGCCCACATCGGAGAATGACAGGTCGGCCAGGTCCCAGCCGGGGCCCTGCGGGTCGGGCCGGCAGCCGGTGGCGCGCTGCCGCAGCCCGTGCCCGGCCCCGTGCCGCAGCCGCACGACGGCCGTGCGAACGGCTGGCGGGTCGGCGTCCCACGCCCGGACCGTCTCCCGCACGTCAGTGCCGGCCGGCACGGTGACCGCGCCAGCCGGCCCGGCGAACGATACCGGCCCGTCGATGCGGCCAAGCCGGAACACCCGCACCTCGGCGCGGTCCAGGTCATGACCGGCCACGTACCAGCGGCCGTGCCGGTTCACCACGCCCCATGGCTCAAGCCGGCGCCGCTGCGATGAGCTGCGGCCGGCCGCGCGGTAGGCGAAGGTGACCGGGCGCCGGTCGCGCACGGCCTCCCACAGCGGCGCGAAGGCGGCCTCGCCGGCTTGCAGCCTGGGCTCGATGCCCGGCTGCGTGGTCTCTTCGGCGTCGATGCCGGCCGCCCGGAGCTTGAGCAGCCCGCCGGCCGCGGCGCCGGCCAGCTCGGCCCGCCGCCAGACCCGCGCGGCAAGCCCGAGCACTGCGGCCTCGTCCGGCTCAAGCCTGATCTCGGGCAGCATGTAGGCCTGCCGGGAGATCCGGTAACCCAGCTCAGCTTCGGCCGCCGAGTTGGTGCCCGTCTCCAGCGGGATGCCGAGCTCGCGCAGCTCGTCCTTGTCCCGCTCGAACATCCGCTTGAACGCGTCGAAGGAGTCCGGGTAACCGGGCACGGCGGCGCGGATCTGGGTAGCGGTGAGAAAACGGCCGGCCGACAGGAGGCAGACCACAAGGCTGAGCAGCCGCTCGGTCTTCCGCCGTGACATCCGCTCTCCTTTCCCCGGCACCGACGCTACCCTGCCGGAGTGATCAGGTGGCGAAGTGGTGTAGTTTCCGCGCTGCGGCGGGAATGGGCGGGCGCGGCGGAGCTAGAGGTAGCCGTGGACGGGGCCCCGATCCGGGCGCTTGCCTATCCCGCGCTGACCGGCCTGCCGCAGCCGGGCGACCAGGTGCTGCTCAATACGACTGCCTTGGCGCTGGAGCTCGGCACCGGCGGATACGCCCTGGTGGTAGCGGTGCCAGGACGGCTTCCTGCGGATCCGTCCGGCCCCGGGCACCTGGTCAAGGCCCGCTACACGCCGCTGCAGGCCACCGTGCTCGGCGCGGACGAGCAGGGCTCGCCGCACCATGACGTGCTCCGCGAGGCAGATGATCTTGACAGCATGCCGGTGGTGGTCGCCGACCTGCACTCCGCGCTGCCTGCCGTGCTTGCCGCCTTTTATTCGGAACGGATGGTCCGGGGTACTCGCCTGCCCAGACCGCGGGCCTGCTACATCATGCTGGACGGCGGAGCGCTGCCTGCCTGGTTCTCCAGGACGATTCCGGCGCTGCGTGAGGCCGGCTGGCTGACCGGGACGGTCACCGTCGGGCAGGCATTCGGCGGCGACCTGGAAGCGGTGACATTGCAGAGCGGCCTGCTCGCGGCGAGGCATGTGCTCGGCGCCGATCTTGCCGTTGTCTCGCAGGGACCGGGCAACCTGGGCACCGGCACGAAGTGGGGCTTCTCCGGGGTGGCGTCGGGCGAGGCGGTGAACGCGGCGGCTGTGCTGCACGGCAGGCCGGTTGCCTCGCTGCGGATCAGCGAGGCCGATGCCAGGGAGCGTCACCGCGGCATCTCGCATCACAGCCTGACGTCGTACGGGCGGGTGGCACTGGCCAGGGCAGACGTGGTCGTCCCCGACCTGCCGGGCGACTTCGGCGCCCGGATCCGGGCGGAGGCCCGCCCGCTCGCTGACCGGCACAACCTGATCCTGGTCAGCGTCGACGGCCTGCACGAGGTGCTGCGGGATTGCCCGGTGCCGCTGTCCACGATGGGCCGCGGCCTTGAGCAAGACCTGTCCTATTTCCTTGCCGCCGCGGCGGCAGGCCGGCACGCCGCGAGTAGCTAGCCGGCCACGGCGCCGACGACGTCGACCACGAACACCAGCGTGTCGGTGCCCTTGATGCCAGCCTGGGCGTTGCCGGTCTTCCCGTAGCCGTCGGCGGGCGGGACGATCAGCATTACCCGGCTGCCCACCGGCACGCCCGTCAGGCCCTTGTCCCAGGCGGGGATGATCTGGGCAGGCGTGGCGTCGAGCTGGAAGCCGAACGGCTGCTGGCGCGACCAGGACGAGTCGAAGGCCTTGCGGGTCCGCCAGTTGAGGCCGACATACTGCGTGACCACGGTCTGGCCCTTGGCGGTCGGCTGGCCCGATCCCTTGATCAGCGTCTTGACGATCAGCTTGCGCGGCGGCTTCTTCGCGGGGATCTTCACCTGCGGTGCGCTGCCTGCCTTCGCGGTCACGGTCGGCAGGGCGCCGCCGCCGTTCGACACTTGCTTGCCGGATGCCTCGGCCGTCGCGCTGAAGTCCTTGATCAGGTCAACCACGAACACGATGGTGTCAGTCGGCTTCACCCCGATCTGCGAGTTGCCCTTGCTGCCGTAGGCATCCTTGGGCGGCAGCACCGCGAGCACCCGGCTGCCCATCCGCGCGCCGGTCAGCGCCTTCTTCAGGCCCACTAGCCCGATATTGGCCGCGAGCACCTGCGGGGCCCTGGCGCTGAAGGTGCTCAGCACCTCCTTATGCGACGCGCCGCTCCAGATATAGACGGCATAGTTGCCGACAAACGAGTCACTGGCGCCAAGGACCTGGCCAGTTCCCTTGATCACGGTCTTAATGGCCAGCTTGCCGCTCGCCTTCGAGGCCGGGATCTTAACCGTGGGCGCGGTGCCGAATGCCCCGGACACCGCCACTGACCCGTTCGGGTTCGATGTGGCCGAATTTGACGAAGCTGATGATCCGCAGCCAGCCAGCACAATAACGGCGATCAGCGGAAAAGAAAGCGCAGCGGCGATGCGTCGCATGAGAGACCTCAATGTCGGGATCGTGAGCGGAGCTAGCCTACCCGCTGTAGTGGCTGCCGGGCCCCGGATGCGCGCCGGCCGCCCTGGCTCGCCGGGTCAGCGCAGGCCGGCCAGCAGATTCCGGTTCCAGACCAGCACCGTATAGGGCCCGGCGGCGTAGATCCTGGCGGGCTGGCCGAAGGCGGCCCGCACGTCGAACGACCACGGGTAGGCAATCCCGGGCGCACCGGGCGGCAGCACGACGAAGGTCGCCGTGTGCCGCCGCGGGTCGTACCAGGAGGCAGCCGTCTCCCAGCCGCCGCGGGTGACCGTCTCGTGCCCGGAATCCACCGGCACCACGTGTATCGTGCCCCCGCTGGCCACTGTCGTGCTCGCGGCCTGCCAGTACCCGGCGAGTCCGTAGTCCAGGTGATGGGCCGCCAGCCAGCCGGCCAGCTGCTGACCCTGGGCCGGCTGGGCCGGCTGCGCCATCTCGCGGCTGAGGCATGCCAGGTAGCCGGTCAGCGCCAGCAGCAGGGCCGGCGTCAGGCCGGCCGCGTCAAGCCGCCGCGCGAGCAGCCTGGCAGCGAGCACCGCGCCGAAGGGCAGCACGGCCGCGATCTCCCTGGTGCTGTGGATGTCGGCCGCCCTGCTGCCGGATACGTAAGCCGCCAGGTTGATGGCCACGGCGGCGACGAGGACCTGCTCCACCAGGCCGCCGCGGGCGAACCGCCGGACGGCGATGCAGGCGGCCCACGCGGCCAGCCCAAGCCCGATCCAGTGCAGCATCGCGAGCACCGCGACCAGGCCGAGGTTGTGACCGAAGAAATCGGCGCCGAACAGCAGCAGCAGCCCCTGGCCGGCCAGCAGCAGGTGCCTGGGCAGCTCGGCGTAGCTGGCCAGCTCGGAGCCCACCGGCCAGACCCGGAATCCGCCAGCGCTGGCGATCAGCGCGAGCGCCGCCTTCGCGGCCACGGCCGCGATGAGTGCCCCGGCGGCCAGCGACAGCTCAAACCACCAGGCGCCCGGCGGCTGCCGCCTGGCGACGATCCCCTGATAGCAGCGGACGCCGCAGGCTGTCAGCAGCGGCAGCACGCCGGTGATCATGACCAGGCTGTCGGCGATCAGCGCCCAGGCGAGTAAGGCCGCTGCCGCCACCGGGACATACCAGCGGCGCGGCGCCCGGTCGAGCAGCAGCCACACCAGCAGCACGAGAACGGCCGTCCCGGCATGATCTGGATCCAGCATCAGCACGTACACGCCGCTGCCTAGCTGCGGCGCGAGCATGATGCCGGCCGCGAGCACCATCCTGGCGGTGGCCTCCCGCCCCCGCTGCCGTCCCCTGGCGAGCAGCGCGGCGAGCAGCACGAGCAGCGTGAAGGTGGTCGCGCCCGCCACGTGCACCACGTCCGGGTGCAGCCCCCTGGCCAGCTCGATGAGCATGTACTGCGGTAGCTCGGTGGTGTAAAAGGACACGTCGGACAGCCGCCAGCCGCGCAGCAGCAGGTTCCCGTGCAGCATGTCCCAGGCCTGCAGGGCGTTGGCGGCGCCGTCCGAGTCGGCCGGGACGGTCCGCGAGATCTGCAGATAGCAGCTGAATAGCAAAGCCCCGGCGGCCAGCCAGGCGGCCGGCCAGGCAGCCCGGCTGGCCAGGACCGGCCGCCAGGCCGGGGCCGGCCGCCGCAGCCGCCGCGCAGGCCTGCCCTGGCCGGACGGCGCGGGAGCCACCGCAGGCTGGCCATCCTCGGCGGGCCGCGGCCGCGGTATCCCGTCCGGCCGGGCTGCGCAGCCGCCGATCACGACGACGTCACGGCCGAACCGCCGGGCGCGGTGAGTGTCCGGCACCGAAGCTGCTACCCCTGGCTAGGTCGAAGTGGCAAGAGACCCGGGCGCGGCCACGCGGTCAGCGGGGTTGCGGCGGCCAGGCCCGACCGATCCTAGCAACTATGAGTGATCGTCTGATGACGAAATGTGCTCGGCGGTCACATGCCGGCGATGAGCTTCTCCACCCGCTCGTCCACCGACCGGAACGGGTCCTTGCACAGGACGGTGCGCTGCGCCTGGTCGTTGAGCTTCAGGTGCACCCAGTCCACCGTGAAGTCCCGGCGCCGCTCCTGCGCCCGGCGGATGAACTCGCCGCGCAGCCGCGCCCTGGTGGTCTGCGGCGGCACCGATTTCGCCTCGAAGATGTCGATGTCCCGGCAGGCCCGCTCCACCGCGCCGCGCCGCTGCAGCAGGTAGTAGAGGCCGCGGCCGCGGTGCACGTCGTGGTAGGCGAGATCGAGCTGCGCCACCCGCGGCGAGGCCAGCGGCAGGTCGTGCTTGGCCCGGTAGCGCTCGATCAGCTGGTACTTGGTCACCCAGTCGATTTCCCGCGCCACCATGCCGAGGTCGCCGGTCTCGACCGCGCGCAGCGCCCGCTCCCACAGATCAAGCACCCGCTTGGTGACCGCGTCCGGGCCGCGCCGGTCGGCGAAGTCCCTGGCCTTGGACAGGTACTCCTGCTGGATGTCGAGCGCGCTGACCTCGCGGCCGTTCGCCAGGCGCACCTTGCGCCGTCCGGTCATGTCGTGGCTGACGTCCCTGATCGCCCTGATCGGGTTCTCCAGGGTGAGGTCGCGGAGCACGGTGCCGGCCTCGACCATCCGCAGCACCAGGTCGGTGGCCCCGACCTTGAGCAGCATCGTGGTCTCGCTCATGTTGGAGTCGCCGACGATCACGTGCAGCCTGCGGAACCGCTCCGCGTCGGCGTGCGGCTCGTCCCGGGTGTTGATGATCGGCCGCGACCGGGTGGTCGCCGATGACACGCCTTCCCAGATGTGCTCGGCCCGCTGGCTGACGCAGTACACCGCGCCGCGCGGGGTCTGTAGCACCTTGCCGGCCCCGCAGATGATCTGCCGGGTGACCAGGAACGGGATCAGGATGTCGGCCAGCCTGCCGAACTCGCCATGCCTGCCCACCAGGTAGTTCTCGTGGCAGCCGTACGAGTTGCCCGCCGAGTCGGTGTTGTTCTTGAACAGGTAGATGTCGCCGGCGATGCCTTCCTCGCGCAGCCGCCGGTCGGCGTCGACCAGCAGGCCCTCCAGGATCCGCTCGCCGGCCTTGTCGTGGGTGACCAGGTCGATCAGGCTGTCGCACTCCGGCGTCGCGTACTCGGGATGGCTGCCGACGTCCAGGTACAGCCGGGCGCCGTTGCGCAGGAAGACATTGCTGCTGCGCCCCCAGGACACCACCCGGCGGAACAGGTACCTGGCCACCTCATCCGGCGAAAGGCGGCGCTGGCCGCGGAAGGTACAGGTGACGCCGTACTCGTTTTCCAGCCCGAAGATACGCCTGTCCATGCCTCCTGCTCACCAGTCCACGGCAATGTACTTGGTCTCGGTGAATTCAAGCAGCCCGTCGTGGCCGCCCTCACGGCCGATGCCGGACTGCTTGACGCCGCCGAAGGGCGCGGCCGGGTCGGACACGACGCCGCGGTTGATGCCGATCATCCCGGCCTCCAGCGCCTCGGCCACCTGCAGCGCGCGCCGCAGGTCGCTGGTGTAAAGGTAGGAGACCAGGCCGTACTCGGTGTCATTGGCGCGGGCGATGGCATCGGCCTGGTCGGTGAACCTGACCACCGGCGCCACCGGGCCGAAGATCTCCTCGCCGAGGATGCCGGCCCCGGGCGGGACGTTGTCGAGCACCGTCGGCTGGTAGAAGTAGCCCCGGCGGTCCGGCGCAAGCCCGCCGGTGACCAGCCGGCTGCCTGCCCTGGTGGCCGACTCGACCAGGCTCGCCACCTTGGTGCGGGTATCGGCGTTGACCAGCGGGCCGAGATCGGTGCCGTCGTCAAGGCCGGGGCCTACGCTGAGGCTGCTCAGCCTGCTGGCCAGCCGGGCGGTGAATTCCTCCGCCACGGCGTCGTGCACGTAGAACCGGTTCGCGGCGGTGCACGCCTCTCCCCCGTTGCGCATCTTGGCGAGGAACGCGCCATCTACCGCGGCCGCCACGTCAGCGTCCTCGAACACCAGGAACGGCGCGTTGCCGCCGAGTTCCATGGAGCAGTTCGTCACGGTGTCCGCGGCGGTGCGCAGCAGCGCCCGGCCGACCTCCGTCGAGCCGGTGAAGGACAGCTTCCGCACCCGCGGGTCCGCCAGCATCGCGCCGACCAGCGGGCCTGGCTTGGTCGTCGGCAGCACATTGACGACGCCATCGGGCACGCCGGCCTCGTGCAGCAAGGCGGCGATCGCGAGCGCGGACAGCGGGGTTTCCTTGGCCGGCTTGAGCACCACCGTGCAGCCGGCCGCCAGCGCGGGGCCGATCTTCCTGGTTGCCATCGCCGCGGGGAAGTTCCACGGGGTGACAAGCACGCTCACGCCGACTGGCTGGTGCAGCACCATGATCCGGTTTGCGCCGGACGGCGCGACGCCGAGCGATCCGTCGTTCCTGACCGCCTCCTCGGCGTACCAGCGGAAGAACTCGGCCGCGTAGGCGATCTCGCCGCGGGCATCCTTCAGCGCCTTGCCGTTCTCGGCCACCATCAGCCGGGCCAGTGCCTCGGCGCGGCCAATCATGAGCTCGTAGGCCCGGCGCAGGCACTCGCCGCGCTGCCGCGGCGGCTGGGCGGCCCAGCCGGGCAGCGCGTCATGCGCGGCGGTCACGGCCGCCAGCGCGTCTTCCGGCGTCGCGCTCGCTACCTGCGCGATCACGTCCTCCGTTGCCGGGTCGGTCACCGGCAGCGTGCCGCCGCTGCCGGTGCCCCACTGCCCGCCGATCAGCAGGCCAGTCGGCGCGTCGATGCCCGTCAGCGTTGCCAGGTCGGCGGTCACTTGTCCTCCAGGGGCGCGGGAACAGTGCAGGACTGCGCACTCCACGACATTACAGCCGATCCGAGCCTGGCCTGTTAGCTGGCCCGCCGCGGCGCGCCGTGCGGATGCCGCCGCGCAGGGCCGGCCGGGCGGGTGCCGCCGCGCGGGGGGCCGGCCGGGTGGCGCCGCGCGGATCAGTAGGGGTTGGTGACGAATAGCTCTTCAGCCGGGAACCTGGTAATGATCTCCACCCCGCCGGCCGTCACCACCACCTCCTCTTCTATCCTGGCGGCGGAGACGCCGTCGGCAGCCGGGCAGTACGTTTCCAGGGCGAATACCATTCCCTGCTGGATCTCGACCGGGGCCTCCAGCGAGGTAAGCCTGCTGATGATCGGGCGCTCGTGCAGGGCGAGCCCGAGCCCGTGCCCGAACTGCAGGCCGAAGGCGGTCTTCTCGTCAGCCAGGCCGATGTCCTCGGCGGTTGGCCACAGCCGCGCCACGTCGCTGGTCGACACCCCCGGCCTGATCAGCTCGATGGCGCCGTCCATCCACTCCCTGGCCCGCTTGTACGCGTCGCGCTGCGGCTCGGTTGCCCGGCCGACGCTGAACGTCCGGTAATAGCAGGTCCGGTAGCCGTTAAAGGCATGCATGATGTCGAAGAACGCCTGCTCGCCCGGCCTGATCATGCGGTCGGAGAAGTTGTGCGGATGCGGGATGCACCGCTCGCCCGAGACGGCGTTGATCGATTCCACGTCGTCCGAGCCCATCTCGTACAGCCGCTTGTTCGCCAGGGCCACGATCTCGTTCTCCCGCACGCCGGGCTTCAGCGCTTCGGTGATGTCCTGGTAGACGCCGTCGACCATGGCCGCGGCGGTCGCCAGCAGGGCGATCTCGTCGGCGGACTTCAGCTGCCTGGCGTCCAGCATCACCTGCTGGCCGTCGCGCACGGTTATGCCACGGCGCTGCAGTTCGAAGAGCACGGGCAGTTCGGTGAAGTCGACCCCGACCGGCTGGCCGGCCACGCCGGCGGCGGCCAGCCGGTCCCTGATCTCCGCGACGCCGCGCTGCACCAGGTGCGCGTCGGGCGGCGCGGCCCCGCGCATCGCGCTGTAAGAGGCGATGCAGTTCTCCGGCTTCAGCCACGGGCAGTACATCCTGTGGTGCACCGCGGCGGACCCGAAATCCCAGAGGTACAGCTCCCCTGTCCGCGTGTAGAGGGCGTACCTGCACAGCTTGTCGCGAGTCCACTCGCCGATCGCTACTCCGGTCAGGTAGCGGATGTTGTTGTTGTCAAAGACGAGCAGCGCGCCGAGGTCGCTGGCTTCGAGCGCGGCCCTGGCCCGGCTGAGCCGGTGCTCGCGGAGCCTGCCGAAGTCAACCCGCTCCTCGAAGTCGACGCTCATCCGGCCAGGTGCCGGTGCCACTGCGCGGGACGGAATGGCCATGGGCACTCCTCTGGTCAGTGGCCGGCTGGTACGCGGCCGGCTGGTCAGCGGCCGTGGCGGCGGCAGCATCTACAGCCTGATTCAAGGTAGGTACAGTGTGGCCCGCCGCGCGATCGACCTGGGGAGCGGGGGGTGCAGATTCCCATCCACGACCTTGCGGCCGTGGCCGCCCAGGCGCTGGGCTAGCTGCTGTCGCCGGGCCCGGCGTCCGCGGCTGGCTTGGTCCCGCCCTCAGGCTTGGCGGCGTCTTCTGGCCTGGCCGCGTCCGCTGGTTTCGCCGAGCCCTCCGGCGCTGCCGCCGCGTCAGGCTTTGCCCCGCTCTCCGGCTCCGCCCCGCCCGCCGGCTTCGCGGTGGCGGGCGGGGCGTCCATGGCCGACTTGGCCTGAGTGAGCAGGGCTTCCAGCCGTGCGCCGGTCAGCCGCCGGAAGGTCCGGTGCGCGCGCGCCCTGTCGAGCACTGCCACCTCGAGCTGGCCGGCCGCGATCTCTGGCCGCTCGCCGTTGGCCTGGCCGGACAGCGCCGCAATCGCCGCCGCCAGCGCGCCGGCCAGCGGCATGCGGTCCGCATAGTGGTCCTTCAGGACCGCGGCAACCTGGTCTGCCTGGCCGCCCATCGCGACGAAGCCGTGCTCATCGACGACCGAGCCGTCAAAGGGGATCCGGTAGATCTGGTCGGCTTCCGCCGCGTCGCCCACCTCCGCGACCACGATCTCCACCTCGAAGGGCTTGTTGCTCTCGGTGAAGATGGTGCCGAGAATCTGGGCGTACCAGTTGGCCAGGCCACGCGCGGTGACATCCTGCCGGTCGTACTGGAATCCGGTCATGTCCGCATAGCGGACGCCGGCCTTGCGCAGGTTCTCGAACTCGTTGTACCTGCCGACCGCCGCGAAGGCGATCCGGTCGTAGATCTCGCTGATCTTGTGCAGCGCCCGGGACGGGTTCGGCGCGACGAACAGGATGCCGCCGTCATACTGCAGCACGACCCCGCTGCGGCCGCGCGCGATTCCCTTGCGCGCGTAGTCCGCCTTGTCCTTCATCGCCTGCTCGGGCGACACGTAGAACGGCATGGACACTGCTGGCTCTTCCCTTACTCCTCTGGGCCGGCTTGGCTGGCAATGGCCTGACCGGGAGCCGGGATGAGCCGGCTGGCGGCAGTGCCGTGATGACTAGCCGTTCGGCGACGTGGCCTCATGCAGTTGCGCGCGCGGTCCGTCGGGCGTATGCATCCGCGCGCTGACGACGGTGTCCGCGTACTCTCCCGATTCAGCGTCGGACAACCGCCGGAAGCCATCCGCCGTCACCGTCGCGACCACAGGGAAAATACGCCGGGTCATGTCCGGCCCCCCGGTGGCCGAGTCTTCATCGGCCGCGTCATAGAGCGCCTGCATGCAGGCGAGTATCGCGTCAGCGGCCGGCATGCCGTCGGCATACAGCTTCTTCAGGGAACCGCGGGCGAACACCGAGCCGGATCCGATCGCGTGGAACCGGTGTTCCTCGTACCTGCCGCCGGCCACGTCGTAGCTGAAGATCCGGCCGATCCCGGTGTCCTCGTCGAAGCCGGCGAACAACGGCACTACCACCAGCCCTTGCATCGCGCCGCCAATGTTGCCCCGGACCATGCTGGCGAGCCTGTTCGCCTTGCCCTCCAGCGACAGCGCGCGGCCTTCCAGCTTCTCGTAGTGCTCCAGCTCCACCTGGAACAGCCGGACCAGGTCGATGCCGATGCCGGCCACCCCCGCGATTGCGACGCAGGAATACTCGTCACTGCGGAACACCTTCTCGATGTCGCGCTGAGAGATCATGTTGCCGGCCGTAGCCCGGCGGTCCCCCGCCATGACCACGCCATCCGCGAACGCGGCCGCGACGATCGTCGTCCCGTGCGGCAGCCCGGCGGCGAGCGCACCGGATGCGGGCCCGCGTGACTCGCCGGCGCCTGGCAGCAGCCCCGGCGCGGCCGAGGCCAGGAAATCGCTGAACGATGAGGTTCCCGCGCCCAGGTACGTCGCAGGGAACCGCCCTCCGTGGGAATCAGGGACCACGCGGATCCTTCCGGTTGTGCGCGTCGTATCTGGCTCAAGACCCTACTGCGGACGCTGCCGCTGCGGCGCGAGTGCCCGCGCCGCCTGCGGTAAGCCCACGGCGAAACCGAGCCGGACGGGCCGCTCGCGCGTCACTCGCCGCCCTTTTGGACGTAAGACCGGACGAACTCCTCGGCGTTCTCCTCAAGCACCTCGTCGATCTCGTCGAGGATCGCATCCACGTCGTCGGTGAGCTTGTCCTGGCGCTCCCTGACCTCCTCGGTACCCTGTGGCGCGCTGTCCGGCTCCTCCTCGGTGCGCCGGGGTGCCTGCCGCTGGCCTCCGGTGTCCTTTGTCGCCATCTCGAAACCTCCGTGCTCCGCGGGCAGTGCCCGCAGCCTCAACGCTATCTTCGCCAGCGCGCGGCTCGCCCAACCCTGCCGCCCGCTATCGGTATGGATCCGGAATGTGGCCGCCGACCCGCTGGCCCGGGGCCGCCTGGCGGGCTCAGTCCCGGCCCGTCAGCGCCGCCACCAGCTCGCCCGCGGTCTCGCAGCGATCGAGCAAGTCGCCAACGTGCGCCCGGGTCCCGCGCAGCGGCTCCAGGGTCGGGACGCGCTGCAGGGACTCGCGGCCCGGGATGTCGAAGATGACCGAGTCCCAGGACGCGGCCGCGACAGCCTCCGGATATTTCCGCAGGCACCGGCCGCGAAAGTAGGCCCTGGTGTCCTCCGGCGGGTAGGAGACCGCCCTGGTTACCTGCTCGTCGGTGACGAGCCGGACCATCCTGCCCATGGCGGCGAGCCGGTTGTACAGGCCGCGCTCCGGACGGACATCGGAATACTGCAGGTCGACGAGCTGCAGGCGAGGATGATCCCAGCTCAGGCCGTCCCTGGCCCGGTAGCCGTCCAGCACCTCCAGCTTGGCCGTCCAGTCGAGTTCCCTGGACGTCAGCCCCGGATCCTCGGCGAGCCTGGTGAGGACCGACTCCCAGCGGTCAAGGACGTCGGCGGTGATGTCATCCACATCCGCGCCGAACCGGTCCTCCGTGTACTTCCTGGCCAGCTCGAGATACTCCATCTGCAGCTGGATGGCGGTCATCTTCCGCCCATCGCGCAGTGTCACCAGGTGGCGGCAGGAGGGATCATGGGACACCGTGCGCAGCTCGGTGACGGGGGCGTCCAGGCCGAGGTCCGCGTCGAGGAACCGGTCCTCGATCATCGCGAGCACCAGGGCCGTGGTACCGAGCTTGAGGTAGGTGGATACCTCGCTCATGTTCGCGTCGCCGATGATCACGTGCAGCCTGCGGTACTTCTCCGGGTCAGCGTGCGGCTCGTCCCTGGTATTGATGATCGGGCGCTTCAGCGTGGTCTCCAGCCCGACCTCGACCTCGAAGAAGTCGGCGCGCTGGCTGATCTGGAACCCCTCGTCCCTGCCGTCGGCGCCGCGGCCAACCCGGCCGGCCCCGCAGACGACCTGCCGGGAGACGAAGAACGGGGTGAGATGGCGGACGATGTCGGCGAACGGCGTGGCCCGGTTCATCAGGTAGTTCTCGTGGCAGCCATAGGAGGCGCCCTTATTGTCGGTGTTGTTCTTGTAGAGCTGAATCGGCGCGCTGCCCGGCACCGCGGCTGCCTGCGCGGCCGCCTCTGCCATCACCCGCTCGCCGGCCTTGTCCCAGGTCACCGCGGCCAGCGGGTTGGTGCATTCGGGTGCCGAGTACTCCGGGTGCGCGTGATCCACGTACAGCCGCGCCCCGTTGGTCAAGATGACATTCGCCAGGCCGAGATCCTCGTCAGTCAGCTGCGCAGAGTCGGCAGCCTCCCGGGCGAGGTCGAACCCGCGGGCATCACGCAGCGGGTTCTCCTCCTCGAAATCCCATCGTGCCCGCCGGGCACGGGCCGAGGTCGCCGCCTGATAGGCGTTCACGATCTGCGACGAGGTGACCATCGCGTTCGCGCCCGGCTGACCGGGAACGGCAATGCCGTACTCGGTCTCCGTGCCCATAACCCGCCGCACGCTCATGCCACCACGCTCATGCAACAAAGACTAGTGCCGCCCGGGCGCGGTACGTGACGGCGCGCGCCGGGGTGCGGTCACCAGGGGCTGCGCTCGCATGCCCGGGTAGCCCGGCTCCCGGCGGCTCAGAGGTACTGGCCCGTGTTCGCCACCGTGTCGATCGACCGGCCCGCCTCGGTGCCCTGCTTGCCGGAGACCAGCGTCCTGATGTAGACGATCCGCTCGCCCTTCTTGCCGGAGATCCGCGCCCAGTCGTCCGGGTTGGTGGTGTTCGGCAGATCCTCGTTCTCCTTGAACTCGTCAATGCAGGCGGTCAGCAGATGGGCGACCCGCAGGCCCTTCTGCCTGGTGTCGAGGAATTCCTTGATCGCCATCTTCTTCGCCCGGTCCACGATGTTCTGGATCATGGCGCCGGAATTGAAGTCCTTGAAGTACAGGACCTCCTTGTCACCGTTCGCGTACGTCACTTCGAGGAACCGGTTCTCCTCGGTCTCGCTGTACATGCGCTCAACGACCCGCTGGATCATCTCGCCAACCGTCGACGCGG
>WNGQ01000961.1_pt1 | contig 29802 bp, 22 predicted proteins | sample 5407661 | NCBI WGS metagenome assembly WNGQ01 (sample SAMN13153382, study PRJNA577476) | soil metagenome | isolation source: 60 cm soil or saprolite under Garry oak tree replicate 2 | place: USA:California | collected 2016-06-15 | reverse complement strand
GCAACCCAGCGAACCGCCCGTTCACCATCCCCTTTTCCAGAACCCCAGAAATGAGACCAGGAAATGTCACACGAATCCCTTGACAAGCATAGGAGCATCGTTATGCGTGCTTACGAGCGTTCAGCGCCCACAAAAGTGCTCACGTCATGTAGCGGACGGGGTGACACGCCCGATGCCGCCGCTGGCAGCTCGCGATGGCCCAAGCCCTGGCCAGGCGGCCGGCCGAGATGCCGATCCGTGCCAGTCTTCCGCGCAACGTCCCGCACTCCGGGGTCCCATCCCGCCAACAAACAGCCAACAAACGATCAAGAAGCCCGACCACCGTCTGGCAATCGGGCCCCTGACCTGCATTTCCTGGTAGCGGGGGCGGGATTTGAACCCGCGACCTCTGGGTTATGAGCCCAGCGAGCTACCGAACTGCTCCACCCCGCGTCGCTGTGCCTTAACTTTAGGGGGCCGCGCAGCCCGAAGCAAATCGCAGCGTCAGCCGCGCGAGCCCGCCGGCCAGCCTGGTTCAGCGCACCAGGCCCGCGCAGCAGCCAAGCCAGGAGTCCCGCGGCAGGCCCCGGATCCGGCGCGACCGGCGCCGCGCCAGCCGTCCGGTGCAGGCGCCGCGCCAGCCGTCCGGGCCAGCCACCGCTGGTCCTTCGCGTCAGGCGCCGACCGACTGCGCGGTGGGCGCAGCCAGCCAGATCACGTAGTGCAGCCGCCTGGGCGCGGTCGGCGGCTGCGCCAGTTCCTGCGAGTCCTGCGTGGTCCGCAGGTCAAGCACCTTCAGCGGCTGCGAGCCGTACGGCGCAAGCTCCGGCAGGCGGCCGGCCAGCAGGACGGGCCGCCGCCCGGCGCGCGAGATCCCGTCAACCACTCCCCGCACATTCGCCCCGGACGCGTCCGACATCCACCCGGCCGGGACGCCGCACATTCCCCGGATCACCTGCGTGAACTGCTGCGCCACGCGCCGGTCGATGATCACCACGGACGCGCCGCCGCCGATCGCCGCGCATAGCTGCCGCACGGCGGCCGCCTCGCCCGCGCCGGTCCGCTTCAGCGCAAGCCCGTCAGCGACCGGCCGCAGCGAGCCCGACTTGCCCGAGTGCGTCAGCGCGACGCCGAACGTCGTCACCACGGTCGGCACAAGCAGCGCCGCCACGCAGCATGCCCCGGCTAGCGACCAGGCCGCGGGCCCGGCACCGCGGTCCCTGGCCCGGCCGACCAGCCACGCCGATGCCCAGATTGCGCACAGGATCAGGCCGGGCAGGACTACCGGCACCAGCCGACGGCTTGCCCACGGCTGATCGGGCACGGTGCCGGGCTGCCACAGCACAGCAGCCATCCCCCCGACGATGATCGCCAGCGGCAGTCCCCAGTTACGCGCAGCCCCAGCGGTGTCCCGCCAGGTCAGCAGCGCGCGCACGGTCCGGCGGACGAGCAGCGCCAGGCCGAGCCCGCCGAGCAGGACAGCAGGCGCGCCGATATACCAGATAACCCAGTACAGGGTATCCTCGGCGTACAGCCTGGTCGGATCGACCGGCAGGTGCTGCACCCGCTGCAGTCCCGCGACGAATGCGGCCGTGGCCAGGCTCGGGTGCCCGCGCACGACCTGCACATACGGACGGGCCGCGAAGCCCGCCAGCGCCGCTGCGCACACCACGCCTGCTACCTCGGGCAGCCACCGCACCGGCCGCATGCCCGCCACCTTCCGCAGCCGGCGACGCACCCGGGCCGAGCGCACCAGCAGCACCACGGCAGCGGTGAGCACGGCCAGCCCCGCCGCTGCGAGCCCGGCCTGCGCCAGCGGCCGGGCGATGGTGCCCATATAAGGGCGAGACTCCAGGTACCAGTCGGCAATGCCGTAGCCGACACCGACGATCAGACCCGCGCTATACGAGACAGCCTGGGCCCGTCGGCCTGCTATCAGCACGCCGACGAACGGAATCACAGGAAGCAGGTAAAGGAGCCCTCTCACCTGCACTGCCGCGATCAGGCCCAGTGCCAGTCCGGCCAGGGCCGCCAGCACGCTGGCCGGCCTGAGCCAGCGCAGCAGGCCGCGCGGCCCGGCCGCCTTGCCGCTAGCACCGCGCGCACCGTCCAGCGTGAGCGAGTCAATGAGCAAGCTGAGCCCGCTGATCAGCAGCATCTGCGTCAATGGCTCGCTGAACGCGGACCTGCTCGTGTACTGCTCGGGCAAGGTGAACGCGAGGATGAGTGCTCCGGCCGGAGCCCATTGCGGGCCGGCCAGCCGGCCGACCAGGCCACCGAACGCGAGCACGGCCAGCGCGCCGAGGATCGGGCTCATCGCCGCGGCGGCGGCCAGCCCGTGAATCCAGAATCCTCCCGCAACCAGCATGGGCAGGCCGGACGCCGACGTTGGCGCAATCACGCCGCCGTGCGGAAAGAAGCCGATGCTGGAGAAGGAGAGCCCGGGATGCGGGCCGCCGAATGCCGTCAGCGACCGCGGAATGGCCAGCGAGCCGTGCTGTGCGATCCAGTAGCCCGCCTGCAGATAGGCACCTGGATCGCGGCGGACGATGACCGACGGCGAGTTGGCGGCCAGTTGCCAGGCGGCGAAGCCGACGGCGACGACCACGGTTCCGGCCAGCCCCCACCAGGCCGTGCGCTGGCGGCGGTGATCGGGCCCTGGCAATTCCCTGGGCCAGCGGGCCGGGACCCGGCCGAGTCCGTTGACGGCGAGCAGTACCGCAAGCGGAGCCGAGATCAGCAGCATCGCCGCTGGCACGAACGCGCCGGCCAGCAGCAGCGGCAGGCTGGGCACGAGCCACGCCATCACCAGGATGGCCGGCAGCGTCGTGAGCCAGGCAAACGCGGTGCCGCCCGCCGGCTGGCGCACGCCCGCGGCGATCCGGCCCACACGGCGGCTCATGATCGCGAGTCCGGAACCGCCCGTCTTCACCAGTCCTGCCGTCCGGGCCGCGTCAGCCCTGCGCGCCTTCGCCGCGCCACTGTCCTTGGCCGCATCGCCGCCATTCGCGGCGGCGATTTCCTCCGTGCTAGCGCTGTCCCTGCCGACGGCGCTGTCCCCGCCGACCGCGCCGTCCCCGCCGACCGCGCTGTTCCCGCCGACAGTGCTGTCCCCGCCGACCGCGCCGTCCCCGCCGAGAGCGCCGTCCCCTGTCACTGCGTCCCCCGTCACCGCGTCCCCCGTCACCGCGCCGCCCCGCCGGCGGCGTCCCCAGCAGCGGCGCCGTCCCGGGCCGCGGTGCTGTCGGCGGCAGCGGAACTGTCTGCCGGACGGTCTCCAGGGCGCACGGGACCTACTGTAGATGGGACTCGGCCGCTGATACCGCGGCCGAGTCCGCGCGCGCCTCATGTCATCCGCGATACGGACGATTGATCCCGGTAGGACCGCATAACATTTGCCTGAGCGGTTAGCAGCAAGTTACCCGTGCCGCTTGGCTAGGATGACTGCCCGGAGGGTCGATGAGCCGCTACGACGATGTTGGTGGCGCCGACGGGCCAGCGCCACCACGCGGCCCGCGCGGTCGATCCCGTCCGCATCTCCGGCGGCGATCCCGTCCGCATCTCCGGCGGCGCATCGCCGCGTGGGTTTCGGTCAGCCTGACCTTCGTCCTCGTCGTGGCAGCGCTCGGCGCCTATGTGGAGTACCGGAACGTGGTGGCCAGCATCCACCGGGTCACCATCACCGACCTGGGGAAGCGCCCGCCTAAGTACACCAGCGCGCTGAACCTCCTGGTGATCGGCTCGGACAGCCGGAAGGGCGCGAACAGGCGGTTCGGCGCCAGCCTCGCCGATGGCCTGCAGCGCTCGGACACGGTCATGCTGCTGCATCTCTCGCCTGGCAGGCACGGCGCCACCGTGGTCAGCTTCCCGCGTGACTCAACGGTGCCGATCCTTGCCTGCGCCGCGCGCGGAACCGGGACTCCCGGGCAGCAGGTGTCGCCAGGCTCCGTCGAGCAGATCAACTCGACGTTCGCCAACGGCGGGCCGGCCTGTCTGTGGAAGACCGTCGAGCAGACGACCGGCATCCGCATCGACCATTTCGTCGAACTGAACTTCACCGGGTTCATCCATGTCGTCAACGACATCGGCGGCGTCAACGTCTGCCTGCCGTTCGCCGTGAACAACGTAAATTCCGGCCTGCACCTGTCGGCCGGGCGGCATCACGTCGGGGGCCAGCAGGCACTGGCCTTCTGGCGGACCCGCGAGAACATCGGCCAGGGTTCCGACCTGCAGCGAATTCAGCGCGACCAGTTCCTGATGGCCTCGCTGCTGCAGGGCGTCGAGCACTCCAATATTCTCGGCAGCCCGACGACGCTGCTGTCCGTCGTGAAAGACATCGCCGCCGCGATGACGACGGACATGGACACATCCAGCCTGCTGCAGATCGCCGAGAGCGTGCAGGGCCTGTCCGCGAAATCGGTGCAGTTCATCCAGGTACCCTCGGCGACGGCGACGGTGAACGCCAACTGGGTGACCTGGACGCCGCAGGCGTCCGCATTGTTCGCGGCGATCGCCCATGACCGGAAGCTGCCCAAGCCGGGCAAGAAGGTGACCGGGCCGAAGACGACCCCCGTCCTTGATGCCAGCCCGTCGCAGGTCGACGTGCAGGTGCTGAACGGGTCCGGCGTGGCCGGCGTCGCCAGCACCGTGGCGGCTAGCCTGACCAGCCGGCAATTCAATGTCGTCGGAACCGGCGATGCGAGCAACTTCGGTTACACGAACTCCGTCATCAAGTACGCAAGCCCCGCCGACAAGCCCGCGGTCAAGACACTGAAGCACGAGCTGTCCAATGTCACCGTGGAACAGGACTCCAGCCTGATCCCGGGCACGCTGGAGCTGATCATCGGCTCTGCCTACCAGGGCCTCCGGGCGTCGCCTTCACCGTCAGCATCGCCAGCGCGGTCGAAGCCCGCGGTCGGCAGTCTCGCTAAGAACTTCAACGGCATCAGGGGCAACGCGAGCTGCCGCAGCGACCGCGCCGCGTTCGCCGGGCCGAACAGCCCGCCGGTGCCCTGAACGGGCACGGGCCGCGGCTAACCCTGGCTGGGCACCTGACCCGGGCTGGCCCCGGCCGCGGACCCGCTGCCCGCCATCGGGCGCCCGGGCGGCAGCGCAGGCACCGAGCGCAAGTCGCCGGGACCGCCGGCGCCGGGACCGATGGCCGCGGCCCGGGCCCGGCGCTCGGCCAGCAGCGATATCTGTAGCCACGCCAGCAGCGCAGCCGGATAGATGAAGTACCCGAACCGGGTCGCTGGTGCCAGCAGGAACATCAGCGTGAGGCCGATGATCAGCCGCCAGGCAGCGGCCGGGATGTCGCGGGGCGGCCGGACCACGACGGACACCGCGATGGCCACCCCGGCCAGCACCAGCAGGGCAACCGCGATCGTGTGCCCCGTATGGCCAGTCTGGGCGATCACATGCCCGGGCAGCGGGCTGGCGGCGGCCGACTTGATGCCGGCCAATCCGAGCGGGAACATGATCGTGTTGTCGATCAGCGCCGATGGCCAGAGCAGGGCCACCGGGCCGATGAGCGCCGCGCAGGCAGCGACCGCTGCGCCAACGAAATACAGCATCGGCCGACGGCCGTCGCGGACCACGATCGCCGTGGCGGCCACGACGACCGCGGGCCAGGCGGTTGCCTTTGCCGCGGCAGCGACCCCGATCGCGAGGCCGGCCAGCACATGCCGGGGGCGCTTCCACAACAGCGCCAGGCCCAGGCACATGAGCGCGAGGATGGGCACGTCGGTGCCGCCGACCGCGAGCTCGAACGCGATCAAGGGTGTCGCGGCGATGAACAGCGTCCAGCGAACGACGTGCCGGGCGCCGATTGCGGCCAGCGCGAGCCCGAAGACGATCAGGAAGGCCAGCCCGAACCAGACCCGCGGGTCGGTCATCGCGCCGGGCCCGAGCATTGCGCGCGGGACTCCGAACAGCGACATTACGGGCAAATAGGGGTTGTAGGCGTTTGGATTGTGCACCGCGGCGAGCGTCGCGGCGCTCTGATAGGGCGAGTGGTCGTGGACCAGCTGGCCGGCCGACCGCTGGATGACGCTCACCTCGGGCTGGCGCCTGCCGGTTTCGGCGTTCCAGAACAGCGGCGTGACCAGGGCGCCGCCGACGCTCACCAGCAGGGCAAGGTCGATCCCCCGCGACCGCCAGGCCAGTACGGCCACGGACGCCACCAGGTAGGCAACGGCGGCGACCAGGCCCCAGCGCCGGTGCAGGTCGTTGTTGCTGAACAGCGCGACCCCGGTCGCGAAGATCGCGCAAGCCGTGAACACCGCGGCACACCACCGCCGCGGGACCGCCGCGAGAGCCAGCGGAGCCAGCCACTGCTGCCATCGGCCAGGTCCGGTGCCCCCCGCCGGTACCGCCCTCAGCCAGAGCATGGCCATCGACGATCCTCCACCGGAGAAATTCTAGCGCCCGGCGTCCGGCTCGCCCGGCTGATCATGCTTGGCCAGGCGTAGCCAGCCTGCCCGGCTCGTCCAATCATGCCCCGATAAGTCCAGCCCTGCGAGGGCATGGCGCAAGTAAACCACCGAGCGCCCGGCGCACCGTGACGCAAATCACGCTGGCCCGTTCGGCGCCCGACGCTGCCCCGGCTGGGCACGCCGGAGTGCCCGGGCCGCGCGGGGGTCGGGGAAGGCTCCCGCCGGGCCTGATGACCGTCCACGCGGGCCGGTCGTGGCGCCCGGCGCACGCTCAGATCACCGGTGGCCGGCCGGCCAGCGTCATCCGCCACGCGGTGCGGACGGAGATGGGCCGACGGTGCCCAGGGTGCATCCGCCAGCCCTCAGCGAATCCGGCCAGCCACGCCCGCACCGCGCTGGCCGACCGGACCCGGATCAGCGTTATCGCCAGCCAGTCCAGCAAGTAGACGCCCGCCAGCGGCCAGGGCAGGTTCCGGCGGGCCAGCAGTACCCGGTTGCGCCCGTCCAGCCGGTGGAACTCCGCGTGCCTTGCGTTCGGCATCGCATGATGGCACATCCGTGCGGCGGCGTCGTACTCCAGGCGATAGCCGAGGTCCATCAGCCGCCAGGCCAGGTCCGTCTCCTCGTGCGCATAGAAGAACTGCGCGGGCAGCCCGCCTGCCTCCAGGTACGCCGACCGCCGGATCGCGCAGGCGCCGCCTGCGAAGGTGGTCACCTGCGACGAGCGCTCCGGGTCACCCGCGCGCAGCCGCGGCACATGCCAGCGGGCCCCTGCGCCCCCGGCCGGGTCTACCACGCGGAACGACACGACAGCGAGCGCCGGGTCGGCGGCGAATCGCCCGGCGATGTACTCACCCAGGCCCGCATCGGGATACCAGCCGTCGTCGTCAAGGAACAGCACCACATCGCCCGCGCAGGCATGCACGCCCGTATTGCGGCCCGCCGCCACGCCCTCGTTCTCCGCCAGCCGGATCGTAATTACCCCGGCTGGGACGGGTGGCACATCCGCCCCGTTGCCGACCACTACGAGGTCGCCGCCATCCGCCCGGAGTGCAGCGGTGCTGGCAATCGCCCGGTCGAGCTCTGCCGCGCGGTTGCCCATCGTCAGGATGACGCAAGACAATTTCACCTGGATCTCCCTGGCATCAATCGCGGCATCCTCAGCCTTCCCTGCCGCATCGGCCTTCCTGGCCTTGCTGGCCTCTTTGACTTCCCTGGCCTGCCGGATCCAGATTGGCCTTCTTGGCCCCGCCGACGTCAACGGAGCCGCCGCGAGAAGACGATCGCCGCCAGGTGCGCGACCACCATCAGCGCGCTGACGACAAGGCAGGCCAGCATGAGCACCCGGGTGGCGAGCAGGCCGCCGCGGATCTCATCGGCCACCGCTGCGGCCAGGATCAGCAGCGACAGCTCCACCGCGTGGGTGATCCGGTGCACCCGCAGCACGCTGGCCAGCCGCCGCGCCAGGGCCAGGCCCGAGCCGGCGGGCTGCAGCGCCTCGTCCCCGTACGCGGCAGGCAGCCCCTCCTTGGCCCGCGCAACCACCACATTGTCGGTTTCGGCCTTGACGATGACGGCAAGCACCGCGGCGGCCAGGCCGGCGCTGACATACGGGCCGGAGTCGGTGAGATGTCCTTGCGCGCGCAGGCCGAGCCCGATGAGCAGCGCCGCCTCGGCCAGGTAGTGGCCGATCAGGTCCAGGAACACGCCAGTCGCCGAGGTGCGGCCGCTCCACCTGGCCAGCTCACCGTCCGAGCAGTCGAAAAGCAGGTAGCCCTGGATAAGCGCGGCAGCCGCGACGGCCGTGGCCAGCCCGCCGAACGCGGCCACCACCCCGGCGGCGATACCGCAGCCGATGAATGCCAGGGTGACTGCGTTCGGCGACCAGCCGAGCCGGGCGAAGACCCAGGTGGCGAACGGCGAGAGCTTGCGCATGTAGAGGCGGCCGGCCCAGTGCTCGTCGTTCAGCCGGTCGATGATGGCCCGCGGCTGGCCCTCCGACCTGAGCTCAGCCAGCGATGGTCCTGGCATACTCCTCCACTCGGTCGGCTATCTCCGCCTCGGACATGGCGAGGCGCTCCAGGATCGTGTACCGGCCGGGCCGCGTCTCTGGCGCATAAGCGACGGCCTTGGCGAAGTCGGCGTGCGACATGCCCAGGTCGGCTGGCGTCCTCGGCAGCCCGTGCCTGGCCAGGCAGGCCGAGATCAGCTCGGCCTTCTGCAGGTCCCCGCGCAGGTAAGTGCAGAACAGGGCACCGACGCCTGCCAGCTCGCCATGGCTGCCGGTGCCTGGGTACAACTTGTTGATGGCGTGCATGATCTCATGGTCGCCGCCGCTGGCGGGCCGGCTGGACCCGGCGACTGCCATCGCCATGCCGGACAGGATCAGCGACTCGGCCAGCACCGTGAGGAATTCATCGGACCGCGCGGAGCCCGGCTGGTGCAGCACCGCCTGAGCGGCCGACCTGGCCATCGCGATGGCCAGGCCGTCCACCTGCTCGCCCAGATCCGCGGCGGCGAGTTCCCAGTCGGCGACAGCGGACAGGTCGCTCACGGCATCCCCGATTCCCGCGGTGGCCAGCGAGGCGGGGGCGCTGCGCACCCGGTCGAGGTCCACGATCACTGCTACCGGCATGACCACGCCGTAGGATCCGTAGCCCGACTCGTGCTCCAGCGTGCTGACCGGCGAGGAGATGCCGTCGTGGGACAGGCTGGTGGTGACGGCCACCATCGGCATCCCGGCCATGTGCGCGGCGAACTTGGTGACATCAATCGTCCGGCCGCCGCCGATTCCGACCACCGCCTCGTAAGCGCCCGCGCGTAGCCGCTGGCCAAGGGCAGCCGCGGTGGTGTGCGTGCCATCCGGCAACCTGAAGATCTCGGCCGCCTCGATCTCAAGCTCGGCGGCAATGCTGTCACCCTGGCCGGGCCCGACCGCGACGGCTACCCGGCCCTCAGCCGCGATCCTGCGGTCAGCGAGCAGCGCGCCGAGGCCAGCGACAGCCCCGCGCCGGACATCGATGATCAGCGGCGCGTAGAGCATCCGGGCCAGCAGCGGCATGGACCTCCTCAAGTATCCGGCTGGCCACGGCGAGCCGGGGTACCGACGTTACTGCCACCAGGCGGCAGCCGCGGCCCGGGCGGACACCCGCAGCCAGGGCAGCCACAATGACCCGGCCAGGCATCCGCTGCCCGGGCAAACGCCCGCAGCCGAGCCGGACGCCGCGCTGCCGGGCCTGACGGCGCGGCGGTGCCGAGGCCGCAGCGGAGCGGACGCCAGCCACGCCACCGCAGCCGGTGACCACCCGCGAGATTAGCAGCGGACGGCGATCTCGCGTGCCCTGCGCAGGTCGTCGTGGTTATCGACCTCGACCCAGTCGACCGCGCCGATCGGGGCAACCGCGATCTCGCCGCCGCGGTCAGCGAGTTCCTGGTAGCCGTCCTCGTAGTACAGGCTGGGATCGCGCCGCCAGGTCGCCTCCAGGGCGCTGGCAAGCGGCGCTGCCGCAGCCGCCCCGATCAGCGTCGCGCCGATGTACTCCCCGTCGGCCGCCGCCGGATCCAGCTGCTTGCTGATCCTGGCCAGCAGACGCCGGGAGTCGAGGACGACCTTCATCTCCTCGTCAGCGAGCCGCTTGACGTCGTCCACCGCGAGAATCACTCCCGGGCCGTCCTCGCCGCCAGTGCCGGCGGCCGCGAGCAGCGTCTTCTCGATGCTCACCGGATGGACGGTGTCGCCGTTGACCAGCAGCGCGCCGCCAGCGAAATACTCCCGGGCCAGCCAGAGCGAGTAGGCGTTGTTCCAGTCCAGCGCCCGCTCGTTGTGCACGAGTTGCACCGTCACGCCGTGCCTGCGCTGCAGGGCCGCGGCGCGGTCGCGGATAACCCCGGCGGCGTGCCCGACCACCACCACGACCTCCCGCAGCCCGACGGCAGCCAGGTTGCGCAGCGTGATGTCCAGGATCGTCGTGTCGCCTGCCACCGGGAGCAGTGCCTTCGGCAGCGCATCGGTATCGGGACGAAGCCGGCGCGAGGCACCAGCCGCTAGGACCATGCCGATCACCGGCGGTCTCCCTCCGTGACTGGCAGCCAGTTTGTCATGAACTCCCGGCAGATGAGCACACCAAGATACGCCGCGAGCAGTAGGTAGGCGAACGTCGCTATGCCCAGCGCCGCGCCGAGCCCGGCTGCGATCATGCGGCCCTCCCAGCCCACGGCCGAGTCGTTGGTCGCATGACCAGCGAGATGCGCGTAGTGCAGGGCGGTCAGGGCACATGCCGCGAAGATCAGCGGGGCGGGGACGGCCGTTGCGGCGCCGATCGCGGCGATGTAGCCGAACTGCCCGGCCTGCAGCAGGACCGGCACGACCCAGTCCAGCCGCCCGACATGCGGGTGGCTGGAGCCGACCGCCGCGAGCAGCATCGCGACGACGGGAGCGACCAGCAGGAAGCCGGGAAGATTCCGCAGCCCGAGGACCGCGAGGACGGCCACGGCAGCCACGCCGGTCAGGGCTGGCGGCAGCGGCACCAGCTGGCCGCGGATGGGCAGGCCGATCTCGGTCGCGATCAGCCCGTCGTCGCGGCAGACCACGATGGCCCGGGCGGCCCGGGCGCCGGCCGGGCGCGACCGGCTGCTGATGATCGCGTAGCCGATGGCGATGACGGCCCAGCCGAGCAGCCCGAGGAAGGCGCCGCGGGCTCCGACGACCGGTGCGACTACGGCGATCAGCAGGATGCGGCCGCCGTAGGGCATGCCGAGTACCTGCCAGCTCAGGCTCCGGGGCGATGCATCCCGCGGGCTGCCGGCCGGCCCCTGGCCGCCAGCCGGCCCCTGGCTGCCAGCCCGCCCCTGGCTGCCACACGCCACGGCCAGCTGGCTCACCGCTACCATGATCACCGCTGTCGTCGCCAGCTGCCACATGCCAGCGCCTGCCAGCGGACCGCCGGTCACCAGGCCGCGGGCAAGCAGGCCACCAGTCACCGGGCCGCCGGCCGCAAGACCCGCGTACGCCCCGCACTCCGTCGTCGCGGCACAGGCCCGGGCGAGCCGACTGGCGCTTCCGGCGTTCGCCCGGGTGGCCAGTTCGCCGGCTGTCATTCCCCCGGCCAGCCTCGCATGGCCAAGCTGGCTACCCCTGACGGCGTTTGGCCTGGCCCTGCCCGCCGGCTCGCTGACCGCTATCCGCTCGGCCGGCCCCGGCTGGGCGAGCCGACTGGCGCTTCCGGCGTTCGCCCTGGCCGAGCCTGCCGTCTCGCTGGCCGTGGTCCCCTTAGCCGACATCCGCTCGGCCGGCCCCGGCTGGGCGAGCCGACTGGCGCTTCCGGCGTTCGCCCTGGCCGAGCCTGCCATCTCGCTGGCCGTGGTCCCCTTAGCCGGCCGCACGCGTCCGCGGCCGGGTGGCGAGGCGGCCAGTCGCCGGGCGGACCGGCCGACCAGGTAGCTGCCGCATAGCGCGACCGCGCCGGCCGCGTTGCCCGGCCTGGTGCCCGCGGTGAACCACACGGCAGCGCACAGGCCGAGAGCTAGCGAGATGCCGGTCATCGAGTTGGGGGGCAGGGACTGGGCGGCCACCCAGCCGGCCAACCGGCGAGGCAGGCTGTCGACCGCCTCCGCCACGGTCATGCCCAACCTCCCGTCAGCCCATGGCCGCTCGCCAGCCGCCGCGCGCCCGCCAGGCACCTCGGCCCAGGCACCCACGGGCCCAGCACCCACAGGCCCAGGCACCATCGGCCCCAGGCACCATCGGCCCAGGTACCCACGGGCCCAGGCACCATCAGCCCCAGGCACCATCGGCCCAGGCACCATCGGGCCACGTACCCGCGGGCCCGGCACCCACGGGCCCAGGCACCATCGGCCCCAGGCACCATCGGCCCCAGGCACCATTGACTCAGGTACCCACGGCCAGGGCAACCCGGCGCGCACGACCCTCAGTCGCGCAACACCTACCGTCGCAACACTTACCCCGCATTTAACCGAGCGGCACCGGTGCTCATGCCAGGGCGGCCGGTGCTCATGCCAGGGCGGCCGGTGCTCATGCCAGGGCGGCCGGTGCTCATGCCAGGGCGGCCGGTGCTCATGCCAGGGCGGCCGGTGCTCATGCTAGGGCGGCCGGGCGGGTAGGGTCCGCTCATGCGGACGGTCGCCGTGGTGCTGGCCGCCGGATCCGGCCAGCGATTCGGCGGCGGCCTGCCCAAGCAACTGCGCATGCTCGCGGGCCGGACGCTGATCGAGCACTCGGTGGCGGCCTTCCAGGACGCGCCTGGCATCGACGCCATCCTGGTAGTGACGAACCGCGATCTCACCGCACGAATCACCGCCCTGCTAGCGGCCGGCTGCCACGCCAAGGTGACCGGCGTGATCGAAGGCGGCGTGACCCGGACGGACTCGACCAGGTGCGCGATCAGCGCGCTCGGCGAGGACGAATGCGATGTGCTCTTCCACGACGCCGCCCGGCCGCTGATAGATCAGCAGACCATCGCGGCCTGCGTACGCGCGCTGGCCACCGACCGGGCCATCGGCGTCACCGTGCCGTCGTCTGACACCATCGTCGAGGCCGCTGACGGCGTCATCACCGGGATGCCGTGCCGCGACGTGCTGCTCCGCTGCCAGACGCCGCAGGGGTTCCGGCTGTCGGTGATTGCCGCGGCCTATCGGCTGGCAGCGGCCGATCCGGGTTTCGCCGGGTCGGTGCAAACCGACGACTGCGGGGTCGTGCTCCGTTATCTGCCGCAGATCCCGATCCGCGCCGTGACGGGCAGCGAGCGGAATATCAAGATCACCTACCCAGGCGACCTCGACCTGGCCGAGTTCCTGCTCACCCGCTGACCCGCTCCGCCCGCCAGCCCGCCCGTGCGTCCGCCAAGCCCCCGCCGGGATCCCGATGCCGGGGGGGTGGGCCAGAAGACCCGTTAATGCCGGATTTTCGTGACGGCTAGCGGCTGCGGCGGCCGTTTCCTGGAATGAGGCTGGCCGGGCTGGTGAGGAAGCCGGCCCCCCAGCACATGTGCATGACCGCCATGACGACGGGCAGCCGGATGGTGACCCGGCCGGGCAGGCCGCGCGCGGCCCGGCCGGTCACAGCGAGCAGGCCGGCCAGGTACAGCAATGGCACCGCGAACCCGGCGGCCGCGATCAGCGGCCAGCCGCCCCCGCTGCCGTCGGCCAGGCCAGCCAGGCCGGCCAGGCCGGCCAGCGTCCCGGCGGCGACCACCAGGGCTGCCGCGGGCGGCGCCAGGTAGCGCCGGTTGATCGTACCCGCGTGCTGCCTTGCCACCACCCGGCGCCACCGGCCGTAGCGGAAGTACTGCATGGCGAGCGCCCGGACGCTGGCCCGTGGCCGGTAGGTCACCTGCAGGTCCGGCAGGAACCAGATCAGGCCGCCGGCCAGCCGGATCCGGTGGTTCATCTCCCAGTCCTCGGCCACCTGATATGCCTCGTCATAGCCGCCGACCTGCTCGATCGCGGCACGCCTGTAAACGCCGAGGTAGACCGTGTCGGCCGGGCCCGGCTCGCCGCCGGTGTGGTTCGGCGAGGCGCCCACCCCGGCCGGCGACGTCATCGCCCAGGCAACCGCCCGCTCAAACGGGGTCACGCCGGCCGCGGCCATGATGCCACCGACGTTGTCGGCCCCGGTCTCGTCGAGTGCCCGCACAGCGGTGCGCAGGTAGCCGGGCGGCAGCAGGCAGTGCCCGTCCACCCGCGCCACGACCGAGTGTCTCGATGCCTTGACCGCCGCGTTGACGGCGCTCGGTATCAGTCCGCTGGGATTCGGTACCACTGTGACACGGGAGTCAGCGGCGGCAATCCGTTTCGCAATCTCGTCGGTCCGGTCGTGTGACGGGCCTACCGCGAGTACCAGCTCCAGATCGCCCGGATAGTCCTGGCTGAACACCGCGCGGACAGCCTCCGCCAGGTGCCGCTCCTCGTTCCTGACCGGCATTACCAGGGAGACTGCCGGGGCGGTGCCAGCCGGCCCGAGCGGGCGCCGGGCGCTCGTGGCCTTCCCGTCGACGGGTGTTGGTGAGTGGTTCATGACGCTGGTCACGGTACCGCCCCCGGAGGCATGGCGTCACCCGGAGGCGGCAGCGTGCCGCGAAGGCCCCTACAGCGCGGTGTCCTCCAGCATCTCGGTGACCAGGGCAGCGATCGGGGAGCGTTCCGAGCGGACCAGCGTCACGTGCGCGAACAGCGGGTGCCCCTTGAGCTTCTCGATCACGGCCACGACGCCGTCGTGCCTGCCGACTCGCAGGTTGTCGCGCTGCGCGATGTCATGCGTGAGCACCACCCGCGATCCCGCCCCGATCCTGGACAGCACGGTGAGCAGGACGCCGCGTTCCAGCGACTGGGCCTCGTCCACGATCACGAAGGAATCGTGCAGCGACCGGCCGCGGATGTGGGTCAGCGGCAGCACCTCCAGCATGTCCCGCTCCAGCACCGCCTCGATGACCTCCTTCGAGGTGACGGCGGACAGCGTGTCGAACACCGCCTGCCCCCAGGGGTTCATCTTGTCCGCCTCGGAGCCGGGCAGGTAGCCGAGTTCCTGGCCGCCGACCGCGTAAAGCGGGCGGAAGACCACCAGCTTGCGGTGCTGCTTCCGCTCCATCACCGCCTCCAGCCCGGCACAGAGCGCGAGCGCCGACTTGCCGGTGCCCGCCCGGCCGCCGAGCGAGACGATCCCGACGTCCTGGTCAAGCAGCAGGTCGAGCGCGACCCGCTGCTCGGCGCTCCGGCCGCGCAGGCCGAACGCCTCGCGGTCGCCGCGGACTAGCTGCACCGACTTGTCCGGCAGCACCCGGCCGAGCGCGCTGCCTGCCCCGGAGACCCCCGAGATCAGCACTAGCCCGGTGTGGCAGGGCAGTTCCCTGGCCGCCGCCGAGTCCAGCCGGCCGGCCTCGTACAGCTCGCTGATCTCCGCGGCGGTCACGTCGAGCTCGCGCATGCCGGTCCAGCCCGAGTCGGCCGGCAGCTCGGCGCGGTACTCCTGGGCGGTCAGGCCGATAGCGGCCGCCTTCACCCTGAGCGGCAGGTCCTTGCTGACCAGCACTACCGCCGCGCCCTCCGCGGCCAGGCTGCGCGCCACCGACAGGATCCTGGTGTCGTTGTCACCGAGCCGGAACCCGGGCGGCAGCACCGCGGGATCGGCGTGGTTCAACTCGACCCGGACCGTACCGCCCTGGTCCCCGATCGGCAGCTCCGCGTCCAGCCGGCCGAACTCCACTCGCAGGTCGTCCAGGTACCGGAGTGCCTGCCGGGCGAAGAAGCCGAGTTCCGGATGATGGCGCTTGGCCTCGAGCTCGGTGATGACGACGATCGGGAGCACCACCTGGTGCTCGGCGAATCTGCCGATCGCCGCCGGGTCGGCCAGCAGGACGCTGGTGTCGAGGACATACGTGCGCCGTCCGGGAACTGCGGACGCTGCCGGCCCGCGGAACGCGGCGGATTCGTCCGGCCCGCGGGACGCGGCGGATGCTGCCGGCCCGCGGAACGCGGCGGATTCGTCCGGCCTGCGGGACGCGGCGGATGCTGCCGGCCCGCGGAACGCGGCGGATTCGTCCGGCCTGCGGGACGCGGCGGATGCTGCCGGCCCGCGGAACGCGGCGGATGCTGCCTGCCCGCGGGACGCGGCGGATGCTGCCTGCCCGCGGGACGCTGACGCTGCCGGTTGACCAGGGCCCGCTGGCTCGCGGGCCTGGCTGCCGGCGCCCCGGCGGCCGCTGCTGGCGCGGCGGCCGCCGGGGTCGGTGCGGTTGCTGGTCGGCCGCTGATCGCGGCGCGCTTGGGTACTGGCCACTCGCTCTCCCCTGGGCGCCATGGGCGGCGCCGCGTTCGGACACAGACGTGTCGGCGGGACCGGGACCGGCCAGCGATGGGCCGGACACCGGCCCTTCGCTCATCTCGCCTGCGTGCCAGGACGCGAAGCTCGAAGATCTCGAGGGCCTTCCCGTCGGGCGGCTACGCACCGCCCGTCACTCCTGACGGTACCCCCGGCCGGGCGCCGCCCGGAAGTACCGCAACTCCCCTGTTAACATCCGCGACCCGCCGAATCTGCTCTCCGCAATGCGGGAAGTCCCCGATGCACGAGCGCGGAAAACCGAGACGCAAGCGGTTTATCCGGGCGATTTGCGTCAGGAGCCGAACCGGCGATGCCTGGCCGCATAAGAACGCAGCGCGCGGAGAAAGTCGACCCGGCGGAAAGCCGGCCAGTACGCGTCGCAGAAATAGAATTCCGAGTAGGCGCTCTGCCAGAGCAGGAACCCGCCGAGCCGCTGCTCGCCCGACGTCCGGATCACCAGGTCAGGGTCGGGCTGTCCGGCCGTGTAGAGGTGTTGCGCGATGTGCTCGACATTGAGCACCTCGGCGAGTTCCTCGATGGTCGTTCCCCTGGTCGCATGCTCCTGCAGCAGCGAGCGCACGGCGTCAGCTATCTCACGCCGCCCGCCGTATCCGACCGCCACGTTGACCAGCAGGCCGGAGTTCAGCGCCGTCGCCTCGCCCGCGTCCTTGAGCACGCCGACGGTCTCTGCAGGCAGCAAGTCGAGCGCACCCATCGGGTTCACGTGCCAGTTCTGGGTGGCAAGCTCGCGGACGGTGTCCTCGATGATCCGCAGCAGCGGGTCAAGCTCACCGGCCGGGCGGGTCAGGTTGTCGGTGGAAAGCAGCCAGAGGGGGACGACCTCGACGCCGCTTTCCTGGCACCACTGGAGCAACTCGAAGATCTTGTCGGCGCCCTTCTGGTGACCGCCGCTGACATCGGACAGGCCGGCCGAGCGTGCCCACCGGCGGTTGCCGTCGACCAGCACTCCCACGTGCCGGGGGATCGCCTGCGGCGACAGGGATGCTTCAAGCCGGCGCTCGTACAGCCGGTAGATGAGTCCGCGCAGTCCCATCCGGCACCCTTCCTCGCTCCCGCCGGGCAGGCCGGCGGGTTGCACCCGGCTGCTTCCTGGCAGCGCTCGCGCTGCCAGGCGCCGGGCCGGCCAGCGGGACGCCGCCCGGTTCTGCAAGCACCGTATCCAAGAATGTCACCAGTTCGGCTGAGGTCAGCACAGCTCGCACGCCGATCCCCGGACCGCCCCATGCCTCAAGCACGGCGCGGCGACTCAGCCGCCAGCCGGCCTGCCCGGCGGAGCCGCCAGCCTGCCCGGCGGGGCCGCCAGCCTGCCCGGCGGGGCCGCCAGCTTCCTGCCGGGCCGGGCCGGCCTCGCCCAGTTGCCCGGCGGAGCCGGGCTCGCCCAGCCAGTCCGCCGACGCCCGCAGCCAGCAGCGCAGCTCGCCGGCGCCGGGCAGGTCGGTCCGTTCCCTGGCGCGGAGCGAGAAGTACTCCCGGTCCCCGGGCAGGCAGGCCGCAACCGGGCTGAGCATCCCCGGCGCCCTGCCCGGCGCGGTACCCGGCGCCCTGCCCGGCGCCCTCCGCGGCGCCCTGCCCGGATGGCATTCTGGCTCTGGAAAGCGGTCGTCCGGATCGGGCCACGCGGCCGCCTGTGCCGGATCCTCGCGGGCGGCGCTAACCAGGGCGGCGAGACGCGCCAGCCGGAAGCCGCAGCGCTCGCCGATCACGGCGAACTGCCGCTCGTTCCTGGCGAGCGTCAGGGTGATCTCATATGGCTGCCCGAGCCGGTCGCAGCACGCCACCGCGGCAACCGTGAGAATTGAGCCATCAACGCAACGCAGTGCCCCCATAACGGAACGTTAACTCGATGCGAGCAGAAATAGCACCCCCCACGCCGCAACGGCGCCGCGGGGGTGCCATGCACAGGCGGCGGCTGGTGCGCCAGGAGCAGCCCGAACTCAGCGGATCGACTTGGTGATCGCCTCATCCAGGCCCGCGAAGGAGCCAAGGTACTCCCTGCGCTCGCGCTTCAGCCTGCCGACCATCGCGTCGTACTCCTCGACCCGGCCCTGGCGTTCGTAGAGCTTGCGCGGCTGGAGGATCTCGATGTCATCCACCCCGGGCACGGACGCGGCGATCTCGTAGCCGAAGTCGGGGTCGGTCACCCATTCGATAGTGCCCTCGACGATGGCCTGGACGATCGCGGAGGAGTAGGGAATCGTCACCTTCTTCGACACGTCCTCGGCCGTGCCGCCGACCCGGCCGGTGTTGAGCACGAACACCTTCAGCTCGTGGCTGTCGAGCAGCTCAAGAATCCGGTTACCCATGTCGGCCATGTCCCGCGGGAAGAACGGGTTGGTACCGGGAACCCGGAGGAACTTGCCCTCTTCGTCCTTGCCGCCCGCCGAGGTGCCGGTGGTTTCGCCGAGCATGAAGTAGGCGGCGGCCTGGGCCCGGTCGAGGCGGGCCACGCTCGGCACGATGTTCTCGTTCTTGTTCAGGATCAGCAGGAACTCCGCCGCGGGCACCTCATTGCCAGGCCACGGGTCCACATAGGAGAACGGCCAGGTGGTCCGCCCGTTCTTGGTATAGGAGGTGTCGAAGAAGTCGACCTTGCCTGCCGCGTCCACGGAGACGTTCTCCAGGTAGGCATCCGGCTTGATGGTCGCGTTGTAGATCTGCGGCTCGTAGTCGGGGTTCAGCCCGAAGGTCTTCGCGAAGCAGCCGTTCTCGGTCGTGTAGACCCGGCCGCCGGGCATCAGGCCGACGAAGTCGTCCTGGGCGGGCTTGCTGCCGAGCTGCGTGGTGAAGGTCGTGGTGGTCTTGCCGGTGCCGGACAGGCCGACGATGAGAACAGTGGTGGGGTTGCCGTTCACCGGGATGACCTTGCAGCCGGCGTGCAGGGCCAGGCCGCCCCGGTTGTAGACGATGTTGTTCCACATCCGCAGGCCGCCCTTCTTGGACTCACCGAAGTAGTCCGAGTTGAGCACGCGGGTGAGGTTCTCGCGGAGGTCTACGGCGATGACCCGGTCGTCCGGGTATCCGGGGGCTGTCAGGTTCGGCGTGTAGATGACGGTGGTGTCCGGCGTCCAGGTGGCCGGGTCGTAGTCGCCGGCGGCCGGGTAGTAGAGCTGCTTCTGCATGCCGGCCACGTTGGCGTTCGCGGCCTCCATGATCAGGCGCGCCCTGGTGCGGAACCCCGGATCCGACCCGATGTAGCCGTCCACCACCACCATCTCCGCGCCGGCGATATAGGCGTCCTGGTTCGCGGCGATGCGGTCGTACTCCTCGCGCGAGATCGTCTGCTTGGTGGCATTGGTCGAGTCATCGACCACGAAGGTCGACCGCGTGCTGCGGGAGTCCACCCTCGTCTTCACCACGACATTGCCGAACTCCGTGAGCTGGCTGTTCGGCATTTTCTCCGTCAGCTCGCGGAGCCGCTCCGTCGCCGGATTCCACTCAACCGACGCGGCATTCACCTCATACACCACGACTGCTCCTCCTCCGGGCGCTTGTGCGGTCGCTCCGTCCGGGCCCGCCGCGACGCGCAGGCAAAGGCGTCCTGTCTCGCGGGATCTGGGGAGTGTACCCCGACAAGGAGGGATCAAATGCGCGCAGGACCTGCGGATTGGCCCGGCATTGTGCGAAGCGGCCAGGCGGGTCCCCGGCGTGGCCGGCCGTGCGGGCAGCCAATGCGAGAACGGTTGAGATTTGTCCGGCCGCAGCCGGACGGATCTTAACCACTCTCGTTTTCAGCCCTCCAGCGCCCGGGAACGCCCGGAGGGAGCCGGCGGGGACCGCTTCGTCAGGACCCCGGTCCGCCTGACCGCACCTGCTCGACCTTGCGCAGGGCCTCCCTGAGGTCGGTCAGCCAGGTGTCCTCATGCTCGCCGACCAGGCGGACGCACCAGGCCAGCGCGTCACTGCGGCTGCGCGCCACCCCGGCGTCGACGAGCGTGTCAAGAACGAGCCGCTCGGCCTGGCGGAGCCGGGTCATCACCGGCACGGAGAACGTGGTGAACATCACAGTCTTGCCGGCACAGGTCACGCCCCAGGAAATCTTGCGGCCGAAGCTGTGCTCGGCCTCGCGGGCGATCTCCATCCGCCGCTGGCGGGTCTCCTCGCGGAACCTGCGGCTGCGCCCGTCCACGGCGGCCGCCCGCTCGGCGGCCGACGAGTCCGGCGCGATCTCTGGATCGGGCAGGATCCCGGTCACCGTGATCTCCTCACGGTCGATCCTGATCTCGGGGATGCTGGTGAACCAGTCGCTGGGCAGGCGGCCGGCGAACCATCCGCGAAGCCGCTCCGCGGGCGATGTGCCCGCGCCTTCCTCTGCTGGACTCATGTAATTATGATTACACCTCAAGATTTGCCTGCGCAAGTAGGTCGCCCGCGCAAGTAGGTCGCCTGCGCAAGTAGGTCGCCTGCGCAAATGCCTGCCATGCTCGCGCCCCGGCCTGGCCCGGCAGCAGGCTCAGCCGGCCGCGCCGCTTACCGCGCCAGCGCGAACTGCCGGGCGGCCTCAGCCAGCCAGGCCGGCCGCGACGGCGGCCGCGACCCTCGGGTAGACCCGCACCGCGCCGGCGAAACCGGCGCCGGTGTCCAGCGGCACGACCTGCACGTCCAGGCCGGGACGCGGCGCCTGGAGCATCATGTTGTTGCCCAGGTAGATGGCGACGTGCGAGATGTACGTGGGTGCCGTGGGGTCGGTGTGGTAGAAGAGCAAGTCACCTGGCTGTAGCTGGGCAGCGGGCACCATCGGCCCGGTGCGCGCCTGGTCGACGGCCACCCGAGGCATCACGACGCCGGCCTGCGCGAGCGACCACTGCACGAGCCCCGAGCAGTCGAACGACCGCGGCCCGGCCGCGCCCCACACGTACGGCAGGCCGATCCTGCTCTCCGCGGCCTTCAGGAACCTGACCAGCTCGGCGCTGGTCAGCCCTGGCCCGGCGGCCGCCGCCGATCCCGGCGCCCCCGCGGCCCCCGTGCTGGCCGCGACGCCGGACCCGGCGGCCTGGCTCACCAGCGCCTCGGCCACCGCGTGCCGCGGGCCCGGGATCAGCTTCTTGATCTGGGCGGTCAGCGCGTCCAGCCGCGCATGTGGCGCGCTCACCACGATCGCGTTGCCGGCCGGCAGGCCGAGCGACCGCGCCACGGACTTGGAGACGACCGCGTCGATTCCCCGGATCCCCACCGTGCCGAACCCGCCGACCCGCAGCCTCTCGGTTCGCAGGCCGGCTACCTTCACCGCACCGCCGAGCGGCAGCTTGTCCAGCCGGCCCATGGTGTACGAAACCGCTACCCGGCCGTCGGCCACGCTCTGCCATAGCCGGCTGGAGACCGCGGTCGGCTTCGCGGCGAAGCCGCGGAACGCCGATGGATTCACCCCGAGCATCGCCACGAACTTGCCGTTCACCTTGATCGTCGCGGCGTCGATCGACTGCGCGGCGACCACGCCAGGCAGCTTCCTGATCTGCGCCGCGGCCCCGCGCGGCAGCGAGGTCGGCGCGACCACCAGCACGTCCGCCTGCAAGAGCCGGCGCAGCGGCGCGACAGCGTCAGCCCGGGACGCGGGCGACAGGTGCGCGACGGGAACTGCCAAAGATCCGGTACGGGAATTACCCGGCAACTGCAGTACCACGCCGCTTTCGCCTGGTCCGGGGCGAACGTAATGAGCGGCAAGCACGGCGTGCACGTGATCATGCGAAGCCGACGGCCAGCCAGCGGCTGTTGCCAGCAGTGCCAGCCCGGCCGCCAGCAGGGGCCGCAAGCGTCGCGCCCACTCGCGCGCACCCGCTCCGCTCGGCCTAGGCATTCCCGCTCCCCTGACGGCTTATCGATCCACCATGCACGAAAGCCACCGCGCAGGTCCATACCCCTGATGCCGCGAATCAGGCTGCTAATCCCCCGGCTGCCGCATATTCGCAGGTAAACACCATCAAGGGTACCCGGTCCCCGGTATCGGCGGCGCTTGCACCGCCAGCGCCGCGCGCAGCCCGGCCGGATCGGTCACCGGTGCCCGGCAGGCGAAATCCCGGCACACGTAGGCGGCGGGCCTGCCGCCGGCCAGACCGCGCTGCGCCAGCAGCGGAATGGGCTGCTGATCTGGCTGGCCGGCCGGCCCTGCCGCAGCGGGCGCGCCTACCGCGATAACGGCTCCAGGCGGCGCGGCCAGCATGGCAGTCCGGTGCAGGTCAGTAGTCCGCTCGTCGCCAGGCTGCCCGATGATGGCGATCTCGACCGGGCCGGAAAGCAGCGCCTCGGCCACCGCGAGTCCCGAGCCCGCCGCCCGCGGGTAGCGGGTGGCGAGTACCCGGAGTGCGCCAAGCGCGCCGACCGCGGCCTCCCGGTGCCGCGCCGAACCAGTGAGGGCGGCATAGCTCAGCAGCGCGCCGGCCACCGCGAAGGCGCCGGACGGGCTCGGCCCGTCCGCGGGATCAGCCGGGCGGTACAGCAGCGGCTCACCATCGTCTGCCGTGTCATAGAAGCCGCCGGAACCATCGCCGAACCGGTCAAGGGCCACGGCGAGCAGCTGACCGGCGAGCCCGGTCCAGCGGGGCTCGCCGGTGACGCCGGACAGCACGAGGAAGCCGTCAGCCACGCAGGCGTAGTCCTCCAGCACGCCCGCGCTGGCGCCAGCCACGCCGTCCCTGGAGGTCCTGGCCAGCCGCCCGGCGATGAGGTGGGTGCCGGCCAGCAGTTCGGCAGCACCGCGGGCGGCGGCGATGTATTCAGGCCGGCCGAGCAGCAGGCCGGTTTCCGCGAGAGCGGCGATCGCGAGGCCGTTCCAGGCGGCCACGACCTTGTCGTCCCTGGCCGGCCTGGCCCGCCCGGCCCGGGCGGTGAGCAGTGCCGCCTTGATCCTGGCGAGGCGGTCGCCGTCCGCCGGATCGGCCGGCAGCTGCAGCACCGAGCTGCCGGCCGAGAACGTGCCCGGCGTCGTCACGCCGAACGTCTCGGCCGCGTACTGTCCGTCGCCCGGCCCGAGCACGGCCCGCAGCTGATCCGGGGTCCAGACGTAGAACTTGCCCTCTTCGCCGTCGCTGTCGGCGTCCAGCGCGGCGGCGAGGCCACCCTGCGCGGTGCCTAGCTCCCTGATCATCCAGCCGCAGGTCTCGTCCGCCACCCGGCGGGCCAGGGCGGAGCCCGTCCGGCGCCAGAGGTGCAGGTAGGCCCTGGCCAGCAGGGCATTGTCGTACAGCATCTTCTCGAAATGCGGGACGATCCAGTCGGCGTCCACCGAGTACCGGGCGAAACCGCCGCCAAGCTGGTCGTACATGCCGCCGCGGGCCATCGCGCCGGCGGTGCCGACGGCCATCGAAAGGGCGAGGTCGCCGCCGGAGCCGGGCGCCGTGCCACCGCTGGCCGAGTCCCCGGCTGGCGGCGCGTTCCCGGTCTGCCCGGGGTGATGAATCCCGAGATCGCGGGATTCCTGCCCATTGGCGGCATCCTCGGCCGACGTAGCGGGCATCGCCTTGGTCCGCTCATGGTGCCGCAGCAGGAACTCGATCACCATGGACGGCGGGAACTTCGGCGCCCCGCCGAAGCCGCCGCGCCGCGCGTCGTACTCGGCCGCCAGCGTCGTGACGGCCTCGGCGCAGGCGCGGTCAAGCTGCTGCACACCGGGGACACCGCCGGCCGGGCCTTCGTGCGGGCCACCGCCCGGCTGCCGGATGGCGGGCACCGGCCCGGCCCGCTCGGCCAGTGCGGCGGCGATCTGCCTGGCCTGGCCGGACACATTGCCCGGATCCTCGCGCCAGGCGTTCGCCACGCCGGTCACCAGCCGCCGGAACTGATCCCTCGGGAAATAGGTGCCGCAGTAGAACGGCTCGCGCTCTGGCGTCATGAACACCGTCATCGGCCAGCCGCCCTGGCCGGTCATCGCCTGGGTCGCAGTCATGTAGACGGCGTCCACGTCGGGCCGCTCCTCGCGGTCGACCTTGATCGAGACCAGGTGCTCGTTCATCAGGGCGGCGGTGGGCTCGTCCTCGAACGACTCGTGCGCCATGACATGGCACCAGTGGCAGGCGGAGTAGCCGACCGAAAGCAGGACCGGCACGCCGCGGCGGCGCGCCTCGGCAAATGCCTCATCGGACCAGGGCCACCAGTCAACCGGGTTGTCAGCGTGCTGGAGGAGGTAGGGGCTGGTCGCCTGCCTGAGCCGGTTTGCCATCTCCCCATCCTCGCTGCTGCCCGGACCCGGCCGGCACCCGCCCGCCATGCGCAGCCCGGACCAGGAACAACGCCGCCCCGGGCCGCGGCCGGGACCGGGCGGCACCCGCCCCCCATGCGCCGCCCGGACCAGGAACAACGCCGCCCCGGGCCGCGGCCGCGTGCGTGGGTTCATGCTGCCCGGGCTGCTAACGTGCGAGTGTGGCCACAACCCGGTCTGTCAGGCCCTCGCAGGGGCGCGGTACCCGCGTGCGCGGCACCCGGCAGGCAGCGGCGCTCGCGGTCGCGCTGGACAGCATGCCAGGGTTCTGCAGCGCGCAGCAGATCCACGCCGAGCTGCGCAGCCAGGGTGAGCAGGTCGGCCTTACCACCGTGTACCGGCATCTGCAGGTGCTCACCGAAGACGGCACCGTGGACACGATCCGCGACGCCAGTGGCGAGACCCTGTACCGGCGCTGCCGCAGCGGCGCCCACCATCATCACCTGACCTGCCGTAGCTGCGGCACTAGCGTCGAGGTGGAGGGACTCGCGGTGGAACTGTGGGCCGACCAGGTGGCCGCCGAGGCCGGCTTCACCGACGTCGGGCACACGGTCGAGCTGTTCGGCCTGTGCCCCGCCTGCGGCAAGCTCCGACCCGGCGGATAATCCGGGAAACTAGCCCGGCGGATAATCCGGGAAACTAGGCCGGCCAGGCCGGCCGCATCGCGCGCCCGGCCTCGTGACCGGACGCCCTGGCGGCGCTGCTCGCCGGCCGTGAGTTAGCTCATCCGCTTCAGCTTGCGCCAGCCGCCTGCGCGGTTGTTCGCAATTATCTGCCTGAACATGGCCGAGAGTGCGGGCGCGTTGATGGTGCCGCCCGGCCGGACGGCCACTGTGCGGGCGGTCTTGTTGTCGTGGCCTGCGGTGATGATCCCGTCCGGATCCGGAACCATGGCGCCGTCGTAGAGGAATACGTTGACGTGGTCCTTTGCCGCAAGCAGCGCGCAGACGTTGCCGTGCAGTACGAAGTACGGCTGGCTGGTGCGCTTGATGGTCTCTGTCACCTCCGGGTCGGCGGCGTGCACAAGGTCGCGGACCTCGCGGCAGATGGCCTGCTGCCAGTCGGGCAGCGCGTCGATGTAGGCGTCGACGCGCGGGTCGGCGGTGTACGTCATGGCGGACTGCTCCTCGACGCCGGCGCGCAGACCAAGCGGGCGGTCAGCGATGTCGGCGGGGGCAAGCTGATTGCAACCGTGCAGGACGCGGACGGCAACGTCACCGGACTCATCCAGTCACCCTGACTGCCCCAGGACCGCATCAGGCCGGGCCGGCGATCAGCACGTGCAGCGCGCGCGGGCCGTGCACGCCCTCGACCCGGACGAGCTCGATGTCGCTGGTCGCCGACGGGCCCGAGATCAGCGTGTGCGGCCGGGCCGGATCGAGCCTGGCAAGGGCGCCGGCCAGGTCGGCCGCGATCTGATCATGCCGGACGATCACCAGGTGAAAGTCCGGCACCAGCGTCAGCGCCCGGCGGCCCTGGCCCGGGCCGTGGTCGAGCACGATCGTTCCGGTTTCGGCGATGGCGACGGCGCAGCCGGTGAGCACGCCGGCCACGGCGTCGAGTGCTTGCGCTGACAGCGGCGGGTCGTCGCCGGTGAGCACGGCATCCGGGCAGTCCGCCGGCAGCCGGGCCAGCCAGTCCGGCGGCAGTCCTGCCGGGACGACGAAGGTGCCTGCGGTCAGCACCCGCGCGATCGCCGCGGGAACGTGGCCGGCCGGGACGCGCTGCACGACGGCCCGGTAGTCGGCGGCGCGCTCGGCGAACAGGGCGATCACATCGTGATCCGCCGGGTCGTGATGCGCACGCAAGTAGTCGCGCGGCAGGGCCGCGTACTCCGCATCGGCGGCGTACTCCGCGCCGGCCGCGGCATAGTCCCCGCCGGCGGCGGCATAGTCCGCGTGGGCGACGTAGTCCGCGCCGGCGCCCGGGGCGGCCGCCGGGCCGTCGCGCCCGGTGGCAGCCCTGATCCGGCCCAGGATCTGCTCCCGCGAGCTTCGCTGCGGCCCGCCTGCGGTCATTTCGCGTCCTTGTGCGTCCTGGCCCACCAGGCGCGGAACGACTCGGGCGGCGGCGCGGGCGCGTCCCTGGTCTTCGTCCAGCCGGTCAGCGGGGGCGGCAGCCGCCGGATCCGCCCGGACCTGCCGAAAAGCACCCGGCTCGCGGACGCGGCGCGCTGCGCCAGGCCAAGCCCGCGGCCAGATCGCAATACCCAGGCTGCCTGGCGCATGACAATCCGTTCCAGATCAAAGGCCTTTGCCCTTTTCTTTTCGACGACCTCGCCGCGCAAGTGCACCAGCGCCGCCGGAATGTTGATGGCGACCGGGCACACCTCGTAGCATGCGCCGCACAGCGTCGAGGCGTATGGCAGTGACGCGTCAGCCGGCGAGGTGACGCCGCGCAGCTGGGGCGTGATGATCGCGCCGATCGGGCCCGGGTAGGGCGAGCCGTACGCGTGCCCGCCGACGCGCTGATAGACCGGGCACACGTTCAGGCAGGCCGAGCAGCGGATGCAGCGCAGCGCCTGGCGGCCGGTCGGGTCGGCCAGCGCGCTGGTCCGGCCGTTGTCGAGCAGCACCAGGTGGAATACGCGCGGCCCGTCGCCAGGTTGCACGCCGGTCCAGGTCGACGTGTACGGGTTCATCCGCTCTGCCGTGGACGAGCGGGGCAGCAGCGCCAGGAACACCTCCAGGTCGCGCCAGGCCGGCAGCACCTTCTCGATGCCCACCACGGAGATCAGCGTCTCCGGCAGCGTCAGGCACATCCGGCCGTTGCCCTCGGACTCCACTACCACCAGGGTGCCGGTCTCGGCGATGGCGAAGTTCGCGCCGGAAATGCCGACCTTGGCGGACAGGAACGCGCGGCGCAGGTGGCTGCGGGCAGCGGCGGCCAGGTCGGCGGGCTGATCGGTGAGGTCCTTAGGCGCATCGGGCATCCCGGCCAGGAAGATGTCCCTGATCTCGGCCCGGTTGCGGTGGATGGCCGGGACCAGGATGTGGCTCGGCCGGTCGTGGCCGAGCTGGACGATGAGCTCGGCCAGGTCGGTCTCAAGCGCGGTGATGCGGTCCGCAGCCAGCGCCTCGTTCAGGCCGGTCTCCTGCGTGGTCATCGACTTCACCTTGACCACGCTGTCGGCCCCGGCCGCGCGGACCAGCGAGGCGACGATGCCGTTGGCCTCGGCGGCGCCGGTGGCCCAGTGCACGTGCCCGCCGGCGTCGGTGACCCGCTGCTCCAGCCTGGTCAGGTAGGTGTCCAGGTGGGCAAGGGTGTGGTCCTTGATCGCCTTGCCCGCGGCCCTGAGCTGCTGCCAGTCGGCAAGCTCGGCCACGGCGCCGGCCCGCTTGACCCTGATGGCGGAAGTGGCGCGCGCGAGATTGCGGCGCAGCTGAGCATCGCCGAGCGCGGCGGCGGCGGCAGCCGGGAAGGCCGGCATGCCGATGTAGGTGGGCATGCTGGCGCCGCCGTAGCTGGCGGCGGGCCTGCTGGCGGCAGACCCGGTCACGGCGTGCCGGTCATCGGGTGCCCGGTCATCGGGTGCTCGGTCATGGGGTGCTCGCCAGGATCTCGGCCAGGTGCCTGGTGGTGACACCCGCCCGCTGCCTGCTCAGCGCGCCGCCAATGTGCATCAGGCACGAGTTGTCGGCGGAGCAGAGCACCTGCGCGCCGGTCCCGCGCACGGCGGCGACCTTGTCGGCGCACATCGCCGCCGAGGTAGCGGCGTTCTTGATGGCGAACGTCCCGCCGAAGCCGCAGCATTCCGCCGCGTCCGGCAGGTCGACGAGGTCGAGCCCGCGCACGGCGCGCAGCAGCCGGACCGGCGCGTCGCCGACCCGGAGCATGCGCAGCGAGTGGCAGCTGGGGTGATAGGCGACCCGGTACGGGAAGCACGCGCCGACATCGACCACGTCAAGCACGTTCACCAGCAGCCCGGACAGCTCATGCACGCGGGGCGCGATCTCGGCGACCGCCCGCGCCAGGCCGGGGTCATGCGCCTGCGCCGCGACGACCGGGTGATATTCGCGGACCATCGCGGCGCAGGACGCCGACGGGGTGACGATCGCGTCGAAGCCGCCGAACGCCCTGGCGAAGCCGCGCACCATCGGCACGGTCTCGCGCCGGTAGCCGGAGTTGAAATGCATCTGGCCGCAGCAGGACTGCGCCCGCGGGAAGGCCACCCGGTGGCCGAGCCGTTCCAGCAGCGCGGTGATGGCCTTGCCAGTGTCAGGGAAGAGGGTGTCGGTCAGGCAGGTGACGAAGAGCGCGATCCGCATGGGCGCTCCCCGCTGTATACCGGCCTGTATCGTTTCGTCATCTTAACGGGCGGGCTCGCGCCGACCGTCAGATGCTGCGGGCTGCCCGCGCGGAAGGAGCGCATATGCCCGGACCTGGGGCGGAGTTCGACGGCCTGGTAGCGCTGGTTACCGGCGGTGCCTCGGGAATCGGCCTGGCCACCGCGCGGCTACTGGCCGCGCGCGGCGCCCGGGTGGCGATCCTTGACCGGGACATCCCCTGGGCCGCGGGCGGGCACGAGGCTGGCGCAGCCGGCCCGGCAGGACCGGGCCCGGGCGTCTTGCCGGGCGCGGCGGCAGGACCGGGCGCGGCGGCAAGACCAGGCGCGGCGGCAGGGCCGGGCGCGGGCGGCTTCTATCCGGTTGTCGCTGACGTCACCGACGACCAGGCGGTACGCGCGGCGGTCCGGTCGGTGGCGAGCGCCCTCGGCGGGATCGACATCCTGGTCAACAACGCGGGCATCGGCGCGGCCGGCACCGTCGAGGACAACGACGACGACGAATGGCGCCGCGTCCTCGACGTCAACGTGCTCGGCGCGGTCCGGGTAAGCCGCGCGGCACTGCCGGAACTGCGCCGGGCCGTGACGCGCCATGGGCAGGCGGCCATCGTCAACACGTGTTCGATCGTGGCGACGGCCGGCCTGCCGCAGCGCGCGCTCTACTCGGCCAGCAAGGGCGCGCTCTATTCGCTCACCCTGGCGATGGCCGCCGATCATGTGCGCGAGCACATCAGGGTCGCCTGCGTGACGCCGGGCACAGTCGACACGCCCTGGGTGACCCGGCTGCTCGACGCAGCGCCGGACCCGGCGGCGGAACGGGCCGCGCTGGCCGCGCGCCAGCCGACCGGCCAGCTTGTCACGGCCGACGAGGTGGCGGCCGCCATCGCGTACCTGGCGAGCCCGCTGGCCAGCGGGACGACCGGCATGGCGCTGGCCGTCGACGGCGGCATGTCCGGCCTGCGCATGCGGCCGCCCGATGGCCGGCCAGGAAGCCCGCCCGGCCATCCGACCGGGAGCCCGCCAGGAAGCCCGCCCGGCCATCCGACCGGGAGCCCGCCAGGAA
>WNGQ01003903.1_pt1 | contig 29809 bp, 25 predicted proteins | sample 5407661 | NCBI WGS metagenome assembly WNGQ01 (sample SAMN13153382, study PRJNA577476) | soil metagenome | isolation source: 60 cm soil or saprolite under Garry oak tree replicate 2 | place: USA:California | collected 2016-06-15 | reverse complement strand
CGGCAAGATCGACATTCTCGTCAACAATGCCGGCATAGCCGGCATCAACAAGACGGGGTGGGAGACCGATCTCGAGGAATGGCGCAAGGTGCTGCGGGTCAATCTCGACGGCCCCTTCATCTGCTGCAAGGCGGTGGTGCCGGCAATGATGCGCCAAGGCTACGGCCGCATCGTCAACATCGCCTCGATTGCCGGCAAGGAGGGCAACCCCAACGCCGCGCACTACTCGGCTTCGAAGGCTGGTTTGATCGCACTGACAAAATCGCTCGGCAAGGAACTCGCGCAGCACAATATCGTCGTCAACGCGGTGACGCCCGCCGCCGCGAAGACCGCGATCTTCGACCAGCTGACGCAAGCGCATATCGATTTCATGTTGTCCAAGATCCCGAAGGGACGCTTCGTGCTGGTGGAGGAGCTCGCCGCCATGGTGGCCTGGCTCGCGTCGGAGGATTGTTCGTTTTCGACCGGCGCGGTGTTCGACATATCCGGCGGCCGCGCGACGTATTAGATATCAACCCTCATGGTCTGAGGAGCGCGTCTTGCGGCGGGCTCCTCAGGATGAGGACAAAGATGACGCGGCTGGAGGCTCGCATCATGACCAGAGAAGGTGGCTGCCTGTGCGGCGCGGTTCGCTTCAAGGCCGAGGGTGAGCCGATCAATGTCCGCGTCTGTCATTGCCGCAACTGCCAGAAGGCGATGGGCTCGCCGTTCTTTGCCCGCGCGCTGTTCGAGCAGAGCGCGCTGACGGTCGAAGGCGAGACCGGCCGCTATCCTTCCTCGGAACGGCTCGACCGGGTCTTTTGCCCGACCTGCGGCACGCGGCTGTTTGCCTGGCGCAAGATCGGCACGCTGGCTGGCGTTGCGCTGGCGGCATTCGACGACCGCAACGCATTTGCGCCGACCGATCACATGTGGGTCACCGAAAAAATGCGTTGGGTGAAGCTCGACGACGGTTTGCCGCAATATCCGGAGACGGCGCCGTAGTCATGCAAATGCGTCGACCCTGGCGAACGCCACGACGACGCAACGAAAGGGCAATCCACGCAGGAATCCGTGCTAGCCTGAATTTACCTCGCGCACGAACCGGGACCATCAGTGAACATCACCCTCTACGATCTATCGGTCTGGGTCCTGCCGGTGGTCCTCGCCATTACCTTCCACGAAGCGGCGCACGGCTTTGTCGCGCACCATTTCGGCGACGACACCGCCTGGCAGCTCGGCCGCGTCAGCTTCAACCCGCTCAAGCATGTCGATCCCTTCGGCACGCTGATGCTGCCGGCCATGCTGCTGCTGGCGCACGCGCCGTTCCTGTTCGGCTACGCCAAGCCGGTTCCGGTGAATTTCCGCGCCCTGAACAATCCGCGGCGCGACATGGTCCTGGTGGCGCTGGCCGGGCCCGCCACCAACATCCTGCTTGCGCTGGCGGCAGCACTGGCTTTTCACCTCCTGCCCTTTGTACCTGCGAACGCCTCGCAATGGTTCGCGGACAACCTGAAAAATGCGCTGATCCTCAATGTCGTGCTGGCGGTCTTCAACATGCTGCCGATCCCGCCCCTGGACGGCGGACGGGTGGCGGTCGGGCTGTTGCCCAAGCCGCTTGCCCTGCCTCTCGCCCGGCTGGAGCCGATCGGTATGTTGATCCTGATCGGAATTTTGATCGTGCTTCCCTTGGCGGGTTCGCAGTTCGGTCTAAATCTTAATGTTGTGTCGGTTGTGCTGCGTACCGCGACCGATTTCATCATCAGGTTACTTCTTGTCTTAACCGGTAACGCCTGATCCAGCCCCCGGATTGGCGAAAATGACCCGAGGCCAACTTGGTCAAAGCTGCTGATATGATGATCGCCCGCCGGGCCGACACCAGGGCCCGCGCCGATTTCGCCACCTGGAAAATGATCGCCAAGCTGAACGGCACTTCCTCGCTGCCGGCCGACGCCCAGCATTTCCTCGCAAGCTACAAGGCGCTGCTCCAGCAGATGGCCGAGGCGGAGGCCACTGAAGCGACCATCCGCCTGATGTATGAGACCTACTACGCGCGGATGGGCGGCGGCGGAGCGCCTCCCGAGGTGCGGGCTGAGCCGATCCAACCCGTTACCGACAACGTGACCACGTTCCGGCGCCCGCCGGTTCCGCCGAAACGCACCGACCCCACTCCGAACGCGAAACCGCGGCTCCCGGTGGCCTTGATTTTCGCCTGCCTGGTCGCGGTTTACGTCGGTATCCGCTATTATTTCTTGCGCTGACGCGCGGGCGCATCCGACTGGGCACATCATCGTTTCGGAGCTTTGAAAAGCATCGGAAGACTGAACTTGAACCGTTCGTCGGTCAACGAGGCCGGCGGCGCCGGCAACGGGTCGGAACGACGGATCGTGGAAATCGCCGCCTCATCGAACACGGGGTCGCCGGATGATTGCGATACATCCACAGACACGACGCGACCCAGACGGTTCAGGACGAGCTTCACTTCGACAACTGCCGTCTTGCTCGTCGGAACCTTGGGATAACGCAGGTGTGACTGAATATAGCCACTGAGCTTCGCCTCCCAGTTTCGCGTCAACTTCTGCTGGTCCTTGCCGATCCCGATGATCGGCGCCTTGGCCTTGTCCGCCTCGGGCGCGTTGTCATCCAGCGTCGATCTCGAGGTTGCTTGCTGGGCCTCCTGCTCGATTGCCGCCTGGGTCTCGACGGCGGCGGTCTTCTGCTCGTCTTCCTTCGGCTTCTCGTTGCTCTGCGTGACGACACGATCCGGATCCGGGGTCTCGCTCGGCATGTCCTTGGGAAGTTCGGTATCCTTCACCTCCGCCTTCTGCTCGGCGAGCTTTTGCGAGGCCTGCGCCGGATCGGTATCCGGCCCGGGCGGCAGATTGTCATCGTCGATCTTTGGCGATGCCAATTCGACGGCGATCTCCTCGGCATTCGCGCCCAGACCAACATCGCTGCTGTCGGTTTGCAGATGCGCGACCGCAAGCGCGGCGCCACCGAGGTGCAACGCAAGCGCCGTCAGGCCGGCGAAGATCCAGAGCCGCCGCGAACTTCGTTCTCCGGTGTCGAGGTCGGCCATCGCGTCAACACCTCACCCGTCATGGCTTTGCAGGCTGCGGCGGCGGCTGCGCGGCCTGATCCGGCACCGCCTCGAGCGCGACCAGCTTGATCTTGGCATAGCCGCCCGCGCGCAGGATCTCCAGCACGTTCATCAACTCGCCATAAGGCACCGCGCGATCGGCACGCAGGAAGATCGGGCGATCCTTAGCTACATCCGCCATGGCGTCGAGCGAGCGCACCAGATCGACCCGCTTCACCGGCGTCCCGCCGATGGCGAGCGCCAGATCGGGCTTGATGCTGACATAGGTCGGCTTGTCCGGCTTCTTCTGCGGCGTGGCGCTCGACGACGGCAGGTCGATCGGGAGATCGACGGTCGAGAGCGGCGCCGCCACCATGAAGATGATCAGGAGAACGAGGATGACGTCGATGAACGGCGTGACGTTGATCTCGTGCGTCTCGGCGAAATCATCGTCGTCATCGAGATCTGCATCTGCGAGCGAGGTGCCCATGGCCTACTCCGCCGCCCGCGCCACGGCGCCACCATGACCCCGATCCAAATCGCGTGACAACAGCCGCGCTGCCGCGCCGGACGAGCGGTTGACCAGTTCGAGGTAGCCTTTGCTCACCCGCGCGAAGTGATTGTAGATGATGACGGCCGGGATCGCCGCCGCGAGACCGAATGCGGTCGCAAGCAGCGCTTCGGCGATGCCGGGCGCCACGACGGCCAGATTGGTGGTCTGCGACTTCGAGATGCCGATGAAGCTGTTCATGATGCCCCACACGGTACCGAACAGGCCGACGAACGGCGAGGTCGCGCCGATCGTGGCAAGCAATCCCATGCCGGTCCGGATGCGGCGCGCTTCGGCCCGCACGATCTCGGCAAAACTCGACGCTGCGCGCTCCTTGATCCCGGCGTCGCTGGAGATGCCCGCCGAGAGCCCTGCCTCGCGCATCGCGGCATCGAGCAGGAATGCCAGCACGCTGGTCTTCGCACCCAGCGCGAACTGGGCCTCCCCCAGCGAGCGCGCGTTCGCAATTTTCCGCAGCGCAGCACGGAGCTTGCGCCGCAACAACGAGAACTCGATCAGCTTGGCGATGAAGATGGTCCAGGTCACGAGCGAGGCGAGCGCAAGGCCGATCATGACCGCCTTGACCAGAACGTCGGCCGACAGGAACATCGACCACGGCGACAATTCCCGCGGGATCGCAATAGAGGGCTTCGGAGGTCTGCCCATTGGATCAGCCGCGGCCTCCGCCGAAAGACCTGCCGCGTTCGCCTCGGTCGCCGCCGCGGACGGGGGCGACTGCGCGGCGGCCGGCGACGGATCCTGCTGGGCGTAACCGACCGAACACACCAACAGGATCGTCAGCACAAGCAGCGATTTGAGAATGGTTCTGAGCATAGCCGCGCGATCTCCGTCGCCCTAGCGCCCGTCGTTAGCCCGGATAACCCGGCCATTTCAAGGTCATTTCGCCGCTCGGACCAGACACGACGGCTTGAACCCTGCGCCAGGATTGCGTTCAAGCGCAAGCGCTTCGTTGGACGAATGGTGTCGTGCGACGAGGCAAGGCGGTCACTGAACCGACCGCACAGCGAGACGGATGACGCGCCGTCACATCGCCAAGGAGACGCCGCGAGGTTGCGAGACAGAGTCGGATTCCGACGACGCCTCGCGTCGGCGATTCTCAACCTGCATGGCGCGTGATCACGTCAAATGAAAGAGGCCGACGATCGCGATGATGCCTGTCGCCGTCGCGACCTGCGGCGCGTGGCAATGGCCTGGCTGCGTCCGGCGTTCAGCACTGCAGTGGCCGCTGTTGTGAACACGACCTCGCAGAAACGACGCTGCGGCGATCGCATCGCTGATGCGATGGCTTCCTGGAATCGCACGCGCAGCGCCAGAACAATTCACGCAGTGATTGATTAAATATGCGTGACAGCGCAAACTCGCGTCCCGATCGTGGCGGCGCCGTACCTGATGGCGCCACAATGGTTGCAGATTGTTTAGGATTCTCAAGCCATAGTGTGTTTACATGCTCAGCACGTGCATATTATACCTTTAAATCTGCGGGAACCGTTTCGAAGACGCGTCATTTCTGTCTCTAAGCTTCCAGAGACTCAATCAAGCCATCCGGAAGCTTAGACTTCGAGACCCAACAAGCCATCGAGACCCATGAAGACATCGCGAACGATCGGTTGGGTTTTGTTTTTTGCAGCCGTTGCGGGTGCGGGATATTTCGGCTGGCATACTGCTCACGACGCGGCAGCGAAGCGTGCCGACGCACAGAAAGCGGGCGCCCGAGTCCAGTCCGTACGTGTCACCGTCGCTCCCGCGGAGAAGGCTGACTTTCCGGTCTACCTGAGCGGCCTCGGCACCGTGCAGGGTTTCAACACCGTGCAGGTCCGGACCCGCATCGACGGTCAGATCGACAAGATCGCGTTCCAGGAAGGTCAATTGGTCAACCAGGGCGATCTGCTCGCCGAGATCGATCCCCGGCCGTTCCAGGCCGTGCTGGATCAGGCCAAGGCGAAGAAGGTGCAGGATGAAGCCAATCTCGCCAACGCCAATCTCGATCTGCAGCGCTATACCAAGCTCGGCGAGTTCGCGACCCGGCAACAGACCGACACCCAGCGTTCGACGGTCGCACAATTGACCGCGCAGATCGCGGCAGACGACGCCGCCATCGCCAACGCGCAGACCCAGCTCGACTACACCCAGGTGAAGTCGCCGATCACCGGCAACACCAGCCTGCGTCAGGTCGACGTCGGCAACATCGTCAATAGCGCAACGCAAACCGGGATCGTGACGGTCGCCCAGATCGAGCCGATCGCCGTGATCTTCACCGCACCGGAAGACCAGTTGCCGTATATAAGCGAGGGGCAGGCCGTGCAGCCTCTCAAGGTGATCGCGATCACCACCGACGGCAAGAAGCCGCTCGCGGATGGCAAGCTGGCGGTGATCAACAATCAGGTCGACGCCACGAGCGGGACCATTCGGCTCAAAGCGGTGTTCGACAACAAGAACCATGCCTTGTGGCCGGGACAGTCGGTCTCGACCCGGCTCTTGGTGAGGACGATCAAAGACGCAACGGTGGTCCCGGACGACGCGATCCAACACTCGACCAACGGCCTGTACGCGTACACGGTGGGACAGGACAACAAGGCTGAACTGCGCAAGGTCAAAGTCAGCCAGTCGATCGACGGACGTTCGGTGGTCGATGAGGGCCTGAAACCCGGAGAGCAAGTGATCACGGGCGGGCAGTACAAGGTCCAGCCCGGCAGCCTCGTCACGACGGCGGTGGCCAGTTCGGACCCCGCTGAAAACAAGGTTCGGCGGGAATGAACGGCGGAATTTCGGCACCATTCATCCGTTACCCGATCGGTACCTCGCTCCTGATGGCGGGGATTCTTTTTGTTGGCCTCGTCGCCTATCCGCTGCTGCCGGTCGCGCCGCTGCCGCAGGTCGACTTCCCGACCATCCAGATCACGGCGAACCTGCCGGGCGGGAGCCCCGAAACCATGGCGACCTCGGTTGCGCAGCCGCTCGAGCGGCAATTCGCGCAGATCCCCGGCATCGCCCAGATGACCTCGACCAGTTACCTCGGCACGGCCTCCGTCACGATCCAGTTCGATCTCAATCGCAGCATCGATGGTGCCGCCAACGACGTCCAGGGCGCGATCAACGCGGCCAGCGGCCAATTGCCCAAGAACCTCCCCTCGCCGCCGACCTACCGCAAGGTCAACCCGGCGGACTCGCCGATCCTGTTGTTGTCGGCCACCTCGGACGCCATGCCGCTGACCACGGTGAGCGACGCCGTCGATGCGCAGTTGGCCCAGCAGATCAGCCAGATTTCGGGCGTGGCGCAGGTGATCATCGGCGGCCAGCAGAAGCCCTCGGTTCGCGTGCAGATCGATCCCGCCAAGCTGGTGGCCAAGGGCCTGTCGCTCGAAGACGTCCGCAGCCAGATCGCCATCACCACGGTCGACAGCCCGAAGGGCAATATCGATGGCGACAAGCGCGCCTTTACGATCTACGCCAACGACCAGCTCTTGGATTCCAAGGACTGGAACGACGTCATCATCGCCTATCGCAATGGCGGACCTTTGCGAATTCGCGACGTCGGGCAGGCCGTCACCGGGCCGGAGGACGCCAAACAGGCGGCCTGGGCCAATGGCAAGCGCGGCGTCTTCCTGGTGGTGTTCAAGCAGCCCGGCGCCAACGTCATCGAGACGGTCGACCGCATCAAGGCGATGCTGCCGCGGCTGGTCGCGGCGATCCCGCCTTCGATCAAGATCGAACTCATCAGCGACCGCACGCAGACCATCCGCGCCGCGGTCGAGGACGTGCAGTTTACCCTGCTGTTGACCATCTTCCTCGTGGTGATGGTCATCTTCGTCTTCCTGCGCAGCTTCTGGGCGACCGTGATTCCGACCGTCACCGTGCCGCTTGCGCTGCTTGGCGCCTGCGCCTTGATGTGGGTGTTCGGCTATACGCTCGACAATCTGTCGCTGATGGCGCTGACGATCGCGGTCGGCTTCGTGGTCGACGACGCCATCGTCATGCTCGAGAACATCACGCGCTATGTCGAGGAAGGCGAAACGCCGCTTACCGCCGCCTTCAAGGGCGCCAAGGAAATCGGCTTCACCATCGTGTCGATCAGTGTTTCTCTGGTCGCGGTGCTGATCCCGCTGCTCTTGATGGGCGGCATCATCGGCCGCCTGTTCCGCGAATTCGCGGTGACCTTGGCGATGACGATCTTCGTGTCGATGGTGGTGGCGCTGACGCTCACCCCGATGATGGCGTCGCGCTTCCTGCGCGCCCACGGCGAGGTCCGGCACGGCAAGGTCTATCAATGGAGCGAGCGCGCCTTCGACGCCATGCTGCATGCTTACGAGCGCGGCCTCGATCGGGCGATGCGCTGGCGGCTGACGACGCTGCTGATCTTCTTCTTGACCCTCGGGCTTTCGGTCTATCTGTTCGTGGTCATCCCCAAGGGCTTCTTCCCGCAGCAGGACAACGGCCTGATCACCGCGACCTCCGAGGCCTCGCAGGACATTTCCTTCGCGGCGATGCAGAGCCGTCAGGAGGCGCTGGTCAACATCGTGCTGGCCGATCCCGATGTCGCCTCGGCGGCGATGGCGGTCGGTGGCAGCGGCCGGGCCGGCAACAACGGCAACATGTTCATCACGCTGAAGCCGCGTAATGAACGCGCGGCCAACGCCCAGCAGATCATCGGCCGGCTGCGTCCAAAGCTCGACAAGGTCGAGGGCGCGCGGCTTTACATGCAGGCGGCGCAGGACGTCCGGCTCGGCGGTCGCCCGACCCGCACGCAGTTCGAATTCACTCTGCAAGACGCCAATCTCGCCGAACTCAACGAATGGGCGCCGAAGATCCTGGACAAGATGCAGACGCTGCCGGAATTGCGCGACGTCGCGACCGACCAGCAGACCAACGGGACGACGGTCGAGCTCAAGATCAACCGGGACACCGCCTCGCGCTATGGCATCCAGCCGCAACTGATCGACGACACGCTGTATGACGCCTTCGGCCAGCGGCAGGTGACGCAGTACTTCACCCAGCTCAACACCTATCACGTCATCCTGGAAATCCTGCCCGAGCTGCAGGGCAACCTCGATTCGCTCAGCAAGATCTATATCAAGTCGCCGACCACCGGCGACGAGGTGCCGCTGTCGACATTTGCGACCTGGACCAGCGATCCGGTCCGTCCGCTCTCGATCAGCCACCAGGGTCAATTCCCGGCGATCACCATCAGCTTCAACCTCGCCCAGGGTATCGCGCTCGGTCAGGCGACCGACGCCGTGCAGAAGGCGATGACCGATATCGGCGCGCCGGCGACCTTGAACTCGAGCTTCCAGGGCACCGCGCAGGCCTTCCAGCAATCGCTGTCGACCGTGCCGCTGCTCATTCTTGCCGCGCTGGTCGTGGTCTACCTGATCCTCGGCATCCTCTACGAAAGCTACATCCACCCGATCACCATCCTGTCCACCCTGCCCTCGGCCGGCGTGGGCGCGCTGGCGATCCTGATGGCGTTTGGCTACGACTTCAGCCTGATCGCGCTGATCGGCATCATTCTCCTGATCGGCATCGTCAAGAAGAACGGCATCATGATGGTCGACTTCGCCATTGCCGCCGAGCGCGACCAGCACCTGTCGCCGGAACAATCGATCCGCCAGGCCGCAATCCTTCGTTTCCGCCCGATCATGATGACGACCATGGCGGCGATGCTCGGCGGCGTGCCGCTGATGCTCGGCAACGGCACCGGATCGGAAATCCGTCAGCCGCTCGGCTATGCGATGGTCGGCGGCCTGATCGTCAGTCAGGCACTCACGCTGTTCACGACACCGGTGATCTATCTCTATCTCGACAAGCTCAATAATGCATTTTCGAATTGGGGCCGATCCGCCAAGCGCGAGGCGGAACGGGCAAAGGCCGAGCACAGGTCGGTCAAGGAAGCCGCAGAGTAATTGTAGAGGGGCGCCCGCGCGGCGTCCCTGCGCTCGAATCCCCACAACGCCTGCCCGCGTGAGATCATGTCCGCAAAGCCGCTCATCCTTGCCACCCTGCTTGCCGTCGGGCTCGCCGCGGCCGCCCACGCACAGAACGCGCCCAAGTCAAAAGGCCCGCCGGCGAATGGGGCTCAAGCGACCCCGCCAGTGGCGGCGTCTCCAACCGATCAGGGGTCTGGCGCAGCCCCGCCTCCACCGGGTTGGGCGGCGCGCTGCTCGAGCACGAGCCGCGATGCGCCGCTGGAATGCGCGGTCGAACAGTCCGCCGTCCTCACCAAGACCGGACAATTGATCGTGCTGGTCAATATCCGGGTTGCCAGCGATACCCACGCGCCGGTTGCGCTGGTGCAATTGCCGCTCGGGCTCAACCTGCCAGCCGGCGCCAAAATGCAGATCGACGACGGCAAGAGCATCGATCTGCAGGTCCAGACCTGTGAAGCGCGCGGCTGCTACGCCTCTACGCCGGTCGCGCCGGACATGCTGGCAGCCTTGAAGTCGGGCAAGCAACTCAAAATCTTGTTCCAGACGATGACCAAGGAAACGCTCACGATCCCGATGCCGCTCGGCGACTTTGCCGCGGCCTACGACAAGATCAAGTAATCCTCGGGAGATGGAGGATCGGCTCAGCCACTGTCTCATCCTGCTGGAGGCGGAAATGAGCACGCAGCTACCCAGCAACATTCGCCGGGCGAAGAGTCGCAAGCGATCGCTCGTCGTGTCGCCTCAGCCGGCTCCGAGATAGGCGCGCTGCACCTGCGGATCGTTGGCGAGCGACGCGGCCGTACCGGACAGCACATTCCTGCCGACCTGCAGCACGGTGGCGAAGTCGGAGACCTCGAGCGCCAGTTCGATCGACTGCTCCGCAAGCAGGATCGTCAAGCCTTCGCGGTGCAGCCGTCCGAAGGTTTCGTACATCGATTCCACGATGGCGGGCGCGAGCCCGAGCGACGGCTCGTCCAGCATCAGCAATCTGGGATCGCTCATCACTTGCTGGCTGGGGCCTCCTCATCTGTGGGCTCTTCGCGGGCGGCGCCGGCGCCTATGCCGGCAGCAAAGGGGCGGAAGCCGCGTACGATGAAGCGACCGCGACCGACCTCGACAGGGCGTACAAGAAACTGGGAGGGAAGAGGCAAAACGAGATCGGCATCTTCAACTTCCTCGTGGGCAGGATGGGGTCGGACGGTTGCATCGACGCGGCTTTCGTCGAGGAGTTCATGCGAGCGTTCCCGGAAGGAGTGAACGACACCGAAACGATCCTGATCGCCGCGCAGTTGGCCGACGCCCCGATCGCGGACGTGCCTCGCGTGGGAATCGTACCGGCACGAAATGTGGGGGCCCCGTCGTCGGCCCGCGAGGTGGTGTGCCCCGCCTGTCACGGGCGCTCCATTCAGGAGCTCACGAGGCAACCCGCGACGCACACCGATGTCGAGGCGCTGAAGGCTTTTCCCTCCTGCTCCGGTGTGACCGCTCAGGCCCTGGCCGCGCTGCGTTCCGCCGTCAAGAACCTGCCGCCGCGCCCGCGCGTCCCCGTCGCGCATGGTCCGTCCCAGCCTGCGCCGCCTCCGCTGGACCCGAACGCCCACGCAAACCCGCCCGGCTACAAGCCGCCGGATCAAAGTTCGCGCGACTTCCCGACCGTGGCGCAGCAACTCGGCACCGTCTGCCCGAACTGTCACGCCCCGAACGAAGGCAAATCCCTGTGGAAGGATTTCGGCCCCGGCCTCGGCGGCGGGACAGGTGGGCAGATGAGCGAAGAAACCTACAAGCTCCTGCAGCAATGGGCCGCCAAGGGGCAGTAGCCGCGGCTGCATTCGGGGGAAAGCCACCGCTTTTTCCCGACACCCGCCGCCGAACTTGCGATATCTTCTGCAAGCGTCCGCATGGGGACTCGGCAACGTTCTTTTGATCGTCGGCCATGTGTTAGGATGCCCGACAACTGCATTGGATCGATTGCGGTAAAGGCAGGCTGTGATCAAGGTCGAGCGAACCGGCGAAGGCGATCCACTCGAATTCGAGGTCATCGTCCGAGTGGGAACGGGCGAGACTCGCCATCACATCACGATGGCAAGAGACGCTTGCAAACGACTGACGATGGGCACGCATACGCCGGAGCGTTGCATCGAGGCGGCGTTCCAATTCCTGCTTGACCGCGAGCCCAAGGAGTCGATCCTGCGGCGTTTCGACATTACTGTGATCTCCCGTTACTTTCCCGACTTCGAGCGCGAGCTACCACGCTACCTCTCACAATCCTGACTTCGACGTCCTGTCGGCCAGAGAGCAATTGGCCATGTGTCGGCAGCAGTGTCAGGCGAAAAGCCTCCGGTGAGACCAAGCGTGGTGTCGTGAGCCGCGCGGGCTGCGCCTGCCTACAGCGCGATGAGTTCAGGACGAATCGTCATCGTGCTATAGCTTGTTGTTTATGAATGATCTTTCGGAAAATCGGGCCCCACTTTTCCGGATCATGCTTCAAATCCCGGCATCTCGGGTTCTAACTACGCGCTCGACGCGAGCCGCGTAGCAGCCGGGCGCGGCGAAATGCACGTGCAAGTATTCGGCATTGGGGTTGGCGAACAGTTTCTCGATGGCCTGTTCGAGCACCCGACCATCCACCAGCTCGAAAGCCAGCATCATGCCGTGGCCATCAAAGGCGCGCACCGCCAGCACGCGTTTGCGCAGCTGCTCAGGCACTTCGCCCATCTTGTCGTAGGTCTCATCGCCGTTGCGGACAAAGATGGCAAAGCGCATGCGATATGGCGAGTCGACCGGCAGGTGCTCGTAATTGACGAGCAGTAGCTCATCGCCTGGCTTGGAGTCGCTGAGGCTTACCCGGCAGGGATATCCCGGCTGACGGTCATCGGCTGTACGGCGCACCACGTGATGTTTTGCGAGTTCCTCATCCGTCATTGCGAACAGGTGGCTGAAGTGTTCCGCCGGCAGTCCCTTGATGCGAAAGCTCATGATCATCTCCTCGTTCTCGCGGAGGCATATTGGCGCTTCAGCGGCGAGATGCGACCCGTTTCCCGACGCGGGTCTTCACCAAGGCGTGACGGCTGTCTATCGCCGGCGGGTAGCTGGATCTCGGGTGGCCTCTTGGGGGCGGCACGTCCAGATCGCGGTTCGGTGCAGGGCATGCGGGAACCTCTTCGTTCAAGTCCTCGCCTCCAGGCTGCGAAGGAGGCCGATCATGGCAGCGCAGACCTCCGGCGCACGTTCTTGCTCGGTCCAATGGACGCATCCCGCCAACATGATCGCCGGCCGGAGTTTTGGAATCATTGCCGACTGCCTCGCAATGAACTGGGTACGCCCTCTCAACATACAAAGTCGATCTCCAAAAAGATGTTCAAGATAATCCCGATGTCCGGCGATACCATCGCGACCGGCGAACGCTTCCAATTGTGAAGTTAGGCTTCATACCCCCTCCAGGATGCCGCGGATAGTTCTCCGCGGAAAGCATCTGTAGATATGCCCCAAGTCCTGACGCGCTGGAGATGCACTGCATGACCGATCTTCTAGATGGTGTACGCAACCACTTTCGCGCGACCGGCCTCACGCTCACGATAATCCTGATAGGAGCCTTCCTTATGTCCGAGCAATCTGACGCCCAAACTCAAACTTCCACGTCAACGACCACAGGTGTCTTTGCCGTGCTGACAGCAAAGCCCGGCGTAAAGCGCGAGCAGATTATGGCGGTCATGCCCGCCGAGATACGCGCGACAGTCCAACTTTATCTCGAGGGGAAAATCCGCGAATGGTACGCGCGAGGAGACGGCAGGGGAGCTGTATTCCTCGTAAACTCCAAAGACGTCCAAGAGGCGGAATCCATCATGGAATCGTTGCCGCTCGCCAAAGAGCACCTGCTGGATCACGAGTACATTGCGGTCGGCCCGCTGATGCCGTTGCGTCTGCTGATCGGGAGCCAGCCGCCCAAGCAGTAACTCGGCGGCCCCGTGAACCCGGTGCGTGGAGAACGAGAATGACCGTAAAGCGTCGTTTGCTCCGTTCTCCGCGAGGCCGCCGCGGGGTTTATAGGTCTCCAAAGGGAGAGATGATATGCCTCATCTCGTTGACGCAGTTTCCCGCACGCCCAACGGCGGAACGCAGAGCACGTCTGCCCAGGACTGGTTCGCCGCTGGTGAGCGGCTCGGCTACGATCCGAAGGCCCGCGCCATCGCCGCGGCGCAAAACGCGCCCCTCAAGATTTTCGCGAGCCGTGAGGGAAATCTCGCGCACGCTGTCACCTTCCTCCCGGGATTTCCCGATGGCTCGTTCGGGTGGGCGCAAGCTCACCTTGCCACAGACGCGCCTAATACCGACATTGCGGTACTGAAGGGCGACGCCACCCCGCCTCGACGCAGTGGCCGGTCGTGATAGCCACGAAATGCGGAGAAGATGGTGCGTGAAGCCGAATGGCTCAAAGGCATCGAAGGTAAGATGCATTTCTTCGTCGGAGGATCCCTATGATGAATCGGCTGACTGCTATCATGTTCGCGCTCGCGGCATCTGGCGTGCCGGCAAGTGCGGCCTCTCTGTCGACCTTTGCCTATGATGCTGCGGGCAGATCGGTGCTGGAATTCAATCCTGTGACTGTGTTTGCGTTCAGCGCAGAGGGGCGCGATCTGATCGGCATCGCGGTGAAGGAGACTCCTCCCGAAAACGACCCGCACGGCCCCATTGACCTGGCCGTAACTGTGGATTGTCAATTGCGACAAATGACTGCTTCGCCGGTTACCCCGGGCGCGAAGGACGGGACGCCACCAACGCCGATTGCCGGGTTCAAAACCAGCGATCTGAAACCACCCAACAAGGGCATGTATGAACGGTTCGTCGTGGCTGTATGTGAAGGAGAGTTATTGGGAGTGAAAGTCGCGCCGGCAAAGAGCGGATGGACGCATTTTGTCGAAGGGCAGCAGCGTGCGCTCTATTTCGCAAACGGGAACTTGAGGACAATCGGCAAGTATCGGGCGGCCTCGGTGCGGCTCTATGAACTCGGGGGCGCCCAGCTTCCAGATGGCCGACATATCGATGGGCGTGACGCAGTGTGGGTCGTCGATTGCGAACAGAAGCTCGGTGCGGTGGCCTACGAGCGGGCATTCGCAGCGGTGGGAGACAAAAACGAAATCGTAGAGTCGACCGGAGATGAAAGGGCGTTTGCCGATCCGTCTGTTGTGGAGGTGGACAAGCTGAAGTTTGGCCGGGCTGTCGCCGGCTCGATGCAGGTTCAGCGAAGAGGTGTGCGCCATGAGTCACGGCTCGCAAGACTTGTCTTCCGGTCGCGCGCAAACCAAGACGGCGAATTTTGTATATTATACCATAGAGGTTCCGGTCGACTGGACCCAGGTCGGGACTGGAAGGTTGCAGCCCGGGGACAAGACATTGCTCGTTACCGCGCTGGACCTCGCTGGAATAGAGGCTACAGCCGCCCCTGTGCAGGATGCCGAGGCCATGAAGTCACTGATGGCGGAGTTGGAAAAGAGAGCCACGCGAACGTTGACTTCGCAAGGATGCAAGGTGGTCCAGGAATTTTCCGCCAAGGACATCGGCGGACAGCGATCACTGATCCGCGGCGTGTTTCAGGCAAATACCGGTATGACTGTCGTACAGTATTACGTAGAGGGTCCAACCTACGTTGTGCCGTTGCTGGTCACAGGCAAGCGCGACGGCGCGGCAACAATGGCTGAGATGGACCCTATCCTTTCATCTCTGAGATGGCTGGGGAAACGACTGGAACGGCTGCCTACGGCCAATTGAGTGTCATTTTTGATGCCCCGCGCTGAGCCGTCATGCGGGCGCTATTAAGTAGTGCGGCAGCGGCTTGAGTGAATGTCGCCGAGTGGTTGCTGTTGTTCCTGCCAAGGCACAGAAAGAAAGGATTGCCGACCGTACTGTTGCGGCCTGATGCATGTCCGCGCTGGCGAAGACTCATCGGCGTGGAGCTTTCCGGCTGCGCGAAACTTCGATGACAGCTGACAAGCTCTCGGCGGTGATATTTCGGCGATGCAAGTAGTTGGATCACGGGGAAGCCAATCGTCGAGCATCACGCCCTTTCTTTCTTGGCCAAAGCAAGTGAGGATCAAGGGCCACAAAGTTCTCTGGCGCGGCTGCTGCTGAGCTCCTAGCGTTACAGTTGCTTTTTGGGGAGGTATCTGAATCCATGGGCAACCATGATTCGGAGATCGTGAACGCGGGCAGCGTCGATTGAGGAGACGCTTGCGTTGTGGGCGACGTCGCTTCGAGAGATCAAGAAGCGGATACGTCCGTTGTTCACGCAAGAGCGTGTTGCGACGAATGCAGCATCTTTGCTCTCCCAAGGGCGCGCAATACACGGCCTTCGCACGCGCTGGAGGCGATGGCTCGCCGATACACCCGAAGGCCGCGTCATCTGCCGCCGCTGGAAACAATGGATTGCCGCCCAGGTCAAGAAATACGATTGGGACATTGATCCTGACGACGCCGACCATCCGACCATCCACGGGCTGCGCGGGATGGGACTCCTCGCACGCGTCGAGCGAGGCTATGAGGTCGACCAGATCGCCAACGATATCGGCATGTCCCGCCAGAACGTCGAGCATTACATGCGCTTCAGAGATCAGATGAAGGTGAGCGCCGACGGCCAAAAACGGCTTCGTCTGGTCAACAAGGAGGACTAGACCGCGAACGTTAGCCCGGCTATATCAGCGCTGCAAATCGCCGGGTTTTGCAAAACTCCTAGCCTGGATTGCGAAACTTTCGAAAAAAGTGCTGGAATATCAGCGGCTTCGGTGGGGAATGGTGTAACGGTAGCACAACAGACTCTGACTCTGTTTGTCTAGGTTCGAATCCTAGTTCCCCAGCCAGCTAGCCCTAATCAACCTCTTGATCGCAGCTGCCGTACGGTGCTTTCGCTGCGCCCTTCGCGCTCCGTGACGCAGGCGCGGGGTCGTTACCGCCACGTGAGTCTGGCGGACAATCAGCAACCCTATCACCGACATCTCGACACGCTCGATGCCGTCAGCTGTCTCGTTCGTTCGGGCAGGCTCTCGAAGCGCTGGGAGCGATATGACCAGTTAAAGAGCTGGTCGTTGCGAGTTAGAAAAATCCCATTGGCAGCAATTCCCCGAACCGCCCGCACCGCTACTGATGCTCGGTGCGCCCTGCGCACTTGCGGCGGCGCAGCGCTTGCCGCCGCGTCCGTGACGGTGCGAGAACTTCCCTCGTCAATCCTTTGCCATCATCCGATCGCACCGAGGACAATCATAGGGCGCGCCCTTGATCGCATGTTTGATGGCATCCAAAAATTCTTCGCGCTCGCCATCAATTTCGCCCTTCTCCCAGCGTGTTGTTCCCATCGCATTGGCGAGCCTGTTGGCGGCATCGTCGCCCTGGTCCAACACCCAATCGGAATGGCCGGGAAAACTGCATTCTTTCAAGGCTTTTGCCTCTAGAGCCACCTCGATGGCTCGAAAATGGAGGCCTTCAATGCGCCCCATGTCCCTTTTGACGTGACTCATTCGCAACTCCCTCATCGAATTTGCCGGTAAAATAAGATGACGGGGCGGCTTTTTGATGGCGAATACAACCTCAGAGTTAAGGAATCGAAAAACAATCTTTGAGCTTGAGCCGGCTTTGATGCTGGCCGCGCTGATCCTGGGGCCGAAACCGCGTCATTATGGAACATTCAGCCGGCGCGCGATTTTTCTCATTCAATTTGGAATTCCGACACAAAGGAGAAGCATCCGCGCTGCGCGCCGGCAACGACGAGGTCATTGAATGGATCGGCCAATTGTTGCGGTGCATGAGTCTCTTGTGGAAACGAAGCGGCTATCACTTCCGATTAGCCACGGAGAGAGCCCCGGAGTCGGTAGCCCCGTCAACAAATTGCCTTGAGGTGGATTTCGGCGCGCGTGTAGACTGGGGATCAAATCCGGCCAAAAAAACGCCGGAGGGGCAAATATGAATCCATCGATAAGCGTTCAGGGTCGCTCGTCTGCGACGATCACCCTCGACCCTGTGCAGGTTCTTGCCTTACGCAAGTCCGCCATCGAGCCGGTCGAGATCGCGGGCTCGAGCGGGACGGGCAAGTCTACCCTCGCGAATGCTATCGCCTTGCAAGCGAGCCGATGCGGAAAATCGTGCCTGCTCATCGGAACCAGTGCGATGCTGGATCGAGCCGCTGGGTACAGGGTGCTCGGCGAGATACACCGGGCTGTGGCCGATCGCGCCCAATTGGATCATTCGCCGAGCTCGAGATCGAACGAAGTCCAGCGTTCGGGAATCCTTCAATGGGATCCCGTCGAGGCTCGCGCCCGGGCGAATCCAGCGAGAGCCCGATTGGCTGTGAGCACGCTTCGGAGAGCTCGCGAGCTCGCTGCTCGCCATGATCTCAAGCCGAGCGAAATAGAGCAGAGTTTGACCGCCGACCGGCCGTTAGGTCCCGAAGCCGCGAATTTTCTGTCCTTGGCGGTCCAAGACGCGTCGCGGATCGCCGACGTCCTTTGGTCGGGCAATGGACGTGCAGGCCGCACTCTCGAGGACGTCGACGAAGTGGCCGCTGGCCGCCCTGTCGAGGTGCCGCCAGAGGAAGATGCGCTCAGCGTGATACTGGCGAGTGATCAGGAGTACGAAGCGTCGCTCGGGAAAATCGTATCAAGCCATCAACATTCGAAAGAGGAGCACTCGCTTTCGAAGTCGGTGGCGGGCCTGCGACGCCCGAGGTCCTCGGACAGGACCCTGTCGGAATACCACAAGCATGCTTCCTTCATGGCTCGGACGATTGGCAACGCAATCGCCCTCATCAAGAAACATGGGACGTTGAAAGCGGCTCTCGCTGCCGGCAGCGATACTGACGCAGCAAAAGCAATCGAATACCTCATACGTATGAGGCCCGAACAGAGTGCAGACGCTTCGGTCCGAACACTCGAAGCGGCGCTGCAGGATTATCGTCACGACGGCGCCGTGCTCGACCCGCTTCTGGCGGAGCACGGACGCAGAGCGCTCGGAAGCTTCAGTCTGGTACCGACGGCGCCGCAAGGCCGGTCTCAGCAGGAGATCGGGACTCTGATCCAGCGGCTGCGAGAAGCCCGATACGCCGCGCGGCACTTACCCGCTCATCTCGGATCACTCCGTGCTTCTGTTCCCAAGGCCCAATTCGAACGTATCTTCAAAGCGCCCATTGAGGAAGCATTCTCAATCCTTGAAAGCGGGGCCCCGGCCCCCCGGGCGAAGGCCGCCACCGAGATGAGGCAGCTTCGAGACCTGTTCGCAAGCGCCGGGTTCGGTGATCTGCTCGGTGCTGACGAAAATTTTGTCGAGAAGGTCGAGCGGGCATCGGCGGGGCCGCCAGAAGCTGCGGCGTTGCTTCCTCAACCGCACAATCCCGAAGTGCTCGATCTGCTGCTGGAACTCACGAGGTTCGTCGAACAGCACGAAGCCGCCGAATGGCCAGCATCCGTGAGGCGCGCCCGGACGGCTGAACAGGCCCTTGACGTGATAAGCGGCCCCGCGCGATTTGATGTCGTTGTTATCGACGACGTGTCCGACTATCCGCTGGATCTGGTCCGTGCCTTGGATAGGTCCGGGGCAACGGTGCACCGGATCGGTGTGACGCATCATGATACTGCCATCGTGCTGGAGGTGCCGCACCGACAGTCAGATGCCGAAATTGCCGCGGTCGCGTCTGGACAGCCAAACCGATGGCTCGGAGCCTCAGAAAGCTTTGGCATTGTTGTTCGGACCGACCCGAGGCTGGAATCGACACAACTATCAGCGGCCGCGGATCGTCTTGTCTCGGAGTTGCGCCAGAGCGGATGCAACGTGGCACCGGCGTCCGCAGGGCAAGAGGCCGACGTGATCGTAGCGTCTGTTGACGAACTACGAGACGCCGATGTCTCTGCATTTGCCGAAAAAGCCCGTCAAGGGATCGCCGTTCTTTGTCGCAGCAATCGGCGGTCGCCACCGGTCAATCAAGACACGGCGGGTCCAGAGCCGGACATCGAGTCTGCGGAGCAATTCGGATGGCTCATCTCGCGCGCGACCGTTGACGGAACGGTGCTTGAAAAGGACGGCAGATCGGTAGCGCTGATCAGGGAGCCCGTCGCCATATCGCCCGGAGACGAAACGGTCGCTGATGTTGCTACTCGCCTGACCGCCCTAGGGTGGCGTCCGGTCGTGCTGTGGCGGGGTGCGGAGCGCGCCCCGCAGGACCTGGAGAACTTGCTTATGGGGCACTCTGTGCCTACCGGACCGAGCCCGTTCCGGAAAATCGCCGAAACGTTCAGCCTGGCGGATCCGCAACCGCCCGGCGCGAATGGACCCATGCCAGGCATCGATGACGGTGTTCAGCCCGCGGCTGAAGAGCTGGAGCAATCGGCCATCGCCGCCGCTGCAGCGGGGACGTCGCCGTTACCCGGTGAGATGGATTGAGCCGAAGGCTTTGCAAACTACGAAGAATGCCGCCCCTTCTCCGCGCTTGTCAGTTCCGGTCTACTCCTAACACCCGAAAAGTACATGAAAGCTGGTTTTCATCGCTATGGGTCGGGACTTGAAGTTGACGACCAGCGCAACCGTCGTCCATGCGCGCCCTCGCCGCGGCCGCGAATATGTTGATTGCAGGGACACGATTCCACGTGCCCGTGGGGCGTCACCCCAAGTCGCCCGATCCTCAAGTGATGGTTTTGCATATCGATGGCGACGAAGGCGGTCTTGGACGCCTCCAGTCTGTCGAAGGGATGCGTGCGTCCGACTTGCGCCACGACGCGTGCGACGATTTCCTCGGGCCTGAAAAAAATAATACATTGGCTCCTCCCGGATCTGTGAGCCACATCATACTGCCCGCTCCGACACAGGTCATAACCTGAAATTGCTGCAGTACGACAGCACCCGTTTTGCGCCTCGTGGACTCTGGCCAGGAGTCACATGAGCCTGCGGGCCTCTGATGCCATACGTGAGGCCGGCTTCATTTCTCCAAGTTGAAAACGTGACGACCGGTTTTCACGTGACTCAACCCATGTCGGCTTGAATTGTAGGAGAAAGAGATGAGTTGGACACCAAAAGTGAAATTCAACAATCCGAATTCCGCCCTTCGTCCGACGGACGAGGAGATATCGAGCAGGCTGCTCCAGGGACGCGTCAGCAATACCGCCCTGAGTATCCACCAGGCACGAAAGCGCGAGGGCTTTGGCGCACCGGTCCCGTACGCGCGGCCGAAGGCCGGTCGCCAATTTCACCATGATCACATTCACCCGCCACATCGGCATGCGGTCGAGGTCAGCGATCCCGGCTTGGACCGAAGCGATGAAACTGCCGTCGCCATCAACCCCAAGAATTCGCGCAACATCGTTGCAGGGGCGGTCAGTTTCAATGGAACGCATTTCATCAACACCGCCTACGTCACCAAGGACCGTGGCGTGACCTGGAAGACGGTGACGGTGCTCACTGATACTGATGAAGGCGCGGGAATCGCCTTCGACGATTCACACAACTGCTACTATACGACGATGCAGGGCGGCTTCTTCCCGGTATGCGTCGTCAGCCGAGACGGCGGCTTGACGTGGAGCCAGCCGGCAGCTTTTGGTTTCGGCGACAAGACGGCGGTGGCGGCGCGCGGCAACATCGCGCTCTGCGGGTTCGATCGGCTGAACACCGAAGCCTGCGCATTCACGTTGGATGGAGGGCTGAATTGGACCGTGCACGATTTCACGGACAGCGGCCTCGGAACGGCGCCATTGGTCAGTTACGATCACCGGCACTTTTATATCATCTACGGCGCGCTGGATAACAATCTCAAGATCTACGCGAGCCACGATCAGGGCCAGACCTGGACCGGGCCGATCACAATCGTCGCCGGCAACGCGTTTGAAAGCACGATTGCCGGTCCGCTTTCGTATGAAGGCGGGGCGCTGACCAGCCCTGGTACGAACGTTGCGATTGATCGACACGGCCATATTCATGTCCTGTACATCGACAGCACCAGGCGGGTGCCGATGTATACGACGAGCCGCGACCACGGCGCGACCTGGAGCAGCCCGGTCAACGTCGATCCGCGGCGAGCCAACGATACGCACATGTGGCCTTGCCTCTCGTGCACCAAACATGGCGATCTCCAGGGCGGCAGCATGGTCTACGATCAGACCCTCGGCAAGTACGAGATTCTCCTGCACCTCAAGGCCGAAGACGAGGATGAATGGAAGACCTTCGAGGCCGACAACGGTCCGTGGTCGGCCGCAGGACCATCCCCGAACTTCCGAATTGGATTCGGAGACTATTTTGATTGCGACAGCCTGCCGGAGTTTGGAATTTCCGTGATGGCCTGGTCCGAGACCGTCAACGGCCAACAACCCTGGCAATCATGGGTGCGGATCGTGGACCGCTGGGAATGGGAGGACGAGCGCGTGGGTGCGCTCGAGGATGAGATCTATCGCCTGACGGAGGCGTTTGAACTTGGCGAGCTTCCCTTCCCGCGGACGGACGAAAACGTCGCAAGGTTCAAGGCGCGCGTCGAGGAATTGCGGAAGACGCAAAGTGCGGCACAAATCGCGCTGCAGAAGCGGCGAGAATCGAACCATGTGCCGGCTGAGTGATGCCGATGACGCACCCGGCGCGGAATAGCTGAAACGTCTGTCAAAAGAGTCGGCGCGACTGCGAAAGCAGCCGCGCCCTGTCGATGGGCCCGGCACGACGGGATCGAGCGTCCCTGCGATTTCGACGAGGCCGGCGCGGGTCGCCGGATGCACCTTCTGCAGGGGATGGCGCACGGCCTCCGAGCGAATCACGCCGCCCTCCTGCAATCCGCAGGCTCGCTGAACCACCATGACTGCCCGATCAGGCCCGCTGATTCCGGAAGCTGACGATATTCGAACTCTCCGGCTGAAGATCGGGCGAGGCGACGGTGGGGGGCTGCAGCAGCGCCGGAATATTTTCGGCGGTGACCGGCTCGCTGAACAGATAGCCCTGCATTTCGTCGCAATTGTTGGCGCGCAGGAAGGCGAGCTGTTGCTCGGTTTCAACCCCTTCTGCGATGATCTTGAGATTGAGCTGGTGCCCCATCGAAATGACGGCCTTGGCGATCGCCTTGTCGTCCTCGTTTTTGGCAATACCGTCGACAAAAGCCTTGTCGATCTTGAGCCGAACGATTGGAAATGACTGGAGCGCGCTCAGGCTGGAATAACCGGTGCCGAAGTCGTCGATGGAGATAAGCACGCCGATGGCCTGCAGCGCGCGCATGGTCGTGAGCGCGCGCTCGAGATCCTGCATGATGAGGCCCTCGGTCAACTCCAGTTCCAGATATCGAGCGTCAAGTCCGCTTTCCTCCAGCGCGCGGGCGACGCGCTTGACCAGGCCTTTTTCCCTGAACTGGCGGGCGGATACGTTGACCGAGACGCTGATCGCGGGCATCCCGGCGTCCTGCCAGATCTTGTTTTGCTTGCACGCGGTGCGCAGCACCCATTCGCCGATCGGAACGATGAGCCCGGTTTCCTCGGCGAGAGGAATGAACTGCGCGGGCGAAACCGTGCCGCGTTCGGGGTGGCGCCAACGGATCAACGCCTCCATCCCGATCATCCTTCCCGACTGCAAATCCACCTTGGGCTGGTACAGCAGTTCGAATTCGCCGCGGGCGACCGCATTGCGCAGCCCTTCCTGCAGCGCGAGCTTCTCGCGAATCTTGCTGTTCAATTCGGCGGCGTAGAACTGATAGTTGTTGCGGCCCAATTCCTTGGCGCGGTACATCGCCGCGTCTGCGTTCATCAGCAGGCTATCGGCGTCCGCGCCGTCGGCCGGATAGATCGCAAGACCGATGCTGCCGCTGACCTGAAGCGACTGGCTGCCCAGTTGGACCGGTTGCGCGATGGCGTCCTGGATCCTTTGCAGGGTGGGGACGACGGCCTCCCCCATTTCGGGCAGCACAATCACGAATTCGTCGCCACCCAGACGCACCACCGTGTCGACGCTGCGCACGCATGTCAGCATGCGTTCGGCGATGACTTTCAGGAGATCGTCTCCGGTCTGGTGGCCCAGACTGTCATTGATCAGTTTGAAGCCATCGAGGTCGATGAACACCACCGTCACCATGCGATGAAAGCGTTCGGCAGACGATATCGCCTGTTTGAGGCGATCCTCCAGCAGCGAGCGGTTCGGCAGCCCGGTCAGTGCGTCGTGGGTGGCCTGATGTTTCAACTTGTCGGCACTGCTTTCCAGCAGCACGTGAGAGTTCTCGACCGATTCGGCCATATGGTTCATGGCGTGAGCCAGGATCGCGAATTCACGTTCCCGGCTGCCTTCGGCCCGCGCGCTGAAATCCCCCGCGGCAACCCGCTTCGAAAATGCGATCAGCTGCGTCACCGAACCAGTGATGCGCCGCGACAGAATGACCGCGACCAGTGTCCCCAGAACCATCGCGACGACAACCGTGACAAACAGCGTCCATCGTGTGAGGTTGGCCGCCTTTTCGACGCCGCTTTGCGTTCGCAGCGCGCGTTTGGTCGCCGTGGTGTGCAGATCCTCCAGCAGGGGTTCGGTGGCGAGCGCGGCGGCGATGTAGTCCTGCTTGATCCTGTTCGCGGCGTCGACCTGCCCCGGTTTGCCATGCAGGCCGACAAAGGCGAGAAACCCATCCTCGTATTGTTGCGCCTGTTGTTCGATCCGATCGATCTTTTCCAGAAAGATCGGGTCGGCGGCGATGATGCGAACGCTGGTGAGGTATTCGCGCATATCCAGCAGAAATGTGCGCATCGGCGACACATAGCGCTCGCGCGCCTCGGCCACCCCGAGCCGGTCGACGGAAAGCAGGAATTCACTTTCGGCGCCGCGTGCCTTGAGCAGCGCCAGTTCGCTGCGCAGGCTGAGATCCGCCATTCGGCCATCACTGTTCAACAGCTTGTCGATGGCGACTGTGGAGCGTTGCTCGCTGAGATCGACAACGACGCCCAGCGTGACCATCAGCGCGATGACGACACCGAACGCCAGCGCAATCTCGATTTTCAGGCTACGGGCCTTACGCCACCATGCGGGGATCGCCAGCAGACGACCCGTCTCCACGCGCCCAGCAGACTCGTTTTTGGCACGGCCGCTCACTGCTTGCGCTCGTCCTCGACCATTCTCGTGAATATCCGCACGTTCTCTTCGCCGGCATAGAGCTTGATCGCCTGGTAGGCGGGCTCCATCGAGGCGCGAAACTCGGCGCGGTCGGGGCGCGTGACCTTCACCCCGGCCTCGACCATTCTGGCAATCAGCTCTTCCTCTTCGCCGATGATTTTCCTGCGCATGACATCGCCGGCCGCCTTGCTCTCTTCGCGCATGATCTTTTGCTGCTCGGGGTCGAGCTTGGCCCAGCTTCTCGCGCTCACCAGGTGGAGCAGGTTGTAGTAAACATGTCGCGTCAGCGCGAGGTGCTTCTGCACCTCGTACAGCTTGTTGTAATAGATGACGTTGAGCGGGTTTTCCTGGCCATCGACCACGCCCTGCGACAACGCCTTGTAGAGTTCCTTGAAGCCGATCTTGCTGACGTCGGCGCCCAGCGCCGCCATGGTAGCGTCGAGTTCAGCCACCGGCGGGACGCGTATCTTCAGCCCGCGCACGTCCTCGGCGTTGTTGATCGGACGCTTGTTGTTGCTGAGATCGCGGAATCCCCATTCCCAGTTCGACAGGATCACAAATCCCTGCTTCTCCGCCAGCGGGGCCAGCCATTTCATGGCCGGGCCATCGAGCACGCGGTGCGCATGCTCGTAGCTGTCGAATTGGTAGGGCATGATCACGACGGCGAAGGCTTTTTCGTATTTGATCAGGTAGTTCAGGGAACTTGCGGCCATGTCGAGCGTGCCCAGTCGGATTTTTTGCGTCATTTCGGTTTCGCTGCCAAGCTGTGCCGCGGGATATATCTCGATCTTGACCTGCCCACCGGTGCGCGCTTCGACGCGCTTGGCAAACTGCAAGGCCGCCTCGTGCGCCGGATGCGTGGTCTGGGCGGCATGCACGAAGGTCAGCGTGACCGGCTCGCTGCGGCCTTCCGACGGATGGGCTACCACCGCGAACGCGGCAATCAACATCAACCCTATCGCTTTCATCGCTCGTAATCCTTTTGGCGACGCGCCCGAAGTCGGAGAAATCCTCACGCCGGTGATGGGCGACGCGCCACAACGCTGACTCTGATTGGTTGAATGTCCGTCAACATTCGCGGCCGTTGCCGGTCCCGGATTCGGAACCCATGTCATCGGCAATGTCGGGTTAATGTTTGCTTCGGGGGCGTCCGTAGAAGTACTGGCCACGGATTGCGCCCGCGCCAGCGGGAGCGCCGCCACCCGGAAGCCGCCCAATGGGCGATCGGAAAACTTGGCGCGTTATAGATGGGGTGAGTGGAGCGATACCCGGGTTGACTTCAGTGAACAGCACCCCGGTATCGCTTTGCTGCTGCGGGCGGGTTTTCGCCGTCTTGCTGACCGGCGTCGACCCTGCGGCCGATATCCGCGCCACACGCACCCGAATCGCGGTTGCCGCCTCCGGACTGCCGGGCAGACCATCGCGAGGATCTTTTCACGCGCACCGCGATTCCGGTCGCGTCGCCCGACATCAACGAGATCGAGCCGAGATGGCCGCTATAGACCTAGCTCTGTCGCATGGATCGAACCGAAGGCGTCTCCTCGTCGAGGGAGGCAAATCACCTGCAAGTCGAGGGAATCCCGGGCGAGTCCCGGCGTCGAACGAAGGCGCTGCCGCATCGCGGTCCGACATCACTGGCGGACTACCCTCACCGGAGTTGTGAGCGGCCGTCACGCGACGCGGCAGCGGTCAACTTGTAGACCCGATTCCCGATGTCGGGGAAGGGCGATTATCGGATACCAACGGGTCGCCACGAATCTTTCTGCACGCGTTTCGTCGCGCGTGACCATTATTGATAGCGCAAACCGGCGAAGTGAGCGTAGCCCGGGTGACCACCGCGATACCCGGGGCTGCAGTGCAACCTGACCTATCATGCCCGCATGTCGCTTGCGCTCATACGGGCCGCTCGCTTCACCCCGCATATCGCTCCGCTCATGCGGGCTACCCGGTCAACGCTGGCCGCCCACCGTGATCCGATATTGCAACGTCTGCGATTCTCCCGGCGCGATCTGCATCAGGCCGGGCTTGTCGGCAAACTCGCCGTCGAATCCAGCCGGGCTGGCGAACCCGCGCCACGGCTCGATGCACAGGAACGGCGCGCCTGGCTTCGACCAGATGCCGAGCTCCCGAAAACCCGACCAGGCGATCTCGAGCGATGGACCGCTTGGCCCGGCATAGCGCACCGAGCGGCTTGCCGGCGCATCGAGGATCACGGCATCCGCTTCGAACGGCCGCTCCGAGAGCTGCAGCACTGTGCCTTGCACCGGCGATGGCTCCGACTCGGCGCGCATCAGCCCGCCCGACAGCCGCCTGATCGCCGCGGGCTCGGGCTTCTGGAAGATGAGGCTGTAGCTCTCCTTGGAGACGCCCGGCAGCAGCGGCCAGTTGAAGGCCGGATGCGCGCCGAACGAGGCCGGCAGGGTCTCCTCTCCGGTACTGGCAATGCCAACCGTCATGTCGAGACAGGTCTCATCGATGGCGAAGGTGATGTCGAGACGAAACCCGAAGGGATAGCGCGGCCGTGTCGCAGCGCTATCGGTCAGCCGCAGGGTGCAGGACCGCCCCGTCCGCTGCACCCATTGGAAGCGGAGGTCGCGGGCAAAGCCGTGCTGCGTCAGCTTGTAGCTCTGGCCGCGATGGTGCAGTTCGTCGTTGGTGAGGCGGCCGACGATCGGAAACAGCCACGGCGCATGGCGCGGCCACGCCGGCCCGGCCTGCCACAGCAGCTCCAGCCCATCGGGCGTCTTCAGCGAACACAACTCGGCGCCGTCGGCCTTGATGGTCGCGACGATGCCGCTGGCGCTGATCGTATGCATGTCGTCCATCGCGTCTCTCCCGAATTGCCGACTGCCCGCTGGTGATGCCGGATCGCGGCGGTGTCGTCCAGCAAGCGTCGTCGGAGCAGGTGTCGCTTGCAGGCGCAACATGTTCACTATATGTTCCCACGATCCGCACATATCGAATCCATGTCTCCCAACCCGCCATGCCCGATCAAATCGTCATCACCGAGAAGACCAGCCAGGCCAAGGACGTCCGTGCCGCCGTTGGCTCACGTTACGGAGATGTCCTGCCGGCCGAAGGCCACCTGTTCGATCTTCTCGAACCTGAGGATGTCGTGCCAGCCTGGAAGCGCTGGTCGCCGATCCTGCTGCGCCCCGACGGCCTTTACGACACGCGGCCCGCGCAGGGCGGCAACAAGGCCGCCAAGCTCAAGGCCATCCGCGAGGCCCTTCGCACCGCCACGCGGGTCTGGCTCGCCACCGATTGCGATCGCGAAGGCCAGCTCATCGGTCAGGAGATCCTCGAGCATTACAAATATCGCGGCGACGTCATGCGGGTGCTGTTCACCGCGCAGGACATGCAAACCATTCGCGACGCCTTCGGCCGGGCCAAACCAAATACCGAATATGCCAGCCTTTACGCCGCAGCCGTCGCGCGCCGGCAAGCCGACCAGATCTACAATCTGTCACTGACCCGGACGGCAACCGTCATCCTCGGCCAGGGTGCGCGGCGGGTGATCGGGGTTGGCCGCGTTAAGACGCCGACCCTGGCCATCGTCTGCAAGCGCGAGCTTGAAATCCGGAATTTTGTGCCGCTCGCGTACTTCGAGGTGGTCGCGACGGCGAAAGTGGCGGGCGGCCAATTCCAGATGCGGCACGCGCCCGAGAAGCGGATCGTTCGACGCGAATTGGCCTGTGACGTCGTCAAGGCCGCCGAAGGGTTTGAGGGCGCGCTCGCCGTGCGCGTCGAGGACAAGCGTCAAGGACCACCCAAGCTGCATGATCTGCCGTCGCTGCAGAAACTCTGCAGCTCACGCTTCGGCTGGCCAGCCAGCAAGACGCTCGCGGTGGCGCAGGAGCTCTATGACGGCTCGGGCAAAAAGATCATCACCTACCCGCGCGCCGAGGTGCGCTATTTGCCGCAGAGCCAGATCGCGGACGTGCCACGGATGGTGGCCGGACTGCGGGCCGGCCAATCCTTCGGCGCAATTCCCCTGCCCAACCCGCCGATCATCCGCCGGGGTGCGAGCGGCGCCTTCCACGACAAGGGGCTGGAGGGCGCGAGCCATCACGCCGTCATTCCCAACGTCAACACGATCGAAAAGCTGCCGGAGGTCTGGCCTCGTCTGTCGCCTGACGAAAGGAAACTGTTCGACGTCATCGCGCGGGCCTATCTCGCCGCCCTGATGCCCGACTTCCGCTACCGGCAGACCACCGCGACGCTCGACGTGCGCGGCTTCGAATTCCGCGCCGCCGGCCGTCAGCCCATCGATCTCGGCTGGCGCGCGGCATTCCCGGATTGGCAACCCGCCGACGAAAAGGGCGACGCGGCGCAATTGCTGCCGCCGCTGCGCGACGGCGAGACCGCGCAACTGCGGGACCCCAAGATCGAGGAAAAGGAGACCCGGCCGCCGCCGCGTTATAACGAGGGGACCCTGATCGAGGCGATGCAGAACGCCTGGCGTTTTGTCGACGATGAAGTTTTGCGGGAGCGTCTGAAGGAAGCCAAGGGCATCGGCACTCCGGCGACCCGGGCCGAGATCATCGGCGGACTGAAGAAGCAGAGTTTTCTCGTTGCCCAGGGCAAGACCATCGTGCCGACCGAGACCGGCCTGTCGCTGTTCGGTATTCTCAGACGGGCGGATCCGGCCCTGGTCGATCCGGGCGTGACGGCGCAGCTCGAATGCCTGCTCGACGATGTCGTGCTCGGCAAACAGGAAATGGTCGGCGCGATTGACGCCGTGTGCGAGGTCGCCGAGCGCATCATCGGCAGGCTCAAGGACGGCGCCGCCACCGCAGGACCTTCCGTGCTTGGTGCCGCAGCTGACAGCGGCGCTCGAAATTATCCTCCGACACCCGCGATGAAGCGCTTTGCCGACAGCCTCGTCAGGCAGAAAGGTATCAAGCCTCCGCCGGGCTACAAGACGTCGATTGCGATCTGCCGCAAATTTCTCAGCGAACACGCGCCGAAGAAGACTGACGGCAAGGCCGACGGCGAGACCGTTGGGAAGGCAGAGCCCAACCCGGTCAGTGCGGCCCAGTTGTCGTACGTCAAAAAGATCGCGATCGGGAAAGGTGTCGTCGTTCCCGACGAGGCCAAGGCTAACTCGGCTGCAATGGCCGCGTGGATTGACTCGAACAAAGGGTCGAAGCGCCGCAAGAGCGGTCGAGACAC
>WNGQ01002070.1_pt1 | contig 29888 bp, 27 predicted proteins | sample 5407661 | NCBI WGS metagenome assembly WNGQ01 (sample SAMN13153382, study PRJNA577476) | soil metagenome | isolation source: 60 cm soil or saprolite under Garry oak tree replicate 2 | place: USA:California | collected 2016-06-15 | reverse complement strand
GTTCTATCGTGAGAGGTTCAATTTCGTCCATGACGCTAGTGTAGCCTCAATCTTGGTACCTGTCTAGTAAAATGAGCGAACCATGAGTAAGTATGGTTTCGTGGGTAATGAACGGACTAGCTGGCCTGGAAACTTCGATACGGATACATCAGTGCAACGGGTTGGTTGTGTGCCAACTAGGGGAGAAGGAGAAATACCTTCTTACCTGAGTAACCTCATCGACAAAGGCAAGTGTTGAACAGAAAAATTTTCGACGCTTGCGTCGATAGGCAAGCATCTATGAAACGGCTCAAGCAACGGGAGAATAGGGAAGACTCCCAAGGAGATACTAAGGGGAATGGGTTGTCGTGGCAGAGCAACAAACAGGTTCAAAAATTCGACGCGACGACAAAAAACGCGAAAGAGCAGGGAAGTGGAACCCATTTCTCAAAGACTGGATACGCATTCTGAACGAGTACCATATGTATTTCTGAAAGAAGTATATACGACCCAATTGATGAGACAATGACAAAATACGAAGCAACCAAACAATATAATCTAAACGCATCTAACCGTTTACAATATCTATACGAGTTAGTATCATACCCGATCATCCCTTTTACCCTATAGAGGTGATACTAGAGTCCTTAACTCTATAGGAATATCGTGTTCAATCCCCATCTAAGAGCGACCTAGAGCATGGTTTTTGTTCGCCAAAGGCGAAGGCAAGGGGGAATACGGTGTCGCTTCGCGACGGTTTTTGGCGGGCTATGCAGCGGTGGGGGTCGGGGGCCGCTTCGCTAAAATTGTTTCCGCGTTGCTCCAGCAATTTTGCCCCCGACCCCCACCGCTGTACAGATTGAGGAGTTCTTTTCCTGGTTACTTAGAAACTTCACAGTGATCTATCGGCATCACCCCGCCCGCAAGAATTGGTACAAAAATTTTTCATTCCCCCTTGACCCCCTGAAAAATTTTTGTACTCTTGTAGTGCCACGCACTGGTTTGGTATCCCACCAAAGATATCTTTTGTCAAAGGAGGTACCTGCTTATTATTGTGGTACTTCACGCTGAGAACGTCTGACAAATTGTTGCGCTTCCAGAAGATATAACCCTTCCACAGTTTTTTCTTGTCCGTCTTTTCCTGCTTCTGTCCATGAACGTATATAACAGGCAATATCATACTCCTTGCCAATCGCGATCTGTTTGGCAAGATCAACCCGTTCATCAAACGCGGCCACAGGCCACCAGACCGTATCTTTCTCAGGTTTTTGTGGGAGAGTATTGGAATAGCTCCACACGGCTCGATTTGGGTGTTCTGCAAACGAAGATACGGCCATTGTGCCACCAGTAGGAGAAGACTTCACGCGAAAGGGAATACCAAAGCGGCCACGCAGTTTAATCACTTTTTCAGGCTCAGGAGTAGCCACATTTTCAGCAGGAGAGTATTTTACGCTATAATCACGAATGCTCATCAGATCAACAATTAACACCTCTTCACCTTCTCGCAGATGCAAGGAAGTTATCTCATCAGTTTCAAAGATCGCAACTTCAATAGCTCGTTTGCCTGTCCAGATGTGGGGTTTTTCGCGTTCATCGCTCATAGGCTTGGTAAAGGTCGAGTATATGGTAAATGGGGAGAGTGTGTCAAATAGAGCGGAGACGCCAGCAGAAAAGACGTGAACACCGTTTTCACGCGATTTTTAGGCGGTTTTCACAGGAGTTTTTGTATCAGATGGAGATATTTTACTTGTTGTGTCGTAAGTCAGCAGAGGGATTGCTGGCTCTTTCGAGGACACGTTCTAACAGACTGCTGTAATTATCTTTCATCTGTGTGTATATTTCATCTACTGGGTATGGTGGTGTATCGGTAGGAAATAAAGCACGATATACTTTTTGTTCCTCTGTCCCCTCATAGAATACTTTTTGTATATATCCAAGAGTATGGACTAACGTCATTGAAAAGAACAACCGAACATCTCTTTCATCCCATGAATTAAGCGGTTTATAATTCACTATCATCCATGCTGCGTTTTCTACGGCAAACGAGGTATCAACTTCAGTTCCTTTTGCTAAAGCCATAGCCAAATATTGCGCTCTATCAGAGTTTGTTATATTTGACTTCCCTTTCTCAAAGTATTGTAAACCAACAAGTACGTGTGCCACATCCTGATCTGTATAAATTAATTGTCCGCTTGTCGGATATACCTCAAGAGCAAGGTTTTGAAGAGAGTGTACAAACGGTAGTTCTGTCTCTGACATAGAGTAGCGGGATTATACATATTTCGCCTACTCTATGCAAGCATTTAGACATTTTAATATTTTACGCCAAGTGTAACCTCTCTTATAAAGGATTTAAGCTCACGCATTCCATATTCAAATCGTGTGGCATATAAGTCTGAAGTAATCACTGCTGGAACCATATGTTTCTCAAATGGACTATTAAAATTTATCGTTTTTCTTATAGAAGGCACCGCAAAAGTACGTTTTGTATCCCGTCTTAAGAAGCTGAAGCGTTTTGTCCTATTGTCAGCGTAAGTGCGTTCTCCTCCTCTGGTTGTATAGAGAACACGAAGGAGAGTAGGAATGTCCCCAAGTATATGAAATGAGTCTTGAATGAACCGATTAAAAACTCTAAGAGAACTCTCAAATTGGCCTGTAATGTCGGTATCAAACTTTTTTAACAAATCTGTAGTGAAATTAACATAGGCAGTACATGCTTGCTGATATTCCCTTACAGCCTCTCTCATCATTAGTTTTAGCTTTTCTTTATCAGGCATGGGGTCAAGTCGAGAGTAGGTAACGTCTGACAAGAAACTTATGAATTTGCCGTGTTGTACATCTAGCTCCGCGAGACGGCGACCAAGAGGTCGATAAAGAATATTCTCTTTGAGACGAGCATTTTCACGGTAAATTTTTTCCAATTCTTTTTGATATGCTCGTTCGATTTCATCCACTTTTTGTTGGTATGAAAGTTCAAGTTCCTTGAGCTTTTGTCTCATTGGATACGCTGGTGCAAGAAAAGTGAGTATAGCTCCTATAATCGCGCTACCAGCAGCAATCAGAGCCAATAAGACAGTTTGGTTCACGGTAACAGCCTCTTATGGGGATTATGCAGTAATCCTTCAAAACTGAGAGACACATCAGATTTCAATATTGAATTATATTCCAATTTGGGATTTAGGGGAAGTAGCGGTTCGTAGAAGGTTTTGTTTACAGTAGAAAAGTCGCTGCTTTGAGGCGAAAACGAAAAGAACGACCTCACATTCACGGTTTCCACAACAGGCAGGACGGCGCAGGGGAGTAGGGAATATAGGAGATATCAGCAAGAAATAGCCGCTTTGCATCGACTTCTAACGGCAGTGTTTTTTTCGTTTCCGACTGTGGGAGATAGGGAAGGGCAGCAAAGCGAAAAAGCGGAGCTTCATACTCAAGCTTTTGCTCTTTCAGTTCTTGCTCACACCAAGCGCGAATAGTCCTCAGTCTGTTTTCCCCCGCCGTGGTAATATACGCAACCGTGATACTTTTCACACCAAACATCGCTTGATACGCCCCACCTTCCGAAGCGTAATGGACATAAGCCCGAATTTTCCGCTTAAACTCTGCCATGTTGGTTTCGCTGCCACGATCTAGCTCTAACACAATGCACTTACGCCGCTTTTTGTCGGTATTAGCAAGGTGGAGCCGGAAATCAAGCCAGGCATCAGGAATAATTGTCGTTATTTCATCTTCCTTATCGCCATCAGGCAGCCGCCGGACATACGAGACTTTAACCGGAGTTCGTTTCAAATCCAAATCATGCTGCATTGCTTCCAGGGTGATATCCGGTGCAAGACGGTGTAACCGCCGCGCAGCAATTAATACATCATTGAGGCTTAACACATGCTCTAAATGCGGATATTTATAATGTTGCAAGCGATCTGGACGATAGCGCGAGAAGGAGGAGAAGCCTTGTTCTTTTAACTCATTAATGCCTTTGGTTGCTAAGGCATAAATATATGTTGGTTGCCCTGTTCCAATGTGGGGGAGTACCCGTCGATCAAGATATCCGTGCTCATAAAGCGTCTTGAGTTTCGTTTGAGCGCGAGTGAGTGACCCATCACTAAAATGAATTTTCACCAATTGCCAGGCTGTCAGAAAATGATACTCACGCACATACTGTAAAAGGTGGTAGTCAAGCGGTGTTGGCTCGTATACGGTTTTCTTGGCCTTACGTGTTGGCTCTTTTACTCGTTGCATAATTGGTGTGAGTTGGGGAAAGTAGGGCTGAATATACATAGGACAGGTAACTAGCTCTTCCATCCTAGCATCAAATGCAGTTAGTGACAAGACTGAGATAGCATGCAGTCCTATGGAAAACAGAGAGCCCTTGCAACAATGTACATTCAGCGGGACTATGAGATTGTTTCTTCTTCGGTTGTGCGTCGTCTCTTTTCTTCTTGCTCAAGGAGTTTTTCTTGTCGTGAAGATATTTCTTCTTCAACCAATGCCCGCTCTTTGCAGTAGTCCTGCCTGGTTCGCCTTTGGATATGGTCACACCGGAGCGAAAACGCTTCATCAGGAGCACCAGTTTCTAAAGGCAGCGTTTTAATCACTACCTCAGTATGCCCAAGCTTACATTTTGCTGTATATTGCCGCAGGTTTGCCAGGTCGGTTGCAATCTGATTTTGCACATCGGCATAGGTTCTTGGTTTATCGTAAATCGGCTCATGCTGTCCAGAGTCCACCATAATCGGGTCTGCTGCTAAAATGCGGGTAAGAGAGCGGAGCGCGTTAGCACTTCTGATAATCATTTGTCCTTGCGGTTCACGTTTTCTACTGCCTCTTGTGTTTTGTACAATGCGCTTTGTTGCGTTCTCAAGTTGGCTGCCATCTGGTGAGCAAAGCATCGCAACAAGATTAGGGGAGTTTTTCACAATGTCTCAGGCTTCCATCACTTTGATGATGGTGGTAAAGTCTTGTTGATCTAATGGCTTATCCCCGTTTCTATCCCGCATGACCTCGTAAAAGAAATTATTAAGACGCTGGATAACAACTTTCAAGTCCTGTTGTAACTCTACTGCTTGCCGGTATTTACCTCCTGCCCGCATTTGCAGACCTATTGCAATAAGGTTGTCTGTTTGTCTAAATTGTGGCGAGTCAATGTGAATTCCTGCCACTTCGGAGAGTCCGGCAAGCAGTTTTGCGCCTTCTAAATACGCAGGGTTGGAGTGCCCATTCTTTAACAGATGCTCGATCACCTCCCGCTTCGGCGTCAAAATGGGTCGCTGTCCCACAATCTCAGGAGGCGGAGGCGTTGCATCAAACTCTTTTGCTAATTCTTCCCCATCTTCACCGGATACACGGAACACAACGATGTTAGCTGCATTGAGTGTTGCGCCTCTATTGGCCTGGTCTAATTGATCTCTAAATTGATGCGCAATGGTGGAAGCAATGGCAAATTTACGACTTTCCGCAAGCAGGGTTGCAAAATCGGGCGTTGCAAACCGCTGGTATTCATCGGCATATAAATTGAATTGCCGACGCTTACTCTCAGGCAGATCAACCCGCGAGAGCGCAGCATTTAACAATTGCCCAATGATAACCGCGCCAAGAAGACTGGTGATATCTTCATAGCGGCCAGGCAGCTTGACGAGTAAGATTTTCCCTTCGTCCATAATCGCTCGAAAATCAATCGTGGTATGCGCTTGTCCAACAATATGCTCGACAATGGGATTGGATAAAAAGGCACGCACTTTGTTGAGGGTTGAGGCCATGTATTCGTTTTTGTCCTTACGCCTGCTGAATTGGTTCCAGAAAAGACGCAATTGCGTGCTTTTCAGGTTCGTCGTGATTTTCTCTCGTGCGGTGTCATCAGTGAGCACCAGAGGAATTTCTGACAAGGTCAAATCTTGTTTGTGAATAAAGGTCAAGGCAATATTGCGCAACAAATCTTCCATTGCCGGCCCCCAGGAGGGGTTTTTGCCTTCAACACCCCATACCTTTTCAAACACATGCATGACCTGTTCACAAGACCGCGCTGCTAACTCTAAATCTCGTGGGTCGCTACACTCGTACAGATTTAAGCCAAAGGGATACTTGGTGTCCAGTACATCCAGCAAAATCACATCCTGTTCTCGACTTTTCGGCAGGCGACGAAGGATATCAGTAATCGCATCGCCGTGCGGGTCAAGAAAACAGAGTCCCATCCCGTCTTCAATATCTTGGAGCATTAAATGCACCAGACAGGTTGTTTTCCCTGTCCCATTTTTGCCAATCACATACAAACCGCGTCGTCTGTCTCCCTGAGAAATACGCACCTCTTCAGCAGTGACAATATCCTGGCCTAAGAGACTTCCATCCTTGGGATAGACTGGTTTGGCTTTACGAAGGGGTGTTTGTGGACTTGATGATTGAGCAGATGATGATGTTGTTTCTGTAGGAAGTGGTTTACCACACGTGCTACATACCTGTGCAGTTGGTGTATTCTCACTGCCACACTGACGACACCAGCGAGGCGTTGTACTACTTGGTTGTACTGTCGTTTGAAATGTGCTAGCAGTGCTGCTACCCGCGTAAGAAAATGATGAGGCAGGTTGCGAAGACGCATTGGCTTGCCATAAGTAATGCACCACCCCTTTCCAAGAGGGATAGTAACGCCATAAGAGCAGCACAAACCACACTGTCGGAATACCAATCAATGACCATTGAAAGCCTAACACTCTGTTGTTGGCCGCCGCAAAATCAAGGGCGGGGTGTTGTGGATACGAATACCAATCTATTCTTGGATACCCGCCAGAAAGAAGGAGCAGGAGAACCGTTCCAATAACCCCATAGATAACTATTGCTTTTCCTGATGTCAATATTCCCGATCTTCCTTTAGGTCTTGCCAGGAGGATATAACAGAGCGCAAGAACCAACCAGAAGGAGAGTAAAGCAAAGAGCATCCACAAACCCGCAGCACTCGGAGCACCATACCGCATCAAATTGCCGGTAGAGTCAATCCAGGTTGCGCCAGTGAAAGAAAACTCAAGCTCATATGAGTTTTGCCCGATGATAATAAGAATTGCTAACGAACCGATCAACCCCCCGAAAAACAAACCATATGCTACCAGTTTCTTTGTTCCTGAAGACATAATGGGCGCCTCCTTTTTTACGATGATTTGCAAGAGTTCTGTTGACAATGAACGGCTCTATGCTCAAATCTGGTTTACTTTTCCAAAAAAAGAAGACCTACTCTTGCGTAGGTCTCCTAATTATCCGAACTATAGGGTATATTATTAGTGGAGTAGAATGTTGTTTTGCTCGCAGCAAGTATGTACGTCTCATGCTGAAAGCAGAGCGTATGCAGTACAACCACAAGCGGTTGCAAACTCTGTATGCTTTGTTGCAGAACTGACTACCAAGACAGTTGCGTGTGCGTAGGTATGATGTCTGACTGTGAACACATTCTCTCCAAAACCCCACTATACCAATCAGTCTGTAGTATGCTATACCCTCTGATATTTTTCAAGGAGCACTTTATTCTATAGATATTGGCGTTGGCTGTGCTTCTGCTATCTGGCCTAATTCTGCACGGACAGTCGCAAGGTTTGTTGCATCTTCTACTGTTTGTTCTTCTCTACCAAAGATGCCCCGCATCAGCCGCCCTGGACTTTGTGCCTCTAGTATATCAAGTTCTGTTTGCATCAATGCAACTTCAAGAGCAGCTAATAATTCTTGCTGGTTATGAACTGGCCGTTGTCTCTGTTGCGGCTGTTGTAGTTCAGGTGCTACCACTTCATCCATGAGTGTCCGGCCAACCTCATTTACCATTGCTAATCCGACTCTTGCAAAAGGGTACAGAGCACCAGAAGCTTCATCTGGTGCTGCTTCTCTGGTTTCAGGCTCTCTCACCGGTAATGGCGTCAATGTTTCCATAAAGGATGTTTACTTGAGAGAGATGCGTATCTCAGCAAGTGAAGAGATTATATGACCTGCCTAGACTTGCAGCTTGATATAATCTTTACAAGATGTTTACAGCCAACTATGGAACGACCACAATACATACCAGAACAACTTGTTATCCCACCATCTCTTGCTGAAGCAGCAGCAACCTATGCCGCTAACGGCTGGCCTGTCTTTCCCTTGCATGGTAAAGTACCGTACAAAGATACACACGGCCATAAAGATGCAACCACTGATCTTGAGCAAATACAATCCTGGTGGACTATGCATCCAGGTGCAAATATCGGATTGCCAACAGGGGAAGCATCAGGAGTCATGGTGCTTGATATGGACATGCCAGAAGGGTACTACAGCCTCAAAACACTTGTGACTGGGTTTGGCACTCTACCAGAAACCAGACGAAGCAAAACCGCAAACGGAGGACTCCACTACTTTTACCAGTATCCGCATGATAGAAATACCTATCCTGGCACCATTGGGTTACATACCCTTATTGGCCTTGATGTGCGGGCAGAAGGGAATTATGTTGTCTTGCCACCATCACGGCTTTATGGCAGAAAATACTATACGTGGGCACGTCCTGATCTTCCTATTGCCCAAGCGCCACAATGGCTACTCACCCTATTATCGCAGGCAGAAGAACAGAAACACCTTACCCCGCAAGATATGCGCTTTGCTTGCTCAGCAGGGGAGAAGTGGTTTGGCGAGGCAGTAGCACGAGCGACAGAAGGGAACCGTAATCAGGTTGGTTTCTGGCTAGCCTGTCAGTTACGCGATGATGGAATATCGCAGGAGCAGGCACTTCCGATCATTCTTGCCTATGCCAACCGAGTGCCACAAGGAACAAATCCCTACACCTCCAAAGAAGCTCTTGCAAGTGTGAGAAGTGCGTACAGCAGACCACCACGAGAACGAGCAAAACGGCCATAACTGCCACCGGAGAAACACGCTTGCCAAAACAAGACCAGGCAGATCAGCAGAGCGAAGCCAACATATTGCGGGGAAAAGGTGATATATATGATACAATCGGGAAAGGCAGACACTAACCAGTTTCCTACACATTAGAGAGAAAGAATGTCCTACCGCTTCTGTTTTACACCAAATGGTGCAGCCTGAAATGGCTTGAGAAGCGGCAGGAGTAAGGACAATAGACGATACTTTCGTACAAAACACAACGCAATTCTACCGTTTTTGTAGTCAGTACCTCCAAAAAGACACGATGAAACAGCCTGTCAAGCGCTCTCACTACTACTCAGAGTAGAAATGCAGGAACATACAATACTTGTCCGTAAAGAGTGCCTAAAACTCCTCGAATAAGCTCTGCTGTAGTGCATCAGAGGGGATGGTTTCAGACGATTTTTGCACTGTCGCGTTTGAAGGCTCATGAACTGGCTCTACAGGCCACGTTACAAGATGCTGATTTTTGTGGAACCCCATTGATAATAGAACTCGTGTTGGGAGAGGCGAACAAGCCTGAACCACAGCCCAGCATGAAGAGCAGCACGGCAAAGACCGGATAGTTGAAGTTGGCTGGCAGCAAGGTCAATCCGAGAAAGCCGAGCACCTGGAGAAGCATGCCAGTCGTCGAGAAAAGACGCGCCCCGAAGTGGTCCGAGAGGTACCCACTGATAGGGCCCATCAGAATGAAGCCGAGCAGCAGAGGGGTCATAAAAATGCCTGCCCACAAGGGGGTCTCTTCAAAACGATAGCCGTGCAATGGCAGCCAGATGCCTTGCAACCAGATAATCAGCATAAATTGCAAGCCGCCACGCCCCAGGGCGGAGAGAAAGCCTGCGGTATTCCCAGCAGCAAACATGCGAATCTTGAAGAGATCGAGCCGAAACATGGGGTCGTCCACATGCAGTTCGATCCAGACGAAGGCTGCCAGCAGCACGATGCCCAGAAGAATGGCTCCGATGACCAGGGGATTACCCCAGCCCATTGGCGACCCCCCGTATGGCTCAATACCATAGGTGATCCCCAACAGGAAGATGGTGAGGCCAAGCGCGAAGGTCACGTTTCCCAGCCAGTCAATCTTTTGATGTTCACGGATGGTCGCTGTTTCGCGCAACATCGAGTAGGCCCAAATGGTGCCGGCGATCCCCACCGGCACGCTGACGAGGAAGACGAGACGCCAGTTAATGGCAGCCAGGATGCCGCCGACAATCAAGCCAATGAACGACCCGGCGATCCCTGCAATCTGATTAATGCCCAGGGCGCGCCCCCGCTGGTCCACTGGAAAGGCATCGGTCAGGATCGCCGCGCTATTGGAGAGGAGAAACCCCGAGCCGATGCCTTGAATCAGACGGAAAATGATGAGTTCGAGGGCCCCGGTATTGCCTGCGCTCGGTGTCAGGGCCAACAGAGTACTGCCAATGGCGAAAATGAGAAAACCGAGGTTATACAAGCGCACCCGACCGAACATATCGGAGATGCGGCCAAAGGTCACCAGCAGCGTGGCGGTCACGACCATATACCCAAGCAGGAGCCAGAGGAAATAACTTGATTCGCCTGGGGCCAGTGGGTTAATTCCAATTCCCTTGAAGATAGCAGGAAACGCGATGAGCACAATGCTGGCATCAATAGTTGCCATCAACGAGCCCAGCGTGGTGTTGGTAAGCGCCACCCATTTGTAATGCGGCCCAACGGGTCGGCGGCGGCGATCGTGTGTGCGTTGTACTTGTTCCTGTGTGAGTGTTTCTGTCATGTTCGTCCCATGTAGCGGCGGAGACTGCTGCATGCATCATATGGCGTCTGTCTTACCAATGTGTCCCGATATGGCAGCTCGCCTTAGAGCACCCGAGCCAGGCGTTCCAGGAGCGGAAGTGCTGCGATCAGCACCTGTTGCTCTTCGGCAGTGAAGTGAGCGGCGAGGGCGTGAGCAAGTCGCTCTTCCCGGTGCCGTCGTGCGCCCTGAACTGCCTGGAGTCCTGCCTCGGTGAGTGAGATAACGAGAGAGCGCGCATCGGTTGGGTCTGGTGTGCGCGAGACCAGTCCAAGCGTCTCCAACGAGATGAGGATCGCCCCCATGGACTGCGGGCTGATACGCTCCTTGGTGGCCAGGACACCTGGGGTCGCTGGGCCTTCCCGCTCGAGTAAGCTCAGCACGGATGCCTGCGAGAGGGTCATTTCGCCAACCACGCTGGTTTGCCGCAGCCGGCGAGATAAGCGACCAACTAGTGCGCGCAATTCGCCAGCGGCACGGGTCACTTCAAGCGGTAATGGCTCCACCTATTGCTCCTTTCACATACTAAGTATAAACTTATAAGTCTCTCCTTGCAAGTTCATCCCTTCGTGAAGGCGACCTGCCGCTCGATGGTCGACCAGCCACACAGGGATGGGCGCGGCCTCGTGCAAAGAACAGAAAGACGCGACCAAAGAAGCGAAACAAATTGCAAACTGGTTGAAGAAAGAATTCAGATGGCAAGAGATGCTTCCAAATGGCTTATTTCTAGCAAGCGATCAGGTAAGCGTCATTAACTTCGCGGAAGACCTTATGTGTAGCGAGGTTTGGGAGAAACTCCTCGCTACTTATCTACTCCGATACGCCAGGCTGCTCCAGATGATGACCAGGATAACTGCGGCGATGATCGTGCTGATTATGGGGACCCCATCCAGCTTTGGTTCTCCGACGATACTGAAATGGAAGAAGCCGACAATCAGGAAAATTGCGAACAGACCAATCATGATTGCTCCGAGAATACCAGCAGGTGCGCGGCGGCCCGAAATCAGTTCTCCTAAAAAGCCAACAATCGCAGCGACGAGAACCCAGACAATGAGTTGCGTAAAAGTAACCGTCATACCTTTCCTCCTTAAAAAGAAACACGCTACGCCTCTGCTTCAACAGGTACTTCCTCCTCGACAATCTCTTCAATTGTCTCTTCAATCCCAGCGCGGCCCGGCTTAGGTCTGAGAAAGCGCACCCGTCGTATTCGTCTGAACCGACCTATTCCCAATGCACCCCGAGCATAGAGACGCACACTGATGACTACGCCCGCAATAATGAGCAGGCTCACCACTGCCAACGTGAAGAGAAATGCTTCCATAGCGACTTACTCCTCAGGGAGGTAATGACTGCATCTGTTCTCGTTACAGCTATAGCCTCTCTATCTGTTTTATGCTCTGCATCCAGGACGATTTCCGTTGTGACCTCAAGGCCCACACTACTTCTTGCCTTACGGAGAGGAGCAGGTACGAGAATCACATCTTTTACACGTATGATGGTTGTGTTTCGCTTCACTTCTGCTCGTCATTGGAGGTACACGCTCTCCCAGAGCATCACGGTTTCCTTGTTCATGGCAAGGAAACGAGCGGTCATGTGATGGCTCACTCACCTTCCCTGCATCCTCACGACCCGACAAACAAGGACCTCTGTCACCACCTCCTCTTCCTATACGTGTTTATAGAGTTAATGACAAACTTCAGTAGTAGCCGCACTAGGAGGAGAAGCATGATGATTGACACGCGACATCACTCCTCGGTACAGGACCAGACCGACGAGAAAACCATATTAGTGGTGGAAGACAATGAGGATGTGGGCACCTTTCTCGTGCTGATGCTGCTCACGGAGAGTCCGTATCATGCCCTACTCGTGACGGACGGTTTCCAGGCGCTCAAGATGGTGCATGACCTGAAACCGAGCCTGTTCCTGTTGGACTACCAACTCCCTGGCATGAACGGCATCGCCCTCTATGACCGCCTGCATGCCATCACAGACCTCGTAGACATTCCCGCCATCATCATGAGCGCCAACCTGCCCTCACAAGCGCTTCAAGAACGTCACCTCACCGGTGTCGCTAAACCCTTCGAATTAGACCAACTGCTCCACACGATCGAACAACTCCTCGCTTAGACCGGCAAGGTGGACAGGCCACAGCTAACGACGAAGAAGCGTGTGGCAGGGCTACCAGGATGATGGCGCTCCAGTAAGACTACCAGTTTTGCCAACGATCTGTACAAACTGTCACTATACTCAGCCATACAAGAGCAGCGATGCCAGGTAGAGTATGGCAGCCATCGTCCATGCTTGAAAGCTACTGGCGTAGAAGTAGTCCATGAGAACCCATTCTTGCTCGATACGTGGAGAACGAATCCAGCCGGAAGGTAACACTATGTAAAGCTCTACAGGAGCATCAATCGTGCAGATGGCCTGCAAGACGGTATGAGCAATGCGGTGGGCCTCTGCTTTGAAACCGTAGCGTTGCAGGCCCGCTGCGATCACAGCGTTATCGAAAGGCCAGACGGCACCACAGTGGTACATGAAAGGGTTGTAGTAGTATGCCTGTTCCGAGAGGGTGCGTACTCCCCAGGGTGTGAGCATATCGGGCTGCACCAGGCGCTGACATATCTGCTCTGCCTGCTGTTTGTCAATAACTCCGCTCCAGAGCAGGTGCCCTGGATTTGATGAGACAACGGCTACAGGTCGTTTCTGACCATCCAGAGCAACGGCGGGAAATTGCTCACCGGCAAGCCAGAAACGTGTGAGTCCATGCTGGAGACCTTCTACGCGACGCTGGATTTCCAGGAGCAGAGCAGGATCAAGGCGCTTGAGCTTGCTGGCCAGCTCGATATAGCTGGTATAGGCTGCCAGGGCATATCCCTGGACCTCGATCCAGGCGAGCGGGTGGAGGAGTACTTCATGCGCGGGTGGCTGAATAGCTTCCCCACTGTCCTTCCAGACCTCGTTTGCCAGGCCCAGTCCATCGGGGTTGCGCCTGCTATACTCCGCCAGGCCATCCCGGTCGAGATCGGACCAATCCAGCATCCAATGGAGCGCTGCATCGATACTTGGCCAGAGTTCTTCTAACAGTTCCTGGTCATGGAAGCATGCATCGACCCGCGCTGCCGTGACGACATAGAGAAACGTTGCATCAAAGGCTCCGTAGTAGCGTCCATTGATAACCGGCCAGCCTGACACAATCATACGCCGTGGCGTGGGGTCCCAGTATTCATGAATGATGCGACCGGGTTGTTCTTCATTGATATCATTTACGACACGCCCTTGCATGCTCGCCAGCCCTCTCAGCACACTGGCCGCCAGTTCATGCAGCCAGCTATGGTAGGAAGAAAGATATGAAAGAGAAGAAGCGTGCATGCTTGTTATTTGTGTCCCAGTAGCCTGCACAAGGTGGTCAGCCTCCAGCGCCAGTAGCACGGTCCAGAGAGAATCGCGCCCGAAAATCGCATGAAATTGATCATCCTGCCCGCTGGCCTTCACACCCAGCGGAGTTTGCAACGATTGTAACGCGGCCAGCGCTTTTTGCCAGAGAGTATGTAAGACCTCGCTGTCGATAGCGAGGTCTATTTGAGATAGAACGTGCCGTTTTACGATTTCCACCTTGAACCTTTCCCAATTCTGGTACTTACGCGATCAGTTCACGGGAGAGGGCTCCCTTGCTATCAGCAACGGATATCCCCCCTTTGTGATTACAAGAGATTACCCCTTCACACCTGAAGACACCGCGCCTTCGATGAAGTAGCGCTGGAAGATGAAGAACAGGATCAAGATCGGGATGGTGTTGAACATCGAACTGGCGATCAATAGGTTGTACTCCGTGTAGTGGGCATGGAAGAAGTAGAACAGCCCCAGCGGCAGCGTATACATGTCCTGCGTCCCCAGTGCGACCAGGGGCCACATGAAGTCATTCCAGGCCCCCTGGAACGTCAGGATGGCCACTGCAGCGAGCGCTGGCCTGACCTGGGGCAGAATGACCTGGTAAAACGTGCGCCAGGTGGTGGCCCCATCAATCTTGGCCGATTCTTCCAATTCTTTGGGCAGCCCTTTCATGAACTGCACCATGATGAAGACCGAGAAGGGCTGCGCCATCGCGGGCAGGATCAACGCCAGGTAGGTGTTGACCAGGTGCAGGTTATTGATGATCAGAAACTTAGGAATGAGCGTCACGGCTAAGGGGATCATCATCACCGCCAGGGTCACCACGAAGATGACATTCCTGCCCGGAAAGTTCAGGCGCGAGAGGGCATAGCCGGCCATCGATGAGAAAAGCAAGTTGAGCACAGTAGCAGCGCCTGCGTAAATGAACACATTGAGGATCCAGCGCAGGAATCTCGGATCGCCCAGGATAGTCGCATAGTTGCTCGTGATCCAGGTACGTGGAAAGATGGTCGGCGGAAAGGTCAGCACCTCCGACATCGATTTGAACGAGGAGATAAACGAAAAGATCAGTGGCCCGATCGAGGTGATAGTAAAGATGGCCAGGAAGAGATACACAACCAGGTGCCACCAGCTAACGTGTCGTTCGGGACGCGCCTCGCGCGCCACCTCTACGGGTCGGACGGCTGCTTGAACTTGCGTCGATGCTTGTGCCATGAGCTTGCTCCTTCCTTATTGATTACTACTGGCACTCGGCTCGATCAAGCGCCGCTGGACGATCGTCACGATGAAAATGATAATGAACAGGAGCACCGACATCGCCGCCGCTAAGCCGAAGTGAGCATCCTGGAAAGCGGCGTTGTAAATCTCCAGCATGGGCGTCAAGGTCGAGTTGAGCGGTCCCCCATTGGTCATGAACTTGGCCTGGTCAAACATCTGGAAGCACCCGATGGTGCCAAGTGCTACCACCAGGAAGATGGTCGGACGCAAGAGCGGCACCGTAATGTACCTGAAGGTCTGGAAGCGATTGGCTCCATCGACCGAGGAGGCTTCGAGCAGCTCCCTGGGCAGATCCTGCAGGGCCGCCATGAAGTAGATCATAAACGAGGCGGCGGTGGTCCAGATGTTGAGCAGCATCAGGGCGGGCAAGGCAAACAGGGGCTCATTCAACCAGTCCGGCCCGGAGATATGAACCAGCGAGAGCAGGTAGTTGATCAGGCCATCGGGATTGTAGAACCAGAGGAAGATCAGGGCCGTCGCCACCGAGGAGGTCACGGCGGGGATGTAAAAGATGGTACGAAAGATGCCCCTGCCAAAAATCGTTGCTTGTAAGATCAAGGCCAAAATCAACGCCAGGATGGTCTGGCTAATCACCACCCCAATGACAAATTTGATGATGTTGACCATTGATATCCAAAAAAGGCTCAGGCTGGGGTCAGTGAAGAGTTGCTCAAAGAGCCTTTGATAGTTTTGAAGCCCTACAAACTCGGGCGTGGTAAAACCAATATCCACCTTAAAGAGGCTGAGCCCGAGCCCATAGATCGAGGCGAAGATGAGGAAGACAAACAAGACGAAGAGGTATGGAGCAAGAAAAAGGTAGGCAGTGAGCGTCTCACGCCCAAGCCGTTTTGGTCTGCCTTGTAGACCACGCATCAACCTCTGCCGTCCTTCAGCAGTGAGCGGGGGAGCGCTAGCAATGGAGGATCCTACTGGTTCTGTAGCCATAAAAAGCCCTCCTTAACTATGCCTATCGGAAGAGTGATAGGTCCTTATGCATCTCTTGTTGACTTGCGAACACCGGTCGAGACGAAATGCTACTTTTTTTCTTTGGCCTGTACATTACGCCCCAGCTATCCTTGGAGCTGGGGCGTAATGGAGCATATGTTTCTACTCTTTAGACCCGGCGCTTCAGAATCTGGCTAAACTGCTACGAACATCACCCTCCCTGCAACGAGGAATTCACCTGGGTTGCCGCATTATTCAAGGCGGTCTGCGCATCCTGCTTGCCCAGCATCACTTCCTGTATCGCCGTCGCCAGGTCGGTATGGATGGCGGAATCCTGCGGCCCGTAGTAGTCCGCATAGCTATAGCTTGCGGCATCGAAGAGCACCTTTACATCCGGATGCGACGTGAAGTAGTCGGCGTTGGCCAGGCTCTGCAAGGTCGGCAGGGCAAAGCCGGCATTGAGTTGGCTTGCCTGCACGGTCGACCCCGTCATGTACTTGACGAGTTCCCATGCTGCCTCAGGATGCTTCGTACCGGAATAGGCCGACCAGGCATTCGTGAAGGTCAGGTCTGCACGTTTGCCGTTGGGGGACATCGGCAGAGGTACAATGCCATATTGGACGTTCGGGTAGGTAGTCGTCATGTAGGGGATGAGCCAACCACCCTCGATCACCATGGCCGCTCGTTGCTTGCCAAAGGCATCTCCATTCCACGGCGCTCCAACAGTAGTAGGGAGAGCACCGGTGTGATTCTTTTGAAAACTCGCGTAGAAATCCAGAGCACTGACCCCGGTCTGGTCATTGAAGGTGGCCTGCGTCCCATTCTTATTCAGGACTGAACCTCCATTTGCCAGCAAGAAGGCGCCCCAACGCGATGCATCGGCGGACAGGACGATGCCGTAAACCGAATTGGGCGCGCCGGGATTTTTCGTCAGTTTTTGCGCATCTGCCTTCAGGTCGTCCCAGGTCCAACTCGCAGTCGGAGTAGACAAGCCTGCGGCCTGGAACATCTGCTTGTTATAGAAGACACCCAGGCTGTTCCAGTCCTTGGGCAGCCCAAAGACCTGGCCACTGGTGCAGGTGAAAGGATTGGTCAACGCAGAGTAGTAGTCACTGGCCTTGATCCCGTCCCGCGCCATATAGGGAGATAGGTTGAGCAACTTGCCGGCACCGATGTATTCGCTGGACATGCCTGGTTGCAGGTAGAAGACATCGGGGACGGTCCCACTGGCGACATTGGCGCGCATCTTGGTGGGGTAATCACCAGGAATAGGCGACCAGTTGACCTTGATGTTGGGATGCGACTGCTCGAAGTTACGCAGGTTTTGCTGCACGAGCGCATCCTCGGCAGGGGACGAAGACCAGCCAGAGACCGTGAGGGTGACCGTGCCACTCTCCGGTGCAGCAGCCGTCGTATTGGTGCTACTGGGGCAACTGAGGTAGCTGTTCCCGCCGGCGAGACCCTGCTGGGAAACACCTCCAGGGCCACTGCTAGAGCCAGTACCACCTCCACCACAGGCAGCTAGAATAAATGTAAGAATGACGAACAAAGGTACGATGAACCGTCTCATAACAAACCTCCTGATGGTGGCTCATCAACGAGCCACGACACTACTCGGTAATCTAGCAACTGCGCACTACAAAAGTAGCGGAGCGACACAAGGACGTTACCAGGCCACAAGTAACTCATAACGGTGTAGACCTCTCATGGAAGGGGCCTGCACTACGCACCAGGTTGGGTATCCATTCTCCTTTGGATGATCATCTACGAAGTCCATACGAAAAGAGACAGCTTCTCCATTCAGAGAAACATGGCGAGGCTCCCTCGCTAGTAAACACGTGGACCCGAGGGTAATTTCATACAATGGATCGTTTGTTTCCAGGATAACCCGCGTTTCCTGGTCAGCTGCGACCACCTGCAGATTCATACTGGCGGACCCTACACGCACGTCTTGTAAACGTGCAGTTCGCCAGGTGCTGGGAAGATGGGGAATGAAGCGAATGCTGCGTCCTGCGGCATCTGGCCGGAATCCCAGAAAATAGTGAACCACCGGCCAGATAATGCCATAGCTTGACCAGGCCTGGATGAAACACCCTCCATCCGGTGAAACTTCGCTGAACGCGCCGGGCATTCTTTGAGAGATCATGGCTGCAATTTTATGACCGTAAGCCAGGGACTGGTCGATGCGCCGGTACTGTGCCTCGGCAGTGGCCATGATGCCATCAGGCAACGTCATCGTTACCCTTTCAGTCTCGGGATTTAAGTAAATCCCCCAGGGACCATTGAACTCGCTCGATTCGAGACGCGTGAAGGCTTGTTCTGCATATTCTGGAGAGGCCAGGCCTGTTTCCATCGGCGTAGCCGCGATCATATGCTTCAAGAGCCAGGGACGTTCCTGCCCCAGGACTTCTCTACTGAACTGGTGCTGTTCAGCAAAGCGTTCAAGAAGGGCTTCACTATGCTCCAGTTCAACAAGATCTCCAGGCCGCCATAACGGCATTTCGGCTCGCAGTGACTGGTGCGATGAAGACAAGGCCTCAGCCGATGTGTAGATATCCCCGTACAGGCCTTCTTCTTCGATCCACCAGGAGGTGTTGACGATATCACGTAAGCGCCGCGCCTTCTCCCGCAGTTCAGGAGCGATGGCCGCGTCGCCGACCTCCTCGGCCAGTTCTGCCAGGCAAAGCAGCGCCTCGTAAGTATAGGCGGCGATATCCAGCGTCTTAAACCCGCCACCATGCTGCAGTTCACGCGTCTCTCTGAGACCTTTACCAGTGGCACATAAATTTCCGTCCAGGTCGTGTGTTCCTAACACTAAGTCGAGGAGACCGCGCTTGCAGAAGCTGTAAAGTTCCTGCAAGAAGCCTCGATCACCCGTCCAGCGGAATGCGTGATAGCACGCGCGTACAAAGAGAGGTATCTCGACGAGGTGACCGTTATCGTGTACATGCCCCTGGGTGAGGATTTCGTGGACCACTCCACCATCTTTGTTAATTGCCTGGCTGTAACGGGCAAGATTGCGTAGAGAGGTCAGGGCGAGTTCAAATTGGCCGCAAGCCACTAGTGGCAGTGTAGAATACGTTGTATCTTTACCGAACCACCATGGGAAGTCAGGAAGTCCGGCAGCGAGTCCCTGACCGATACCGGGCACATTGCGCTCTAACATTTGCAAGTTGACTTTGGCCCAACCAAAAGCTGTGTCCATCAGATCATCGTCACTGTGGAGCGCACAGCGCTCTATGACCTGCAGGTAGCGTTGACGCTGTCGTGCGCACAAGTCATCGGGCGCAGCTTGTAAGCGCTGAAAAGTCGCTACTGCCGCTTCGCTCGAGCGTGTTGAGCCAGCGATGATAAAAATCACCTCCTCTGAAGACCCGGCGGGCAGGTTCAGTGGGTAGCGCAAGTGGCCCGAAATACCTTGCCCTCTAGTCTGTTTAGTAGCCCAAATCTCGCTTCCGATTACTACCGCTGACGGTCGCCTCTGTGCGCCAAAGAGCACAGAGGCAGGATTCACCGTGTTATAGGCTGCGACGCAGGCATGGTTGTCCAGGAAAACCGCCTCATCACGTCCATCGCGCCAGGTCAAACGATTCTCTCCCAACCAGGCTGCGCGGAGATCCGTGCGTGCCAGGAAATGCACCGTTAAAGCTAGTTCTTCTCGAGCCTGGTTAATGAATTCCAGGCGTGCCAGCATCCCTTCGTAATCATCTACCCCGTACTCGCGCCGTATCACCTCGAGCCCTGGTAAACGATAGGTGATTTCCACCTCGCCAGGAGTCATGCGCCAACGACTCGCGTGTGTCAGCCAGTGGATCTTACCGGCAGGACCAACAGGACCGGGCTGCCCAAAAGTGATTCCGAACCAGAAGCCATCCAGTAGTTTGATTGGATGATCCCAGACTCCGGACATTTCACTGGGCTGACGCCAGCCAATATCTGGAAACTCGCCATGCTGGGTCGCTATGCTGTAAACCCGATTGCCAGCAGTAACATACGGGTGGTCCAGGTCGCTATTGCGTTCAATAGACCAGGGCCAGCGTTACAATAAGGTTACAGACAGGTTACAATGGGATTGCAAAAAAAGAAAGCCATGTCACCGGTATTCTCAGGACTGGCGAGGTTCTACAGCAGCGAGCGTCTTGGTTTCTAAGGCATTCATCAGCTGCTGCATGAGATGCCGCTGTGTCGAACTCATGGTGGTAAGAACTATATCTCTCACAACGCGATGGGTGAAGGCGTAATGGCCATGAGAGGTAGTAGGAATCTCGACAATGAAGGATCGCTTAACGAGTTCATCATTGGCGGCCAGAGTTGTATGTGTATCAAGTTCTATGAGTGCAGCAGCAGTTAAAAGATGAAATGATGTGCCCAGGCAGGCTGCCGCCGAAAGCAGAGCAGTAGCATCCTTGCTTAAGAGCTCCAACTGAGTTTTGATCAGAGTTTCGATCGGCTCTGGTATAAGGGCGTCAGGTAGATTCCGTCCCGCTGCAAGTTCTTCTGCTGCTAGAGATAGCCACTCGACTGCGAAGAAAGGATTTCCTTCGCTCCGCAGGTAGCACCAGTCACCCAGGTACTCACTATCCTCTGCCCGTTTGCCAGAAGGGCTCGACTGCCAACGAGAATGGGAGAGCGCTGCAAGCTCTATCATATCTACGCGTGGCAACGGAGACAGTACAAGCTCAGCAAGAGCTTGCTGGCGATAGGCACTTTGGCGTAATAGCGCCGACCTCTTTTCTATCATGTCATTGCGAAATGCACCAAGGAGAAACACGCTGCCCCGCTGGACGTAGCGTACCAGGTGTCCCAACAGGGACAGGGTGGCTTTGTCGGCCCACTGAAGATCGTCAAGTACCAGGAGCAAAGGCCGCTGGGGACGAGCAAGTTGATTCAAGAGCGACACCAGCGCATCGGCTAAGATGATTGGTTCAATGATGCCCGGCGCCAGCCAGGTTTCTACAAATTGAAGGCGGTCGGGAATAAGCTGAGCGATCTGTTCTAGCCAGACTCCTGGCAGGTTGAGCCTGGCTAGATCCTCCCCTGCCAGTCCACGGCGTAATGCCTCTACAATAGCGTGATAAGGATGTTTGCGCTCGACCTCCTGGCAGGTTCCTTGCAATATGATCCAGGACGAGCAGAAACGCCGCAGCGTTTCCTGGATGAGGCGCGTCTTACCGATACCTGCTTCGCCTTGTATAAGCAACAATGGGTGATCGTTTGCGGGGCCTGCCAGGCGATCCCGGAGCCATGCCAGTTCCTTTGTACGACCAACAAATGGTAGTGCTGAAGGCTCTCCTGCACCTGGATCAGACCGTCGAGAAGGTGGTCTCAATGGTGCCTGAGTTGAATGTAGGAGAGGAAGTGACGAGGAGAGTTTAGAGATGGGAGGCCATTTACTGCTGTGCGCAATTTGCCCATAGAGGGCCTGTGTGGAAACTGAGGGCTTAACTGAAAGCTCTTTAGCAAGCAAGATGCGGAGTTTTTCATACTGGCGCAGCGCTTCAGTTCGATCACCTGCCATCCAGTAGAGGCGCATCAGGCGGGCATGAGCTTCCTCTGACAATGGGTCAGCGGTAAGCAACATGTGGAGGCAGGTAATGGCTTGTTCCAACTGATTATCGGACTCGTACATTTCCCCGAGCTGACGGAGTGCGGAGAGGTAAAGGTGATGGAAATGATCGCGCGTATTGCGTACCCAAGAGTCAAAGCCAGGAGAATCCTTCAGGAAGAAGCCATCAAGAAAATCGCCACGATAGAGCTTGATGGCCTGGTTCAGGTTGCGCGAAGTTGCTATCGAGCCTTTTTCGAAGATCTCTGTATCGAGCCAGATAGGTGCGAGTGGGTTACATGTAAGCTGGTCTCCATCGCCCACGATCCAATCGATACCCGGATCAAAGCTACGCAACTGGGCACGTACCTCGGCGAGTATGGTTTTAAAGGCGTGGCGCGCACTCTCTTCATCCATTTCCCCGCAGAGCAGGGTTAGCAGGCGTTCACGCGGTTGCGGTGTATGCGTTGAGATCATATAATAAAGCAGGGCACGTGAGCGCCTGCGAGGAATTTTGATTAACTGTTCATTGCAGTAAATTTCCGGCGATCCTAAGAGGCGGAAAATAACCTGTTGCATACTTGATACTCTCCCCGGAAAATGCTTGCAAATTTATTATCCCTTCAGGAGTTATTATGACACAGAGTCAGACCTTCTGGGGTGAGAGGTATGATCCAGGGGTCCGCTCTGGCTGAGTAGAGGCAAATTCCCAGACTCTTAGTCACGCTCAGCAGCAAACACGCTGCCTTCGACAGGATCGGAAGAGGTTCATACTCTCATGGTTGAACGCATGAGGGAGGGTGGCCGACATTGCCTTTGCGCTCGCCGTGCGTTGCGGAGAGCCGTTCGAGTGTCAGTCGTGCAGGGGACATCTGTTGGCTGATGGGCAAGGCCACCGTCAGCACGCCGTTGCCATAGGTGACGTTGGCACATGGGGCATTGACCAAGACTGGGAGTGCCAACTCGCGGTGATAGACCCCAACGCTCCACTCATCCAGCAGGAGTTCCTTGACCTCCTTGAGCATACCGCGCCGGTCCCCATGAAGAATCATACGACCCTCAGCCGTGACTTCGACCACAATGTTCTCGGGTTCGAGTCCAGCCATTGGTGCCGCTATCATCAAACGCTCGTCCGTTCGGTAGATCTTGAGCGGAATGTGCTGTTGCTTCAACTGCTCTTGCATGCGCTTCACCTCTCGTTCTCACCCATTGCTGCTGCTCATACTTGATCATCGTGTCATTTCGGGTCACACTGGTCGCGGTCGTTCTCTCCTTTGCAGGTGAGAGAAATTGTTCCACGTCTCGCTATCCTCTCGCAAAAGAGTGTTGGTAAAGATACACTTACCCTTGCCCTCTCTAAAGAGTATAGCACTAACTTCTCACCAAGGTGAAACTCAGCGCTTGAGAGACCCTGGAATCATGAGGAGTGAAAATATCTCCTCGCGGGGAGGGATGCTCAGCGTAAGAAACACGAATCGGCTGGCGAGTCCGCGTACAGTAAGGGCGACCAGCGTTCCAGCGCTGGCGGCTTGACAGGACAGCTTTCATTCTGGTATTTTACATCGTAGTACGACTTAACAGGAGGTGTGATGCATTCTACCGATGACCTTTCGATAGCCGATTACCGCGCCTTAGCCGAAATTCGCTTTCAGATTCGGCATTTTTTGCACTTTAGCGAACAGGCGGCGCGCGAGGAAGGTCTCGTGCCTCAGCAACACCAGCTGCTGCTTGCGCTCAAGGGACTGCCCGCCGGGCGGAAAGCCACGATTAGTGAGTTGGCCGAGCGACTCCAGCTTCGGCATCATAGTACCGTCGAGCTGATTGATCGCCTGGTGGAGCGAGGTCTGATCAAACGTTTGCGGGATGAAGCCGATCAGCGACGCGTCCTCATCCACCTCACCTCACAGGGGGAGCAGGTCCTGCAAAAGCTTTCGCTCCTTCACCGTCACGAGCTCCAATTGGCAGGGCCTGCCTTCGTTCGTGCGCTCGCAGCGCTTCTTGCAGACGACACTGATACTGCTGACGTTTCACAAGACGGAACCAATGGACTTCAAAAACACGCGGAGGAATGACCGTATGCTCTGCTGAACTACCTCATTGAAACAGCCTTGACTTTGAGCCACAAAAAGCTTGACACAGGATTGCAAGTAGTGTATACATATAATCATAATACCATATAATTGTATGACAAATGCAGGCGGCAAGGTGAAAGTATTTCCTACACTCCAGCGACAGAATCTAGCCGAACAAGTCGTATGGCAAATAGGCCTGAGTATTATGCGCAGCGATTTCAAACCAGGCGATGCTCTGTTGAGCGAACCTGAACTGAGTCTTCAATTTAAGGTAAGTCGGCCTGTCCTGCGGGAGGCACTTAAGATGCTCGGTGCAAAGGGGCTCATCAAGTCCCGCCCCAAAACAGGCACGCGTGTGCGACCACGGGCGGATTGGAACCTCCTCGACCCCGATGTGATCGCCTGGCAATATGAGGTCGGGTTCGATAGGTCGTTCCTACAAGCTATCTGTGAGATTCGCCTCATGTTCGAGCCTATGACGGCCGGGTTTGCAGCAGTTCGCGCCACCGCTGATGAAGTGGCCAGAATTGAGGAGTGTTGTCAGCTTCTGCAAGGCGCAGTTGACTCCATCGAACTTTACATTCCCGCAGATCTACAATTTCACACTGCAATATGCTCAGCCGCTCATAACGAACTTCTGCAAAAGATCATCACTACGATCGAAACACCCCTACGCGCAAGCCGCATCGTCACATCACAGCTCCCAGGGGCTAACCAGGTTGCTATGCCCTTACACTGGGCAATTACCGAGGCTATTCGCAACCGTGACGAGCAGGCAGCGGAAGTGGCTATGCGGAAGTTGATCATCCTGACGACTGAGGACCTTCAACGAGCCTTGGATGCAGATTATGCAAGAAAGGAGGGAGTTAACAGATAGTTGCAATGGTTGTTGGCCTCCTAGTTAGTTTCCTTGTAGCTCCCCGATTTATCGTGGGAGTGTGAATTTGGTTCATTGAGTTACGAGCCGAAAGGAGTGCTGCGATGATACCTTATCTTTTCTCCCCTCGCTGGACACCTCGCTTCATAGGAAGGCTCGGAGTTTTGAGCTTGATGATAGTGCTCCTTGCTTCCCTGGCTGGTTGTGGTGGCACGCCATCAGGCACCAGCAGTGGTCCCGTCACCCTGACCTTCTGGACCTGGGTGCCGAACATCCAGAGCGAGATCAACCTCTTCGAGCAATCACACCCCAACATCAAGATCAAGTTGGTCAACGCCGGCCAGGGTGCGCCGGAGTATACCAAGCTGCGCACGGCCCTCAAAGCCGGTAGCGGAGCGCCCGACGTGGTGCAGATCGAGTTCCAGTACCTACCCACTTTCGAACTCACCGGCAAACTGGTTGACCTGTCACAGTACGGCGCAAATTCCATCCAGAATGACTTTGTACCCTGGACGTGGAGCCAGGTATCCCAAGGAGGCAAGGTCTACGCCATTCCCCAGGATAGCGGTCCCATGGGGCTGCTCTACCGCAAGGATATCTTCGATCAGTATCACCTGTCTGTCCCAACGACCTGGGACCAATATGCGCAGGAAGCTGTTGCGCTGCATAAGGCCAACCCCCAGATTTACATGACCGACTTTCCTCCAGGCGATCCTGGCTGGTTCAACGGACTGACCTGGCAGGCTGGCTCGCGCCCCTTCAACGGCAACGGCACGAATATATCAATTCACATTGATGACACGCCAGCCTTGCAAGTCGCTAACTATTGGGGTAATCTGATTAAGCAGAAGGTCATACAGACAGCGCCCGACTTTACCAATGATTGGTACGCTGGACTGGGCAAGGGCACCTACGCAACCTGGGTCACTGCAGCGTGGGGACCGGTGTTCCTGGCTGGCGTCGCGGCAAAGTCGTCTGGCAAGTGGCGCGCGGCCCCTCTGCCACAGTGGACACCCGGAGCCACTGCTGCCGGTAACTGGGGTGGATCCACGGACGCTGTGACGACACAGAGCCAGCATCCCAAAGAGGCGGCGGAATTCGCCATGTGGTTAAACCACGATAAGCAAGCCGCTCTGCAGCTTAATCAGAAACAGTTTCTCTTCCCAGTGGTGAAGAACGTGCTGAGTGATCAGAGCTTCAATGCTCCTTTGCCCTTCTATGGCAACCAGCAGGTAAACCAGGTTTTTGCGTCGGCCTCCGACAAGGTGGATACGAGCTTCCAGTGGAGCCCGTTCCAGGACTACGTCTATACCCAGATGAGCGATCAACTGGGCTCAGCAGTCGGCGGCAAGGTCACCTTTGAGCAGGCGATGCACAACCTGCAAAACAACGTCGTCAACTACGCCAAGTCCCAGGGATTCACCGTCACTAGCTAACCAGGGGCAGGCAGAGCGACCAGGCCACACGGGGAAACCTCTGCTTGCAGTCGCTCTGCCTGCCGACCCCTACCCGACACAGTGCGTTGATCAGCACTAGAAAGGCCACCTGTATGCTACAGCAGCAACAACCATTAGAACCAGGCGGCTCTGCCCTTACTGTCAGCAGACCTGCTCGCAGGAGCACGGCCAGGCTATCTCGTTACTTCTGGCTGCAGCGCGTAGGCATTCCTTATCTCTTCCTCTGGGAATCAGCCTCTTCGCCGACCGGCTGGTCGGGGGCACAGTTTTCGTAGGGCTGCAAAACTACGCCCAGGCCTTCCAGGATGCTGCTTTCTGGGAAGGAGCACGCCGCGTCTTGTTGTTCATGGTCGTACAGGTACCCATCATGCTTGGGCTCGCGCTCATCTTCGCGCTACTCCTCGATAGCGGGGTGGCGCGACTGCGCACGCTGTTCAGAATGAGTTTCTTCCTGCCCTATGCCATTCCTAGCGTGGTGTCAGCGTTGTTGTGGGGCTACTTGTACAGCCCAGGTTTCGGACCCCTCACACAGGTCGCCAACGTTTTCCACTTCCCGGCTCCGGGCTTTCTCACCGATGCAGGTATGCTGCCTGCCATTGGCAACATCGTGACGTGGCAGTACACTGGCTATAACATGATCATCATGTATGCAGCATTGCAGGCCATTCCGCCGGACCTGTACGAAGCAGCAGTGGTGGATGGAGCAACTGGCTGGGAGGTGGCACGCTACATCAAGATACCACTGATCACACCTGCTATCATATTGACCTGTGTATTTTCCATCATCGGCAGCCTGCAACTGTTCACTGAGCCGTCGATCATGAGCACGCTCGCGCCTACTGTGATTCAAGACCACTATACACCCAATCTCTATGCCTACACCCTCGCCTTCACCAACCAGCAGTACGACTACTCTGCCGCCATCTCATTTACACTCGGCGCAATCGTTTTCGTGTGTTCGTACATCTTTATGTTTGCAACAAACCGGGGGAGGCTGCGCTAATGGCTGTACTCGCTCCAACAACCGGGACCACTAAAGCATCTCAGGCGGCCCGGAGACGCATCCGGCGGGCTGGTAGAACGCGCCGGAATCTCGCTACCGCGTTCTTGCTGGTCTTCCTGGTATATTTTCTACTTCCATTTTTCTGGCTTATCGTCTCTGCAACCAAGACGAATCCAGATTTGTTCACGACGTTTGGTTTGTGGTTTGCTTCCGACTTCAACTTTTTCAACAACCTGAGCGACCTGTTCACGCGTGATAACGGGGTCTTCATCACCTGGCTGTGGAATACGACCTACTATGCCGTTTTGAGTGCTGTTGGCGCCTCCCTGATCGCCACAATGGCTGGCTATGCCTTTGCCAAGTTTCGATTTCCGGGGCGCACCCTTGTGTTTGCCATCATTCTGGGCTCGATTATGGTCCCCGGCACCGCGCTGGTGATACCCATCTATTTGCTGCTCAGTAAAGTTGGCCTGATAAACACACCCCTCGCCGTCATCCTGCCTTCCCTCGTCAGTCCATTTGGTGTATTTTTAATGCGTATTTACGCGGAGCAGGCAGTTCCTGATGAGTTACTGGATGCTGCTCGTGTTGATGGGGCTGGCGAAATACGCACATTTCGGAGCGTCGCATTACGGATTCTCGCTCCTGGTTTTGTTACGGTCCTGTTGTTTTCGTTCGTGGCAACGTGGAACAACTACTTTCTACCCCTGCTTGTTCTGAGCGACCCCACATACTATCCACTCACATTGGGGTTGGCAACGTGGAATGCTCAAGCGAGTGCGAACGGCGGCGCCCAGCTTCTGTACACCCTCGTCGTAACCGGGTCGCTGGTATCCATCATCCCTTTGATAGTCGGCTTTCTCTTCTTGCAGCGCTACTGGCAGGGCGGGTTGACATTTGGCAGCGTGAAATCGTGAATTGAGGTACCGTATGGCTGAGCCGCTCTTCGGCGTTGATTACTACCCTGAGCATTGGAGTACCGAACGCTGGCCGGAGGATGCCAAGCTCATGCAGCAGGCCAGCATGAACACGGTACGGCTGGCAGAGTTCGCCTGGTCGCGACTGGAACCGAAAGAAGGCTCCTTCGATTTTGCCTGGCTGGACGAGGCAATTGATGTTCTGATGGCACGCAGCATACGGGTTATCCTGGGCACGCCGACGGCCGCACCGCCAGCATGGCTAATTGAAACACATCCCGAAATCCTGCCGGTCAATGAGGATGGGCAGCGGGCTGGCTTTGGCATGCGTCGCCATTACTGTCCCACGCACCCAGCTTTCTTGAGCGCGACACGTCGCATTGTTGAGGCCTTGGCAACGCACTATCATGAGCACCCGGCAGTGTTTGCATGGCAGATAGACAATGAGTTGGGTAACATTGCCAATGGCACCCGCTGTCACTGCTCCTCGTGCCGCACAACATTTCAGCGGTGGCTACAGCGGCGCTATGGGAGCCTGGAGCATCTCAACTCAAAGTGGGGCACTGTTTTTTGGAGCCAGGAATACACCGCCTGGGAGCAGATTCCCGTGCCCGTGCGCAATGTACGATCGGGCAGCCCTGGATCAGCACACAATCCCGCACTCTACCTGGACTTCGCGCGCTTCACTTCTGACATGTGGGTACAGTACCAGCAATTCCAGGTGCGCATCCTACGTGACCTCTGTCCACATCACCTGGTCACGCATAATCTGATGGGTCTGTTTCCCTACGTGGACTATGTAGCGCTGGCACAGAACCTGGATGTTGTATCGTGGGATAACTATCCACGGTTGCCCACGCCATGGAGCCCCTTCAATGGAGGATGGAATGCCTGTCACGTTGCGATGGCGCATGACCTGGTGCGTAGCCTCAAAGGCCGCACCTTCTGGGTGATGGAGCAGCAGGCAGGGCCAAGCGGCTGGGGAAGGCTCTCACCCACACCCCTAGCAGGGGAGATCCGTTTGTGGACGTTGCAGTCCGTAGCGCGCGGAGCCGAGGCTATTATCTATTTTCGCTGGCGTACCTGCCGCGTGGGAACTGAACAGTACTGGCATGGCATTCTACCACATGACGGAACCCCCGGGCGACGCTACCAGGAGGTGCGTCAAGCCGGCGAAGAGTTACACTGCCTGGAGGAGCTTGCAACCGCAGCCCTCCCTGCTGAGGTAGCAATTCTGCGCTCCTACGACGTGCTCTGGGCATTCGAGGTACAGCCGACTGCTGAGGCGCTCTCCTATGACGATCAGATCGGCCGCTACTACCGGGCGCTGTGGCGTCGCAATGTCGCAGTGGATCTCGTCACTGAGGATCGGCCCTGGGAGCCCTATAAAGTTCTCATTACTCCGTGTCTGTTTGTGCTGCGCGCTGGTATAGCAGCACGTCTCTCTGCCTGGGTCGAAGCAGGTGGGACGTTGATGTTGACGTTCCGCAGCGGGGTGAAAGATGAGCATAACAACATCGTCGATCTCCCACTTCCCGGAGCGCTGCGAGAGCTGGCTGGTGTAGATGTTGTTGACTACACTACTTTACTTCCGGCAGGGAGCGGAGAACCTTGCGGCGGCCCCGAAAGCCTGGAACTCATTATAGACGGCACATCACATCGTGTCAGTACTGACGTGTGGATGGATGAACTGGAAGTAAACGGTGCGGAGGTGGTTGGAAGGTATCGCGGTGGGCCGTTTGACGGGTCTCCGGCTGTGACCATGAGACGGGTTGGG
>WNGQ01001604.1_pt1 | contig 29910 bp, 29 predicted proteins | sample 5407661 | NCBI WGS metagenome assembly WNGQ01 (sample SAMN13153382, study PRJNA577476) | soil metagenome | isolation source: 60 cm soil or saprolite under Garry oak tree replicate 2 | place: USA:California | collected 2016-06-15 | reverse complement strand
CCGCTCCTTCTGAACCTGGTCGTGAACCTGGTTGCGCCCTGGTCGCGTGCTAGCCGCCGGCTACTCCGGGCAGCGTGTCGTAGACGGCCGCCACGGCGGTCAGCACCTGGTCAACCTCGTCATCTCGCATGTCCGAATGCACCGGCAGGCAAACGTGCCGGTGGCACATGTCCTCGGCCACCGGCAGCGCGCCGCGGGCATACTCGGCCAGCACCGGCTGGTGGTGCAGCGGCAGGTCGTAGACCTCGCCGGCCAGCCGGACGTCGTGCTTGGCCGCCAGTTCCCGCTTGAACGCGGCCCGGTCGGCACCGGGCGGCAGCAGCACGAGGTACTTGTAGATGTTGCCGCGGCAGCCGGCCGGCTCGGCGACCGGCTCAAGCCCGTCCAGGCTGGCCAGCGCCTTGTCATAGCGAGCGGCGACCTCGCGCCGCCGGGTGATGAACTCGCCCATCCTGCGCAGGTGCACCAGGCCGGTCACGGCGTTGGCCTCGCTGAGCCGCCAGGCGTAGCCGAGCCGCACATGGTGGTTCGCGGAGAAGGCCCCCTTGCCCTGGTCACGGTAGATCCTGGCCTCATCGGCGAGATCGCCGGACGGGGTGACGATCATTCCGCCCTCGCCGCTCGTCACCACCTTGGTCGGGTAGAAGGAGAACGCAGCCGCCGCACCGAATGCTCCGGCGAACTTGCCGTCGTAGGTGGCGCCATGTGCATGCGCCGCGTCCTCCACCAGGGTGATGCCGCGCTGCTCGCAGAGCGACCTGATCTCGTCGGCGTGCGGCGAGATCAGCCCGGCGATATGCACGAGCACCACGGCGGATGTCGCCGGGGTGAGCGCCGCGGTGATGGTGTCGGGGCTGAGCGCGAAGGTCGCCGCGTCGATGTCGGCGAACACCGGGCGGCCGCCGGCCCGCAGGATCGCGGCAGCCGTCGCGTAGAACGTGTTGGCCGGCACGATCACATCCCGCCCGTCGACGCCCGCGGCGCGCAGCGAGATCTCCAGCGCCGCGGTGCCGCTGGCGATCGCGACGGCATGCGCTGCCTCGTGCGCTTCGCCGAACGCGGCCTCGAACTGCCTCGTGTATGGCCCGAGGGTGAGGGCGCCGGTGCTCAGGATGCCGGCGATGGCCTCCGCTATCTCGGCCCGGTCGTCCGGCGGAAACACGATCCGTGCTGCATGTACGCCCAACCGGCACCTCTCGCTGTCGACCCTGGTCCGATACGCCTGATCCGTTGCGCCCGACCCGGTCCGGCGCGGTCCCGGGCATGACATGATCCCAGGAACAGGCCGGCCGCGTCTTGCGGTTTGAGCGCGTGTCGCATGCGCGGTTGCCGGCTCCGCGTTGCTGGCCCGCCCGTGCGCGCGGCCTGGCCATCCGGCAAGAGTAGCGATGGGGAGGGTGATGGCGGACCCGGCCGGCCGGAACGGACCGGCGGCCCGTTACGCCTTCCGCGCGGCCGCCGGCCTCGCGGCGGGGCTGGCTGTCGCGCAAGGCGGCCCTGGGATCACTGCGATCGGGCCGGTCAGGAAGGCGCTGTTCCCCCGGCTTTCCGGCCGCGGCGCGGCCGATCACGTGGCACTGACCTTTGACGACGGCCCGGATCCGGAGTCCACCCCCGGCTTCATCGAGCTGCTCGGCGGGCGGCAGGCCCGGGCCACTTTCTTCCTGCTCGGCTCCATGGCGGCGCGGGCGCCGCAGCTTGCCGCGGAGATCCCGCTGGCTGGCCATGAGGTCGGCGTGCACGGCTGGGATCACCGTCACCTGACGCTGCGCGGCCCGCGGGCAACCCGTGACGACATCGCGCGGGCGGTGGACGCGGTGGCCGCCGCGACCGGGGTGGTGCCCCGGCTGTACCGGCCACCGCACGGGGTGCTGACCGGGGGCGCGCTGGTTGCCGTGCGGCAGCTTGGCCTGACCCCGGTGCTGTGGGGCAGCTGGGGCCGGGAGTGGTCGCGCGGGGCGACGCCTGAGTCGGTGTACGCGGCGCTGACCCGGGACTTGCGCGGCGGCTGCACGGTGCTGCTGCACGATTCGGACTGCACATCGCCGCCCGGCTCGGCGCGAGCGGCACTCGGCGCACTGCCGATGCTGCTTGACGAGTGCGAGCGGCACGGGCTGCGGGTTGGCCCGCTGGGCGAGCACGGCCTGCGCTAGCGGGCGCTAGCGGCGGGCGCGGGCGAAGTCCAGGGCCTCGCGGGCAAGGGGCAGCCACGGCTGGCCGGAATCCGGGTCGAGACTGAGCCATTCCTTCATCGGGGTGCCCTTGTTCGCGTCGAAGCGGACTCCGTGGCCGGCCGCGATGAGCGCATCAACCCGCGGCGCCGGCAGCTTCAGCACCAGCCGCTCGCGCACCAGCATCGCGAAGATCTTTCCCTCGAAGCGGAGCGCAGTCCGGCCGAAGCCACCGCCGCCCTGTGGCGGGGTGACGCCAGCACTGCCGAGCAGTTCTTCAACCAGGTCCTCGTAGCGGTCTTCCGGCCGCATCTGGCCGGCCACCTCATCGCACTGGCCGGCCACCTCATCGCACTGGCCGGCCACCTCATCGCACACGGCGCCAGCGTAACCCCGGGCACCGACGACACCGCGGCTAGCTAGCTAGCTGCGTGCTGGCCGGCGGTGGCGTGCAGCATCCATACGTTAGGTTCCCAGTACCGTCCGACGCCTTCTGCTACCGCGAGTGGCGCAAGCCCGCCCGGGAAGACGTAATCGCCGGGCTGCGGCAGTTCCATGCCGGTCCAGCGCTCCCAGTCAGCGACTGGCGCCGTGATCTCCATCGACCGTGGCTCGGCGCGCAGGATCGTCGCGCCAAGCCGGGCGTGCACGCGCATCCAGGGATCGAACGGCAGGCCGTCGCCGCGGCTCCACCGGGAGTACGCCTCGATCGGGATGAGCGGGTACCGGTCCTTCATGCTCGGCCGGACCGGGGCGACGAGCGGCCCCAGGCCGGCCGCGCGAGTTGCCGCTGCCATTGCCTGGATGATCAGCCGGCTGAGACCCTGCCCTTGCCGGTCGCTCGCTACCTCGGCGGCAAGCGCGGACACCGCGGTCGGCGCCGAGTCATCCGACACGGCTCGCAGGCCGACGGCGTCTATGCCGGCTGGCAGATCCGCGAGCGAGCCGTCCCACCGGAACGGGATGGCCCGGCCGCGCCCGACAATGCGGTCGACGGCGTCGTCATACAGGAGCAGCTGAAACCGCGCATACCGGGGCACCAGTTGCCCGAAGTACTCGCCGCTGCGGTTGCCGTGCATGTTGTACTCGGGCCAGATACCGCTGAACAGCGGCGCTGCCCGCCGCCACAGGTCGGGCCGCTCCTCGGCGGTAAAGATACTCAGCGACGACCCCGCCGGAAGTACCACTCCGTCCATGCCGGTCATGCTGTCACGGGGGGCCAGCCCGGAATCGCCTGCCCTCGCTGTATACAGGCCGGGCGGACCGCGGCGAGCCCTATGTGCTGGGACCAGATCGTGAATCCCGGTCAATTGCAAACGCCAGATGTATCGAGTGACCCGGGTCCTCAGGGGTCCTGACGGCATGCGGCAGGCCTTTCGGCAGGAGCAATATATCACCGGCCTGGGTAATAAGTTCCCGGGTTGCTTGTCTCGTGCCACCCAGCAGGCTTTCTCCTATCTCCCACGCCTTGGCGCCGTTCATCTGCACGATCGCCCCATACCAGGCATCCCAGTGCCCGCCGAGGCTCTCATCGCCATGGCTGGATTCAAATACCGAGCACACCACCTGCAGCTCACTGCGGGACAGGCGGCCAAGATGACGTGCTGCTAACGAGTACCAGGCGCGTTCGCTGTCTCTGTCGAGGTTTTCGTATACCCGCGTGCGCGGGCGGGTGGCATAGGCGTCCCGAAGTGCCAGGCCATCGAGGTGCCGGTCAAATTCATCCCGGTCGTCCAATAAGGCAACCGGCTGGCCTGGCAGCCGGTCTTCCCCGATGGGGAGCGGCAGTGCCGCCAGCCACCTGGCATCGTATGCCTTGGGGAAATGCCAGTGCTCCCGGGTAGCTGGCTGCAGGCCGCCAGCGGCGCCTATTGCCGCCCAGAGCGGGCCGGCAAACTTGGCGGCTTGCAGTTCAGCGGGAGACGCCATCGCCGCCTCCATCAATCCGCGTAGTACGGCATGATCATGAAGTGCGCACCATGCTGTCTCCGGTAATCATCCCTGCGTGCAGACACTGCGCCCGCTGCCTGAGCGCCCGCGGGTTCCCTCAGCGCCTGCATGTCTTCGATGGTGGCGACTGCTCCGCCGGCTATGCCTGTATCCCGGCCTTCCAGAAAGCGTGCCGCGGCAGCCTGCATAACATCAAGCTCCACCGCAGATATGCCAGGTAACTCTGGCTCCGCGGCAGCTTTCGTCAGGGACGGTTGCGATTGCACCAGCATCTCGGTCATATTGCTCTTCTCCCTTTGGTAGCCTTACATATTTCGCACACGCGGTCGTGTTTGCTGGAACTCTCCGGCATAGAACGCTTGTCTGTGTGCCCTCCCGGAGGTCTTGCCTGGGACATCTGGTGGCGCATCAACTCCCTCATCACCGTGAACCGGCCCGGAGCCAGTAGGTGGGGCAGTTGGCCGTGATCTCGGTGCGGCGCACGGCAAGGCCGTCATGCGCCGGGTCGGGTGCGGGCTGGGCGGAAGATGCTCAGCCGCGCCCGCGGCAGCATCCGTCCGCCCAGTCAGGTCCGCGACGTTCCCGGCCGCGCAGTCGCTGTCGCCGTGCCCCTATTCGCTGATTATGGCCTCCTCCGCCCGAATGGGTGGCGTAATGGGCCAGATCGCCCTGGCCTGCGGCCAGCAGCACGACCACTCGCCGTCGATGAAGCCCAGGATCTGGTCACCAGGGCCGGGCGGGCGCTGGACGATGTTCTTGGCCAGGCTGACCTGATTGACGGGCCAGTTCAGCAGCGACCTCGCGGTCGAGGGTACCCACGCCTCGGGAAAAACTACGCTGATGCACGCCCTGGCCGCGACCAGGTGTCCGGGCGGCAGGCGGCGATCAGGCCCGTCGCCTCCGGCTTCCGGCGACTGAGGCCGCCACGCCGGTCAGCCCGTAGACAGCAGCCCCGTGCCAGAGCGCGGTGAACGCGCCGCCAAGCACGCCACTGCTGCCAAGCAAGACGGAGAGCACGAAGACGACCATCGCGCAGGCGACGCCCGGTAGCACGGCGAAGCGCCACGGATTCTGGCGAGCCCAGCGCATCGCCTGCCCCGACCGGGAACTCAGCACGGCGCCGCCCGCGGCCACCGCGAAGAACGCCACGGAGCCTGCGGACAGCGCGGTAGTCAGGGCGAGGTGCCCGGTCATCAGATGCAAGACCAGGTCGCCGCCGGTGACGACTGCGCCAGTCGCGCCAGCCGCGGCCCACGGGGCCTCGGACATCGCGGCGCCGGAGACCGCCATCTCGTCCCGCCGGGTCAGGCCCGGTGAGTCCTTTCGCGTTGGTGCCGACATCGTCACTCCCTGGGTCGCAGACGAGCACTCCACAGTCAAGATATATCGCTTCTTCGCTTAGTGCCAGTCTGCCGCCGGAATTCACCCCGGCCTGCACCGGGCTAGATACGGCCTGATGCGGCTGCTCGCCAGCGGCTGGCTGAGGCCGACGGACGGCTGCTCGCCGGCGGACGGCTGAGGCGGGCGGACGGCTGAGGCCGGCGGACGGCTGCTCGCCGGCGGACGGCGCCCTGGGGCATATCAAGGGTCTCCCGGCGCACCGGGTGTTTGCGGGCAGTTCTCGCAGGTACCAGGTGTCTATCGGAGTCTCGCGGGCATCACCCACTGGCGGCCTGGATAAGTTCCCAGCCAGTTTCTAGTAAGCGTCTTCGCAGGTCAGCTACGTCGATTCGGCCTGCTGGCGGCCTGCGTAGAGAATCCTCAGAGAGCTTTCAGCTAACGTCCAGGCCGCTGATGCTTACTGGAACCGATGCGGGCAGGGCAGACGGCAATGCGCGCCGGCCGGGCAGTGTTCGGCGCCGGATGGAACGTACGCTGGGACCGGGGGCAAAGGTGGTGGAGATGCAGGAAGATCAGAGCGGCAGCGGTAATCAGCCGCCGGAGCAGGCCGGCGCGTGGTCACCGCTAGCGGACGACGGCGTCCAGCAGGCGCAGGACAATGTCCAGCGCGCGCAGGACCCGGCTGTCCGGCGCGACGGCGACGAGGCAGCTGGACCGGATGCCGGGGTTCCGCCGGCGGCCGGGGTTCCGCCGGCGGCGGAAGTTCCGCAGGCCGCGGATCAGCCAGAGATCCACGAGACCGGCCTGGCCGATACCGATCCGGGCTTGCGGGCGCACGGCAGCGGCACGGCGCCGCTGCCAGCGGATGGCCGCGACAGCGAGCCCGCCGCGGCGGTGGATTACCCGCTGCCGGCGGGTGCATACGGACAGCCCGGCAGATACGGACAGCCCGGCGCTCAGGAACAGCCCATCAGCTACGGCCAGCCCGGCGCTCAGGGACAGCCCATCAGCTACGGACAGCCCGGTTACGGCCAGCCCGGCAGTTACGGTCATGCCGGGGCACAGGGCCAGCCCGGGGGATACGGCCAGCCCGGCGGGTCCAGCAGGGACCATCCGGCCCGGGCCGACGCCGGGGCCGGAACGTGCTGACCTATGTGGTGGTCGCCGCGCTCGCGGCCGGCGTCGGCGCCGGGACGGTGCTGGCCATCAACAACGGCAAGTCCGCCACGCCGGTTGCCGGGCAGCCGTTCCGGCAGCGCGGGACCAGCGGTTCCGGTACTGGCGCCGGGCAGGGCGGCGGCACCGGCCTGAGCAGCTCGACCGAGCAGGCCATCGTCAACAAGGTCGAGCCTGGCCTGGTCGACATCACGAGCCACCTCAAATTCACGGGCGGAACCGCCGAGGCTACCGGCATGGTGATCAGCACGTCCGGCCTTGTCCTGACCAACAACCACGTGATCGCCGGCAGCACCGGGCTGACCGCATCGGTCGTCTCGTCGGGCCGGCGCTACAGCGCCACCGTGGTGGGCTACGACAAGGCCGACGATGTCGCCGTGATCAAGCTGACGAACGCCTCGGGCCTGCGGACAATCCCGTTCGGGGACTCATCCACGGTCAAGCTCGGCAACACGGTCGTCGCGCTCGGCAACCGCGACGGCCAGGGCGGCGCGCCTGCCGTCGTCGGCTCGATTACCGGCCTGAACCAGACCATTACCGCCAGCGATGAGGGCAGCGTGAGCGGCCGGGAGACGCTGCACGGCATGCTGCAGACCAACGCCCAAATCGTGCCCGGTGACTCGGGCGGCCCGCTGGCCAATGTCAGCGGCCAGGTGATCGGCATGAACACCGCCGCGGCAACCGGGACGTTCGGCGGTCAGCAGGACGTCGGCTTCGCGATCCCGGTCAACAAGGCGCTGTCCATCGCGCGGCAGATCTCGTCGGGGCAGGGCGGCGCCCACATCCAGATCGGCCTGAAGGGGTTCATGGGCGTCCTGGTACCCGGCCAGAAGGCCGCCTTCAGCACCAGCCCGCAGCGGCAGCGGACCCTTCAGCTCCAGCAGAACAGCGGATTCGGTAACGGAGTCGGCGGTAGCCAGGGCTGCCTGCAGAACGAGCTGAATATGGGCGTGCCGACAAAGATCGCGCCGGTCAAGACCGGCGCGCTGGTCGACGGCGTGCTGTGCAACACGGCCGCGCAAAACGCGGGCATAGCCAGCGGCGACGTCATCACGTCCGTAGACGGGCACGCGGTTACCTCACCACACTCGCTGACTAACACGATGCTGCAGTACCGTCCTTCCCAGCAGGTCACGGTCACCTGGGTGGACCCGTCCGGCCAGCGGCACTCCAGCGGCGTGACGCTCAGCCCGGCGCCGCCGCAGTAAACTCCGGCGCGATCCCCGGCCCGAACGGCTGCGCCGGCCTGTTAGGCCGCAGGCCGGTCCAGGGCTGCCGCAGGCCGGTCCAAGGCTGCCGCCGGCGGTCTACGGCCCGGAGGCCGGTCAAGAGTGCGGCGAAGCCGAGGCTGCCTCAGGCCGTCAGCCAGGACCGCATCCGGAGGCCGCCTCAGGCCGTCAGCCAGGACCGCATCCGGTCCTCGCACTCGGTGATCTCATTGAGCGCGACATGCTCGTCGGCGGTGTGCGCGGCTTCTGGGTTGCCCGGCCCGTAGTTGACTGCAGGGACGCCCAGCGCGGCGAACCGCGCCACGTCCGTCCAGCCCAGCTTGGCTCGCGGGGTGCCGCCGATCGCATGGACGAACGCGACCGCCGCCTGGTCGCCCAGGCCCGGCCTGGCGCCGCCGGCCACGTCGGTGATGGTGACGTCCCAGCCGTCGAAGACCTCGCGCACATGCGCCTCGGCCTGCGCGGGCGAGCGGTCCGGCGCGAACCGGTAGTTCACCGTGACCACGCACTCGTCCGGGATCACGTTCTGGGCCACCCCGCCGCGCACCCCGACGGCGTTGAGTCCCTCGTGGTAAGTCAGCCCGTCAACCTCCGGCTGTCGGGCCGGATAGCCGCGCAGCACGCCGAGGATGTCAGCTGCGGCGTGGATGGCGTTGCGGCCCAGCCACGACCGCGCGCTGTGCGCACGCTTTCCGGTCGCGGAGATCTCAGCCCGCAGCGTGCCCTGGCAGCCGCCCTCGACGGCACAAGCCGTCGGCTCCATCAGCACGGCGAAGTCACCGGCCAGCAACTCCGGGCAATGGCGGCTCAGCCGCAGCATGCCGTTACGCTCGGCCTCGACTTCCTCGCAGTCGTAAAAGACGTATGTCACATCCCTGGTCGGCTCGGGCACTGACGCCGCGAGCCGGAGCTGGACAGCGACCCCGGACTTCATGTCCGCGCTGCCACAGCCGTAAAGAAGGCCCCGTTTCACATGTGCAGGCAGGTTGCCCGCGACGGGAACTGTGTCGATATGGCCGGCCAGGATCACGCGCTGCGCGCGGTCGAGGCCGGTCCGTGCGACCAGTGCGTCGCCATCCCGGTGCAAGGTCAGGTGCGGCAGCCCGCGCAGGGCAGCCTCGATCGCGTCAGCCAGTGGCTTCTCCGCGCCGCTCACCGACTCGATGTCGACGAGGCTCGCGGTCAGCCGGCCGGCATCCTGGAAAAGATCTAGTTCCACGGCGGCAGCATAGCCGCCAGCATGAAATAACTGACGGCAAGCATCAATGCGCTAACGGGAGTGCACATGTTCCATGTCGACTCCGAGGTCGGCCGCCTGCGGCAGGTCATCTTGCACCGACCGGATCTTGAGCTCAAGCGGCTGACCCCCGACAACGCCGCCGACCTGCTGTTCGATGATGTGCTGTGGGTCGCCGAGGCGCAGGCCGAGCACGACGCGTTCGCCAGCGCGCTGCGTGAGCGCGGCATCAGGGTGCACTACTACGCGGAGCTGCTCGCCGAGACCATGGAGCTGCCCGAGGCCAGGCAGTACGTGCTTGACCGGGTGTTCGACCCGCGGCGGCACGGGCCGCTCGCCGTCGACGCGCTGCGCGGCGCGCTGGACGGACTTGACGTGGCGAGCCTCACCAGGTTCCTCATCGGCGGGATTACCAAGCGCGAGATCCTAGAGATGATCCCGGCGCCGAAGAGCATCGCGTTCCACTCCCTCGACCCGGACGGCTTCATCCTCGCCCCGCTGCCCAACCTGCTTTACCAGCGGGATACGTCCTGCTGGATCTACGGCGGGGTGTCCATCAACACGATGCGCATGCAGGCGCGGATCGGGGAGACCGTCAGCGACGAGGCGATGTACCGGTGGCACCCGATGTTCGCCGGCCGCGGCTTCGAGATCTGGTACCACGGTGCTGATGGCGGCCCCGCCTCGATCGAGGGCGGCGACGTGCTTGTGCTCGGCAACGGCGCGGTCCTCGTCGCGATGAGCGAGCGAACCACCCCGCAGGCCATCGAGATGCTCGCGCACCGGCTGTTCTCGGCCGGCGCCGCGGACTGCCTGGTGGCGGTCGACATGCCGAAACGGCGCGCGTTCATGCATCTGGACACCGTGCTGACCATGGCTGATTACGGAGTGTTCATCAAGTACGCGGGGATGGGCATGCTGCCGTCCTACACCGTCGAGCCGGGCAGCGGGCCGCGGGAGCTCAAGGTCACCGATCATCCGCCGGAGGACATGCACGCGGCCATCGCCGGGGCGCTCGGCCGCACCAGGATCACCGTGCTTACGGCCACCCAGGATGTGCACTCGGCGCAGCGGGAGCAGTGGGACGACGGCTGCAACGTGCTCGCGGTCGAGCCCGGAGTGGTGGTCGCCTATGAGCGGAACGTCACAACGAACACGTACCTCCGGCAGAACGGCGTCGATGTCATCACCGTGCGGGGCAGCGAACTCGGCCGTGGGCGGGGCGGGCCGCGGTGCATGACCTGCCCGATCGAGCGCGACGCCTGACCGGGCGGGTCCGCGGCTGCCGAGGGCCCGGCGGACTGGCCGGACTGGGCGCAATCAGGCTGCAACCTGACGGCAACCAGGAACGAACCCTTTCGCAATCTTGCCCGGCTAGCCTCGCCATTGACGGTTAACTGCGGCTACCCATTATCCCGGTTATCCGGCGCTGAATGCTGCCCTTTTCGACTGGCCGCTACCGCACCCAATCAGCTACCAAATAGCGAACGATTAAGCAACTCCCGCGAGTGATCGTGAGGGTGTGAATGAAAATGGCAAGGCCAGCGTCAGCGGCAGAATTCTCGTCGTTGAGGATGACCCATCGGCGGCGCGCTTCGCGCTAATTGCTCTCGGCGAGCGTGGCGGATTCGAAGTCGCCTGTGTCGCGGATCCGGCCATTGCGATCAGTCTCATCGGCTCGGAGCAATGGGATCTGGCCCTGATCGACCTCGACCTGCCCATCATGAGCGGCCTGCAGCTGGCCGACCGGGCGAGGCGGATCAGGCCCGGGCTGCCCATCGCACTGATCACCGCGATGGAGATCCGGCCCGCGGACGTGGCGTTGCTGCTGCGGCACGCCGATGAGGTCCTGCAAAAGCCCGTTCCGGCCAGGCAGCTCAGCGCGATGGCCGCCGGACTGATAGGCCGTGCGCGCATGGCGCGGCCAGCGAGCGGCGCCGGCCAGCACCCGAGGCGTTCGTGATGACCATAACCGACGCCTCGCCGCGGACCGCCGCCGAGGCAGCGCGGCCAGGTTACGGCACCCTGACAGTGCTGATCCCCGCGCACAACGAGGAGGATCAGATCGCGGCTGTCATCGCATCGGTGCGTAACCAGACGCGGCCGGCCGACGAGATCGTCGTCATCGCGGACAACTGCGCCGACCGCACCGTGCCGCTAGCCCGGGCGCTCGGCGTCACGGTCGTCGAGACTCAGGGCAACAAGCACAAGAAGGCCGGCGCGCTGAACCAGGTACTCAACTCGATCCTGCCGCAGGCGAGCGATCAGGACCGGATCCTGGTGATGGACGCGGACAGCTACCTGGACGCTGACTTCGTGGCTGTCGCATCAGCCTGGCTGACCGGGGACGGCAGCAAGATCTTCGGCGGGATCGGCGGCACCTTCCGCGGCCGCAGGGACGGGCAGCGGCCGGCCCGCGGAATCCGCCGGCTGCTGCGCTGGTGGGTCGAGACCGTTCAGTGCAACGAGTACGCCCGGTACGGCCGCGACGTGAACCGCAAGAGCGGCCGGGTTCTCGTCCTCACCGGCACGGCGACTCTCTTCAACGTGGCGGCACTGCGGACTGTGGTGGCGGCCCGCCGGGCCGGCCGTCTCCCCTGTGCTAACCCCGGCGCCGCTGAGGTCTACGACACGAACGTGCTGACCGAGGACAACGAACTCACCCTCGCCCTGCTGCATCTTGGCTGGAAGGTACGCAGCCCGCGTGGCTGCACTCTCAGCACCGAGGTCATGCCGACCTGGCGCGACCTGTACCTGCAGCGACTGCGGTGGAAGCGCGGATCCATGGAGAACCTGGGACAGTACGGGCTCACCAAAGTCACCGCGAAGTACTGGGGTTACCAGATCCTGACCTTTCTCGGCGTCGTCGTCACCTCCGCCTACCTGGGCAGCATCGCATTGGGCCTGATCCTCGACCGCGGCATCCAGCTGCGTCCGCTATGGCTCGGCATCACGCTGATTTTCATGGCCGAGCGGGCGGTCACCGTTCGAGCTCGCGGCTGGCGCCAGATGCTGCTCGCGCTTGCGCTCATCCCGGAAACGGCCTTCGACGTTTTTCTTCAGGCCACTCATGCCAAAGCCCTTGCGGATTCGCTGCTCGGGCGATCTCGACACTGGTGAAAGGAGGGAAGTCATGTATCACAAAGCTCTCGGAGCCTTCGGCGTCACAACGACTGGCGCAACGGCGCTGACGGGGATGAACCTCGTCTGGCTGCTGCTCGCGATGTTCACGCTCCTTGCAGCGGGCCTCGCCATCGGCCGGCTGATCCCGCGCAGGCACACGCTGGCCAAGGACGGGCCGCAAGCTCCGGGCGGCTAAGGCTGCCGGACCAGTGGCTGCCCGGCCGTCAAGGCCCTGGCGGTCACGCCACCGGGCCGGTGCCGGCCCCGAGCCGGCACCGGCCCGCAGAGCCCTGACCGCCGGGCTACCTGGCGTCGTGCAGCACCAGCCCCAGGGTCCGGCGCTTGCCGGAGCGGACCACGCTGACACCGTGCCGCACGGGCGACGCTGACCAGCCGCGCCGCGAGGGCACCGGCCGCTCGCTGGTCGTGAAGATCAGCGCCTGGCCCTGGCCAAGCGTGCTCACCGTCCCGCGCGACTGGGCCCGCGGCCGCTGTTCCACCAGCAGGAATTCCCCGCCGGCGTAGTCGGTTCCCGGCGCGTCCAGGCCGATCACGACCTGTAGCGGGAAGTACAGCTCGCCGTACAGGTCCTGGTGCAGCGCATTCCAGTCGCCTGGCCCGTAACTGAGCAGCAGCGGGGTGGGCCGCTGCTGACCGGCCGCGTGGCACTGGCCGAGCCAGGCGGAGAAGTCGTCCGGCCACGGGGCTGGCCGGCCGAGCTTGCTGGCCCAGTCCCTGGCGACGGGCAGCAGGTGCGGCCAGAACGCCGCCCGCAGCGCGCCGATCATGGCCGGCCCGGGGTCGGCGAAGTAGCGGTACTGCCCGCGCCCGAACCTGCGGGGTGCCATGTCGACCGTCGCCCGGAACAGGTCGTCATCGGAATACAGCGCGGCGATCTCGGCGCATTCGGCAGGCATGAGGACCGGCTCGGTCAGCGCGCAGCCCAGCTCATTCAGCTCGTCTGCCAGGTCGTCCCAGCCGAGCCCGTCGATCCGCCCGGCTGGCGCGACCGTGGTGCTGGTTTCCGCGATCATGCTGCTGCCTCGTCGTGCCAGCCGAGCCCGTCGGCCCGCCCGGCTGGCGCGACCGTGGTGCTGGTTACCGCGATCATGCTGCTGCTTCCAGGTCGAGAAGTGCCCGCTTGGCTTCGGTTCCGCCGACGTACTGGCCGATGGAGCCGTCGCCGCGCACCACGCGGTGGCAAGGGATAACGACGGGAAGCGGGTTTCGTGCGCAGGCGGTACCGACCGCGCGTACCGCCGCAGGGCTGCCCGAGGCCAGGGCCACGGCGCCGTAGCTGGCGGTCGCCCCGTACCCGATCTCGGTTAGGTGCTCAAGGACGGTCCGCCGGAACCCGTGCGCGAGCCGCAGGTCGAGGCTCAGCCCGAACGAGCGGCGGGCCCTGGCGAAGTACTCGTCAAGCTCGCGCGCCGCGGCGTCCAGGCGGGCCGGCGCATGCAGGATCCGCGGGCTGACCTGGTCGGCCAGCTTGGAAAGGACCGCGTCGTGGCCCTGCGCCGGGTAGGCGACACGGACCAGGCCGCGGTCGGTGGCGGCCAGCAGCAGTTCGCCGACCGGCGTGTCGATGGTGCGGTAGGCGACGTCGAGAATTCCTTCCCGCGCCGCCTGCGCGGCCAGCCGGGCGCGGAGCCCGCGGTAGGCCTGCTCGTCCGGGGCGGCCAGCGGCGCCAGGAAGCTGGCGTCGGGTTCTGTCATCATCATGGTGCTTTCTCCTGCTGGTAGATGTCGCGGAGGGCGGCGATGCCGTCGGCCGCGCTGCGCCGCGCGGCGGCCTCGCTGGTGCCAAGGAGCTTGCCGACCTGCCGGTAGGGCAGGTCGGCAAGATAGTGGTAGGCAACGGCGGCGCGCTGCTTCGGCGGTAGCGCCCGCACCGCGTCTCGCAGCGCGTCGTCGGGCTCGGCCGGGATGCCGTAGGCCGAAGGACGCTCAGGCACCGGGCTGGCGGGCACCGGCGCGCTCGCCATGGCACGGTGCCGGTCGATCGCCTTGCGATGCGCGATCGTCACCAGCCAGGCCCGGACGTTGCTCCCCGGCCTGAGCTCCGGATAGGCACGCAGCGCCGCCAGGAACGTCTCGGACCACGCGTCGTCCGCGTCGGCCGGCCCGAGTATCGCCCGGCAGACCCGCAGCACCGCCGGCCCGTGTTCGGCCACGATCTGCTCGAAGGGTTTCACTGTCACATCATGTAAACGCCGGCCAGCGCGGCGGTGTGAGGTCGAAAGAACAAGTATTCCGGAATGCGTATAATGCGAGGTATGGACCCTTTGCGCAGGAAGCTCGCCGGCGCCGGCCGGCTGTCCGACAACCTGCGCGGCGCGTTAACAGCAGAAGGCCTGCTGTTACTGGAAGAGGGGTTAGCCGGGTCGATTACCTACCGCAACTACCGGGCTCCTGGCAGTCGCTCCAGCCTCCGCAAGGAAGCAACATCCGGGGCGATCGCGGTGACCACGCAGCGTCTCGTGATCTGGGCTGGCGGTGGCAAGAGCATCGACATCCCGCTCCATCATCCGTTCCGGGCCGCGCTCAAGGTCAGCATCGAGCAGCCAGGCCGCATATGTTTCAGCTACGACGCCGGGCGATTCAGGCCCGACCGGTCGGGCACCGTCGAGGTGCGGCTGCGGACTCCCCAGGCCACCCGCGTCGCTGACCTGCTGCGAGCCACTGGCTCCTTCTAACGCCCCGGCTCCAGTAACGCCCGGGGCTCCAGCCAGCGCGCTCGCCGCTTCATTTCGATGATCGCGGAGGGTTTTGGGTCGCGGCACCCGGACTTCGAGCCGTGGCGCGGGCACCTGCGCGGCGAACACGGCGTGACCACTGGCCAGGGCCTGGCCAGGCCCCTGTTCGAGCCCTACGGAACCGGGGTGCTGCCCGCCAGCGCTTTCGGCGAGGACGCGGGCGCGCTGCGGATCCGGGTGGCCACCGGCCTGCTCTACGGCGATTCTGAGCGGCAGCGGCAGGCCGCTCTTGAGGTGCGGGACCCTGTGTCGCTTCCGTGGATCGCCGCGGCGCTCGGCCGGATCAGCGACATCCTGGCCGACCTCGGGCCCTGAGCAGCGGCGGCCCGTCCTCAACCAGGAACTTCTTCATTCGGGCTTCATGATTTCCGGGTAGCCTCCAGAAAATGCGCTACGTCGACGGGCGACCTGGGCCCGCTGCCGTGCCGATCGCGACGGCTGCGCCCCGGAGCGGGCGGACGTGACACATAGCCAGCACGGCCGGAGCGGGTTCCGGCTGCAGGAGCCACGGCAGTCAGCGGGTCAGGAACGGCTGGGATCGGGTGAGCATCGCCGCGCGGAGCCGCCGTGGATGATGCCTGGCGAGTCCGCTACGCCGCCGCTGGACATCCGCGCCTTCCTGGCGCGCCGCGCCGAGCGCCGGGCTGGCCGGCGGGCCGTCAGGATGGCGCGGCGGACGATGGCCGGCCGTCATCCGCTCTGCACTGCCTTCGTTGCCGTCGCCGTCGGCCTTGCTCCGGTCTGGGTGTCGCTGGGCAATGCGCTGAGCAACCCGAGCCTGGGGATCTCGGTCTCCGCGCGGTTCGCCGAGTGGGCCCGCAATCATGGCGGGAGCCCGATCGTCAACTGGGTCGAGAATGCCTGGTACTCATCGCACCCGCCGCCGGTGGGCGGCGCTCCGGCCAAGGGTTCCATCCCCGGGCTGCAGTCATCCGGGCAGTCGGGCCAGCAGCCGAAATCCGCCCGTGTTGCCGCGCACCTGCCGCGCCCGGCAAGGATGTCGTCCCCGGCGAAGCATGAGCTGGCCGGCGAGGGAGTCTGGCACCCGGCGGGGCGGCCGGTTGGCGGGATTCCCGCCGTCTACCAGACCTGGGTACGCCCCGATGCCCTGCATACCAGTCTCGTGACCGGCGTGGCCTGGATGGATACGAAGCTGCTGCGGGCGACGCTCTACTCGGGCAGCACCATCCCGGGCGGCGGGCCGTACCCGCATACCGCCCCGATCGGCGCGGCTGCCGCGAGAAGCGTGGTCGCCGCCTTCAACGCCGGCTTCCTCATGCAGAACGCGCAGGGCGGCTACTACACCGACGGCAAGACGATCGTGTCGCTGCGGAAGGGCGCTGCCTCGTTCGTCATCTACCGCAACGGCTCGGTTAACATCGCCGACTGGGGCCGGGATGCCTCGATGGGCCCGAGCGTGGTCTCGGTGCGGCAGAATCTCGCGCTCCTCGTCGATCATGGCCAGGCCATCCCTGGACTCAACCCAAGCGATACGACGAAATGGGGATTCACGCTCGGCAATCAGGTCTACGTCTGGCGATCGGGTGTCGGCATCACGGCCGATGGCGCCCTTGTCTACGTGGGCGGACCTGGGCTTAACATCACGACGCTGGCCCGTCTCCTGGTCCGGGCGGGAGCCGTGCGCGCAATGGAACTCGACATCAACACCGACTGGGTGGACTACGCAACCTACGATCCGCGCAACCCCGCGGGCGCCGCCACGGCCGCGAACGGCAAGGCGCTGCTGCCCGACATGGTCGGCGGCGTGAATCGCTACTTCGCCTCGTGGTGGTCGCGCGACTTCTTCACGATGTCAGCCCGTATCCCGGGGCCGTGACTCAGATCGATGATGCGCGCTGCCGGCCGGGTCAGGTGCGCCGTCGCCGCGATCTGGCTGGCCGGCTGGCGGCCGGCCGGGAACCTGCTTCGGCATCCGTCCGGCCGGCGGCGCGACGTACCGGTAGCCGAAGCCCCGGACCGCCTCGATCGGCGGACCGCTGCCGTCGCCCTGGCCAAGCTTGCGGCGCAGCCGCATGATCGCGAACTTCACCCGTTCCGGGCCCACCCCGAGCGGGTCATTCCAGGCCTGCTCGAGTAGCTGGTCCGGGGAGAGAGTCTGCCCGGCGTGCCGGACGAGGGCGGCAAGCAGGCGGAATTCGCTGGGCGTCAGCGCGGTCGGCTCGTCGCCGATCCTGACCTCGCGGGCCCCGAAGTTCAGGTGCACCAGGGCGTCGGCGTAGACATCGGCCTCCGGCCTGGCTGGCTTGCTGCGCCGCAGCAGCGCCTGGATGCGGGCGACAAGCTCGGCGTTGCCGAACGGCTTGGTGAGGTAGTCGTCTGCACCGAGTTGCAGGCCGCGGACCTTGTCGGCCTCCTGGCCGTGCGCGGTCAGCATGATGACCGGCACGTCGCTCAGGTCGCGGATCCGCTCAAGCACCGTCCAGCCATCGAGCGTCGGCAGCCCGATGTCGAGCAGCACGACGTCCGGGCGCTCGGCATGAAAGGCGCGCAGGCCGTCCTTGCCGTCGGCGGCGCCGACGACTTCGAACCCGGCGCGGCGCAGGACCATGCTGACGGCCAGCGCGATGTCCTGGTCATCCTCGATGCAGAGAACCTGCACGCTCATGGGCGCACCGGCAGGTAGACGCCGAACGTAGTGCCGTGCCCCACGGTGCTGCGCACCTGCGCGGTCATGGGCGTACCGGCAGGTAGATGCTGAACGTGGTGCCGTGCCCCACGGCGCTGCGCACCTGCACGCTGCCGCCGTGCAGCTCGGTGATCGCCTTCACCACGGACAGCCCGAGGCCGGTGCCCGGCAGGCCGGCCGTCCGCGCGTTGGAGGCCCGGACGAACCGATCGAAGAGGTGACCGAGCTCGTCCGGCGGGATGCCGATGCCATCGTCCGCCACGTCTATCCGCCATCGCTGGTCGTCGTGGCTGGCCTCGACCCTGATCTTGCCGTCCTCGCCGGTGTACTTGATCGCGTTCGAGAGCAGGTTGTCGATTACCTGCTGCAGCCGGAGCGGATCACCGTGCACCGGCGGTCCTTGCGGCCCGGCGACCCGGACGGTGATCCTGCGATCTGCCGCGACGGCCGAAGCGCTGCGGACCGCCTCGGCGATCAGGTCGGGCACCGAGACTGTGCCGAGGTCGAGCGGGATAACGCCCTGCTCCAGGCGGCTGAGCAGGAGCAGGTCACCCACCAGCCCGAGTAGCCGCTCGGCGTTCCGCTGGATGACCGACAGCCAGCCGACGATGTCATCGGCCAGCTTGCGCTCATCGTCCATGATCAGCTCGATAAACGAGATAATCGAGGTCAGCGGCGTGCGGAGCTCGTGCGACATGGTGGAGATGAACTGCGTCTTGGCCTCGTCAAGCTGCTGCAGCCGCACATTCTGCTCGGCGAGGTTGGCCTGGGCCCGCTCGGACGCCTCGCGGGCGGCAGCCTCGGCCTCGAGCAGGCGCTGACGCTCCTCGTTCAGCACCTGGCGATGGGTCACGTCGGCGACGCCCCACATGATGCCGCGATAGTCCCCGTCCACGAACACCGGCGCGAAGTCGCATTCGATGGTTCGCCCGTCGGCGGCCAGCAATTCCAGCCCGGCGGCCGGCAGGCGGCCGGCCACAAGCTCGCTCGCCCGGCGGAGAAACTCGTCAGGATCGGCGAATACCCGCCGGATCCGGATCGCTGTCCTGGCCGCCGTGGTGCCGACCAGCTGACTTGGCCCTCCGCTGATGTCAAACATGTCACAAAAGCTCTGGTTGGCCTGCGTGATGACGCCGTGCTCGTTTTCGACCAGTATGCCGGGGATGGCCGCGGTGATCAGCGCGTTGAGGCGCTCGGTCTGGTCGGCGAGATTGCGGCGGGCGTCCCGTTCGGCATTGAATAGCCGTTCCCGCTCGGCCTCCGCCCGCTTCAAGTCGGAGATGTTGGTGACCGCGATCAGGAACCCGAGCGGGTGCCCGTCAGCGCTCGAGATGGGCACGACCGCGATATGTACCCAGATCACGTCCCCGTTAGCCGGCCGCAGGCGGCAGTCGGTGCGCAATTCCCGGCCCGTCACGGCCGCAGCTGCCCATTGGCGTTCCAGCGGCTCAATATCATCGGGGTGAACGGCCGCAGACGCCGGCGCGCCGACTGCCTGCCGCGCCGTCATCCCGGTCAGCTCGCACCAGCGGTCGTTGGCGTACGTGCACGTTCCGGCCAGGTCAACCTGCACGATGCCGACCGGCGCCAGCTGCGACAGCAGGCGGAAGCGCCCTTCGCTATCCAGCAGCGCCACATGCGCCGACTGCAGCTCGCTCATATCCCGCAGGAAGCCGCAGAAATGCAGCTGGCCGCCGATGGTGAGCGGAACCGGAGTCAGCTCGACCACGCGTTCCGCCCCGTCGGCGCGCAGCACAGGCAGGCGGATCGGGCCGCCGAGCTCAGCCCGGTCACCTGATGCCAGGTACGTCCGTGCACCCGTGATGACGGCGGCGCGCGCGCGCTGCGGGACGAGCAGCTCCATTTCCTTGCCAAGCACCTCATCGCGCCGCCAGCCGGTGAGCTCCTCGGCTGCCTGATTGAACGCCACCAGCCGGCGGTCGGCGCTGGCAGCGAAGATCGCGTACGGCGCCCCGTCGAAGAGTGCCGTCGTGCGGGCCTGGCGCTCAGCCAGCTCAGCGGCGTCGTTGGCGTGCCGGATCTGGGCGGCCACGATCGCGGCGATGCTTCGCGCGGCGGCCCGCCACTCCGCGTTGAACTGCGCCGGGCCGCCGACCAGCGCGACCGCGCACAGGAATCGCCCGGCGGCCGGCGCCGCGTAGGCAAGCCGGAGGCTCACCGCCCGGCCGCGGGATGTCATCGAGCCCTCGAAGTGCCCGCCCTCTGCGGCTAGCTCACCGTGCGCCGCGAGCGCGGCGCCGACCTGCCCGAGCAAGGCCCGGTCGGCGGCCGCCTGACCGGGATGGGCGGCAAGGATAACCAGTTCCCCGCTCGCGCCCTGCTGCAGCGCAAGCGCGGCGCGGCAGCCGAACAGGGCAGTGAGCGCGGCCAGAATCGCCGGCAGCGCGCCAACCCCGGCATCCTCCCGCAGCAGCTGCCCGACGGCGAACTCCACCAGGTCGACTGGCGACGCGGGCGGACGGCGGACGGCCTTGGCCAGGCCGGCTGCCGGGCTAGCCTGAGATGTCCCCATGATTCCGCAGTCCAACCTGCCCCGTGAGCTCGCGGTCCGATGCGCCGAAAATGGCATATTCCGACTGACCATCGACCCAGTACTGATCATCGACCCAATAAGGAATATCCATATTCAGACACATACGCCCCGTAGAACCTCTCCCGTATCCCCTGTCACCGACATTACTACCCTTCGCCGGATGGCCCGAATCGGCACCGCCTGCGGCGGGCGGCCCCATCTCATTGGCTTATCGGCAGGTAGACGCTAAACGTCGTCCCGTGCCCCACGGTGCTGCGCACCTCGACGCTGCCGCCGTGCAGTTCGGTGATCGCCTTCACCACCGACAGCCCGAGGCCGGTTCCTGGCAGCCCTGCCGTCCGGGCGTTGGAAGCCCGGACGAAGCGGCCGAACAAACTGCCGAGCTCGCCAGCCGGAATGCCGATCCCGTCATCCGCAACGTCAATCCGCCAGCGCCTGCCGTCGTGAGCGGCCTCGACCAGGACCCGGCCATCCTGGCGGGAGAACTTGATCGCGTTGGACAGAAGGTTGTCAACGACCTGCTCGAGCTGGAGCCGGTCCGCCTGGACGGCCGGCCCGGCCGCGGCCGAGACCTGCACGGTGATGCCGCGATCGGCCGCGGTGGCCGACGCCGAGCGGGCTGTCTCGGCGACCAGGTCGGGGACCGAGACGGCGGCAAGCTCGAGCGGGATGACGCCGGCTTCCAGGCGGTTCAGCAGCAGCAGGTCACCCACCAGCCGGAGCAGCCGCTCGGCGTTCCGCCGGATGACCGACAGCGAGCCGACGGTCTCCTCGTTCAGTTCGCGCTCGTCGTCCATGATCAGCTCGGTAAACGCCACGATCGAGGTCAGCGGCGTGCGGAGCTCATGCGACATGGTGGAGATGAACTGTGTCTTGGCCTCGTCGAGCTCCCGCAGCCTCGCGTTCTGCGCGGCAAGCCTGAGCTGAGCGCTCTCCGCCGCCGCGCGGGCGGCAGCCTCGGCCTCGAGCAGGCGCTCCCGCTGCTGCGCCAGCAGCTGTCGGTCGGTCGCGTCAGCGACGCCCCACAGATTGCCGCGATTGTCCCCGTTGACCGACACCGGCGCGTAATCCCACTCCAGAGTGCGGCCGTCAGCGCAGGCGATCTCGTCCCAGGCGACCGGCCGGCGCTCGGTCACCAGCTCGCTCGCCCGGCGGAGGAACTCGTCAGGATCGGCGAATACCCGCCGGATCCGGACGGCGACCCGGGCGGCCGGGCTGCCGATGAGCTGGCTGGGCTGCGCGGCGATGCCGAACAGGTCGCAGAAGCTCTGGTTGACCTGCGTGATCCGGCCGTACTCGTCGTCCATGAGTATGCCGGGGATGGCGGCGTTCACCAGGCCGTTAAGGCGCTCGGTCTGGTCGGCGAGACTGCGGCGGGCGGCCCGTTCTGCGTTCAGGAGTTCTTCCCTTTCTGCTTCCGCCCGCTTACGTTCGGACACATTGGTGACCGCCGCAAGGAATCCGCACGCGCGCCCGTCGGCGGCCAGGAAGGGCACGACCGCGATATGCACCCAGACCGGGTCCGGGCCGGCCGGGCGCAGGCGGCAATCGGTGCGCAATTCCCCGTCCGTCGCGGCCGCCCGTTCCCACTCCCGCGCGATGCGCTCGGTGTCGTCGGGATGCAGGCTCGACGTCCAGCCGGCGCCGATCGCCTCCTGCGGCGTCATCCCGGTCAGCTCGCACCAGCGGTCGTTGGCGAAGGTGCACGCCCCGTCCAGGTCCGTCTGCACGATGCCGACCGGGGCCAGCTGCGACAGCAGCCGGAACCGCCCTTCGCTTTCCAGCCGGGCCAGCTGAGCGCGCTCAAGCTCGCCGAGGTCACGCGCCGAGGTGCGCGTCTCACGTTCGGCTAGCACAGCAGCGTCGCTGGCGTGCCGGATCTGGGCAGCGACGACGGCCGCGATGGCCCGGATCGTGGCCCGGGATTCCGCGTTCCAGTGCGCGGCATCTCCGACCAGCGCGACGGCACAGAGGCAACGCCCGGCCTCCGGCGCCGAATAGCCCAGCAGGACGCTCACCGGCCGCCCGGCCTGCCGGCCGCCCGGCAGGCCGCCAGTGGTGAGCGGGGCCTGGAAGAATCCGCCCGCGGCGGCTACGTCGGCATGCTCCGCTGACAGGGCGCAGATCTCGGCGCGCAGCGCCTGCTCTCCGCCCGCCTGCCGGGGGTGAGCCGCCAGGATGACGGGTTCCTGATCCGCGTCCTGCTGAAAGGCCAGCGCGGCGCGGCAGCCGAAGAGCGCGGCGAGCCTGCCGAGAATCGCCGGCAGGGCGTCGACCGCCGTCTCCTCGCGCAGCACCTGCCCGACGGCGAACTCCACCAGCTCGACCGGCGAGGCGGCCGATCGCCCGGCGGCAAGCCGGGCGGCCGCTACCGCAAGATCGGCTGCTGGCTTAACCCGCGATGCGCCCATGACTGCGCGGCCCCACCCCGCCCCGTGCGTTCGCGTTCCGCTGCGCTGGTAATGGCATATTCCCGTTGAGAACTACCCTTTACGGGAATATTCACATTCAGGCACATGCGTCCCGGATAAATCTCCCCGTCTCACCCGTCACTCACACTTTACCCGCCGCCGGCCACCCGAATCAGCGCCGCCGGATCGCGCGTAAAGGCGCTGGCTGGCAATGACAAGGTGTCCCCGGTCAGCGCGGCACGGCGGTCGCATTGCTCAGCGGCAGCAATTGCGGCCGCTTGGCCGATGCGCCATCGCCCGACGAGACACCGCGCAGCCGCCTGCTCAGCCAGGGTGCCGCATGGTCCCTCGCCCATCGCGCATCCGCCCGGCGCGCGGCGATCCAGGCAGCCGACCGGCCCGGCCAGGCGGCGGGCAGCTCGATGGGCGGCAACGGCGCGCGCCAGTCCGCGTCGACTGGCACGCCAAGCACCTCGCAGGCCCGCAGCGCTACCCGGCGGTGACCGTCCGAGGACAGGTGCAGGCGGTCCTGGCTCCATTGCCTTGGGTCGGCAAGCACGCTCATCGCCCAGAGATCCACCAGATGGCATTCGCGGCGGGCGGCGATCGCGCGCAGGTGCATGTTGTACGCGGCGGCCTTGCCGCGGATCAGCCGGATCAGCGGGAACGTGCCGGGGTCGAACCCGGCGAAGACGATCACCTGGCAGCCTGCCTGGCGCAGCCGCGCCACGATGTCATCGAAGACGCCGGCCAGCTGATCGGGGTCGGCCCGCGGCCGGAGCAGGTCGTTGCCGCCCGCGGCCACGCTGACCAGGTCCGGCCGCATCGCGATAGCGATCGGCACCTGCTCGTCGGCGACCTGGCGGACCATCTTGCCCCGGACGGCCAGGTTCGCGTAGCGCAGGCCTGGCCTGACCTCGGCGGCCCGCTCGGCGAACCGGTCCGCCCAGCCGCGCAGGCTGCCGTCCGCGCGCAGGTCATCGAGCCCTTCGGTGAAACTGTCGCCGAGCGCCGCGAAGGAGCCGATGCCCGTGCTGCCGCGGCGTCCCGCCATGCTGGCTATCTTGCCAGGCCGGGCGCTCGCACCGGCCGGCCGCAGGCACCGCGCGGGCAGCCTTCGTTACACATCGGTGAGGGCGGTGCGCACGCAGGACACTATGCGGTCAATGTCGTCCGATGTGAGCATCGGATGCACGGGCAGCGCCAGGACCTCCCTGACCGCCCGGCAGGCGCGGGGCGTCGCATCGATGATCACCTGCGGGTGGTCGCGGTAGCAGGCGTAGTCGTGCACCAGCGCGGGGTAGTAGGGCCTGGCGTCGATGCCGGCGGCGTCCAGGCACTTGCCGAGCTGATCGCGGTCGATGGGCGCCGCGGCGGTGACCTGCACGACGTACAGGTGCCAGGCATGCAACCGCCCGGGCGGGACGGCCGGCAGCACCAGGCCGGGCAGCCCGGACAGCCCGTCGGACAGGCGGGCCGCGTTGGCCGCCCTGCTCGCGTTGATCCGCGGCAGCCGGGCAAGCTGCGCCGTGGCAATGGCCGCCTGCAGGTCGGTCAGCCGGTAGTTGTAGCCGGGCAGCACATAGTCATACGGCTGCCCCATGCCATGGTTGCGGAGCAGCCGGAGCCGCCGCGCGATGTCGTCATCGGCGGTCGTCACGATGCCGCCCTCGCCGCAGGTGATGTTCTTGGAGCCGTAGAAGGAAAAGGCGGCCGTGCCGGCCGATCCCACCGGCGCCGTGCCCACCCGGGCGCCATGCGCCTGCGCGGCGTCCTCGATGACGGTGAGCCCGCAGGCGGCGGCGAACTCGGAGATTTCCGCCATCGCGGCAGGCAGGCCGTACAGGTGGACAGGCAGCACCGCCCTGGTCCGCGGCGTCACCAGGCTGGCCAGTTGCGCCGGGTCGATGGTCAGGTCGTCGGCGATGTCGGCGAACCTGGCGACGGCCCCGGCTTCGATGATGGCATTCAGCGTCGCCACGAACGTCAGCGGCGTGGTGATCACCTCGTCGCCTGCCCCGATGCCGTGCGCTCGCAAGGCGGCTACCAGCGCCGTCGTGCCGTTGCTCACCGCCACCGCATGCGCCGCGCCGTGCGCGATCGCGAAGGTGCGCTCAAGTTCCGCTACCACGGCGCCGCCGGCCAGCATGCCGGACCGCAGCACCGCCAGGACGGCTTCCTCTTCCTGCTGGCCGATCTGGACCCTGGTCAGCTTGATGCGGTTGTCGCAGCCATCCGTCACCGCCGGGTCGGCCAACGCCGCCGGGTCTGCTATCGCCGGGTCGGCCAACGCCGTCGGGTCTGCTGTCGGCGCCGGGTCAGCGGGCATGCTTTCCCCGGTACCTGGTCGTTGGCAGACCGCCGCAGAGCGCGTCCAGGGCCTGGCTGACCGCCGTGTCGATGGCGCGGGCGCAGTCAAGGAACGCGGCGGAATTGGTTGCCGGGTCGGCGATCTCGTCCTCGGCCGGCTCGACATAGGGCGCCAGGCCGCGCAACTGCGCGACCGCCGCAACCAGGTGCCGCGCCTGGTCCGCGGCACAGTAGCCTGCGGCGGACACGCCTGCGGACGGCCGGTCTGTGGCCAGCTGATCTGCGGCAGGCCGGCCCGGTGCGGTGGCCGAGGCGTAGGCCGCCAGCCGAGCGAATTCCCGCAGCAGGTACGCGCGCCGGGACGCGCGGGGGCGCATCGCCACGACCGCATCCCGGTGCTCCCGGCCGGCCGCCAGGATCAGGTCCGCCGCATCCACGTCGGCGACCGTCAGGGCGTGGCTGGTGACGCCATCGGCATCCGCCCCCAGCCAGCTGAGCGCCTCGGCGGTGTACGGGTGCACGGGGCACCCGTCCAGGCTCGCGGTGCCGGCACTCGTCACCCGGAACCAGCAGGCAGCGGGGCCGAGGCGAGCGCGCAGGCCGCGCCGGGCAAGCCGCTCCGCTATCACCGACCGGCAGAGATTGCCCGTGCAGATGAACAGGATGCCGAACTGACCGGCGGCCGTGGCGCCGTCCTGCGCCACGGCCGGTACCCGGTCATGGGCCGGCCGGGCCGGCCGCGGCACCGCGGCCGGGATCCGGGCGGGCACCGTCAGTTGGGCGCGGCGGCGGTCACCGCGGCCGGATGCTGCCGGGCGAACGCCGCGACGGCGTCGTTCCTGATTGCCTTCCACAGCTGGCTGCTCACCGGCTCGCGCAGGTGATTGTGCTGGACCGGTGCCGTGACGAACGTGCCAGCGCCCGCCCCGAGCAGGTTCAGGCGCATCGCCAGCGACTGCAGCTGCGAGTTGGTGAAGTTGCTGTCCACGCTCAGCGCCTTGGTGAAGGCGTTGAGTATGCCGAAGGCCGAAGGCGGATCGCTCAGCAGGTGCTCGTTCGCGAGCTTGTCCAGGATCGCGCGGAGCAGCGACTGCTGGCGCAGGGCGTGGCCCTCCTCGGACAGGGACGCCTGCTCCGCGTAGTCCAGGGCGGTGGCACTGGTCAGGTGGTTGACTCCGGCGTGGAACGCGACGCCGTTGCTGGTGGCCGGGGCTGGGAGCACCACGTCCACGCCACCGAGCGGCCCCAGCGCTGAGGCAAGGCCAGCCACGTTAACGACGCTGTAATGATCGATGCGCACCCCGGTGAGCCGTTGCACGGTCGCGATCAGCAGCGACGGGCCGCCGACCCCCAGCGAGCTACTTATCGGTCCCAGGCCATGGCCGGGAATGTGCACCACGGTGTTCGCCGGGATGGAGACGATCGCGCCTGCCTTCCGGTTGGCGTTGATGTGCACGAGCGCGATCAGGGCGCTGGGCTCCTGCGGGGCCGTGGACGACCTGTCGATGCCGCTGCCGCCGCGCTGGGCGGGCAACGTGTCAGATCCGGTCAGCAGGATCGTCATGCTGTGCCGGGTGGCGGTCGGCATGACCGGCGCGGTGGCCGCCGTCAGCCTGGTGAAGACATTCGGGATGCGGTGGATGTTGCCTTCCAGATGGCGGACGGCGAGGAATCCGCCCAGCGCCACGACGCCGACCACGGCCACCAGCGAGGCGACGGCGATCAGCGCAATCCGGCGGGCGCGTCCCTTCCGCCTGGCTGGGCGGATAACGGCGGAATCCGCCGAGTGCTCAGCGTCAGCCTGGTCTGCTGGCATGACCGGTGTCTGCTGGCTGGGTGTTTCTGACATCTCTTTGCCCCCTTGTCTAGAAACGGCCAGATGGGTCGGTAACCGAGGTCTCGTCGCGTCGCCTATGACATGGCGGCGGGAGCTTCCTCGGCCGTTTGTTCGCTTGCTGTGAGCTCGCCATTCGGGGTTTCACCGTGAGCCGGGCGGTAGCGGCGGTAGCCGTAGCCGTACTCCGGGTGCTCCCTGGCCGGGGTCATGCTGAGCACGCTGCCGAGGACCGGGACGCCGATGGCGCCGAGAGCGTCCATGGCCTGCCGCAGCTGGGCGATGCGGGTTTTGCCATAACGGACAACCAGGATCGCGCCATCACAGGCGGGGCCGGTCGCCACCGCGTCGGCGAACGGCAGCAGCGGCGGCGCGTCGATGAGAACGAGGTCGTAGTGCCCGCGGAGCTGCTCGATGAGCTGGCTCATCCGCTGCGAGCCGAGCAGGTCACTGGGGCTTGGCGGGGTTGGCCCGCTGGCCAGCACGTCGAACAGGTCTTCGCCCCAGGTCTGGATGGCCTGGCCGACTGTCGCCCTTCCGACCAGGACATCGGTGACACCGACGCTGCTCGGCAGCCCGAGATAGCTGGTAGCCCGCGGCCGCCGCAGGTCAGCCTCTACGACGACCACCCGCTTGCCGAACTGGGCCTGCATGATCGCCAGATTGCAGACCGTCGAGCTCTTGCCCTCGTTGACCAGGCAGCTGGTGAACAGGAGCGCCTTGTGCGGGACGTCGATGTCGATGAACTGCAGGTTGGTGCGGAGCTTGCGGTAGGCCTCCAGCCGCCGCCCGAGCCGATCATCGCCAGTGACAAGCGGGTGCTTGCGCGCGGCGGAATCGAACGGGACCGCACCCACGACCGGGCGGCCTGCCGTTATCGCGGCCAGCTGCTCGGCCGACTTGATCGTGGTGTCGAGCGAGCGCCGCAGGGCAGCGAGGGCTATGCCGATCAGCAGGCCGAGCAGGACCGCGATGCCGATATTCCTGGCCGGGTTGGGCGAGACCGGCGCGCTGGGCAGCGTGGCGGGCGCGACGACGGTGACCCGGACCGTCGCGTGCTTCTGGCCCGGCGCGCGCTCAAGCACCGACACCAGCCGGACGAACTGTATGCCGACAGCGGTGGCGAACTCCCGCGCCCGCCGCGCGGATGCATCGGTCACCGTGGCGGTCAGCAGCACGGTCTGCGGGATGGATCTGGCACTCACCTCCGCCGCCAGCTGGGACGGCGTCATGGGCAGGCCGAGGTACCTGATGACGGAACTAGCAAGCCGCGGGCCGGTCAGCAGGTCAGCGTAGGACTGCACGGCCTGCTGGGAGAGCAGGGCGCCCTGGTACGCCATGGCCGGATCGGACGTGCTGGTCTGCGCGGACACGTAAAACGAGACGCTGGAGGCGTAGCGCGGCGTCATCCGCGCGGTAAGCACGCCGCTGGCCAGCCCGGCGAGCACGGTGACCGCGGTGATCAGCTTCCAGTGATTCCGGAGCAGCTGGAGGAACGTCCGTACGTCCACGGCGGGTCGACCCTCCTTGTAGCGACGATTGCGCTCAGTTTAGATTACGTATCGTAGTTGTATAACTACCGAGAGCAATTTATCTGACGGTGCTGGTCGCCGCGATTCGGGGGGTAGGCGTGCAAGCGAAACTCGCGGTGCTGGCTTCCGCGGCGGCGCTGGGCCGGACCGGGCGGCGCGCATGAGCAACGAGGTGCTGCAGGCTGATGCGGCGTGCTTGCGAACGCCGCGGCCGCGCCTGGCGCACCGGCGGAGCCGGAACGTGCTGGAAGCCGGCCACGACGTGGCGGCCTGGCTCTGCGGGCTGCTGGCGGCCGGCTGGGTCACCCGCGACCTGGCCGGTCAGGGCCCGCGGCCGTACGTCATCGTCCGCACCGCGCTGATCATCGGTCTCGCGGCGGTGGCCTGCGGCCTGCTCGCCGGGCTTTACCGGCGGCGGAATCAGCGCGGCAGTCTCGGCGAAGTCGTCGCCGTCGCGGTGGCGGTCGGCGGCACGGCCCTGACCCTTGCGGTGCTTGGCGGCCTGCTGATGCCCGGTCAGCGTGCACCGCTCGCTACGGTCACCGGCGCTGCGCTGTTCACCTTGCCCGCGATGCTTGGCGGACGGTACGTGGCGTTCGCCTTCCGGCAGCGGTGCCGGGCCGCGGCGACATCGGCCGTGAAGGTCATCATTTTCGGCGCCGGCAGCGCGGGCACCCAGCTCGTGCACCGGCTGGCCGGCCAGCGCGGCTCCGAATACCGGCCGGTGGCGATGCTCGACGACGACCCGGCACTGCGGCGGCTGCGGATCCGGGGGATTCCCGTGCTGGGCGGCCGTGACCAGATGGCGGCAGCCGCCGCCGCGACGGGTGCCACGGTACTCGTCATCGCCATCGCCCGGGCGAGCGGCGCGGCGATCAGCGAGCTAACCGCGCAGGCCGAGGGCTGCGGCCTGGTGCCGAAAGTGATCCCATCGGTCAAGGAGCTGCTCAGCGGCCGCGCGCGCATTGACGGCGTGCGCAATCCGCAGATCACCGACCTGCTCGGCCGCAGGCCGGTGGAAACCGACATCGCGGCGGTGGCCGGGAACTTCGCTGGCAAGCGGATCCTGGTCACCGGCGCCGGCGGGTCCATCGGCGCCGAGCTCTGCCGTCAACTGCATCAGTTCCGGCCAGCTGAACTGGTCATGCTGGATCGCGACGAATCCGCGCTGCACGCCATCCAGCTGGCACTGCACGGCCGTGCCCTGCTCGACTCCGACGAGGCGGCGCTGGCCGACATCCGGGACGCGCGCCGGGTCAGCCACGTATTCGAGCAGTTCCGGCCGCAGATCGTCTTTCATGCCGCCGCGCTCAAGCACCTGCCGCTGCTGGAGCGATACCCGGCCGAGGCACTCAAGACCAATGTGCGGGGCACCCTTACCGTGCTGGAGGCCGCGGCAGCCTGCGGGGTGGAGTCGTTCGTGAACATCTCCACGGACAAGGCCGCCGATCCGGTGTGCGTACTTGGCTACTCGAAACGGGTGGCGGAACGGCTCACTGCCGACATGGCCAGCAGGGCCGCGGGCAGCTACCTCAGCGTCCGCTTCGGCAACGTACTCGGCAGCCGTGGCTCCGTGCTCACCGCGCTGACCGCCCAGGTGGCCGCGGGCGGGCCGGTTACCGTGACACATCCCGAGGTC
>WNGQ01000954.1_pt1 | contig 29920 bp, 18 predicted proteins | sample 5407661 | NCBI WGS metagenome assembly WNGQ01 (sample SAMN13153382, study PRJNA577476) | soil metagenome | isolation source: 60 cm soil or saprolite under Garry oak tree replicate 2 | place: USA:California | collected 2016-06-15 | reverse complement strand
CCTCGATGGCGCGATGGGCACGATGCTCCAGCAGCACAACCTCAACGAAGCCGCCTATCGCGGCGAGCGGTTCAAGAACTGGCCACGAGACCTCAAAGGGCTGCACGACTTGCTTTGCCTGACCCAACCGCAAGTAGTCGAGACCGTTCACCGCCAATACCTGGAAGCCGGCGCCGACCTCATCGAAACCAACAGCTTCAACGCGCAAGCTCTCTCCCTGGCCGACTACGGCATGGAATCGCTGGCCTACGAGATCAACCTGGCTGCGGCCCAATGCGCCCGGCGCGCCGCCGATGCCGTCATGGCCGCTGACCCTGGCCGAATTTGTTTCGTCGCCGGCGCGATGGGGCCGACCAACAAAACCTCCTCTATCTCTACCGATGTCAATAACCCGGCAGCACGCGGCGCCACTTTTGACCAGGTCTGCTCGGCTTATTACGACCAGGCCCGCGGTCTGCTGGACGGCGGCGCCGATGTGCTGCTGGTTGAGACGATCTTCGATACCCTCAACTCCAAAGCCGCGTTCTTCGCGATCCTCAAATTGTTCGACGAACGAGGAATCCTCCCCTCGAACCTCCCCCCCGCCCACCAAGAAGGTAAGGACGCAGTCCCCTGCGTCCCTGATCTCTCCCATTCCACTCAGAGCGCGGGAGAGGGACGGGGAGAGGGGGTATCTCCAGCCCGCCCTCTGCATGTTCCCATCCTGGCCTCGGTGACCTTCATCCAGGCGGGCAGCAACCGCGGCGTCACTGGGCAAACCGTCGAGGCCTTCTGGAATTCCATTTCGCACGTGCCCTTGCTCAGCGTCGGCATCAACTGCGCACTGGGGCCAAGGGAGATGCGGCCGCTGATCGAAGAACTGGCCGGCCTGGTCCCCATCTATGTCAGCGTCTATCCCAACGCCGGCTTGCCCAATCCACTCCTGCCGACCGGGTTCCCGGAAACGCCGGAAACCTTGGCCCCGCAACTCAAGGAATGGGCGCAAAACGGCTGGCTCAATATCGTCGGCGGCTGCTGTGGCACCACTGCGGAGCACATCAAGGCCATTGCCGAGGCCGTCCGCAGCCTGCCGCCCCGGCTGCCACCCAAAGTCCAGCCTTACACGCGGCTCAGCGGACTGGAGCCCCTGACCCTCCCTCACCAAAATGGTCAGGTAGGTAAGGACGCAGTCCCCTGCGTCCCTGATCTCTCCCCCCCTGCCGACACTCTTCCCCCAGGCTCCGCTCTGCGTTCTCTGCGTTCTTTGCGGTTAACCCCCGAATCCGTCCCCACCACTCCCCCCCCAGCAACCAACTTCGTCAACATCGGCGAACGCACCAACGTCACCGGCTCGCCCAGGTTCGCCAAGCTCATCCTGGCGGGCGATTACGAAGCGGCGCTGGCCGTTGCCAAACAACAGGTCCAAAACGGCGCGCAAATCATTGATGTGAACATGGACGAAGCCATGCTCGATTCTGAAAAAGCGATGACCACCTTCTTGAACCTGGTCGCTTCGGAGCCTGACATTGCCCGCGTCCCGATCATGGTTGACAGCTCCAAATGGTCCGTCATCGAGGCCGGCCTCAAATGCGTCCAGGGCAAAGGCGTCGTCAACTCCATCAGCCTCAAGGAAGGCGAAGAGAAATTCAGGAGCCAGGCAAAACTGGTCCGCCGCTACGGCGCGGCAGTCGTCGTGATGGCCTTCGACGAACGCGGCCAGGCCGACACCTTCGAGCGCAAGATCGAACTCTGCCAACGATCCTATCGCATCCTCACCCAGGAAGTTGGCTTCCCGCCGCAGGACATCATTTTTGATCCGAACGTGCTGACCATCGCGACCGGCATCGAGGAACACAACAACTACGCCGTGGACTTCATCCGCGCCGCCAAATGGATCAAGCAAAACCTGCCGCTGGCGCGGGTCAGTGCCGGCATCAGCAACATTTCATTCTCCTTCCGGGGAAACAATGTCATCCGCGAGGCTATGCACTCGGCCTTTCTTTATCATGCCATCAAAGCCGGGCTGGACCTGGGCATCGTCAACGCCGGCATGTTGGCAGTGTACGAAGAGGTCCCCAGGGACCTGCTCGCACTGGTTGAGGACGTGCTGCTCAACCGCCGGCCTGACGCCACCGAACGGCTGGTCAAATTCGCCGAGACCGTCAAACAACAGGACAAGGCCCAGGTCCAGGAAGACCAGTGGCGCCAGGGACCGGTCGAGGAACGCCTCAGCCACGCCCTGGTCAAAGGCATCGTGGATTACATTGACCAGGACACCGAAGAGGCGCGCCAGAAATTTGGCCGCCCACTGGCCGTCATCGAAGGACCGCTCATGGCCGGCATGAACGTTGTCGGCGACCTGTTCGGCTCGGGCAAAATGTTCCTGCCGCAAGTCGTCAAGAGCGCGCGGGTGATGAAGAAAGCCGTCGCTTACCTCCTGCCTTTCATGGAAGAGGAAAAGAAGACCTCGGGCAACCATCAGCCGCAAGGACGCGTCCTCATGGCCACCGTCAAAGGCGACGTGCATGACATCGGCAAGAACATTGTCGGCGTCGTGCTCGGCTGCAATAATTATGAAGTCATTGACCTGGGCGTGATGACGCCCTGCGAAAAAATTCTGCAAACCGCCCGCGAAAGAAAGGCGGACATAATCGGCTTGAGCGGATTGATTACCCCGTCGCTGGATGAAATGGCCCATGTCGCCTCAGAAATGGAGCGCCAGGGCTTCACCGTGCCGTTGCTCATCGGCGGCGCGACTACCAGCAAGCCGCACACGGCGGTGAAGATCGCCCCGCGCTACTCAAACCCGGTGATCCACGTCCTGGACGCCTCGCGCGCCGTGGGCGTGGTCGGAAGCCTCATCAATCCCCAACTCAAACCCGCCTACGTCCAGCGCATCCGCGCCGAATACGACCAGGCCCGCGACCAACATGCCCAACGCAAAGTCAAGCCGCTGCTCAGCCTCGAAGAAGCCCGCCGCCGTCGGCCTGCCATCGCCTGGACCCCAAACGACCTTCCGCAACCCGAGTTCACCGGCATCCGCCTCCTCGCCTCCGACGCCGCGCCTGCCGCCTCGCGCCTTGCGCTTTCCGCCCTGGTCCCCTTCATAGACTGGTCCCCCTTCTTTCACACCTGGGAGCTGCGCGGACGCTATCCAGCGATCCTGGAGAACCCGGAGGCCCAGAAGCTCTTCGACGACGCCCGGCAACTCCTCGACCACATCGTCAACAAAAACCTCCTGGTCGCCCGCGCGGTCTATGGCTTCTTTCCCGCCAACGCCGTCGGCGACGATGTCGAACTTTACACCGACGAATCCCGGACCCAGGTATTGGCGACGTTCCATTTTCTGCGCCAGCAAATGGACAAAGGCAACGGCCAGTTCAACCTCTGCCTAGCCGATTTCATCGCCCCTATATCGGAGATGGGAGATGGAAGAGAGAAGATGGAAGAGAGGAGATTGGCGCTTTCCGCCTCGCGCTTGGCGCTTTCCGCCTTGCGCTTGGCGCCTGCCGCCTCTCCCGACCACCTCGGCGCCTTCGCTGTCACCGCCGGGTTCGGCGTCGAAGACCTTTGCCAAAAATTCGAGCGCGACCACGACGATTACAACTCGATCATGACCAAAGCGCTGGCCGACCGGCTGGCCGAAGCCTTCGCCGAATATCTCCACCAGCGCGTCCGCGAACAATGGGGTTATGGCCGCAATGAGAACCTGACCCATGAACAGTTGATTCGAGAGCAATATCGCGGCATCCGGCCCGCCGCCGGTTATCCGGCCTGTCCGGACCACACGGAAAAGTGGACTCTCTGGGAATTGCTCGACGTGGAGAAGCACACCGGCATCAAACTGACCGAAAGCTGCGCCATGTGGCCGGGCGCCAGCGTCAGCGGCCTTTATTTCGCGCATCCGCAAGCGCGATACTTCGCCGTCGGCAAACTCGATCGCGACCAAATCTGCGACTACCAGCTCCGCAAAGGCCTTTCCCTGCCCGAAGTCGAACGCTGGCTCGGCCCCTACCTCAATTACACCCCCGAAGTCTCGTAGTCCCGCAGTCCCGTAGTCCCGTTCCCCTTCCCATCCGTGCCATCCTTGAAATCCGTGGTGGTCCCGCACAACAAGCTTCAAGCACCAATCTTCAAGCTTCAGGGAAACTCCAAACTTCAAATTCCAAAATCCGCCTTGCCGCCGCCGCGCTGGCGCGCTCTGGCGCGCCGCGGGTGGCTTGGCGCTTGTAGATTCCCTGGAGCTTGATGCTTGAAGCTTGGAGTTTTCATCTTGGTCTTTCGGTTAATGCTTCTGGCCCCCAGTCCCCTCCCATCCGTGCCATCCGTGAAATCCGTGGTGGTCCCGCACAACAAGCTTCAAGCACCAATCTTCAAGCTTCAGGGAAACTCCAAACTTCAAATTCCAAAATCCGCCTTGTGGCTTGGCGCTTGTAGATTCCCTGGAGCTTGATGCTTGAAGCTTGGAGTTTTCATCTTGGTCTTTCGGTTAATGCTTCTGGCCCCCAGTCCCTTCCCATCCGTGAAATCCGTGGTTGTCCCATTTCCCCCTTGCGCTTAACGCTTTCACCCCTGAGACTACAAAGCATGGACCCGCAGCTTCACTCGCTCAAAATGGCCTCCGTGGATGCCGACCAATTCGAGTCCGTCGGTTACAACGACACTGCGCGCATGCTTTACATCAAGTTCCGCAACGCCCCTGCGCTTCGATTCGAAGGCGTGCCGCGCTTTCGTTACCAGGGCCTCTTATCGGCGCCGCGCAAAGACGCCTACTTCAAGACCTTCATCAAAGACCAATTCCTTTCCCGCTCCGTCGAACTCCCCCCGCCCAGCGCCAAGCGCTAACCGCCAAGCGCCAAGCGGTAAGCGGTAAGCGCCAAGCTCCCCGCGCCCCGCTCCTCGCGCCTCGCGCCCCGCGCCCCCTCGCATTTCAGCATTTCAGCATTTGAGCATTTCAGCATTTCAGCATCCGCCCTCTCCCCTCTCCCCTCTTCCACCCCGTCCCGCAGTCCTCGGCCTCTCAAATCTCAAATCCTAAAAATCTGAAATCCCGCCACCCCCGAACCGCAGTCCCGTCGTCCCGTAGTCCCGTAGTTTCAGCCTTTCAGTTTTTCAGCTTTTCAGAACAGTAGTCCCGTAGTCCTGTCTTCACCCGGCTGGAAAGATTCTGCACTCTGCATTCTGCATTTCCCAAGTGGTCCGTCCCATCCGTGAAATCCGTGGTCGTCCCCCAGTCCCGTAGTTTCAGCCTTTCAGCCTTTCAGTTTTTCAGCTTTTCAGAACAGTAGTCCCCCAGCGCGCTTGTGGCTTGTAGCTTCCCTGGTGCTTGGAGTTTGGGGTTTGAAGCTTCCGGCTTGCAACGTGTTAGTCCAGCGCCTCGCGCCTCGCGCTAGGACATTCCCCTACTCCCCTCCCGTATTCAAACGGACTCCAATATCAGTATTCAACCGGATATTCACGTCCGCAATCTTCTGTTATGAAATAGACAGACTCGTTCAGGCCAAGCCCGAGTGAGCCAGTTCCAATGGATGGTTAGAAAAAACAGTCACCCTAAAGAACCATAGCCAGACAATCAGTAGGAAACCCTAAAGACTTACGTAGCGAACACCGGAAGGAGAAAACCCATCATGAATCACCCACAGCATTTCAGCATTTCAGCATTTCAGCGTTTCAGCCTTTCAGCCCTGCTATCGGCGGCCACTGCCTTTTGGAAACGACACTTTTTTATGCCACCACAACCAATCCCTGCGCCAACCACTATGCAATACCCACCATCCAATTTCCGCGGGCGTAGCCGCCGACGTCAGTCGGCGCACTTCCTGGCTGCCGGGAGACCAGCGCCGACTCACGCCGGCGGCTACTTCCTCGCTTTGCTCTTTGCGCTTTGCGCTTTGCTTGCGCCAGCCAGCGCCCTCGCCCAGGACGCCACCAATTCGACCGCCTGGGTCACCACCGACCAATCCGATTACCCGCCCGGCGGCACCGTGCTCATCACCGGCAGCGGCTTCACCCCCGGCGAAACCGTCACCAACCAGGTGCTCCACATCCCCGACACCGGCGACAACAACACCAGCACCGCCCACGATCCCTGGACCGTCACCGCCGACGACTTCGGCAACTTCGTCACGACCTGGCTTGTCCCCTTCGACCAGGATGAATTAAACGCAACGCTCCAACTGACCGCCACCGGCCAAACCTCCGGGCTGCCGGCTCAGACGACATTTACGGATGCCGGTAATGCGCCAAGCGCTCCCACCGCAGTCGCCGTCACCCTGAACCCTGCGAACTCACCGCCTACTGTCACCGCCAGCATCAGCGAGGGCGGAGGGAACCCCAAACCGAACATCACAGGCGCAGAATTTTTCATCGACGCGACAGGCGCCAATGGCGCGGGAACCGCCATGAACCCGGTCGACGGACTCTTTGACAGCTCAAACGAAAATGTGACGAAAGCGCTGACGTCGGCCCAGTTCACGGCGTTGGCCGAGGGAGGGCACACTGTCTCGGTCCATGGCCAAGACGCCAACAGCACTTGGGGTGCGTTCACGTCCACGCCGTTCACAAAAGACACGATCGCGCCGACAGTCGTGTCGATCAATACGGCTGGCGCTAATCCGACCAACGGGGCCACCGTGCGGTTCACTGTCACCTTCGACGGAAGCGTCAGCGGAGTGGATTCGAGTGACTTTACCGTGACAACAAGCGGCGGCGTGACCGGCACTTCGGTGGGGACTGTGACCCCAACCGGCGCGTCACAATATACCGTCGCCGTGAACACCGGCTCCGGCGACGGAACGATTCGCCTGGATCTAAACAGCAGCGGCACAGGCATAGCCGACACGGCAGGCAACGCCATTACCACCGGATTCACGGGCGGCCAGACCTACACCATCGACAAGACCCCGCCGGTCCTCAACAGCGCGAGCGGCCCAGCCAGCGGAACTTACGCGATCGGGCAAAACCTGGACTTCACAGTCAACTACAACGAAAACATGGCGGTGACGGGCACGCCCACAATCGGTTTGACGATTGGTTCGACAGCACGCAGCGCCACCTACAATGCAGCCGGCAGCACTGCCACCGCGTTGTTGTTCCGTTACACCGTCGCCCCCGGCGACAGCGACACCGACGGGATCTCGGTCGCTTCGACAATCACGGTGAGTGGCGGCAACACGATCAAGGATACTGCGGGCAACACAGCGCCCATCAACTTCCCTGCTCTCGATACTACTGGGGTCTTAGTTGACGGCATCGCGCCGACCGTGACGATCAATCAGGCTGCTGGCCAGAACGATCCGGTCAATACCGGACCTATCAACTTCACCGCTGTCTTTAGCAAGCCGGTCTCGGACTTCGCAACCGGTGATGTGAGCGTGGGCGGGACGGCAGGAGGAGGACTCAATAAGATCGCCACCGTCTCAGGCGGCCCGACAACCTATAACGTCTCTGTGACAGGTATGACCACCAGCGGCACCGTCATAGCGACGATTGCCCCCGGAGTCGCACATGACTCAGTCGGCAACCCCAACACGGCGTCCACCAGCACTGACGGCACCGTCACATGGGACGTTTCGGCCCCAGCAGCGCCAGGAACCCCAAACATGACTATCGCTACTGACAGCGGGTCCTCGACCTCTGACAACATAACATCCAACACGATGCCAGCTTTCACGGGTTCGGCAGAAGTCGGGAGTACCGTTACGATTTACAGCGATGGCAGCTTGGTGGGCACCGGTAGCGCCGCCGGTTACACCGGTACCGGCGGCATCACCAACACCACGGCGCTAACCGACGGGAGTCATAACATCACCGCGAAGGCAACGGATGTAGCAGGCAACACCTCAACGGCATCGGCGCCCCTCGTAGTGACGATCGACACCCAGATCCCCATCACAGCCTCGGTGACCAACCCAGTAGATGGCGCAGTTTATAGCATCGGTACCCCACCGCCCCTGGCCGCACTTTTCGGCGGCCGGGCGGCCGACAACTCCGGCGGCGCCGGCCTGGCCTTGAACAGCACTACTTTCACCCTCCAGCGTCTCTCGGACGGTCAATACTGGACCGGGAACGGCACGGTTTGGCAGATCGCTTCCAATGGTCTGGACACGACGCACACCTCGACCACCGGCAACGCGGCAGTCACCTGGCACCCCGCCGCCCTCCCCACTTGGGCGCCGGATGCCTACAGGGTCCAAGCGACCGCAACCGACAAGGCGGGCAATACCTTCACCGGCACTGCCGTGAACTTTACCTACACCGGTCCCAACAACCCTACGGCGATCGACACAAAGAGCAGCAATCAGAACCCGTTAAACTCCCTCACCTCTGTAAACGCGACCGTACCCGCAGGGAGCACGGTCTTCGTCACCGTTGTGATGGATCCCTCGCCTGACACCCTCACAGTCACAGTTAAGGACAGCACTAACAATACCTACAGCCAAGACGCTAACGTAAGCAATGGCACCACCGGAGGTGTCAATGGCACCGGCGTGAGGACCCTCGTCTTTTCCAAAGGCTACACTGCGACTTTCACAGGCACGATCACGGTGAGCCTTCCAACAGGCGTGACCAAGAATATCGCAGCCACCTTCTTCTCCTTCCCCGACCTGGTGTCCAATCCTACGGACCAAAGCCACACCGCGGCAGCCAAAAGTGCTGCGCCGGACTCAGGCATTGCCACCCCCACGGCGCCAGATGAGTTGCTCATCGGCGCGCTGGGCGTTGAGGACAAGACCACAGTTACCCCCGGCGCAGGCTCCGGCTTCTCCACCTTGAACTCCAGCGGCACCGGCGGGAACTCCCCTCACTCCCTGACCATGCAACCCGAGTACAAGGCGGTGCACGCGTTCCCGATTCCAGCTTATGCGGCGAATGGCTCGATCGGCACACCTACAAACTGGGCAGCCGCTATCGTCACGTATAAGCTGAAGGTGCCCAGCGTCACCTCGATCGTGCGCGCCGATCCCGACAACACCAGCGCGGCCACGGTGCACTTCACCGTCACTTTCAGCGAGAGTGTCATCGGCCTCGATATCACCAACTTTACTCTCACTACGACCGGCGTCTCCGGCGCTAGCGTCACGGGCGTCACCGGCAACGATGGCCTTTACACCGTCGCCGTGGACACCGGCACCTGTAACGGCCAGATCCGCCTCAATCTGGTGGACAACAATTCAGTCCAGGACGTTGACAACACACCTCTGGGCGGCAGCGGTACCACAGGCGCCCAAGACGGGAGTTTCCTCACGGGCGAAGTGTACACCATCAAGCGCGCGATCACGGTCACCGCCGCCACGGACAGCAAAACCTATGACGGGACCACAAGTTCTGCGGCAACGCCTACCATCACTTTGGGCACCGTGGGTTGCGGCGACACCGCCACCCTGACCGAAACCTATGACACCAAGGACCAAGGCTCGAACAAGACGCTCACGCCAGCCATAGTAATCAAAAACGGCAACGTCGATGTCACCGCCAACTACGCCATCACCCTGGCGTCGGTCAGCACAGGTACCATCGCGGCCAAGGCGCTGTCGGTGACAGCGCCCACGATTGCCTCCAGGGTTTACGATGCCACCACAACCGCAGGCGCGGTAACTGTGGGCACACTCTCGGGTTTTGTTTCAGGCGAAACCGTGACCGCGACCGCCACCGCAGCGGCGTTTACCAGTGCCAACGTGGGCTCCTATCCAGGTGACGTGGTCACTTACACCCTTCACAATGGAACAGGCGGTGGTTTAGCCGCGAATTACAGTTTGCCGACTGGGACGGCTACCGGCACAATCACGGCCAAGGGGCTGACCGTGACAGCGCCCACGATTGCCTCGAAGGTTTACGATGGCACGACAGCCGCCGGCGCGGTAACCGTGGGGACACTCTCCGGCTTTGTTGGAACTGAAACGGTGACGGCGACGGGGACGGCGACGGCGTATTCGAGCAAGAACGTGGCCTCGTCGTATTCGAGCACGGTCAGCTACACGCTGGCGGACGGGAGCAATGGCGGGCTGGCGGCCAACTACAGTCTGGCCAATTCGGTGATTGCCAACGCCACCATCACGCCGAAGCCGTTGTTGGTGACTGCGCCCACGATTGCCTCCAAGGTTTACGATGGCACCACAACCCCTGGCGCGGTAACGGTGGGGACACTCTCCGGCTTTGTTGGAAGCGAAACCGTGACCGCGACCGCCACGGCGGCCGCGTATTCGACCGCCGACGTAGGCTCCTATACAGGTGACGTGGTCACCTACACCCTTCACGACGGATCAAACGGTGGATTAGCCGCGAATTACAGTCTCGCGAACGGGACAGCTACCGGGATAGTCACACCCAAGACTTTGACGGTGACCGGCCTGAGCGCCAGCAACAAGTGCTATGACGGCACCACGGCGGCGACGCTCAGCGGCACGGCGGCGTTGCTGGGTGCGGAGGCCACCGGCATCGGTTCGACCACCGACGGCAAGCCTTACAGCGGGGACGACGTTTCACTCACCTCGACCGCGGCCTCGGCCTTTACCGGGACCTTTGCGAGCAAGGATGCGGCCATCGGCATCGTGGTGAAAGTCACCGGCAATACGCTGACTGGGACGCGGGCGGGCGATTATGTGCTCGCCAGCACCGACGAAGAGAACGGGGCGGTGAAGGCCAACATCGCGGCCAAGACCTTGTTCGTCTCCGGCCTGAGCGCTAGCAACAAGTGCTATGACGGCACCACGGCGGCGACGCTCAGCGGCACGGCGGCGTTGCTGGGTGCGGAGGCCACCGGCATCGGTTCGACCACCGACGGCAAGCCTTACAGCGGGGACGACGTTTCACTGACCTCGACCGCGGCCTCGGCCTTTACCGGGACCTTTGCCAGCAAGGATGCGGCCATCGGGATCGTAGTGAAGGTCACCGGCAACACGCTGACTGGGACGCGGGCGGGCGATTATGTGCTCGCCAGCACCGACCAAGAGAACGGGTTACTGACGGCCACCATCGCGGCCAAGGCCTTGTTTGTCACCGGCCTGAGCGCCAGCAACAAGTGCTATGACGGCACCACGGCGGCGACGCTCAGCGGCACGGCGTCGTTGCTGGGTGCGGAGGCCACCGGCATCGGTTCGACCACCGACGGCAAGCCTTACAGCGGGGACGACGTTTCACTGACCTCGACCGCGGCCTCGGCCTTTACCGGGACCTTTGCGAGCAAGGATGCGGCCATCGGCATCGTGGTGAAAGTCACCGGCAACACGCTGACTGGGACGCGGGCAGGCGATTATGTGCTCTCCAGCACGGACGAAGAGAACGGGGCGGTCAAGGCCAACATCGCCGCCAAGACGTTGTTCGTCTCCGGCCTGAGCGCCAACAACAAGTGCTACGACGCGACTCCGGCGGCGACGCTCACGGGAACGGCGGCACTGCTGACGGCAGAGGCCCCTGGCAACGGTTCGACCACCGATGGCAAGCCCTACAGCCTGGACTTGGTCTCGCTGACTTCGACGGCAGCCTCGGCATTTACAGGGACCTTTGCGAGCCCTGGCCCAGGTGATGGCCTCGCCGTCACCGTCAGCGGCAACACTCTCAGCGGCGCCCAGGCCGTTGACTACAAACTCGTGGCCAACGAGCAGTCGGGGCTCACAGCGAACATCAACGTGCCTCCGACCGCGACCGTTGACATAAACTCTCAAACAGTTCAGTACGGCTGCCCGATAGGCCCAGTCATGATCACAGCGAGTGACGTTGATTCGGCTGGAACCAACCTGGTTCTGACTTCAACCAACTACACCTTCAATGGTGGCAATTCATTCCAAGGCCTGCCAAACGCTCTGTCGCTCATACCAACCGGCACCAACGCCAACAGCAAGACTTGGGAAGTTTTGGGGAACGCCTTGACCCCGCCGGGCACGAACGTCATCACCATAACCGTCCGAGACCAATGTGGAGTCACGGGCACTACAAGTTTCACCAATATCGTCAAGCCGGGCCCGACTCAGCCAGCCGCCGACTGGTACTACACCGGACCCACGTTCTATTGGACCTCCGGTTCCAGCAGCAGCACTGCTACACTCACCCTGATGGCCACCCTGAAAAACGCAACCTGTTTCGGCGACATCAGGACCGCCAAGGTGTCCTTCTACGTGCGCGACCCGCTCAATCCCACTAATTTGACCGCGATTATCGGGGCGCAGAACCTGCCAGTCGGTCTGGTCAACCCAGGCGACACCACCACCGGGACAGCAGCCGCTAACGTCCAGTACAACATTGGCTCGGGCTCGGCCCAAACGTTGATGATTGCAGTTATCGTCAGCGGGAACTACTCCGCAAATAATCCCACAACCGATGCCATGATCACTATCGCAGTCCCGGTTGCAGGCGGCCAAATCTGCGGAGGCGGCACCATGGATAACAAGGCTGACTTTGGCTCGGCGGGATACCTTAAGGGCTCAACCAACGATCCGGCGTGCTTCTCCTTCTACGTCCAATATTCGAAGAGCTTGCTGAATCCGCAGGGCAGCGTGCAACTCTTCGACAAGAGCTACTACAAGCCCGACGGCACCCTGGACACCGTGCTCCACACTTACATGTTCAAGAGCACCGCCATCTCTGTCCTGAGCGTCACGCAGGGCACACCAAGCACCGCCGGGACTGCTCAATTCAGCAGCAAGGCCAACGTGGTGGAGATCCTGTCCAACGGAACAGAAGTAAGTATAGAGGGGAACGACGTGATGTCGTTGACGTTAACGGATGGTTCCACCATTCAGGGTAACACTACCAAGAAAGTGGCAATCACGATCCAGCGGACCAAGGGCGGCACGTGGTACTCGAGCGATTGGAACGGCTCCTCCACCGTGGAGAAACCAATCCTCACAGGCAACGTTTCGGTGCGTTAAAGACTCCCGTGGAACGTGCAGGGCAGCCGATGACCTCGGCTGCCCTTTGCCGCAGCCGGAGGCGACATGGCACCCGGTGATTGCTGAGTTGCCGCGCTGCCCACCCTGCGGAGCGGGTTGCTGCACGGTGGAATGCGCGTCGCGACAACGGAGCACGGAGCGACTGGCCGCAACCAAAGACGGACATTTCACACGCTGAACGACCTTCCCTCAACACGGTCGCTTCAGCCCGGCGGGAGAAGCCCCGACACGCCCCTCAACTGTTTCTATTTGACGGTTTCCCTTCCCTCTCCCCTCTTCCCTCTCCCATCTCCGGTCTGAGTCTCTTCCCATCCGCGCCATCCGTGAAATCCGTGGTAGTCCCGTGTTCCCCTAGTCCCGTAGCAGCGCCTTGCTCGCCGCGCCGTAGCTCCGAGCGAAGGCGGGTCCCGCAGTCCTCGGCTTCTCAAATCTCAAATCCTAAAAATCTGAAATCCCGCCACACCCGAAGTCCTTCTCCCCTCTTCCCTCTCCGGTGCCGGCTCGCCGCGCAGTAGCTCCGAGCGAAGGCGGGTCCTATCTTCACCCGGCTGGAAAGATTCTACATTCTTCATTCTGCATCCTGCATTCGCCAAGTGGTCCCTTTCTCCCCTCTTCCCTCTTCCCTCCCCCCTCTCCCCTCCTCGCCACTTCTGTCATCCAAGGGGATTGGCCTGTGATTGCCAGCGGCTGGATGGGGTGTTAGGCTTGGGCATGAAATTCGACTGCCCCCGAACTTCGATTACCCGAACCAGTCCAGCCCCATAGCCCGGAGTTGGAGGCATAACGGATGGCCCTTCCCAGCTTCAACGAGCACGGCTGGCTGCCCGAGGGCATCCACGATTGCACGCTGGCGGAAGCCGCAGCCCGCTTCGGCGTGTTCCAGGGTAGCGATCGACGGCCACAGTTGTGGGCCAGGTTCAAGGAGTTTTTCCGTGAGGCCAAAGCTTGCGGGGATATTCTGCTCATCCTGCTCAATGGTAGTTTTGTCACAACGCGGGCTGATCCGAACGACATTGACCTCATATTGGTTGTGCCGGACGGCCACGACTTCACCAGTGAGTTGACGCCGGCTGAATACAACGTGCTGTCCAAACGCCGCGTGCGCCGGCGGCATGGCATGGACCTGCTCGTCGCCCGCTCGGGCTCCGAGGAATACAGCCGATACGTACGCCTTTTTCAGCAAGTCCGGCTGGAACCTGGCCGCGTGAAGGGTATAGTAAGGATAACGCTATGATTCAAACCGAAGCCCAATTGCAGCAAGCCATCGAGCAAATCGAGAACCTTTGCGGCGCCGTCGAGGCCCTGCGCAAAGACATCTTTCCACAAAACCCCCGCAACTTCGCCATCCTGGCCGAGGGTCCTGTGGACGAAATCCGCAAGCTCCAGGCGTTGATTGACGATTACCTCAGCCGGCTGGAAGCCCTGCCCGCAGCCACGGCCAAATGAGCAACACAGCGCCATGCTCAACCATCCCGAACAACTCGGCCAAGCCATCGAGCAGATGGGGCGGATGCAGCGCATTCTCGAATCCTACCGCAATGAAATTCTGGCGAAGAACGCGCGCAACTTTGCATTGCTGGCTGAGGGCCCGCTGGAGCAACTCCGCCAACTCCAGGCGCAAATTGACGAGTATGTCCAGCAGGTGGAGGCCGCCGGCACTCCTGCAAACACCTGAAGAGGAGTGCCCTTTGCCGCAGCCGGAGGCGGCATGGATCTGTATAGCGGAGCGCGGACATTCTTGTCCGCAGCAACTTCCGAACAGCAGCACGCGCCGATTCCTGGCCGGGTCTGGCGAAGCTCGTTGCTACAGCGAGGAATGTCCACCCTCCGCGATAAACGCACGCGGCGGCCATGCCGCCGCTGGTTGCTGACTTGCCGCGCTGCCCACCCGGCGGCCCGGGTTGCTGAACGGTGAAATGCGCGCCGCGACAACGGAGCACGGAGCGACTGGCCGCAACCAAAGACAGACATTTCACACGCTGAACGACCTTTCCTTAACACCGTGGCTTCAGCCCGGTGGAAGCAGCCGCGACACGCCCCTCTCCCATCTTTCCTCTCCTCACTTCCCTCTCCCCTCTTCCTTCCGTCCCCATCCGTGAAATCCGTGGTAGTCTGGTAATCCCGTGGTCTCGTAGTCCTGTAGTCTCGTCGTCCTGTAGTCACGTAGTCCCTTTCTTCCATCTTCCCTCTTCCACCTCCATCCGTGCCATCCGTGAAGTCCGTGGTCAGCATCTTCTAAGGAGCTTCGACAGTAAAGCTGTCGGCCAAATTGCCGAAATCGGTGAAGTTGCCGGTGAGCAGGACGGAGACGCCCGCCTTCTTGGCCGCTCGCGCATGCATCCAATCATGGACGTTGCCCCCTCGCACGCCTCGCTTTTCCGCCTCATCGAGCGCCTCGAGCACTTCCTTGTAATCGAGCTCGACAAAGTTCATGCGCGCGCTCAATTCCCGAATAATAACGGCCGCGTCGGCCGGGACGAATTGCCCTCCAAGCCGCCCGCCAGTGAGCGTTGAAAACATCTCGCTCAATGTATGGGACCTGGTCCATTGGTCTGGCTCCTGGGCTAGCTTCTCAATCCGGGAGTCCCAGAAGGCATCCAACAAAGCCGAACTATCCCAGTAACGCCTCATCGGGCGTCACGATCAGCGCGGATAGCCGCCGCTATGGTTTGCCGGGACGGTCTGAAGCCCTCAGGCGGCCGCAGTCGGCCTTTCACCCGGATGGGCTTAAAGACCGGAACCTCCTTTTCTACCAGTTCGATCAAGCGAATACTGCCATCAGCTTGGCGTTCGACGGAAAAGGGCTTGCCTGGACGGAACAACTCTTTGCAGGCAATCCGGCCATTGGCATCGGCGATTAACTTCATCATGGTATAATCCCATTGGAAGCGCACATGTCAAGGCCTTGTCACTCTCTCCAGCCGCTTTACACTTTCGCCAATAACGCCAGGAGCCGTGCTTTGCCCTTCTTCCAGTACCTTCGCCGTCATCCCGTCCAGAATCTCTCTTATCTGGTCTTTGGGCGACTTCCGCCCGTTGGTCAGCAGTTTTGGCATGGCCGATTGCAACGCCCGCCGGAAGTCCTCGCGCCCAGCCTGAAAGTAACGCTTCAAAACGATGTCCGTCGTTTTGCGCCCGGTGACCTTCTGAACCAGTTCCAGCGGCACGCCGACAGTCAGCGCCAGCGTAACCCATGTAACGCGGAAGCTGTGGCAATCCCGCCCCGACGCCAGCCGCAGTCGGAGGCGGCATGGCAGCCGGTAATTGCTCACTTGCCGCGCTGCTCACCCGCCGGAGCGGGTTGCTGAACGGTGAAATGCGCGTCGCGACAACGGAGCACGGAGCGACTGGCCGCAACCAAGGACGGACATTTCACACGCCGAACGACCTTTCCTTAACACCGTGGCTTCACCGCGGTCGGAGAAGCCGCGACACGCCCCTCAACTGTTTCAATTCAACAGTTTGCCTTCCACTCCCCTCTCCCCTCTCCCCTCTTCCACCCCGTCCCGTAGTCCTGTAGTCCCGTAGTCCCTTTCTCCCCTCTCCCCTCTTCCCTCTTCCCTCTTCGATACCGGATCCTCGACACTCAACGCGCGATTTGCTACCCACTTGGGCGTGCGTTCTGAATGGCTCAAAGACGTTAGCCGCATTGTCGTAAAGCTCGGCACCGGTGTCCTGACCGACAGCCGGAAACAGCCGGACCACGCGCAGATGGAGCAATTAGTGGCGCAAATTGCGGCCCAGCGTCAGGCGGGCAAGGAGATGGTGCTGGTTTCCTCCGGCGCAGTCGGCGCGGGCATGGGAGCGCTCGGCCACCAGAAACGCCCCAATGATCTGGCGGAGTTGCAAGCCTGCGCCGCCGTCGGTCAATCGCGGCTCATGACTGCCTACGAGAAGCTTTTCGCCGCTTACGGCCTGGCCGTCGCCCAGATTTTGCTCACGCATGATGACCTGCAACACCACGAGCGCCATCTCAATGCGCGCAACACCCTGGTCAGACTCCTGGGGCACGGCGTCGTGCCGATCATCAACGAAAACGACGTCGTCTCGTTTACGGAGTTGAAATTCGGCGACAACGACAAGCTCTCGGCGTTGGTGGCGTCGCTGTTGCCGGCCGATTTGCTGGTGATGCTGACCTCCGTTGAGGGTGTCATCCACAATTTCGGCAAGGCGAATCCCAAGACCCTCTCCATCATCGAGCACATTGATGACGGGGTCGAAAAAATGGCCGGAGGCACTGACAGCACCACTGCCATTGGCGGCATGGCCTCGAAAATCCAGGCGGCGAAAATCGCGGTGCGTTCGGGCATCCCGCTGGTCATTGCTTCAGGCAAAAAGAAGCGCGCGCTGAGCCGGATTGTGGCGGGTGAGGAGGAGGGCACCTTGTTCGTGCCGCAGCCCAGGCGGCTGCAGGGACGCAAACGGTGGATCGCTTTCTTCCACCATCCCAAAGGCGCGTTGTTCGTGGATGACGGGGCCAAGAGGGCCTTGCGCGAGAGCGGCAAGAGCCTGTTGCCGCCCGGGGTCGCCCGGTGCGAAGGTCAGTTCGAGAGTGGCGAAGTGGTGCGGATTTGCGATTTGAACGGGACCGAGTTCGCGCGCGGGATAGCGGGATTCAATTCCAGCGAAATCAAGTCCCGGCAATTGACGCGGGTTGAGGTGGTGCATCGCGACAACCTGGTGATCTTGTGATGACGCGCTGAAGCAAGAGCGTAATGGACTCCGTAACTGTTCAGGTAGTCACAGGGCGCATCTTGGCACTGCCACCATGGACTTCTCCCTCTCCCCGCCAGCGCAGCGCGGGGAGAGGGCCGGGGAGAGGGGCACAAACACATTGGCGGGAGCGGTTTTGCGGCGCAGCGGCCTCCTCTCCCCGGCCCTCTCCTCCAAAGGTGGAGAGGGAGGAGCTGGCCTTCGGCTGGTGGCAGTGCCAAGATGCGCCCGTAGTCACACGGACTCACCCGCGATGGCGTAGCCGCCGACGTCAGTCGGCGCTGACCTGGCCCCCAAAGCACAATTGCACCGGCGGACATAGGCTGCGGCCTGAACAGTTACTGGACTGCTAACCCGATGTTTGCCATGCAAGACTTCACCCATTGGCAGCAGAAAATCACGGAACTGGAAGAGCGTTTGCGTCCCATTGCAAACCGACCGGTGGATATAACCCAGCCCGGCTGGCTCACACGGCTCCGACATTCTCCGCACCCGCTGGATGAGGCAGCCGCGCGGCCGGAAGTTGAATCTCTGTTAACGGAGATGATCGTTGAATACCAGAAATGCGGGGAAGAATTGCGGGCAGCTATCCGCAAACTGTTTGAGCGGCACAGCGCCTTCGCCTGGGCGGCTGCGCTCCCCTTTGCGCCTGCGACCGAGGAATGTTTCCGCAGGCACCTGGTTCTGTTCTCGATGAAAGACCTGGGCCGGGACACTCGCGACGCGATTCTTTGGCTCCAGGACCTCTGCCAAACCGCCGCCGCGGCCGGCGTAAACACGGCGCCGATCCTGAGCCAGATAGCAGAGCTGTCCAGCCCTGAAAACCGGCATGGAATGGGCTCTGCCAGAAGCCTTCTCCTCAAGGCCCGCTCATCAGGGGTGGAGCGATGAAAAAAAACTCCGCGATAAACCAACTGCTCAGCGTGATGGCGCGCTTGCGCTCTCCGGGCGGGTGCCCTTGGGACCGCGAGCAGGACCACCAGTCTTTGCGCTGGCATGCCGTTGAGGAGGTTTACGAGTTGCTGGATGCCATTGAAGCCGGCGACGACCACGAGATGGCTGAGGAATTGGGCGATCTCCTCTTGCAAGTGGTCTTTCATTGCCAGCTTGGGAAGGAGCGCCGCGCGTTTGACTTCGAGAAGGTCGCCCGCCTCATCACCGAAAAATTGATCCGGCGCCACCCGCATGTCTTCGGAGACCTCAAAGTCAAGGACGTGGACCAGGTCTGGGCGAACTGGGAGAAAATCAAGCGCGCGGAGAAGCACGGCAGCCGGCACGCCCGGTCTTCAGCTTTGGATGGGATTCCCAAACATCTGCCCGCCTTACTGAGGGCGGAGAAGCTCGGTAAGAAAGCGCGGCGAGCCAGGATTGCGCTGCCGCCTCCGCCGAAGCTCAAGCTGACCCGAGCGCGGCTGGCGAAGGAGTTGTTCGACCTGGCCGCGTATGCGCTGAGCCGAGGGTGGTCGGCTGAGGAATTATTGCGCGGCGAAATCCACAAACGGGAATGTGAGTGGCGAAAGTCTGAACGGCAGCCGGCCCCGTAGCGCAGGCATAAACGGACTCAAGGCTTCTCTGAGAGAACCCAGCTTCGCGCCGGTCGTTTTCCCAGCTCCGCGATCATTCCGGCTTCGTCGAAACCTTTCTGATTTCCGAATTTGTGCGTGGCAAACGCCCCTACCTCGCGCACGCGCACCATCCCGGTTTTGCCAGTATTCCGCAACGACCTAATCGACAACAATCCTCATCGAGTCAACGTGAAAGCCCTGGCCACTGAACGTCTCTTGGTTCAGTTGGACAACCAGCGAGGTGAAGTCACCTTGCACGTATGACGTGACCATAAATCGCTGCCCGACGCGCGCCGGGTCGTTCGAGCGAATGACGACGCCGGCTAACTCAAGTTCGTTTCCGTGGCGGGTGGTCTGCTGCACAGCCAGGTGACTGTTGACGGTCGAGTGGACTGGATCGCTCAACGTGCCCACGCCCGTGCCGTCGGGGTCAATGGCCAGATAAACGTTGAGGATCAACTGGCCAGAGAGGCCGGGCAGGCCGGGGTTGAGCACGACGCCGCCGAAGTAGGTGTTGGAGGTCCCGTCGCGAATGTCGCCGCCGACATGGTGAATGCTGGCTTGGGCAGTTTGCGGCACGGCCGCGCCGGCGAGCAGCGCCGCTCCAGCCAGCTTGAGAAAGCTGCGGCGGTCGTTGTCGCGGGCAGGGCGCGTCGCTCCGCGCGCGCCGTTCGTGTTGGTGGGTTCTTGGGTTCTCATATTTTTCCTTTCTGACTTTTTGTTTTGTGGTTTGTTTTCGGTCTTGCCCAAAGCGTGCTTGGCTCAAAAAATCTGCGCCGTTCACCTTCTCAGCACCGCAATGATTCCCGCTTCGTCGAAGCCCTGCTGATTTCCGTCGTCGTCGGTGGCAAAGGCCTCGACTCGGAAGACCCGGCCGGCCGCCTTGGGCTTGAAGCTCAAACCAAGCTTCAGCGTGACGCTGGGACCATCCGGCCCGGTGCCTACGACATTGCTGTCTTGCAGGTCCATGGTGGCCGCTGGCGTTTCGAATAGGGTTCTGCTTCCGGGCAACGCCGGGCGCATGAACCGCTGGTTGGCCGGATTAAACAGGCTGTAAGTATTGCTCGGCTCATCGAACCTAACGTATAAAGCGTCACCCTCGTCATCGGTGATGCGGATATCAACGGTATCCAGCAGCCGCCAGCGCACTGGATGAGTCCATTTGACGCCGTAGGTAAAACGCTCGCCCACCTTCACGATCGCTTCCGGAGGGATCCCTTCCGTCACACCGATAAAAGTATCGTCGTTGAGGATCGTGCATCTACCGACAGAGGTAGGGATAGCGGCACTCGTTGACGCGAGTCTGACTTTAAAGGTCTCGTCAGGCTCCAAGAGCCTATCGCCAACAATGGAAACTTTTATGGTTTGCTGTTGAACTCCACTCGTAAATGTCAGGGTACCCGAAGCGGCAGTATAGTCACTGGAAGCCAGCGCAGTTTCGTCCTCCGTGTTCCAGTTTACGGTGACGGTTGCCGGGCTTGGCGGGGCGAGTGAGACTGTGAAAGTGGCCACACCGCCAACGAAGTTGCCTTCGAGCACGGACACATTGTTGATCGAAATGATCGGCAACACTTTTAAGGTAACGACACCGGGATTGGAATCGGTTTTGCCATCGTTGGCCACATAGGTAAAGCTGTCATTCCCCACAAAGTTAGTCGAAGGCGTATAGTCTGCGAGCGAGACGGATTGCGTAAGCGTGCCATGGCCGGGCAGTTGAATGATCCTGAAGGTTAGTGGATCCCCATCGACGTCAGTGGCCACGAGACTAACGACGCCGACATTGTTCGCAGCGAGGATGAAACTGAAATCGCCCACCACCGGCGCATGGTTGGCCGGCGCACTGACAATAAAAGTCACAGTGGCAAGGCCAGAGTCTGCTTTGCCGTCGTTGGCCTTGTAAACAAAACTGTCCGTGCCGCTGAAGTTGCTTGCTGGCGTATAAGTGAACGAGCCGTTCGTATGGAGTTGCAGTGTCCCGTGACTGACATTGCCTACCAGCACCGCCGTCAACGGGTCTCCATTCTGATCGGTGTCGTTGGCCAGCACACCCGGCGCTGGCACCGTCAATGTGGTGTTCGCGTTAACGCTGTAACTGTCATTGTTGGCCACGGGCGGTTTGTTTTGTGCCGCCAGCAGCGGAAAAGCCAGGCAGTTCAAAACTGCAACTGCGATGGCCAGGTGGTTTCTTAATAATGTTTTCATAACAACTGATAGGAAATTGCTTTTTGACGCCCCGCCGATTTATTGACCCTGCGCGGTTAAAAGCGTTTCCTGGAGTTCTCTTGAGGTTCGTTGGATTGGTCTTTCGTACATCGGATACGGTCACGCGAGGAGTGTACACCAAAGAGGAGGATCTGGGTATCGGGGCAAAGCACTGATTTTTGCATAGGGGCGTTTCCTAGGAGGCGCGGCTGGAAGTGCCGCGGCTTTGGGGAAGATCCTCGCAGGATCGACCTGGGGATGGGCCAGGTTATCCGCGAAGCGCGCGGAGTGGGCCCGACTTGCCGCTATTTTGGCATCAGTGCTTGGCGCTCAGCTCGAGGCACACCGCGTCGCCCTTGGCGTTGCGGGCATAAAGCAGGCCGTTAGCCAGGGCCGGCGGCGACCAGCAAAGGCCACCCAGCACCTGCGCGCGCGCCAGCGGTTTGAATTCGGCGGGCGACGCTTCGGCCAACAGCAGTTCGCCTTTTTCGCTGAGGATGATGAGCTTATCGCCGGCAGCGATGAGCGAGCCGAAAGGCGGGTCTTTGCGCGCCCACTTCAATTCTCCGGTTGGCAGGTGGATACACCGGAAATCAGTCTGCTGCCGCGCCTCGCCGTTGAAGACGTAAAGGTATTGGCCCAGCAACACGCCCGGGCTGAGATGGTTGTGCAGAACATCTTTATCATAAATGACCTCAGGCTGGCCGTCCTTGACGGACAACAGGGCGCAGCCCCGGCTGAAGCTGGAGATGAAAATGTGGCCGTCCCAGATCAACGGGTCCGGGTTGTTGGTGTCCCAAGAGGTTTGCCAAGGGTGCCGCCAAAGTTCGCGGCCAGTTTTCGGTTCGACCGCCACCAGATGTTTTGCGGCGAAGATCAACACGGCTTCCTGGCCGCGGGAGCTGAAAACCGCCGGGCTGGCGTATCCGGTTGCCTCGACGCCGTTGGACCAGACGATGCGGCCACTGCTGCGGTCCAATGCCGTTCCGGCCGCGCCGGCGTTGAGGATCACTAACTGGCGCCAGATGAGCGGCGAGCCGGCAAAACCCCAGCGGTTGGTCTTGATGCCGTCCCGGCGCAGGTCGCGCTGCCAAATCATTGTGCCCCGGGCGGCATCGAGACAAAATACATCACCCCATTTGCTGATGGTAAAGACGCGGTCGCCGTCAACCGTGGGCGTTGAGCCAGGGCCGCCTTCGTAGTATTGCGGCCCGAGCGGCGAGTCGTAGGTGTGCCTCCAGATTTCTCGCCCCGTTCGGGCGTCCAGGCACCAGATGATGTCGCGCTGGCCGCGGTTGCCCATCGTATAGACGCAGCCCCGACTAATGGAGAAAGAAGAAAAGCCCGTGCCCACCGAAGCGCGCCAGAGGATTCTTGGACCCGCGCCAGGCCAGGCGGCGCTGACTTTTTCTGAGGAGATACCGTTCCGATTCGGCCCGCGCCACTGCGGCCAATCTTCAGCCAATGAGCTATTAATGAGTAAAGCGACCAAGAGAACCCGGGCGCACACGTTGCGCCCGGGTAAAGCGATAACCGAGGCGTTAACTGGATCGTGCGGATTAACTGAATCAACTGAGCGGAGTCGCAACCTGCAAAGGCAGCGAAAGAAATTGTGTGGCCAGCCAACCCTCAGAAGGTTCATGCTGGGATTTTGGCGCACAATACGGCGAAGTCAATGTAGCGCGAAGCGTAACCGGTCAATGACGGCGGACGGAGCGCGGACTTTCCAGTCCGCAGGGAGCTCCTCTCGCACAACCGGGCTGCGAATTGGGTGCAGGTCGGCGTTCGAACGATGCTGCGGACTGGAAAGTCCGCGCTCCGCGATTTGCGCCCGCGTTCACTGACCGGATACCGCGCAGCCGGGAGTCCGCGTAAAATGTTCATGCACATCTGTCGGTTCAGGAACCCGCAGGGCGAAGTTCGCGTAGGGTTGGTCCAAGACCACACCTGGCTGCTGGATCTGACCTCTGCGGGCATAACCCAGATGGAGCAGTTGCTGGAAAGCGATGACCCCATCGCGCAGTTGAATGCCCTCGCCCGGCAGAGTTGGCCCCGCATCGCCCTGTCTGAAGTCAGGTTATGCGCGCCGGTCGAGCGGCAGGAGATCTGGGCGGCGGGCGTCACCTACTCGCGCAGCAAGACCGCGCGCATGGAGGAATCGGATTTCGGCGCCAGCGCATACGACCGGGTTTACGCCGCCGAGCGCCCGGAAATTTTTTTCAAGGCCCTGGCCGAGAAAGTCGTGCCCACCGGCGAGCCGGTCGGAATCCGCCGAGACGCCCGCTGGAGTGTTCCGGAGCCGGAATTAGCCCTGGTGCTCAATTCACGAGGGAAGCTGGTGGGTTACACCATCGGCAATGACATGAGTTCACGCGATATTGAAGGGGAGAATCTCTTGTATCTGCCCCAGGCTAAAATTTACGACCGCTCCTGCGCGCTGGGTCCTTGGATCACCTTGGGCGCCTCTGAACCGACGGCGCGCGGGTGGACAATCCGGCTTCAGATCCGGCGGCAGGGGCAGTCCGTGTTCACGGGCCAGACCTCTGTCGGCCAAATCAAACGCGGCTTCGAGGAACTGGCAGCTTTTCTGTGCCGCAGCCAGGTCTTTCCACACGGCGCCATCCTGTTGACCGGAACGGGCATCGTGCCACCTGACTCTTTCACGCTTCAAGAGCACGATGCTGTCGAAATTGAAATCACCGGCATCGGCGTACTCCGGAACGCGGTGGTGATTGTTTGATCGCACGCGCCCAACACGCCCTTGCTCCCCTGGGGCGCGCCCAGGAACGTAGCAGCCGAGGTAACGAAGCTCAAATATTTTGCAGGATTGGTCGTTCGTTCGAGCATTCTTTCCAGGATTGATGTCCGTCAAAAGATGGATCAGAGCCTCGTTACCTCGGCTGCTACGTTGGAAAGATTCTCGGGCGCGCCCTGTTTGCACCCCTAAGAATTGCTTTTCAACCGCGCCCGCTTTAGCTAAGAATGGTCCATGCCAGCGCCGTTGCACAAGGGCGAACGGATTTTTCGCGGTATTCCGGTTTCCGCCGGCGTGTGCCGCGGGCGAATTCTGGTCGTTGGCCGATCCCGTCCGCCGATTTCCAAACGGCAGTTGTCCGACGCCGAGGCGCCGCAAGAAGTCAATCGCCTCGAGAAAGCTCTGGTTCAGACACGCCACCAGATTCTCGAAGTGCAACGCAGAGTCAACGAAGGCACCGGCGCTCGCGAAGGCAGCATCTTCGACGCGCATCTGCTGGTGCTCGAAGACCGCACGCTCCTGGACGAAGTGGTGCGCGTCATCCAGGAGGAAAAGATCAATGCCGAACACGCCTTCCATCGGGTCGCCGAGCGTTACGCGGCAACGCTGGCGGCCATCGAAGACGATTACCTGCGCGAACGGGCCACTGACATGCGGGACGTCACCGCGCGGGTCTTGAACAATCTGCTGGGTGTGGAGAGCGAAGTTGACCTCCGCAACCTTCAGGAGCCCTGCATCATTATCAGCCACGACCTGACCCCCTCGCACACGGCACAACTCGACAAACGCAAAGTGCTTGGCTTCGCTACGGATGTCGGCAGCAAGACTTCCCATACCGCCATCATGGCGCGCTCTATGCGCATCCCGGCGGTGGTGGGCCTCAATGGGGCCAGCAACGAATTGGAAACCGGCCAGTTCGCTCTGCTTGATGGGTTCAACGGCGTGATTGTCGTCAATCCCACCGACCAGACGCTTTTCGAGTACGGCCAACTGGTCCGCAAGCAAGTCAGCTTGCAGGACAAGCTGCGCGACATGCTGCTTAAACCCGCCACGACCCTCGACGGTCATCGCCTGTTCCTTACGGCCAACATCGAACAGGCGGCCGACACCGAACAAGTCAAAGCCAACGGCGCCGAAGGCGTCGGGTTGTTCCGCACCGAATATCTTTTTATCAATCGCAACTACCTGCCCAGCGAGGACCAACAATACCAGGACTATCGCGAAGTGGCAGCGGCCCTTAAGCCGCTGCCGGTGGTCATCCGTACGTTGGATTTGGGCGGCGACAAGTTCCTTTCCCATTTGCAGGTGCCGACGGAGATGAACCCCTTCCTGGGCTGGCGCGCGATTCGGTTCTGCTTGCAGGAACGCGACCTGTTCCGCCATCAACTCCGCGCCATCCTGCGCGCCAGCGCCGAAGGCAACGTCAAAATGATGTACCCGATGATTTCGGGCTTGGACGAATTGGCGCAGGCCAATGCCCTGGTGGCCGAATACCAGGCCGAACTGCGCAAAGAGAACATCCCGTTCGACGAACAACTGGAAATCGGCGCCATGATCGAGATCCCCTCGGCCGCGATCATGGCCGACTCGCTGGCCAAGCGCGTCAAATTTTTCAGCCTCGGCACCAACGACCTCATCCAGTACTCGCTGGCGGTGGACCGGATGAACGAAAAAATCGCGCACCTCTATGAACCGACACATCCGGCCATTGTGCGTCTGATCAAGACGACCGTGGACGCCGCGCACGCGCAGAAAATCTGCGTCAGCGTCTGCGGTGAAATGGCTGGTGAACCCGTCCTGGCGCCGTTGCTGCTGGGTTTGGGCGTGGATGAACTAAGCGCCGCGCCGTCGCTGGTGCCGCCGGTCAAGTTCGTCATTCGCCGCTTGAAGCTCAACGAAGCCAAAGAGCTGGCCGGCTTCGCCTTGCAGTGCGAATCGGCGAGCCAAATCCTGGGCCAGTGCCAGGACCTGGCCCGGCGCATCGCTCCGAGCTTGTTTGAGGACAGGGAGCAGCCACAATGATTAAATAAGTTAATCAGCAATTACCGATCGCGATGAAAGTCATCATCCTGGCCGCTGGTTACGCCACCCGCCTGCATCCGCTCACTCTCGCGCAGCCCAAACCGCTGCTGCCGGTGGCGGGCAAGCCGATGATCGAATACGTCCTCGACAACCTCGCGCCCATCGGCGGGCTGGACCGCATCTACGTTGTGACCAATTCCAAGTTCGCCCGCCACTTCCAAGAGTGGGCCGACCTCTACCGCGCTACCAAGGCCAAACTCGATTTCACCATCGTCAACGACGGCTCGACCGACGACGCCAACAAGCTCGGCGCCATCGGTGATTTGCGCCTGGTGCTGACCCGCCAACACGTGGACGATGACATCATCGTCGTTGCCGGCGACAATCTCTTCAGTGAAAAACTCACTGACTATGGGCGGGTCTGCCGTGAGAAAAAAAAACCGGTGTTGGCGGTGTATGATGTCGGCGACTTGGAGCAGATCAAAAAGTATAACGCCATCACGATTGCCGCAGATGGCCGCATTACCTTCTTCGAGGAGAAGCCTAAGAACCCAACCAGCACGCTCACCGGCATCGCCCTCTACTATTATCCCAAGTCAACCCTGCCGCTCATCGAGCAATACGTCGCCGAAGGCAACAATCCGGACCAGCCGGGCCGCCTGGTTCAATGGCTCTATCCGCGCCTGCCGGTCTATACCTGGAAAGTCCCCGGTCTTTGGTTCGACATCGGCTCCAAGGAATCGCTCGAAGAGGCCAACCGGATTTTTGCCAAATAGGCCCACGCTGCCTTCGATACCCAGCAGTCTCCGACGCGACGCGCTAGTCGGGGTGCCTCGCTTGAACCGATTCCGATGGAGGCAAAAAGTAAAAATAAAAGTTGACAACATACCGACTAGTCTGTATTGTGCGTGCGTTAAATGAAAATCACGGCCACGCGAGCGCCAGAAGCTACGAAGCAAAGAATCCTCCAAGCCGCGTTCGAGGAATTCTACCAGAACGGCTTTCAGGGCGGCAGCCTCAACCATATCGTGGACGAGGCGGGCACGACCAAAGGCGCACTGTTTCATCACTTCGAGGGCAAGAACGAACTGGGTTGCGCCGTGGTGGAAGAGGTCATTCAACCACTGATCAAAGCCCGTTGGCTCGACCCATTGGCCAACTCGATTGACCCGATTGCCGACCTCAAAAACACGCTGCGACAGTTCGTAAAGGACGAAGCTAGGAGCGGGCGAATCGCGCAGGGTTGCCCGCTGAATAATCTGGCCCAAGAGATGTCGCCGTTGGACGAAGGAATGCGCAAGCGCATTGAGAAAGTTTACGCGGCATGGCGGGAGGCTATGGCGGCGGCGTTCGCGCGCGGTGTCAAGGCGGGCACAGTCCGAGAAGACATCTCCCCTCGCAAGGTGGCGGCATTTGTGGTGGCGGCGCAGGCGGGCATCATCGGCACGGCCAAGAATGCGCAGAGCGCGGAACTCATGGCCGAGGCGGGAGCAGGTTTATTGGACTACCTGGATAGCCTGAAACCTTAGAGAAGCATCTTGTTATGAAGCACAATATACGGACCAGTCTGTTTGTTACTCAGCCGCGTTCGTCTGAAGCGGGTGGCGCAGCATTCAACAACCACCGGTTCATACTTGATAAGGAGGCGAGCACGCCATAATCACGCGGCAGGCCTTTCGCATGAATTTCGAGGTATTTATGAATCACAAAAAATTAAAACCAGTTATCGTCGTACTGCTCGGTGTCTGCTTCACGGCGGCGCCGCTCCTCGGCACGAATGGGACTAACTCTTCCTCTGCCTCGCATCGTCCTGACCTGGAATACCTGAAAGCGGTGAATCAGGTCGCCCCACCACAAGACCCGCAGTTGCTGTTTCTGCTGATGGCGCAGTATGCCAGCGCCAATATGCAGGTTGAGGGCGTGGAGTTTTTCTCGGCGCGGTTAAGGCAATTCAACCCCCGCTTGACGGGTGTTCAAAGGGCTTTGTATCTGAGCGCGATTGGTTTGTTACGAGCTCAGCATGCATCGGCGGTCCCTCTGTTGCACCGAATCGGTTGGGTGAAAGAGACCATTGCCATGCTGAAACGAGCCAAGCAGCTCTCCGGCGGGCAAGTCTTCGTGGTGAACTGGATTGCCGGCATGGTCCACGCACAGCTTCCGAGCCGCTTCCATCTGAGGAAGGCAGCCGAGGAGGAGTTGGAATGGTGCGTCGAGAACGTTGAAAAAGCACCACACGCGGCGTGGCTGCGGGAAGTCTATTACCAACTGGCAAAGCTGGCCAGCGCCGGCGGTGACCAGTCTAAAGCTCAAGAGTTTCTGCGGCGCAGCGGTTACACGGACCTTAACAGACCGATTGTGCTGACCACCGCTTTTTCGGAAGACCTCGCGTCCGGGCATGCCTTTTCTCCGCGGCGCATTGCCAAAATCGTGCCGGGCCGGGTTTACGCCCTCTCAGGTTTTGAGTTCACCGAATACTATTTCGTGGTCTCAGAGGATGGGCGAGAGCTCATCGGCATTGACGCCGGTACGCGGCCGGACTCCGCCAAGGCTGCCTACGAAGCGCTGCGTGCGCAGGCCCCTGGCCTGCCGCAATTGACGACCATCTTCATTACGCACGCCCACTGGGACCATGTTGGCGGACATGCGTATTTCCGCACCTTGAATCCGGATCTGCGTTTTTATGCCAGGAGCAATTACCACGAAGAGTTGGCCCGCGAACTCGATGCGCCTGGGATTCTGGGCAAACATTTCTTCGGTGAGCGCTTCAACCTGGATGATGTACGCAGCTTCAAGCCGGATGTCACCATTGACCATCCCACAGAACTGAGGATCGGCGGAACTCGTATCGGGCTTATCCCTGTGCGGGGAGGAGAAACGCCAGATGCGATGTTCATCGAACTGCCGGACCAGGGTGTTCTGTTCGTGGGAGATTTCATCATGCCTTATCTCGGTGCGCCTTTCGTCGAGGAAGGCGATCTGCAGGGGCTGTTCGAGGCGATCGACGTCGTGGTAGAGAAACACCCCCGACATCTGTTGCATGGCCACGAGCCGCTCACTCGGAATTTCGCCTCCCCGGCAATGCTGGGGCAACTCAAAACGGACCTGGCCTGGCTGCGCGAGCAGACATTGAGCGCGATCCGCCGCGGCGATGAGAATGCTGTAATTCAACAGGCAAATCTTATTCCTCCGGATTTGCTCGCTGGCCATCCCGACGTGCATCTTCCATATCTGATCATGCGCGAACACGTTATCGACCGTCTTTACGACCAGAACGTCGGCTATTGGCAGGCGGATTTGCAAGGACTCAGCCATCTCAGCCGCGCCGACCGCGCAGAAATCCTGGTGAATTACCTGCGTGTATCGGAAGGGCAGCTTGCCAAGGCATTGCAACGTATGGTCAACGACGGTCAATACGAATTGGCGGCGTCGCTGTTGGAATCGTCCGGAGGCAGGTTCGCGCAAAGTAAATCCGTATCCAAAGCCGAGCGGCTTATCTATCTCAAGCTCATGGAGCAGTACCAGAATACAGACCCGTTCAAATTCCTCCTTTACTCGGCCAAGGCCAGGGAACAAACGCCGCAAATGGCTCCCGGCAAGTGAGGAACGCATAGTTATACGAGTCGTGAAGACCGACAGAAGAAAGAGATGAACGAGCAGGGTCTTCCGACGGACCATTGGATCGAACGCTTCAGCGATTGGCTACAGGAACAGGATCTGCTCAAACCCAAACGTTGAGGGACAAGGCGCGAATTCTGGCAGCGTTCGAGGATCGCATCGTAAACGCCACCTCCAGGTCG
>WNGQ01002612.1_pt1 | contig 29935 bp, 29 predicted proteins | sample 5407661 | NCBI WGS metagenome assembly WNGQ01 (sample SAMN13153382, study PRJNA577476) | soil metagenome | isolation source: 60 cm soil or saprolite under Garry oak tree replicate 2 | place: USA:California | collected 2016-06-15 | reverse complement strand
CTCGCGAGCGACAGCCGGGGCGTGCCCCGCATCAACATCGGAGGCCTGCACCACCGTCCGGGGCGCTCGCCCCGCCTGCGCTACGTCTACCTGAGCGACGCGGAGGCGGCGCAGCTCAAAGCCCTCGCCGCCCGCGGGATCGAGGTGACGGCGCAGGACGTGCCCACGACCCGACCGGTGCCGCTGGAGGATTTCACGTGAGACCGGAACTCCTGTTGGGGCTGCTCGTCTGGGGGACCTTCGTCGGCCTCGACCTGGTGAGCGTGCCGCAAATGATGATCGCGCGGCCGCTCGTCGCCGGGCCGATCGCCGGCGCGATGCTGGGCGACGTGTGGACCGGTCTGTCGCTGGGCGTGCTGTTCGAGCTGTTTCAGTACGAGGTGATGCCCGTGGGGGCCGTGCGCTATCCGGAATACGGGCCGGCGACGGTCGCGGCCGTGAGCGCGGCGCACGCCGCCGCCGGCACGCTCGGCCTCGGGCTCGGCGCCCTGGTTGGGCTGATCAGCGGGATGGCCGGGGGCGTGAGCCTGCACGTGGTGCGCCGGCTCAACGCCCGGGCCGTGCGGCGCGCAACAGCTGCCCTGGAAGCCGGCGACGCGCGCGTGCTGGTCCGGCTGCACACCGCGGCCATCTTGCGCGACGCGCTGCGCGCGGCGCTGGTGACGGCGCTCGGCCTGGGCCTGGCGCTGCTCGTCCGCACCTATCTGGCGGGCACGATCAGCCCACGGGGCGTGATGCTGCTCGATGTCGCCGCCGTGGGCGGCGCTCTCGCCGCGGGGACCGCGGGCACGCTGCGGCTGGTGGGCCGGGGGCCCGACCTGCGCTGGTTTGCCGCGGGCGTGGTGAGCGGCGCGGCGGTGGCGTGGCTCCAGTGAGCGTCGCGCCGCGCGCCCGTCCGGCCTTGGGCCGCAGCCTGCTCCGCCTGTTCACGGTGCAGGGGTCGTGGAACTATGAGCGCATGCAGGGGGTCGGCATGGGCGTGGCCGAGGAGCCGCTGCTGCGCGATCTGCGCGTGGCGGGCGACGGCGCGGCCTACCGGTCCGCCGTGGCACGGGGGGCGCACTTCTTCAACGCGCATCCGTACCTGTGCGGCCTCGCGGTGGGCGCCGCGGCCCGGGCGGAGCATGACGGCGTGCCGCCCGAGCAGGTCGAGCGGCTGCGCACTGCGTTGTGCGGTCCGCTGGGCTCGCTGGGCGACCGGCTGGTGTGGGCGGGCTGGCTGCCGCTCACCTCGGGGCTGGCCCTCATCGGCGTGGCGCTCGGGCTCGGGCTCCCGGCCATCATCGGCTTCCTGGTGCTCTTCAACGCCGGTCACGTCGCGCTGCGCTGGTGGGCGCTGCGGGCGGGGTGGACGCACGGCGTGCGCGTGGCCGTGGCACTGCGCCAGCCGCTGCTGCAGCGGGCGACGGCGGTCTCGGGGCCGGCCATGGCGTTCGTCGTGGGGGCCGCGCTGCCGCTCGTGGCGCGGTACCAGAGCAGCGGATTCGCGGGCTGGTGGCGCGTGGCGCTCGCCGCCGTGGCGGCGGGCGGGTTCGCGCTGTTGTGGTCGTTCCGCGCTCGGATCACTGGAGTGCGGCTCGGGCTGGCGCTGCTCGCCCTGGCCACGCTGGCGGGGTGGCTATGGCCGTGATCGAGCGTGAGGCGAAGATCGTCAACCCGCTCGGCATGCACGCGCGGCCCGCGGCGGAGTTCGTCAAGCTGGCCAGCCGCTTCAAGTGCGCGGTCGAGGTCAAGAAGGACGATCTCACGGTGAACGGGAAGAGCATCATGGGCGTCATGATGCTCGCGGCGGAGTGCGGATCGTCGCTGGTCATCAGGACCGACGGCGACGATGCGGAGCAGGCGATGGCGGCGCTGCTCGCCCTCGTGGCCGACGGTTTCCACGAAATGCATCTGACGGCGGAGGTGCGGGAAGCGGAGATGCGCGAAGCGGAAGAGCGCGAAGACGGGGAGGGGCCGTGAGCGACCGCCTGCTCAAGGGCATCGGGGTGTCCGCCGGGATCGCCATCGGACCGGCGGTCGTGGTGCGCTGGACCATGCCCGAGGTGCCGCACCGCGTGGTGCCGCGCGCCCGGGTGGAGAAGGAAGTACGGCGGCTGCGCGCCGCGGTGCGCGACGTGAAGCGCTACTTGCTGGACCTGCGGGCCAAGGCCGAGGACCGCGCCGGCGTGGACGAGGCGCGCATCTTCGACGCCCAGCTGCTCATGCTCGAGGACAAGGAGTTCCTCTCCGGCGTCGCGGATCTGATCCGCGAGAACCACCTCACCGCGGAAAAGGCGTTCGAGTTCAAGGCGCTCGAGGTGCGCGACCTGTGGACCGCCACCGGCAACCCGCGTCTGAAGGACCGGCTCGCCGACTTCTCGGGCGTGACGATCCGGGTGCTCGAGCACCTGATGCATCGGGGCTCGGACGAGCTGTGGGAGGGGATCACCGATCCCTCAGTCGTCGTGGCGCGCGAGCTCGGCCCGGGCCTCACCGTCCAGCTCGACCGCGAGCACGTGGTGGGGCTCGTGAGCGAGGAAGGTACCCGGACCTCGCACGCGGCGATCCTGGCGCACTCCATCGGCATCCCGGCGGTGTTCGGTGTGACGGGTGCGATGGAGCGCATCGCGCCGGGCACGATGCTCGTGATGGACGGGACCCGCGGCACCGTGCTGCTCGATCCCACGCCCGCCGAGATCGCCGATGCCCGGGAGCGCGAGCTGCGCCGCCGCGAGCTGGCGACCCAGCTCGACGAGGTCGCGTCGCAGCCGGCCGTCACGACCGACGGCGCGCGCATCGTGCTGCGGGGCAACGTGGATCTGCCCGACGAGATCAGGGCCGCGCAGGAGCATGGCGCCGAAGGCGTCGGCCTGCTGCGCACCGAGTTCCTGATCACCAGTCACACCACCCTGCCGAGCGAAGACGAGCAGACCGCGTACTTCCGGCGCGTGGCCGAGGCATTCCCGGGCTCCCCGGTGGTGGTGCGCACGTACGACCTGGGCGGCGACAAGCTGCCGGGCGCATTCCGCATGATGACGGAGACCAACCCCCAGCTCGGCTGGCGCGCGATCCGCGTGTGCCTCGACCGCCCGGAGATCTTCCACACGCAGATACGCGCGGCGCTACGCGCGGCGGCGCACGGCCAGATCCACCTGATGATCCCGCTGGTGACGCGGCTCGACGAAGTCGACCGGACACGCGAGATCGTCGCGCAGCAGGCAAAGCGGCTCGCCGCCGAGGGGATCGAAGCGGCGGCGTCGCTTCCGGTGGGGGTGATGGTCGAGACGCCGGCCGCCGCGGTGATCGCCGACCGGCTGGCCGAAGCGTCGGATTTCTTGAGCGTCGGCACGAACGACCTCACGCAGTACACGCTCGTCGTGGACCGCGGCAATGCCCGGCTCGCCGACCGCTTCAACTCCCACGACCCGAGCGTCGTGCGGCTGCTCAAGATGGTGGCCGATGCCGCGCGCGCCGCCGGCAAACCCGCGAGCGTGTGCGGTGAGATGGCCTCGGAGCCGCTGTCGGCGTTCCTGCTGCTCGGGCTCGGCTACGACACGCTCTCCGTCGCGCCGCCAAAATTGACGATCGTCAAGTGGATGGTGCGGCAGGTGAGTGTGGCACGCGCGCGACTGGCGGCCGAGCAGGCGCTCGGCGCGCGCACCGCCGACGCCGTGCTCGACTTGCTGCGCCTGGCGCTCGCCGAAGCGGTGGACCTGAAGCTGCTCGACCCCGACGCCCGGTTGCCGGGCGGGCGGCGTGCCGCTAGTTTGAACGTCTAAACCCGCGTCGGATCGACACATGCCAGCGCAGCGCCACGTCTTCACCTCCGAGTCGGTGACGGAAGGTCATCCCGACAAGATCGCCGATCAGATCTCGGACGCCGTCCTGGACGCCATCGTCGCCAAGGACCCCGCCGCTCGCGTGGCGTGCGAGACGCTGGTCACGACCGGCATGGCGGTGGTCGCGGGCGAGATCACGACGTCCACCTACGTGCACATCCCCGACATCGTGCGGGGGACGATCAGCGCGATCGGCTACACCGACGCGAGCTTCGGCTTCGACGCCCAGACCTGCGCCATTCTCACCACCATCGACCGCCAATCCGGGGACATCGCCCTGGGCGTGGACAAAGGCGGCGCGGGCGACCAGGGCATGATGTTCGGCTACGCGTCGGACGAGACGCCGACGCTGATGCCGCTGCCGATCGTACTGGCCCACCGGCTGGCCGAGCGGCTGGCGACCGTGCGCAAGGCGGGCGATCTCCCGTGGCTCCGGCCCGACGGCAAGACGCAGGTCAGCGTGATGTACGAGGGTGCCCGCCCCGTGGGGATCAGCAAGGTAGTCGTCTCGACCCAACACTCCGACAAAATCGACAACGCAGAGCTGCGCGAGGGCGTGATCGCCCTGGTAGTGCGGCCGGTGCTCGCGGACGCGGGCTTCGAGGTGCGCGACGCCGATCTGCTGGTGAATCCCACGGGCCGGTTCGTGGTCGGTGGGCCGCAGGGCGACGCCGGGCTCACCGGCCGCAAGATCATCGTCGACAGTTATGGGGGCATGGCCCGCCACGGGGGCGGCGCGTTCAGCGGCAAGGATCCCTCCAAGGTCGACCGCTCGGCCGCCTACGCGATGCGCTGGGTGGCGAAGAACATCGTGGCGGCCAAGCTGGCGCGGCGCTGCGAGGTCCAGGTGGCGTACGCCATCGGTGTCGCTCAGCCGGTGTCCGTCATGATCGACACGTTCGGCAGCGGCGCGGTCCCCGATGAAGCCATCGAAGATGCGGTCCGCGAGGTGTTCGACCTCACGCCGCTCGGGATCATCAAGGCACTCGGCCTCCGCAACCCGATCTACCGTGCCACGGCCGCCTACGGACATTTCGGCCGTGCCCCGGAGCGGCGTCGCTTCGTGGACAAGGACGTGGATCGCGAAGTCGAGCTGTTCACGTGGGAGCACGCGAACCGCGTCGAAGAGCTGCGACTCGCGGCGCAGCGTTCCAAGCACTACACCAAGAAAGTCACCGCATGACGACGACGGCTGCGAGCGCGACTTCCGACATCAAGGACCCGAGACTCGCGGCCGAGGGGCGGCGCCGTACCGAGTGGGCGGAGCGATCCATGCCGGTGCTGCGCCTCATTCGGGAGCGCTTTTCCCGGGAACGGCCGCTGGTCGGGCGGCGCCTTTCCGCCTGCCTGCACGTCACGACCGAGACGGCGAACCTCGCCGTCACACTCCAGGCGGGCGGCGCGGACGTGGCGCTGTGCGCGTCGAATCCCCTTTCCACGCAGGACGACGTCGCGGCCCACCTGGTGAAGGATCACGGCATCAAGGTGTTCGCCATCAAGGGCGAAGATCACGCCACCTACTACGAGCACATCCGGGCCGCCCTGGCGCACCGGCCGGATGTCACCATGGACGACGGCGCCGACCTGGTCGGCGCGCTCCACATGATCGCGCTGAACCGGCTGGACGATCTCGCGCCGCCGGTGCGCCAGTGGGTCGAGGGCCTGTCCGGGGCGGAGCGGCGGGCGCTGGTCGGCGGCGTGGTGGGATCCACCGAAGAGACCACCACCGGCGTCATCCGTCTCAAGGCGATGGCGCGCGACGGTGTGCTGCAGTTCCCGGTGATCGCGGTGAACGACTCCGACACCAAGCACCTGTTCGACAACCGCTACGGCACGGGCCAGTCGACGCTCGACGGCATCCTGCGGGCCACCAACGTGCTGGTGGCGGGGAGCACGATGGTGGTGGCGGGGTATGGGTGGTGCGGCCGGGGGTTCGCGCTGCGGGCGCGCGGTGCGGGCGCGAACGTGCTCGTGACCGAGATCGATCCACTCAAGGCGCTCGAAGCCCAGATGGACGGGTACCGCGTCGTGCCGATGGCCGAAGCCGCGCGGGTGGGAGACGTGTTCGTCACCTTGACCGGCAACCTGCACGTGATCCGCGTGGAGCACATGCGCGCCATGAAAGACGGGGCGATTCTCACGAACTCGGGTCACTTCAACGTCGAGATCGACCTCGACGGCCTCAAGCGGGCGGCCCAGGGCCCCACCCCGGTGCGCGAGTTCGTGGACGAGTGGCGCCTGGACGGCAAGCGCCTGTTCGTGCTGGCGGACGGTCGGCTCATCAACCTGGCGGCCGCGGAAGGACACCCGGCGAGCGTGATGGACATGTCGTTCGCGAACCAGGCGCTGGCGGCGGAGCACGTGGTGCGGCACGGGCGCGACTTGGGCAAGGATGTGCACCGCATCCCGCGCGAGCTCGATGCCGACATCGCCCGGTTGAAGCTCGCGGCCATGGGGGTCGCCATCGACACGCTCACACCCGAGCAGCAGAAGTATCTCGCATCGTGGGAGATGGGGACCTGAGCGCCAACGTCATCCAGGTTCGGGTCGCCCACCTGGGGCTCGATCGCACGACCAACACTCCCGTCGTCATTCTGCAGGAGCAGGAGGGGGAACGGGTCCTCCCGATCTGGATCGGGCCCGCCGAGGCGAGCGCCATCGCGATGGAGCTGGCGGGGGTGAAGTTCGCCCGGCCGCTCACCCACGACCTGCTGAAGCAGGTGATCCTGGGCCTGGGCGCGGACCTGCGCAAGGTGATCATCACCCAGGTCAAGGAGAACACGTATTACGCCGAGCTGCACATCTACCGCGGCGACGCGGTGATCCAGATCGACGCCCGGCCCTCCGACTCGATCGCCGTCGCGTTGCGGCTCAAGGCGCCGATCTTCACGAGCGAGGGCCTGCTCGCGCTCACGTCGGTGGAGACGGGCGAGCCCGGCGGCGAGTCCGGCTCGGGGCCGCTCGATCCCGATGCCCTGAAGAACTACCTCCAGAACCTCGATCCTGAAGATTTCGGGAAGTTCACTCCCTAGCGTCGCGCTGCTCGCGCTGCTCAGCTGGGCGGGAGCTGCGGGTCTCGAGGCGCAGGGAATCGTCGTTTCGGGACGGGTGCTGTACGGGCCCGCGGGACGGCCGCTCGCGGGTACCCGCGTGGTGCTGCACGAGGTGTCGATGGGCGGCGGCGGGCGGCCGATCGACTCCACCAGCACCGACGCGCACGGCCACTACACCCTGACGATCCGCCACGCCGACTCGACCGCGCTGTATGTCGTGAGTAGCTGGCGCGCCGGCATCGCGTACTTCTCGGAGCCGGTCACCCCGGGGCGCTCGCAGCCGGCGCCGCTCCGCGCCCTCTACGTCTACGACACCAGCTCCGCGGGTCCGGCCGTGCGGGTCACCCGTCGCCTCGTGACCGTGGCGAAGATCAAGCGAGACGGCAGCCGGGACGTGCTCGAGCTGCTGGAGCTCGAGAACCCCGGCGCGGCGACCCGCGTCGCCGCCGACACGCTCCGTCCCACCTGGGCCGGCGCCATTCCGGCCGCGGCGATCCAGTTCCAGGTGGGGCAGGGCGACGTCTCGGCCCGCGCCGTGACGCTGCGGGGCGATTCGGTCGCCGTGTTCGGCCCCATCCCGCCGGGCGAGCGCAAGCAGCTGAGCTATACGTATGTACTGCCCGCGACCGCGCGCCGCGTGGACCTGCCGATCGACCAGCCGATCGAAGAGGTCGACCTGCTGCTCGAGGACACCGCGGCCGTGGTGCGCGCGGCGCGGCTCGACTCGCTCGGGATCGAGCGCATCGAAGGGCGCCGCTTCGCGCGCTACCGCACGCCGGCGCTCGGCGCGGGCGCGCCGCTCGCGATCGCCTTCAGCGATCGGCCGCTCGCGCCGGAAGCGCTGGTGCCGTTCGTCGTCGGCCTCGCGGCGCTCGCGCTCGTGGCCGGGTTCGTGGTTGCGCTGCGACGCAAACCGCGATAGACTAGCAGCGTCGTTACAAGCGAACGGGGATCTACGGAAGCCGGTGCAAATCCGGCGCGGCCCCGCCACTGTGACGGGCAGCTGTAGCGGCTCGACGCCACTGGGTGCGATCACCCGGGAAGGCGGGCCGCTCGCCCGGAGCCAGGAGACGTCTTCGTTCGCGCCACCTGCAGATCCCTCGCGGGAGGGATGGTGGCGCTGCGCACCCAGGCGCAGGCGCTAGCCCATCTCCGCTCCGTCGGGGGTGGGTTTTTTCGCTATGCGCCGCTGGACAGTGCGCACCCACCTCGCGGGACTCGTCGCGCTCGCCGCCGTGGCCTGCGCCCGGGGTGAGCACGCGCCCGCCGCCGGCCCCGCCGTCACCGACGACGCGGGCCGCCGGGTGGCGCTCGCCGTGCCCGCCCGCCGCATCGTCTCCTTGCTGCCGTCGTTTACCGAGATCCTGTTCGCCATCGGCGCGGGCCACCGCCTGGTCGGCCGAACCGCGTGGTGCGACTACCCGCCCGCGGCGCTCGCCGTGCCCAGCGTGGGCGACGGCATCCCCCCGAACGTCGAGGCGGTGGCCGCCCGCCGGCCGGACCTCGTCGTACTGTACCGCTCCGGCCAGAACGCCACGGCCGCGGAGCAGCTCGAGCGGCTCGGCATCCGGACCGTCCTGCTCGATCTCAATCGGCTCGAGGAGCTGGCGCCCGCGGCCCGGCGGTTGGGCGTGCTCACCGGGCGCACAGCAGCAGGGGACTCGTTGGCGCGAGCCATGGACAGTCTCGTCTCCCAGAGCCCCGAGTCCCCCACCCCTAGCCCCGAGTCCCTCGTCTTCTTGGTCTGGGACAACCCGCCGATCGTCATCGGGGCGGGGAGCTACCTCGACCGCCTCGCCGGGCTCGCCGGCGCGCGCAACGTGTTCCACGACATCGCCGCGCCCTCGGCCCAGGTGTCGATCGAGACGATCGCCGCGCGCAACCCCGACTTCATCGCGGTGCTGTCGGATACGGCGGCACCGCCCCGCTACGCCGGCCGCCCGGAGTGGCGCGTGGTGCCGGCGGTACGGAAGCGACGGTTCCTGTTTCTGCCCGGTGGGCTGTTCGGCCGGCCCGGCCCGCGCGCGAGGGAGGCGGTCCGCGAGCTGCGGCGGCGCCTCGACACCACGCCGTGAAGTACGTGGTGCTGGCCGGCGCGGCTCTCGCGACCCTCGCCGCGGCGCTGCTCGTCGGGCCCGCCAACCTGCCCCTCGCGGACCTGCCCGGTTCGGCGATCGTGTGGCAGCTGCGGTTGCCCCGCGCGGTGCTGGCGTTCCTGGTGGGCGGCGCCCTCGGCGTCGCGGGCACGAGCCTCCAGGCGCTGGTGCGCAATCCGCTGGCGGATCCGTTCCTGCTCGGGCTGTCGGGCGGCGCGGGCCTGGGCGCCGTGGCGGCGATCGCACTCCACCTTCCCGGTCCCTGGGCCCTCCCGCTCGCGGCGTTCGTCGGAGCCGTGGGCGCGATGGCGCTGGTGTATCGGCTGGGACTCATGGGAGGGGCCGAGCTCGATCCGCGCATCCTGCTGCTGGGCGGCGTGGCCGTGGGCGCGTTCGCCGCGGCCATCACCACGGCGCTGGTCTCACTCGCCCAGGCCACGGAGCTGCGCAACGCGTTCCTGTGGCTGTGGGGCGGGTTTTCCGGAGCGTCCTGGACCACGGTGCTCGTGATGCTCGCGTACGCGCCGCTGCCGCTCGGCGTCCTCGTCGCGTCCGCCCGGCCCCTCGATCTGCTCGCCCTGGGCGAGGAGCCCGCCCAGTACCTCGGCGCCGACGTGCGGCGGCTGAAGCGCGTCGTCTATCTGGCCGCGTCGCTCCTGACCGCCGCCGCCGTCGCCGTCGCGGGCGTGATCGGGTTCGTGGGGCTGGTCGTGCCGCACCTGTGCCGCCTCGTGTGGGGCCGGCTCCATCGCACCCTGCTCCCGACGGCGTTCCTCACGGGTGGCATTCTGCTCGCGGCCGCCGACACCCTGGCCCGCACCGTCGTGGCCCCGCGCGAGCTGCCCGTCGGGATCGTGACCGCGCTGCTGGGTGTCCCGGTGTTCGCATTCCTGCTGCGCCGATGGACCGTGAGCTGATCGTCGCGCTGCGCGGCGTCACGTGCCGCTACCCGGACGCCGCGCGCGACAGCCTCGAGAGCGTCTCGCTCGAGCTCCCTGCCGGCGAGCTGCACGCGGTGCTCGGACCCAACGGCAGCGGCAAGACGACGCTGGTGCGCGCGGCCCTCGGCCTCGTGCCGCTCGTCGCCGGTGAGGTCGAGATCCTGGGACGCCCGGCGCACACCTGGTCGCGGCGCGCCCTGGCGCGCCTGGTGGGCGTACTTCCCCAGCGCGAGGACAACCTGTTCCCACAGCGCGTGCGCGAGACGGTGCTGCTGGGTCGCTACCCACACCTCTCGCTGTTCGGCGGCGTGGGTGCGACAGACCGGGCGGCCGTCGACGGCGCGCTCGCGGCATGCGACGCGGCGGACCTGGCCGACCGCTGGCTCTGGACGCTCTCGGGCGGCGAATACCAGCGCGTCCGGCTGGCGCGGGCGCTGGCGCAGGAGCCCCGGCTGCTCGTGCTCGACGAGCCGACCGCCTCGCTCGACCTGCGGCACGAGATGGAGCTGTTCGAGCTGGTACGTACGCTCGTGGACGCGCAGGGGCTCGGCGTCCTGATGATCACGCATCACGTGAATCTGGCGGCGCGGTTCGCCGACCGCGTCCTGCTCTTGTCGGAGGGACGCCCGGCGGGCGCCGGTGCGCCCGGCGACGTACTCACCCGTGAGACGGTGGAGCGTGTGTTCGCGTGGCCGGTGGCGATTGCGCCGTTCGAGGGCCGGCCCCAGATGACTCCCCTGCGATTGCGAAAGGAGGCTCGATGAGACTCGCCCTGCGTGCGCTCCCGCTCCTGGTCGTCCCGGCGGCCCTGGCCGGCCAGACCCCGATCGACACCGTGGAGCTCAACCCCGTGGTCGTCACGGCCACCCGCGTGCCCCGCTCGCTCGCGGGCGTGCCCGCCGCGGTCACCGTGCTCCGCGGAGCGGATCTCCGCGAGCAGGGGATCCAGACCGTCTTCGAAGCGCTGCGGGATGTCCCCGGGGCGGCGGTGGTGCAGACCGGCTCCTTCGGGGGCCAGACGTCGTTGTTCATGCGAGGTGGGCAAAGCAACTACGTGAAGGTGTTGCTGGACGGCGTCCCGGTGAATCAGCCCGGCGGGTCGTTCGATTTCGCGAACCTGACGACGGACAATGTCGAGCGAATCGAGGTCGTGCGCGGCCCGGCCAGCGTGTTGTATGGCTCCGACGCCGTCACCGGTGTCGTCCAGATCTTCACGCGGCGCGCACCGGGCTCGAGCCGCTCCGAGGCGAGCGTTCGAGGGGGCACCTACGGAACGCTGGCGTGGGACGCTGAGGCTTCCGGCGGGAGCCAGGTGGCCACGTACTCCGCCTCGCTATCGCGCTTCACCAGCGACGGGATGTACGCATTCAACAATGAGTATCACAACACCGTCTTCTCCGGTCTGGCGCGCGTCGTGCCGGATGACCGTACCGATGCGACACTCACCCTGCGGTACGACGACGGCGTGTTTCACTTTCCGACGAACGGTGCCGGCAAGGCCGTCGATCACAACCAGTTCGGCTATGGAAGCGGACCAACCATCGGCCTCGACGTCGGGCACTACTTCACCAGGCGGCTCGAGGCGCGCTTGCTCCTCGCCACCAACGAGACCGACGGCGGGTTCGACAATCGCCCCGACACTACGACGGACAGCTCCCGATTCCAGAATCTCGACGACGTGCGGCGTTCCAGCGCCGACCTCCGGGCGAATTTCTACCTGTCGTCCGGGGCTGTCGTGACGCTGGGGACGGCGGTCGAGCAGGAGCGCGAGCACGGGTTCAACGTCTGTCAGTCGTCATTCGGCGACTGCACCACGCTGCCGATCGACTCGGCGCGCTGGAACGCCGCCTTCTACGCGCAGGGGGTGACCGATGTCGGCGCCAGGATCGGCCTGACCACCGGGGTGCGCGTGGAGGACAATCAACGCTTCGGCAGCTTCCTCGCCTATCGCCTGGGCGCCGTGTACCGGCTCGCCGGCGGGACACGGCTTCGGGCGACGGCCGGCACCGGCTTCCGGGAGCCAAGCTTCCTGGAGAACTATTCGACCGGCTACACCGTCGGCAACCCGGACCTGCGGCCCGAGCACTCCCGCAGCTGGGAATTGGGCATCGAGCAGTGGCTCGCCGGGGATCGCCTCAGCTTCTCCGCGACGGGCTTTGAGCAGCGCTTTGTCGATTTGATCGACTACGACCCGAGCGCGGCGGCGGGGGCTCCGAACTATTCGAACGTGGCCGCCGCGGACGCGAACGGCCTCGAGCTGGGCATACGCTACGCACCGGCGGGACCCATGTCTCTGGCCGCGAGTTACACCTACCTCCACACCGAGATCACCAATCCCGGATTCGACTCGTCATCGGGAGCGTTGTTGGCGGCCGGACGGCCGCTGACACGGCGGCCGAAGCACTCGGCGCGGTTGGACGCGGGTTATCGGTGGGCCGCACTCGGCACCCTGTCGCTCGCGGTCACGTACGTCGGCGACCGACAAGATCAGGATTTCTCCACGTTCCCGTTTCCACGCGTGACACTTCCCCCCTACGCGCGCGTCGACCTGGCCGCCCAGCTCGACGTGCTGCGACCGCGAGGCGGCGCCCCGGGGCTCACGCTTTCGGGCCGGGTCGAGAACCTGCTCGATCACGCCTACCAGGAAGTGAAGAACTTTCCGGCCCGCGGCCGCACGATCCTGCTGGGCGGGCGTGTCACCTGGGGGATGTGACTCGGCGGGATGGCTGACGTGCCCCAGGACGTCCTCGTCGCGTGGAGCGGCGGCAAAGACAGCGCGCTGGCGCTGCGCGAGATCCTGCTGGACGGGCGCTACCGGGTGGCGGCGCTGCTCACCACGGTGACGGGAGCGTACGAGCGGATCAGCATGCACGGCGTGCGCCGCACCCTACTCGAGCGCCAGGCCGCGTCCCTCGGCCTGCCGCTCGAGCAGGTGGTGATCTCGCCGGGCGCCACGAACGAGGAGTACGAAGGCAACATGGGCGCCACGCTGGTGGCGCTGCGGGACCGCGTGCCGGGTCTCGACACGGTCGTCTTCGGGGACCTGTTCCTCGCGGACATCCGCGCCTATCGGGAGCGGATGCTGGCGCGGATCGGCATGCGCGGCCTGTTTCCGCTGTGGCTGCGCGATACCCGGGCGCTGGCGCACCAATTCGTCCGGCTGGGATACCGCGCGGTGCTCGTGTGCGTGGATGCGGACCAGCTCGCCGCCGAGTTCGCCGGCCGGGAGTTCGACGCCGAGCTGCTGCGGGATCTCCCCGCCGCCGTGGATCCGTGTGGGGAGAACGGCGAGTTCCACACGTTCGTGTACGCGGGCCCGGGGTTTCGGCAGGACGTACGGCACGAGCGGGGGCCCGTCGTGCTGCGCGACCGCCGGTTCGTATATTGTGATCTTGTGGAGACCGCCGCTCGATGAGACGCCTCGCCCTGCTTGCCCTCGCGCTCGCCGCCGCGTGCAGCGATGCCCTCGAGCAGACCAGCTCGGCGGGGCAGGTGATCGGCGTGGTCAATGTGTCCGACCTGTCGCTTGTTTCCGCCACCGATTTCAGCGTGACGACACGGTCTTGGCCAGGCACTACCGCGAACCCTACTACCATCGCCGGGCGAGGCCGGGCGTTCGTCGTCACCCTCGAGCAGGCCAACGCGGTGGGCGTGAGCCTCCTGGTTACATGCCCCCCCGATCCCGTCGCGCTGTGCGGCCGGCGAGATTACGTGCTGCCCCTCCGTGCCGGGTCGGAACCCGACGGTGTCGCCATCCAGGACGACTCGATCGCGTGGATCGCCAATCGCGCCCTCAACACCGTTACCCGGCTCAACTACTTCATTGGCGACACGACGAGCGTTGCGGTCGGCGTCTTCCCACGAGCGGTCGCGTTAGTCGGCACCCGCGTGTTCGTCGTCAACAGCAATCTCGTGGGTGGTGTCCCGGCCGGGCCGAGCTGGCTTACGTCATTCGAGTGTTGCGGGGTCCGCACCCCTGATTCGATTCCACTCACCGGCTTGGCCGCCCGCTTTGCCGCCGTGGGGGACGACAGCTTGCTATACGTGGTTGCCGCCGGCAGGTCTGGAACGGCGGATGGCAAGCTCTCCATCGTCGATCCCAAGCGCCGCGCCGAGGTCGCCGTCCTCAACGGGTTGGGTGAATCACCGGGGGCGGTGGTGTTTCATCCCACTGGGAGCCGTCTGCTGATCGCGTCGGCCCGGGAGGGCATCCTCGAGGTAAACACGTCCATCCGCGCCGTGACGCGCGCGCCTGGCAACGGCATCAATCCAGGTGGCAGCGGCATCAACGGTCTCGCGATCGACCTCCGCGGCCGCGTGTACGCGGTCGGGCCCGGTGGATGCAACGGGCCCGGCGCGGTGCATGTTCTGACAGCGCCGCCCGATTACCGCGAGATCCACACCGTGACGGTTGGGATCTGTCCGACCACCGCCGCAGTGGCGGCGACTCCGTAGCCATGGCGCTCGTCACCACCCCCGCCGTCGTGCTCCAGACCTACCGCTACAGCGAGACCTCCAAGGTGGTACGGCTCGCGACGCGCGACCTGGGCGTGCAGAGCGCCATCGCGAAGGGCGCGCTCCGTCCCAAGAGCCGCTTCGGGGCGGGGCTCGAGCTGTTGAGCGAGGGAACGGCCCAGCTCTACTTCCGCGAGACCCGCGAGCTCCATACGCTGGGGGCGTTCGACCTCGTCAACCTGCGGCGCGACTTGGCGGCGGACGTGGGTCGCTTCGCCGGCGCTACGGCGCTCACCGAAGTCATGCTCAAGATGGCGCCCCCGGCGCCGCTGGCGGCCGCCTACGACACCCTCACCGGCGCGCTCGACGCGCTCGAGCTGGCGTCCCCGGACCAAGTCGACGCCGCCGCCGTGCGGGCGCTGTGGTGCCTGCTCGCCGTGCTCGGCTTCGAGCCCTCGCTCGCGCGCTGCGCCCGCGACGGCGCGGCGATCGACCCGGCGGCCGACGAGCCCGTGCGCTTCAGCGTGGCGGACGGCGGCGCCCTGTGCACGCGCTGCGCGCCCGCTGCGGGGGACGCACCCAGCCGCCTGCCGCCGCGCGCGTACCGTGATCTCCTCGCCCTGAACGACGCGCGAGCGGATCTGCCGTTGCTCGACCGCCCACACGCGGCCGCTCACCGCCGCCTCGTCGCCCGCTTCGTCCGCTACCACCTGGGCGAGGCCGGCCCCCTTTCGGCCCTCGACTTCTGGGAGCGTCGCGCGTGGGTACCCCCCACTCCAACACCGATTCCCTCCGCCGCTTCGTAATCGGCACCGCGGGCCACATCGACCACGGCAAGACCGCCCTGGTGAAGGCCCTCACCGGGGTCGACACCGACCGCTGGGAGGAGGAGAAGCGTCGCGGCATCACGATCGATCTGGGGTTCGCGCCGCTGCCGCTCGGAGACGACGTGCAGGCGAGCGTGGTCGACGTTCCCGGACACGAAGGCTTCGTGCGCAATATGCTCGCGGGCGCCACCGGCATCGACGTCGCCCTGCTCGTCATCGCCGCCGACGAAGGGATCATGCCCCAGACCGAAGAGCACCTCGCCATCGTCGAGCTGCTCGGCGTGCGTCGCGGCATCCCCGTCATCACCAAGCGCGATCTGGTGGACGCCGAATGGCTCGAGCTGGTGCAGGGCGAGGTGGCAACCCGGCTGGCGGCGAGCCGGATCCGCTGGGAGCGCGCCGTGGCGGTGTCCGCGCTCACGGGCGAAGGATTGGACGAGCTGCGGAGCGCCCTGGGCCGGGTCGCCGCCGACTTGGTCGAGCGGCCCGCGGCCGACCTGTTCCGACTGCCCATCGACCGCGTGTTCGCCGTGGCGGGCGCCGGCACCGTCGTGACCGGGTCGACGTGGAGCGGCGGCGTCGCCGTCGGCGAGTCGGTGCGGCTGCTCCCGCTGGGGCGGGACGCGCGCGTGCGCTCCATAGAGGTCCACGGCGAGTCCGCCGCGCGGGCCGTGCCCGGACGCCGCACCGCGCTGGCGCTCGTGGGCGTGGACAAGAGCGAGCTCGCGCGCGGCGACGTCGCGGTCACGGGTCCGGGCTGGCACGCCACAGGCATGCTCGACGCCAGCGTCGAGCTGCTCCCCGGGGCGCACAAGCCGCTCGCCTCGCGCACCCGCGTCCGGGTCCACTTGGGGACGGCGGAAATTCTCGCCCGCGTGGTCCAGACACGGGCCATCGGGCCGGGGGAAACGGGGCAGGCGCGCCTGCTGCTCGAGACGCCCCTGGTGGCGCGAGGCGGCGACCGCTTCGTGCTGCGCTCGTTCTCCCCGGTCACCACCATCGGAGGTGGAGTCGTGCTGGACCCCTTCCCGCCGCAACGCACGCGGCTGCGCCGGCGCCGAATCGTCCCGGACCAGACGCCGGCGCAGCGACTCGAAGCGCTGGTCGTCGAGGCGGGGCTCGCGGGCGTAGCGACGGAGACGCTCGCGGTGCGGCTCGGCGTGGCAGCACGGCGTGTGACGACGGTCATCGCCGACGTGGGGGACGGGCTCCTAGTGTTGGACGAGACGCTCGTCGCGAGCGCGGCCGTCACGGCCGAAGCGGCACGGCTAGCGGAAGTGTTGCGGCGACACCACAAGGAGCATCCCCTCGATCCGGGGATGTCGCTCCAGGCGTTGCGCGCCGGGGTAGGGGGCGGCGCGGCGAGCTCGCCACCTCCCGCCGCCGTGGTCGATGCGGTATTGGCGCAGGGCGTGCGCGGGCGCAAACTGGAGATCGTCGAAAGCGTGGCGCGGGTGCCGGGGTGGCGTCCTGCCTTCGACGCCCGCTCAAGCGGAGCCCGGGACCAGGTCGCGCGCCGTGTGGTGGAGGCGAAGTGGCAGGTGCCGACGGTCGCCGAGCTCGAGCGCGAGCTGCCCAACGCGCCGGTGCGGGCGGTGCTCGCCCACCTCGCGCGGGAGGGCGTGGTGGAGCAGATGGATCAGGAGCGCTACGCCGCGGCACCGGCGCTCGCGGAGTTTCGGGCCGCGCTCGAAGCCACGCTGACGGAGCTCGGGTCGGCGACGCCTGCGGAGTTACGCGACCGGCTCGGGCTCACGCGCAAGTACCTGATCCCGCTGCTCGAGTGGGCGGATCGCCGCGGCGTGACACGCCGCACGGGCGACGCCCGGGTTCTGGGCCGGTTGACAGCAGGGAAAGGCGGACCATAGTTTCACGGTGCGCCCTGTATCACGCATCACCAGCGACACAAGGAGAGCGGTCTAGAGTCACTATCTCGTGTGCTAGAGGAGCGGCGATGAGGCGGTTCGCCTGGGCGATGCTCGGGCTCGGGCTGTGGGTGCTGGCGGGGGGGGTAGCGCCCGCTGCGGGACAGGAGCCCCAGCCCACGATCGAGCTTCAGCACAATCGTTTCAATCCGGTGACCACGATCCCGTTCAAGCTGAGCGGGCAGTTGTTCCTCAAGGGTCACCGGCCCGTCGTGTCGCTACGGATCTATAACGTGCTCGCGCAGCTGGTCGCGATCCCGGTGCTGCGCGGCACCGGGAAGGCGCTGGACAGCCTCGCGCTCAGCTGTCCCACGCAGCTCGGGTGCGCGTACAGCGCGTACTGGGATGGCTTCGTCGCCAACACGGGCAAGCCGGCGGCGTCCGGCGTATACATCTATCAGCTGGTCGTGGACGGTCAGCGGGTGTACAAGAAGGTCGTAAAGCAGCCGCCGCAATGATTTAGACGTCGCACCCGCAGCGAGGCAGCTGCACCGGTCTATCAGCCCCTAATCTTGGCGTCGCTCCTGCCGATTCGGCATCTTACAGTCGGCACAGAGGTTGCCCCGGGCGCCGGGTGCTATGATCAATCCTGAACGTTTGACCGTGAAGGCCGCAGAGGCCCTGCAACAGGCGGGCGCGCTGGCGCGCTCGCGCGGCAACCCCGTCGTCAACGACGCTCATCTCTTCCAGGCGCTGCTCGCGCAGGACGACGGCATCGTCGTCCCGCTGCTCCAGAAGGCCGGGATCAACATCACCCAGCTCAAGGCCGAGACCGAGCGGGAAATCGCGCGCTTCCCGCAGCAATCGGGCACGGCGGCCGAGCCGACGCTGTCGCGCGAGGTCTCGCGGGTGCTCGATCGGGCGGACGACGAGGCGAAGGCGCTGGGCGACGCCTACGTCTCGACCGAGCACATCCTGCTGGGCCTGGTGGAGGAGAAGGGCACGACGGCGAAGCAGCTGCTCGCCGCGGCGGGTGTCGACCGCGCCGCGTGCAGGTGCTGTCGCGCCGCACCAAGAACAATCCGGTCCTGATCGGCGAGCCCGGAGTGGGCAAGACCGCGATCGTGGAAGGGCTGGCCCAGCGCATCGTGAACGGAGACGTTCCCGACTCGCTGCGCAACAAGCATGTTGTCGCGCTCGATCTCGGCTCGCTGATCGCGGGCACCAAGTATCGCGGCGAGTTCGAGGATCGGCTCAAGGCGGTGCTCAAGGAGATCACGGGCGCCGAGGGCCGCTACATCCTCTTCATCGACGAGCTGCACACGCTGGTGGGCGCGGGCGCCGCCGAGGGCGCCATGGACGCGTCCAACATGCTGAAACCGGCGCTGGCGCGCGGCGAGCTGCACGTGGTAGGCGCCACCACGCTCGACGAGTACCGCAAGCGCATCGAGAAGGACGCAGCTCTGGAGCGCCGCTTCCAGCCGGTGTTCGTGGGTGAGCCGTCGGTCGAGGACACGATCGCGATTCTGCGCGGCCTGAAGGAGCGCTACGAGGTGCACCATGGCGTGCGCATCACGGACACCGCATTGGTGGCCGCGGCGACCCTGTCGCACCGCTACATCGGCGACCGGTTCCTTCCCGACAAGGCGATCGACCTGGTGGACGAGGCGGCGAGCCGGCTGCGGATCGAAATCGACTCGCTGCCGCAAGAGATCGACGAAGTCGAGCGGCAGATCGTGCAGCGCGAGATCGAGCTCGCCGCCCTGGCAAAGGAGAAGGACAAGGCGTCGAAGGAGCGCCGCGCCAAGGTCGAGGCCGAGGTGGCGGAGCTGCGCGAGCGCTCCAAGGTGATGAAGGCGCAGTGGCAGGCGGAGAAGGAGACGATCGGCGGGCTGCAGGGCAAGAAGGCCCAGCTCGAGCAGCTGCGCACCGAGGCGGAGCAGGCCACCCGCCGGGGAGATCTCCAAAAAGCGGCCGAGATCACCTACGGCCGCATCCCGGCGCTCGAGCGCGAGATCGCCGAGACCGAAAAGCGGCTCGCCGAGGTGCAGAAGAACGCGAAGTACCTGAAGCAGGAAGTCGATGCCGACGACATCGCCGAGATCGTGTCCAAGTGGACGGGGATTCCGGTGTCCAAGATGCTCGAGTCTGAGCGCGCGCGTTTGACTCATCTGGAGGATGAGCTATCCCGCCGCGTGATCGGGCAGCCGGAGGCGCTCGCCGCGGTGGCCAACGCGGTGCGGCGGGCCCGGGCCGGCCTGCAGGACCCCAACCGCCCCACCGGCTCGTTCATTTTCCTCGGTCCCACCGGCGTGGGGAAGACCGAGACCGCACGGGCGCTGGCCGAGTTCCTGTTCGACGACGAGAAGGCGCTGGTACGGCTCGACATGTCCGAGTACATGGAGAAGCACGCCGTGGCGCGCATGATCGGCGCGCCCCCGGGCTACGTCGGCTACGAGGAGGGAGGCCAGCTCACCGAGGCCATCCGCCGCCGTCCCTACGCGGTGGTGCTGTTCGACGAGATCGAAAAGGCGCACCCCGACGTGTTCAATGTGCTGCTGCAGATCCTGGATGACGGGCGGCTCACCGATTCGCAGGGGCGTACCGTCGACTTCCGCAACACCGTGCTCATCATGACGTCCAACATCGGGTCGCAGGACATCCTCGAGATGGGCACGCAGAACTGGGAGCAGGTCGAGACCAAGGTCATGGAGCTGTTGCGCCAGACGTTCCGGCCGGAGTTCCTGAACCGGGTGGACGACACGATCATCTTCCGCCCGCTCTCGAGCGAGGACATCGTGACGATCGTGGACATCCAGATCAAGCGGGTGGAGCGGCTGGTGGCGGAGCGGAAGCTGCAGCTCGAGGTGACGGCCACGGCGAAGCAGCTGCTCGTGGCCGAGGGGTACGATCCCGTGTACGGCGCGCGGCCGCTCAAGCGGGCGATCCAGCGGTTGCTGCAGAACCCGCTCGCGCTGGCGGTGCTCGAGGGCAAGTACTCGGAGGGCGACCGCATCCGGGTCGACCGGTCGAAGGACGGCGGCCACCTCACCTTCGAGCGCATCGCCGGAGGAGTGCCCGAGCCCGCGCGTGCCTAAAAAGGCCGGGAAAGGGGAAGCGGGAAAGGGGAAACGGCCCCGCCCCGCGTCCCCCGACCACGACGCCGGCATGGCGGCGGCGCTCGAGCAGGCCCGAACGGCGGCGTCCAGCGGAGAAGTTCCGGTGGGCGCCGTCGTGTTTCGGGACGGCGCCGTCGTCGCGCGGGCGCACAACGAGACCGTGGCGCGCGGCGATCCCACGGCCCACGCTGAGCTGCTCGTCGTGCAGCAGGCGCTGAGCGTGCTCCAGACCGATCGCCTGGGCGACTGCACCCTGTACGTGACGCTCGAGCCGTGCGCCCAGTGCGCGGGAGCGATCGTGCTGGCCAAACTCGGTAGGCTGGTGTTCGGCGCCTACGACCCGAAGGCGGGAATGGCGGGAAGCGTGGGGGATCTGCTGCGGCACCGCAGCTTGAATCATCAGGTGGAGGTCCTGGGAGGCGTGCTGGCCGACGAGTGCGGGGACCTGCTGCGGAGGTTCTTCGAGGAGAGGCGGGCGCCGTGATGTTCCCGGGCTGAAAGCCCGGGCTCGGCGCGTTGTGCGCCCTATGAAGGGCGCACTCCTGGCCGAGCGCGCCCTCTCAGGGCGCGAATACCGAGACGGGCGTACGTTTACCGGGCCATTTCCCGAGCGCCCCATGTCCTTCCGCACGATCATCGAGCCGTTCCGCATCCACGCCACGCAGGCCATCAAGCACACAACTCCGGAGGAACGGCAGGCAGCCCTGGTACGGGCGGGCTACAACCTCTTCGGCCTGCACGGCGACGAAGTCCTGATCGACCTGCTCACGGACTCGGGCACCGGCGCCATGTCGTCGCGCCAGTGGGCCGCCATGATGGATGCGGACGAGTCGTATGCCGGCAGCCGGTCGTTCTACCGGTTCCAGGACGTCATCGCCGGCATCACGGGGCTGAAGGAAGTCATCCCCACGCATCAGGGCCGGGCGGCCGAGCGGATCTTGTTCTCGGTGCTGGTCAAGCAAGGCCAGGTCGTTCCCAACAACAATCACTTCGACACTACGCGTGCCAACATCGAGTTCTGCGGGGCGGAGGCGCGCGACTTGGTGATTGCGGAGGGGCGGGTACCCGCCGCGAAGCATCCGTTCAAGGGAAACATGGACGTGGCAGCGCTCGAGGCCACCATCGAGGAGGTCGGCCGCGAGCGGGTCCCCCTCGTCATGGTCACCGTCACCAACAACTCGGGCGGGGGCCAGCCGGTGAGCATCGCGAACGTGCAGTCGGTGCGGGCGGTGTGCGACCGCTACGGCATCCCGCTCTACCTGGACGCCTGCCGCTTTGCGGAGAACGCCTACTTCATCAAGCTGCGCGAGCCGGGGTACGCGGAGAAAACTCCGCGCGCCATCGCGCGCGAGCTGTTCGCCCTCGCCGACGGCTGCACCATGTCCGCCAAGAAGGACGGGCTGGCGAATATCGGCGGATTTTTGGCGATGAACGATCCCGACGTGGCGCGCCAGTGCCGCAACCTGCTGATCCTCACGGAAGGCTTCCCGACCTACGGCGGGCTCGCGGGCTACGACCTGGAGGCGGTCGCCACGGGGCTCGAGGAAGCGCTGGACGAGGACTACTTGAAGTACCGCCTACGCTCCACGGCCTATCTCGCCGAAAAGGCCGAGCAGGCGGGCGTGCCGGTGGTGCAGCCTCCGGGAGGGCACGCGGTGTACCTGGACGCCCGGGCGTTGCTGCCGCACGTGCCGCCGGCACAGTATCCGGCGCAGGCGCTCGCGGTGGAGCTGTACCGCGTGGGCGGCGTGCGGGGGGTGGAGATCGGCTCGGTGATGTTCGGGCGGCGCCAGGCCGACGGCAGCGAGACGCCGGCGCCGCTCGAGCTGGTGCGGCTGGCGGTGCCGCGGCGCACCTACACGCAGAGTCACATCGATTACGTCGCCGAGGTGATCGCCGAGGTGGCCCGCCGCAAGGACCGGGTGACGGGCTATCGCATCGTGGAGCAGGCGCCCTGGCTGCGCCACTTTACGGCGCGGTTCGAGCCACTCAGGGGCGTTGCCGCAAACACGCCCTAGCTGCCTCGAGTGCGGCGCGTTACGCTACGAACCGCCCCCAACGGGCACGCTGTCTCCTTGTCTCAGGCTCAATCAGGAGGTGCGTATGTCGAACGCAGCGCGCGCAGCGTCCGTGTCGGTCCTCGCCTCCCTCGTCGCCCTGGCGACCGTCGGCGCTCAGGGCACGCGAGTGCAGTTCGGCCTCGGTGCGAGTCTCACTGTTCCCACGGGGAATTATCACTCCGACGAAAACGGCGACGGTTTCAATGTCGGCTGGCAGGGTACGGCGCTCGTCGCGTTCAAGCTCTCCAGGAGCCCCGTGGGGTTTCGGGTGGACGGCGTATACGGCGAGAACGGCGCAAACGATCAGCTGAACTCCGAGCTGTCGGCTGCAGTCGGAGCACCGACCACCGGAAAGACCAAGCTGCTCGGGGGGAACGTGGACGTGACCTACGACTTCAGGCCATCGTCCGGGGGTCTGCAGGGATACGTGCTTACCGGGATCGGGTTCTGCAACGTCAAGTTTTCTGCCAAGTCCGGCAACGTCACCGCCGACACGTCACGGACCAAGTTCGCCTGGAATGTGGGCGGCGGTATTGCTTACCGCGTCGGTGGCATCACGTCGTTGTTCGTCGAATTGCGCTACTTCGAACCGGGCGAGTTCTTGAGCTACAAGACCACGCGTTTCCCGATCACGGGAGGCATCCGGCTCGGCCTCTGAGCCCGGCCGGGAGTGGAGGCATGAGCGGCCAGCGGTTGCGCTGGCCGCTCGCTGTCCCAGCTATTTCGCCCGCTGCTCGAGCTTCGAGATGAGCTTTTCGATCTCCAGCTTGAAGCGTTTCAGCGCCGGGAGCAGCTTCGGCTCGAGCTCGCGCTCCAGCTCTTTCCCTTCCTTCAAGAAGTCCTTCACCAGGTCGCGGAAGCGCTCCGCCAGCTCGCGCCATGTGGGGATGGTGTTCACGTCAGGGTCACCGGGCTTTTTGGTAGGCAGGGTATTCATGAGTCGCTCCTCGTGTGGATGGGTGGCGTCCGCACACGCGAAGTATACGCTGTGGGGTGGTGCCGGAGTTTCGCGCCGGAGCCGCAGGGCGGTTCCACACGGTTAACCGTCGTGTGGTCGTACACTTGTCCACGTGGACCGAGGACGGGCAGAGGGATATTATGAGTCAGGCCGATGCGCTCGGAGGCTTCCATGGCTTGCCGGCTCTCAGTCGCAATGCTCTTTGTGCCCCTGCTCGTGTTCCCCGCGACAGCACAAACAGCGCGCGTTGGTGCGCATTACGGCGTCAACTTGAGTGACGGCCACTGGGATGACGAGCGCGTCGGTGCGCAGGCGTCTGTTCACGTCATCGGCCCCCTCGAGACGGCCGGCGCATTCAGCCTCTTCACCGATTGGCCTGGATCGAGCGGCTTCACCGGTTCGGCGTGGCAGGCCTACTGGACGGCGCGCGTTCGGCCTCGAGGTCCATGGTCATTCGCGTCCATTGGCTACGGTTTCGTCCTCCTGCACAGCAGCATACGGAACACGAGTCTGCAGATCGACGCGTCGGGCAGCACCTTCACCGACGCCGTCGTGCTCGGTCTCGAGGCTCCCACTCCGCACGTTCGCCCGTTCGTGGACCTGTATCTCATTGACATCCTGGACCGTGAGTCCGCGGTCGGGGTGAATCTGTTGATGGGCCTCCAGGTCCACGTATCGACGCGTAAGCCCGTGAATGTCACGGGGCCCTGACCGTAGCATCTAGAGCGGCCCTGATCCGCTCCGCCTGCAGCAGGTGCCGGCGTTCGTGCCTCGACAGGATTTCGAGTCCAGTGCCCACCGTGAAGCGGATAATCCCGATAAACGGGTTCTTGAAACGGATTCGGTTGACGTCGGAGTTGCGCGCGCGCTGCATGAACTCACGGATGGCGCGGTTGGTCGCATGGAACCGATCGAGCACGGTCGGCGGGACCTGGGTGCCAGGTCTGATCTTCTTCGGAGCCCGCCAGCGCCGCGTCTTGGGTGATGGTTCGATGACCGTGCGAATGAACAAGCGACCGAACCACCCCGGCGCGATCTCCGCAACGAGACCCGCACGCCGTCGTTCCAGCGACCCGGCCATCGCCCGCAGGTACACCTCATTCGCAATCGCAAGGTGCTCAAGGCATTGGCCCACACTCCACTCGGCGGGACTGCGTCTCCAGTTGAGCAGGTGTGGAGTGAGGCCATGCACGACCGCGGTCGCTCGCTGATCGGCCGCATCGAGCTCGGAATTGAGACGGAGCAACCAGGCGGGCGCCGGACCGCCGATCGTGTTGGTCACGCCGGGCAAGATAGTAGGATAGCGCCGCCCGTAGCGAAACCGGCACGGTCTTGGTATTTACTACCCGTCTGTGCGTCTACCCGTCTGTGTGTCTAGCAGTTTGGATAGGTGGCCGAGCGGCTGAAGGCACACGCCTGGAGAGCGTGTAAACGGGTAACCGTTTCGTGGGTTCGAATCCCACCCTATCCGTTTCTTTTCAGACGCCGAGACGCCTAGACGCCGAGCGGTGCGCAGGGTCGAGGTGGTAGGCGTGCCACGCGACGACCCCGCTCGGTGAGCGACCTAGGCGTCTGAGCGTCTGCACGTCTAGGCGTCTAGTAGTCTGGACAGGTGCGTGAGCGGTTGAAACGGCCGGTCTCGAAAACCGGTGTGCCCGCAAGGGTACCGTGGGTTCGAATCCCACCCTGTCCGTTGCGTGTCAGGCAGCTGTCCCACCAGTTCCCTTCCCCAACGGCTCATAGTAGGCGCCTCGCGCCGGCACGGCGAATAGCGTCTGCGCTTGCTGGAGCAGGCCGGGGGGAATCCGGGACACTGACGCTTGATGCGCTTCCACGCTGTCCCAGACCTCGATGATCGCCAGCCGAGTGGGATCGTCGCGCTGAACCAGCAGCTCGCACGAACGGCACCCCGGGGCGTCGATGATGCGGCCAATGACGGAGCGCAAGAATTCGCGCAGGGCCGCTGCCTTGTCCGGCTTGGCTTGGAACTCGTTTATCCGGGTGATCGGCATGAGCGCGTACCGGTATGGTGAATGGTGAGCAACCACTGGTGAAAATGCGGGGCCGCCGTGCTCTTGCACAACAGGGACTCGCTTCACTAGAGTGTGGGGCATTTTGTCGCCCAGCCCGCACCCGGAGGCCCATGATGGGATGGACGCGATGGACGCGATGGACGCGCTGGACGCGCTGGACCAGGAGCCGGTTCACCGCCGCACTCACCCTCGCGGTGCTCGCCTGCGGCAAGTCGGCGGCGAAGAAGGCCACCGAGGTGCGGGAGTGCAGCGCCATCACGATGGACGCGAAGGGCGCGGCGCAGTGCCTGGTGCTGCAACACAAATGGAACCAGACCGAGGCGCTCACGGCGGCCACTGCCTATCAGCGGCGGCAGGACTCGCTCAACCAGTCCCGAGCCGACTCGTCCTGGCGCGCCGACGCGGGCCGACACGCTAAAGAGCTCACGGATTGCGCCAAAGATCCCTCCGGCGAGGTGGCGCGCTGTCTGGTGGGATACGGTTGGGCCGACCCCCGCGCCGCGGCTGCCGCCGACTCGCTGTGGCGTCACGACGCCGCGAAGCACAAGAACGAGCTCACGACCTGCGTCGTGCAACGCAAAATGCAGCCGGGGGCGTGCCTCCAGCTGTACTACAAGTGGAGCCCCGAGCGCGCCCTCGCCGTGGACGACTCCATCGCTCGGGCGAAGATGAAGAGGAGGTAGTGGGGCAACCCGTCCTCATCGCCGCCGAGCTGCAACCGCTCCTCGAGCCCGCTCAGCTGGCGGGGCTCGACATCACCTGGCTCACGTCCGGCCAGCCGACCCCGAAGGGCGACTACGTGGCGATCGTGCCGCTCCTGTCCCGCTGGGTCGGCGGGACGGAGCTGAAGCACCTCCCCAACCTCAAGATCATCGCGAACTGCGCCGTCGGACACGAGAACGTGGACGTCGTCGCAGCCGAGATGCGGGGCGTCGTCGTCACCAACACCCCCGACGTGCTCACCGATGCCACCGCCGATCTCGCCTGGGCCCTGATCCTCGCCTGCGCGCGCCGCGTGGTCGAAGGCACCGAGCTGATCAAGAGCGGCGCCTGGACCGGGTGGCATCCGGAGCTGTTGCTGGGGACGGAGCTGCGCGGCCGCACGCTCGGGTTGCTCGGCGCGGGGCGGATCGGGCAAGCGGTGGGCCGCCGGGCGGTGGCGTTCGGTATGCGGGTCCTGTATGCCGCCCGCAATGCGCGACCCGAATTCGAGCAGGCCACCGGGGCGGTGCGGGTCGAGCAGTCGCGCCTGTTCCGGGAGAGCGACGTGCTGTCGCTGCACGTGCCCTCGGCGCCGGCGACGCGAGGGCTGATCAGCGCCGAGACGCTGCGGCTCATGAAGCCGGGCGCGATCCTGATCAATACGGCGCGCGGCGACCTGGTACGGGAAGAAGCCCTGGCCGCCGCCCTGGAGGAGGGCCGGCTGGGCGCGGCCGGGCTCGACGTCTACCTGGACGAACCCGCCGTCCATCCCCGGCTACGGGCCGCCCCGCGCACTGTGCTGCTGCCCCATATCGGCAGCGCGACGCGCGAAACCCGCCGCCAGATGGGCGCGATCGCGGTCGCTAACGTGCAGGCGGTGCTCAGAGGAGACCCGCCGTTGACCCCGGTCGTGGGCTAGCAGTTGCCCGTCGGGATCGGGAGTGTTATTTCGCACGGTCGATAAAGGCGTCGAGTACATGATCTCCACATATTAGATGATGGCTCCGAGCGACTCGGCGTGCCCGCAATGCGGTGCGGCCATCGGGCCGGGGGTGTTCTTTTGTCCGCGGTGCGGGACCGGCATTCCTGTCCCGGAGGGCGCCCGCACCACGCTCGCCGCGCCGCCCGGCCCGCGGCCCGACGGCGGGCGCAATGCCCAACTCGACGCCCTGCGTGAGGCGGCGCTCGGCGAATACGAGGTGCTCGCCGAGCTGGGGCACGGCGGCATGGCGACCGTCTACCTGGCCCACGACCTCGCCCTCGACCGCAAGGTGGCGATCAAAGTGCTGGCGCCCGCCCTGCTGCTCATGGGGGAAGGGATGGTGGAGCGCTTCAAGCGCGAAGCACGCACCGCCGCCGCGCTGAGCCATCCGCACATCATTCCCATCTATGCCGTCAAGGAAAGCCAGGACGTGCTGTACTTCGTGATGAAGTACGTGCGCGGGCGCGCGCTCGACGCGGTGATCCGCGACGTCGGCCCGCTGCCCATCGCGATGGTGCAGGCCATCCTCGCCCAGGTGAGCGACGCGCTCGGCTACGCACATCGCCACGGTGTCATCCACCGCGACGTCAAATCGGCCAACATCATGTTGGACGAAGACGGCTGGGCGGTGGTGACCGACTTCGGGATCGCCAAGGTGGTGCAGGCCGAGGGACTGACCCTCACGGGGGTGACGGTCGGCACGCCGACGTACATGAGTCCCGAGCAGTGCGACATGCGCGAAGTGACCGGTGGCTCGGACCAGTATTCGCTCGGCGTGGTCGCATACGAGATGCTCACCGGGCACCTGCCGTTCAAGGGCGACTCGACCATGTCGGTCATGTACGCGCACTTCAACGAGCCGCCGCGCCCGGTGACCGAGCTCCGCCCCGACTGCCCGCCCAACCTGGGCGCCGGCGTCATGCGTATGCTGGAAAAGGAGCCGTCGCGCCGCTGGCCCAGCATGGACGACGTGGTGGCCGTGTGCGGCCGGCCGTCGCTGCGCCACGACGATCCCGTGCGCCGCGAGATGATCACGCTCGCCAAGGCCGGGGCCAGCGCGCACCTGTTGGCGCAGCTCAACACGCCGACCAGCCCGATCGTGCTGTCGCGGGCGCATTCCCGCCGCACCGCCTCACGGTCGCGCCCCCGCCGCGTCCCCACAGTGTGGTGGGGGCTAGTGGGGGCCGCGGCGCTGGCCGCGGCGCTGTGGTGGCTCGCGCCGTGGCGTGGGTGGCAGCGGACCACGACGGCGACGGCCCCGGTTTCCCCGCCGCCGCGCGACACGGTTCCGCGAGTCGCCGCCGTCGAGCTGCGGCCGGACACCGCCGTTCGTGCGGCGGTGCCGGCTTCCCCCCCAGCCCCCACCCCCACGCCCCGGCGTCGGGAGCCGCCTGTCGGACGGGCGCCGCCCCAATCACCCCCCGCCACGCAGCGCGTGGATACTCTCGTGCGCATGCTGCGGGGCCGGGCGCTCGCCGCGATGAGTCGCGCGCTCGAGGCGGGCGCCACGCCGGCCGACCTGGCGCGGGGAGACAGCGTGTTCAAGGGGGCGGAATCACTCGCCGCCCGCGGCCAACCTTCCGATGCGATGGTACAGCTCGCTACGGCGGCGTCCCTCTGGGCGGAGGCGGAGCGGGTGTCGCGGTCCCGCCCGCCGCGCGACACCGCGCGGGCGCGTCCCGTGGAGCCGTCTCCGGCGCCGCCGCCCGCGGCACATGCTCCCGCCGACCCGCGGGCCGAGATCCAGTCGTTGATCGGAGACTACGCGCGGGCGCTCGAGTCACGCGACCTGGCCGAGATTCGCCGCGTGTATCCGGGCTTGACGTCCGCGGAGCAGGCGACGTTCAGCCAGTTCTTCGAGTCGGTGAGCGAGCTCAAGGCCGGTTTGACCATCAACCGGTTGATCATCGCGGGCGGCTCGGCCGACGCCTTCGTGAGCGGTGTGTACGAGTACCGCGACACGAAGACGGGCCGCAGCCGGCGGGACACGACCTCGTTCCGCGCGACCCTGCTGCAGGATTCGACCGGCTGGCACCTCAGCGCGATCCGCTCGGTGCGCTAGGCCGAGCTCAGAAGTTGTATTCGAGCCCGCCGGTCCACAGCACGTTGGGCCGGAGCCCGCCGTGGTTCAGCGGCCACAACGTGTTGGCCACCAGCGTGACACCTGAGCCGGTGAGGAACTTGAACCCGAGCGAGCCGTTGATCTGGTCGTCGCGCTCGTTCGGAAGGTTCGTCACGTCGATCGTGCGGCGAAACGGGGCGTCGTACGTCACGGGCCCCGGCAGCTTGAGCTTGCTCTCGCCGACTTGCAGCTGCGACACTACGTCCACGGCCATGGTGGCCCAGGGCGCCATCAGGTGATCGAAGCCCACCGTGGCGAGGACGGCGTTGTTCTGGAAGTCGCCGGTCTGGAAGAGATATCCGATGTTGGTGTGGGGCGAGAAGGCGCCGAATCGCGCCGACAGGACGCCGAGGCCGCGGACCGCTACGTGGCCCGACCCGAGCAGATCGGCTTCGCTGCCCGTCGGGAAGCGCACATCGCCCAGCAGTGCGAAGGTGCTGCGGTCCGATTGCGTCACGGTGACCTTCGCCCGCACGGCGATGTCTCCGATGCCCGTGGCAGCCCCGTCCACGAACCGCGAGGTGGAGAGCTGGGGATTGGCGGACGTGCCGCCGAAGAAGTGCTGGGCCGTGGTGCCGCCGAACGGAATGATCCGGGCATCGCTCGTGCCCTGCAGCGAGGCGGACACGATCGGGACCACCACCCCGATGTCCACCTTGTCGAGCAGCCCGAAGCTCACGAAGAACGACGTCACGGTCATGTCGAGATCGAGGGCAAGGCGCAGCGCGATCACGTCATTCTCGTGCGCTGGCACGCCGTACGGGGTACAGCTCGAGCCCACGAGGCTATCGCAGGCCGGACCGGTGACGTTCTGATGGGTGAAGGTCATCTCGATCCCGTCGAGTCGCACCCCACGCAGCGACGTGAAGTGCATGCGGTTCACGTTCGCCCCCACGAACAC
>WNGQ01002601.1_pt1 | contig 29974 bp, 29 predicted proteins | sample 5407661 | NCBI WGS metagenome assembly WNGQ01 (sample SAMN13153382, study PRJNA577476) | soil metagenome | isolation source: 60 cm soil or saprolite under Garry oak tree replicate 2 | place: USA:California | collected 2016-06-15 | reverse complement strand
ATCATGCGCGCACTGGTGGTCATGGGCCTGGCCGCCCTCCTGATGCTTCCGGTTGGAGCGGCGGCACAGGGCAGCCTCAACGTCTACTGCAGCGTGCAGGCCGAGTGGTGTCAGGGCATCGCCACCGAGTTCCAGCGTCAGACCGGCATCAAGGTCGCCATCAGCCAGAAGGGCTCCGGCGAAACGCTCGCGCAGGTGACCGCGGAGGCCGCCAATCCCAGAGGTGACGTCTGGTTCGGCGGCACGGGCGATCCGCATCTTCAGGCTGCCGAGCAGAATCTCACGCTTCCGTACAAGTCGCCAAACCTCGACAAGCTGCACGACTGGGCCCGTCGACAGGCCGAGCAGTCTGGCTACAAGACGGTGGGCATTTACGCGGGAGCTCTCGGCTTTGGCTACAATCCCGAGCTCCTTCAGAAGAGAAAGCTCGCCCCGCCCGCCTGCTGGAAGGATCTCCCGAAGGCGGAGTACAAGGACGAGATCCAGATCGCGAACCCCAATTCTTCGGGCACCGCCTACGTCGCCATCGCGACCATCGTCCAGCTCTTCGGGGAGGACGAGGCGTTTCGGTACCTCAAGCAGCTGCACAAGAACGTGAACCAGTACCCGCGCTCGGGCACCGGTCCCATCAAGGCCGTGGCTCGGGGCGAGACCTCGATCAGCATCAGCTTCTTGCACGACGGCGTTACGGAAGCGGTCGCGGGTTTCCCCGTCAAGACCCAAGCCCCGTGCGAGGGCACGGGCTACGAGATCGGCTCGCTCAGCATCATCAAGGGCGCGCGCAGCCTCGACAACGCCAAGAAGTTCGTCGACTGGGCGCTGACCGCTCCGGCCCAGAAGATCGGTGCCGACAACAAGCAGTTCCAGGTGCCTTCCAACCTGGAGGCCAAGCTGCCGCCCCAGGCTCCCAAGTTCGCCGAGATCAAGCTGATCAACTACGATTTCGCGAAGTACGGCTCGAAGGCGGAGCGCAAGCGGCTGCTCGAGCGATGGGAGAAAGAGGTCAATAGCCAGCCGAAGTAGCGGCGGGACCATGGGCCGAGGTCTGCGACGGAGCGCGTTGATCTGGAGCATCCTCGGAAGCCTGGGCTTTCTCGTGCTGCCGTGGTACGCGCTCCCTGACGGTCTCTTCGGCCTGGGCTGGCCCGCCCGGATGCTGGCCGAGCGCGACCTCGCCCCCGCCGTCTTGCAGGCGGTGAAGTTCGGACGGCCCTGGCTGCTCGCGCCGGGCCTCGTGCTGATGGGCGCTCTCGTCGCGACCGGCCTGGCCCCGCGGGTCTTCGGGCGTTCCCTGGTGCTGCTGGGCGCCGCCGGCTTCCTCTACACTCTCGCCCAGGGATTCGCGATCGGGCTTTCCGGCTGGTCCTGGCCTTTTCTCGAGCGACTCTTCGGCGCTCTCGACGACCGTCAGCTCGGCCTGGGCGGCGGCGCCCTCGTGGTTCTCGCCTCCTTCCTCTTCCTGTTCTCGACAGGGCTCGCCGCCCGGGGCTATTTCAGGAGCGACGCCTTCGTCGCCGGCGCCGTGGTCCTCGTCGCCGTCCTCGTCGGTCTCTTCACGTTCTTTCCGGTCGTCCGCATCCTGATGAGCGCCGCGCAAGCCGACGGGGGGGCGCTCTCCATGAGCGCCCTCCTCGGTCGCCTCGGCACCGCCAAGGTCTGGAGGCTCGACTGCCTGGGGGGCGGTAGACAGTGCGGCGTCGCCTGGAACACCCTGGCCCTGGCGCTCCTCACGGCGACTACCACGACAGGGCTCGGGCTCGCCTTCGCTCTCGTGGCCACGCGGACTGGATTCAGGGCCAAGCGCGTACTCCGCTTGCTCACCGTGCTCCCCATCATCACCCCGCCCTTTGTCATCGGGCTCGGTCTCATCCTGATCTTCGGACGCGCCGGCTTCGTCAACCAGCTCATGGAGTGGGCCTTCGCGGTACCGCCGTCGCGCTGGATCTACGGCCTGCCCGGGGTGTGGCTCGCTCAGACCTTTGCCTTCACGCCGGTGGCCTTCCTCGTCTTGATCGGGGTCGTCGAAGGGGTGAGCCCGTCGCTCGAGGAGGCGTCGCAGACCCTCCGCGCCGGCCGCTGGGAGACCTTCCGCCGCGTTTCCTTGCCCCTGATGCGCCCCGGGCTCGCCAACGCCTTCCTCATCGGCTTCATCGAAAGCATCGCGGACTTCGGCAATCCGATCGTGCTCGGCGGCAACTTCGGCGTGCTCTCGACGGAGATCTTCTTTTCCATCGTGGGGGCCCAGCTCGATCAGGGGCGAGCCGCCGCCCTGGGTCTCATCCTGCTCGCCTTCGCCCTCGGCGTCTTCCTCCTCCAGCGCCGCCTCGTCGGCCGCCGACTGTACATTTCGATCTCGGGCAAGGGAGATGCCGGCCAGCCGGCTCCGCTGCCCACATCCGTGCGGCGCCTCGCTCTCGGCATCGCGCTGCCGTGGGCCCTCTTGACCCTCCTCATCTACCTGATGGCCCTCGCGGGCGGGTTCGTGGAGACCTGGGGCCGAAACTACACGCCGACCCTGCGCCACTACGCCAAGGCCTTCTCCATCGAGCGCGGCCCGGCCGGCCTCATCTGGTCGGGGGCCGCCTGGAACTCCCTCTGGACCACCCTCGAGCTCGCCTCCATCGCGGCACCTCTCACGGCCGGCATCGGGCTCCTCACCGCCTGGCTGCTCGTGCGCCAGCGCTTCTCCGGCCGGTCCGCGCTCGAGCTGGCGACCATGCTGAGCTTCGCCATTCCCGGGACGGTGATCGGCGTGAGCTACATCCTCGCCTTCAACGTCCCCCCCATCGAGCTCACGGGCACCGGCATCATCCTCGTCCTCTGCTTCGTGTTCCGGAACCTGCCCGTGGGCGTGCGCGCCGGGATGGCCGCCATGAGCCAGATCGATCCGAGCCTCGACGAGGCCTCGCGCACGCTCGGCGGGCGGAGCTTCGCGACCCTCCGGCGGGTCATCCTGCCGCTGCTCCGGCCGGCCGTGGTGGCGGCCCTCGTCTACAGCTTTGTGCGGGCGATGACCACGGTGAGCGCGGTCATCTTCCTGGTCAGCGCCGAGTACGACATGGCGACGACGTACATCATCAACCGGGTGATCAACGGCGACTACGGCGTGGCCATCGCCTACTGCTCCGTGCTCATCCTTCTCATGCTCGCGGCCATCGGGATCATCCAGTGGCTGGTGGGGACTCGGCGAATGGGGCGCCGGGCGGTGGCCCCCGCCACGCCCGTCGTCATCGGGAGAGTGGCATGAGCGCTGACCGCGCGATCGGCATCACCTTCGAGGGCGTCAGCAAGTCGTATGGAGATGTCGCCGCCGTGCGCGACGTAAGCTTCTCCATCGCCCCCGCCAGCCTGGTCACCCTCCTCGGCCCGTCGGGCTGCGGCAAGACGACGACGCTGCGCCTGACCGCCGGCCTCGAGACGCCAACGGCGGGGCGCATCCTGATCGGCGACCGGGACGTGACCGCGCTCACCGCCACCGACCGCAACGTGAGCATGGTGTTTCAGAGCTATGCCCTCTTCCCTCACATGACCGTCCTCGACAATGTCGCCTACGGGCCAAGCGTGACGGGACGGCCCCGGCGCGCCGCCCAGGCCGCCGCCCGCGCCAGCCTCGCCACGGTCGGCCTCGCCGGCCTCGAGGCGAGGTTCCCCAGCGAGCTGTCGGGGGGCCAGCAGCAGCGCGTAGCCATCGCCCGCGCGCTCGTGCTCGAGCCGGGCGTTCTTCTCTTCGACGAGCCGTTGTCGAACCTCGACGCGCGCCTGCGGCGCCAGGTCCGCGAGGAAATCCGGGAGCTCCAGCGCCGCCTCCGCATCACCGTCGTCTATGTGACGCATGACCAGGAGGAGGCGCTCGCGGTCTCCGACCGGATCATCGTGATGAACAACGGACGCATCGCTCAAGACGGGCGGCCGCGCGACCTCTACGAGCGCCCGGCGGATGCCTTCGTGGCCGGCTTCATGGGGGAGGCGAATCGGGTCACCGGCGTGCTCGAGCGTCTTGATGGCGAGACGGGCCGCGTCACCATCGGCGGGCTCCAGTACACCCTCCCCCATCGCGGCCTGCCTGCCGGCGTCGTCGAGGTCGCCATCCGCCCTGAAGCCATCCTGATCGAGAGGGGCCCGGCGACGAACGGAGCGCTCCTCGGCACCGTGAGCCATGCCGCGTACCTCGGCTCGCGCATGGAGTACTCGATCGCCACGGAGATCGGGGGGCTGTTCGTCACCAGTCCCACGGTGAGCGAACCGCTCTCTCGCGGCGACATGGTGAAGCTGACCCTCGCGGATCACGGCGTGACGCTGATCCGCACGTGATCAGGCGCCGGGCACCAGCTCCTCGCTGAGGAAGCGGTCGATCAGGCGGCGGGCGCGGTCGGGAGAGGCAAAGGTCTGGGCGCGGATGAAGGCGCGCCCGCTCGAGGCGAGATAGAAGCGCTCGTACTGCTCGCCGCGACTGGCCAGCGCGCTGCCCACGAAGTCCCAGGCGAGCCGGAAGATGCGGGCGCGCTGCTCCGCCGTGACGTCCTTGGCCCCCCGCAGGAAGCGATCGATGAGAGGACGCAAGGACGGATCGGCGAGCTGCGCGGAGGTCGGCGCGGCCAGCAGGTTGTGCGACCCGAGGAGGCGGATGATCTCGTTCACCCGCGGGAACCACAGGGGCAGGAGCGGGCGCAGCGCGCGGAAGGGCCGACCGTCGGGAAACCACACCCCGTTGCCCCACTCGTAGGCGCCCTGCTCGGCGGAGTGCACGCCCGCCCGCGTCATCTCGGCGTAGCTCCAGATCTCGCCGAGCATCTCCGCCCCCGCGCCCGACGCCGCATTGATCGCCTCCGCCATGCGGGTGGCCACGCCCCAGGCGAACTCGAGCTTGATCTGGGCGCGGATGGAGGTCTGCTGCATGATGTTCGGCTGCCAGCCCGTGGTCATGACGGTGTTGTAGACGGGCAGGTTGGCGTCGATGAAGACGCGCTCGCGCGGCACTTCCACATCGTCGAAGATCACGAAGGCGTCCTGCTCGTCGAAGCGGCTCGAGAGGGGATGGTCGAAGGCGTTCCCCGCGCTGCTGTAGCTGTCGCGGCACAGGAACTTGAGCCCCGGCGTGGCCATGGGGATCGAGAAGGCCAGCGCGTAGGCATCGGTGCCCGCCGCGAGCGGAGCGCCCGGGTACACGAAAAGCTCGTCCGAGAACGGGGCGAGGGTGGCGAGGATGCGCGCGCCGCGCACCACGATGCCGCGCGCGGTGTCCTCCACCTTGTGCAGGGCTACCTCGTCGCCCGCGGCGGGCACGTCGCCGCGCGTCTTGTCGATGGTGGGCTGCACGATGGTGTGGGTGAGCGAGAGATCGCGCCGGGCCACCTCCTTGTGAAAGGCGACCAGGTTGGCCGCGCCGCGCTCGTTGCCGTTGATCGACCACTCGTCGGCTCGGCCCGCGAAGCCCGCCACCGTGGCGTTGAGATAGTCCGGCGTGCGGCCCATGATGCCCACGCTGTATTCCGCGATGCGCTCGAGGCACGCGTGCCGCCGCACGAGGTCCTCGCGCGAGCGCGGAATGATGTGGCTGACGTTGATGAGCTCGCCCGTCTCGGGATCGGGCATCAGGCAGACGTCGGCCGCCTCGTGCTGCAGGTCGAAGAGGGCGGCCACGGAGCGCGCCGCGCCCGCGAAGGCCGGGTGGGCCGCGACGTCGCGCACGCGCTCGCTGCCCACCCAGATCTGGCGATCGTCCTTCAGACCTTGCAGGAACTCCTTGCCGGTGCGGGCCATGGCGGCACGATAGGGGGCCGGGCGCCCGTCGTCAAGGAGCGCACCTCAGGGGCAATCGAACCGCGTAACTTCATCACTCCTCCGGAAAGAATTACCGTCCGCGGCCATTCGGTCGCGGGAATCCCCACTCCTTCGCGACTTTCGCGCCATTCACGATTGGCACGTCGGCTGCTCTCTTCTGACAGGCCCAGCCAGCGAGAGTCGAGGTGACGGTATGCCTGACGTGGTTCAGATCATCGTGACGCCGGGATCCGGGGATGGACGAGCGCGGGACACGGCGCGACGTCTCCAGAAAGCCCTCGTTCGCCGGGGATATGCCGCTCGCATTCAGACCTTCGCGGATCTCGAGCGTCTCCTGGAGTGGTCGGCCACCTGCGAGCCCGACTACTCGCACCTGGTGACCGTGGGAGGAGATGCCACGCTCAGCGCCGCCGCGGCAGCCGCCGTGCGACTGTCCATTCCCTTCCTTCCCGTCCCCACCGGATTCGGCAACATGTTCGCGCGGGCGTTCGGCTTCGGCGACCAGACCCGTCGGGTGATCGAGCACTTCGAGCGCGGCCAGGTCCGACGGGTCGACGTCGGGGTCTACCCGGGCGAGCGGATCTTTCTCTCGCACCGGAGCTACGGACTGCTGGAGGAGATCCAGCGCGCCGTGGAGCGCGGGCGGGCCCAGCCCAGGTCCCGTGTGCTCCGCCATCTCGCCTATTACCTCACGGCCGAGCGCTTCATCCTCACCGGTCCGCTTCCCTCCATCCGGGTGGAGGTGGACCGAGTTCTGGTTGCCGAGGAAGCGGCCCTCGTCACCGTCGCGAACGTGGAGACGTACCGCGGTTTTCTCAACCTGACGCCGACCGCCTCGCCTATCGATGGGCTCTTCGACGTCTTCGTGATTCCACACACGACAAAGATCGGCGCATGGATGCGCATCTTCCAGATCTTGCTCGGACTCCCGGGACGGTGGGAACGTGTCGTGCTGTCTCGCGGTCGGAGCGTGCGCGTCACCGTGAATGGCCGGGCGTCCGAGGATCTCGAGGTCCGGCGGCGCGCCTTGCCGCTCCTGGTGCTGCCGGAGAGCCTCGAGACCCTGAAGGTCCGTCAGGCCGAGGCCGAAGTTGTCTGTGCGCTCGATGGCGGCGGGCCGGCCGCGCCTCCCCTGGTCACTGAACCGCGCGTCGCGGAGCTGCGTCCGCGGTCTTAGCTTGCAGGCTCGCCCCCACCAGCACCAGGAGCCCGAGGCCGATCCACACCATCTGGCGCGCGCGACGGACGAGGCTGAAGGCAAGTCCCGCGCTCGCCCTGAGCCCCAGCGCCACGAAGAGTCCCGTGTTGGCGCCCTCCAGTACCCCAAGGCTCCCCGGGACCAGGAACGACGCGAATCGCACTCCTGAGCCCACCGCCTCGATCACCGTCGCCGTGGCCACGCCCGCGGGAATGTCCAGGACGAAAAGCATGGCCGCCACCTCGAGGGCGCCCAGCAGCCAGCCGCAAAAGTGAAACGCCACCGAGAGCAGGAATCGGTGCCACCGGTGACGGTAGAACTCGCGGAGGTTGCTGTCGAGGCGCTCGGCATACGACCTGTCCTCGATGAGCCCGGCCCAGGTTAGCAGCCCGCCCGCCCGGCGGACCAGCCCGGCGAGCTGCGTGACAAGGAATCCTCCGACGAGAAGCGTCTCGACGGCAAGCAGCGCGAACATCCCCGAGATGACGTCGCCCTTGACGGGGACGAACGTCTTGGCGACGACCAGCCCGACCACGAGGAGGAGCGTTTGCGCGATGGTGCTGGTGGTCTTGGCAATGATCACCGAGGGCACGCTCGCCTCGTAGGAGACGGCGGAGCGCAGCAGCCAGACCTTTACCGCCTCTCCGCCCACCGAGCCCAGAGCCGTCACCAGATTGAGCGCTTCGCCCGCGATGCGCGCGAGGAGCATCCTCCCGTACGGGGCCGGCTTGTCGGCAAAAGCGTAGCGCCAGCCCAGGGTATCGACGGCCATGATGAGGCCGTAGGGCAGGCAGATCAGCACGAGCTGCCACCAGGCCATCCGGCTCAGGACCGAGACGATGGGTCCGGCGCCGATCCGGATGACCAGGAAGATGAGAAGGACAACCCCGCCGGCGAAGAGGAGGGTCCGGAGGATCTTCACTCTGCCCATCCCATACAAGCGCCGTGCCAGCAATCTGGAGGACCGTGTGGTACGTTTGAACGTGAGAGCAAGAATGACCTGGTTACGACGGCACGCGCTGCTGACAGGGGCTATCTTGGCGCTCGGGAGCTTTCTCGGGCTGGCCGACGGGTCGATCCAGCACTCCTGGCTCGGCGCTGATCAGGCCACGCGAGGAGCCGTCGGCCTCACCCATCTTCCTGACCTCGACACTCCCATGCGGACACTCACCCTCCTGGGGAGCCGGGCGGGGCTGATCTCCCTCATCGCGCTGGCCATCGTGTCGTTGTGGGGGTACCGGCGACGCTGGGCCCTCGCGCTCCCCGTGATCATGGCGGGAACCGGCGGGCTCCAGCTCGTCGCCAAGTGGGCGGTCAATCGACCGCGCCCCAATCTCGCCGACTGGGGATATCCCAGTGGCCACGTACTCAGCCTCGTCGTGTTCTTTGGACTGGTGGCGTATCTTCTTCGCACCTCTCGGGCCAGCCGAGGGTGGCGCGTGCTCGGAGGCGGCGCCTGCGCGGGCATAGTTCTCGTGGTCGCATTCAGTCGCCTCTATCTGGACGTTCACTGGCTCACCGATGTCATCGGCGGCTTCGCTCTGGGGCTGGCCTACCTGCTCCTCACGATCTGGCTGGTCGAGGCGCTTCGTCGCCGTCGCGCGAACGCCCTCGCTGTCCTGCCGGCGGACGATTCGCTGCCTGCTCGCGAGGCTCCGATCCCGGCCTAGCCGCCCCAGCGGTCAGATGATGGAGCGCACGAGCCCGCCGTCGACCAGCATGGTGGTGCCCGTGATGTAGCTGGACTTTCCCGAGGCCAGGAACGCCACCAGGTGCGCGAGCTCGCGGGGCTCCCCGATGCGTCCCACCGCGGTCTCGGCGGCGCGGTCGGCGAGTCCCTGCTCGAGGGAGACGCCGAGCTCCTTGGCCCGCGCCGCCACGTTGGAGCGCATACGGTCGGTCAGGATCGAGCCCGGGCACACGTTGTTCACGAGAATGCCGTCGCGTCCCACCTCGTCGGCCAGGCTCTTGGCGAAGGCAACCACGCCCAGCCGCGTGACGCCCGAGAGGGCCAGGTTCGGGATGGGCTGATAGACGGTGGCGGCCAGGATATTGATGATGCGGCCGCCGCCGTGCCGCTTCATGTGGGGAATCGCTTCCCGCGACATGCGCGCGAAGAACAGCAAGGACCGCTGCAGCGCCGTCGCCCACTGCTCTTCCGTGGCGCTGAGAGCCCGGGCGAGGGGCGGCCCTCCGGAGTTGTTGACGAGAATGTCGAGGCGTCCGAATCGACTGGTGGCGGCGGCGATCAGGTCTCGGATCGTCTGGTGATTGTCGAGATCACCCGCCAAGGCCAGGACGTCGGTGCCCGTCGCCTCACGTATCTCCTTCGCCGTGCGGTCCAGGTCGGCCTGGGTACGGCTGCACACGACGACCCTGGCCCCTTCCTCCGCCAGCACCTCCGCGCAGGCGCGCCCCAGGCCCTTGCTGGCTCCGCCCACCACGGCCACCTTGTCCTTGAGCTCTAGGTCCATGGATCTGTTCCCTTTCTCGCCCGGCTCGCAGTCTGGAAGATCGATCGACGCCGAGCGGGGACGATACTCGTCCGGCCGCTCTCCGTCTGTCAAGGCCCGCGCTCGCGGGATCACTTACCGCGCAGCGGCACGACGCCTTGACGTTGGCGCGTGGAGGGTATCGGCTAGAGGCAAGGAGGAATGTGCCATGAGTCACACGCAAACGAAGCCCATCACCAACTGGTGTCCGCAGGCGAAGCCGAACGAAGAGGGGCAGTGCGGAACGGACAAGCTGGCTGAGGATGGCAGGCGTCACCACTGTGACAAGACTCCGGGGCACTCCGACGACCTGCACGCGTGCAAGTGCGGCATGCAATGGAAGCACATGATGTAGGAGGGCATCAGGTGAAGGGCAAGATGAAGAAGGCCTCGATCATCGCGCTCGCCACTGTCGCCCTGATCGCGATGACGGCCACGGGCGCGGCCGCCTAAACCTGGCGCGGTCCGCTAGAGCGCGCTGACCGCCGTCGCTTCGTCGCTCCAGGCGAGCTGTTCACGCAGCGAAACGACGTCGCCGACCACGGCGACCACGGGAGGCTCGAGCCCGCGCGAGTGCCCGACGATATCGGCGAGGGTGCCCACGCGCACTTCTTGGGCCTCCGTCGTTCCCCAGCGGATCAAGGCCACCGGCGTCTCGGGCCGCCGGCCATGGGCGAGCAGGGCGGCCACGATGCGGGGGAAGCTGCCGATGGCCATCAGGATCACCAGGGTGTCCACCGCCGTCGCCAGCTTCCTCCAGTCGGTGGCATCGCCGTCCTTGGCCGGATCCTCGTGCCCCGTGAGCACGGCGAAGGAGGAGGCGATGCCGCGGTGGGTGACGGGAATCCCGGCATACGCGGGGACGGCGATGGCCGAGCTGACGCCCGGCACCACCTCGAAGGGGATGCCCGCCTTGGCGAGCGCCAGCGCCTCCTCCCCACCGCGTCCGAAGACGAATGGATCTCCACCCTTGAGCCTGACGACGACGCGCCCGGCGCTCGCGTGATGGACGAGCAGGGCGTTGATGGCCGCCTGCGGAAGACAGTGCGACCCCACGCGCTTGCCCGCGAAAATGCGGAGCGCCTCGGCCGGCGCCTCATCGAGGAGCTCTGGATTGACGAGTCGATCGTAGACGACAACTTCGGCCTCTCTCAGCCGCTCGAGCGCCCGCACGGTGAGAAGCCCGGGGTCGCCCGGGCCGGCTCCCACCAGGGACACCTGCCCCGGTTTCATGCCGTCACTCCGAGCCGATCCAGCAAGAGCGCCTTGGCCTCGTCGCGCTTGCCCTGGGCGAGCAGCGCGATAAGCTCGCCGTCGAGCGCGTCCCGCCACACCTCGCCGCCGGGCCGTCGCGACTCCGCTCTCAGCTCGGCGCGCACCTCGGCCGCCAGCTCCACCAGCTCCGCGTACTCCGGGGCAAGACGGCTCTCGAGATCACGGCGCACGCGGCCGGCGAGGGCGGGACTCGCCCCGCCCGTCGAGACCGCGACCACGAGCCGCCCACGGCGCAGCACCGAGGGGAGCAGGAAGTCGCAGTAGACGGGATCGTCGGCCGCGTTCACCCAGATGCCGCGGCGCCGCGCGTCCGATGCCACGAGCTCGGTGACTTTGCGCCGGCTCGTGGCGACGAACACCAGACGCTGGCCGTCGAGGTCTCGCTCGCGGTACTCGCGCTCCTGGTAGGCAACGCGCCCGGCCACCGCCCAGGAGTGGAGGCGAGGCGTCAGCGTGGGGCTGACCACGGTGACGCGGGCGCCGGCCGCGAGCAGGCCTTCCACCTTGCCCTCGCCCACAGAGCCGCCGCCCACCACCAGGCAGGCGTGGCCCCGCAGGTCGAGGGCGACGGGGTAATACTCCGTCACTTGGGCTGCGCCGTCAGGCGAAGATAGGGCTTGAGGGCCTTCCAGCCGTTGGGGAACTTGGCTTTGGCTTCTTCGTCCGTCACCGCGGGCACGATGATCACGTCCTCCCCCTGCTTCCAGTTCACCGGCGTAGCCACCCGGTGCGTGTCGGTGAGCTGGAGCGAGTCGATCACCCGCAGGATCTCGTCGAAGCTGGAGCGAGTCGATCACCCGCAGGATCTCGTCGAAGTTCCGCCCCGTCGTCTGCGGGTACGTGATCATCAGGCGGATCTTCTTCTTGGGGTCGATGACGAACACCGTGCGCACCGTGTACACCTCGTCGTGCGACGGATGGATCATGCCGTAGAGGTTCGCCACCTTCCGATCGGGGTCGGCGATGATGGGGAAGTTGACGGCGTGTCCCTGTGTCTCCTGAATGTCCTTGAGCCAGCCCTTGTGGGAATCAACAGGGTCGATGCTCAACCCGATGGCCTTGACCCCGCGCTTCTGGAACTCCGGCTTCAGCCGCGCGACGTAGCCGAGCTCGGTGGTGCACACCGGCGTGAAGTCCCGCGGGTGCGAGAAGAGGACGCCCCACTGGGGGCCCAGCCACTGGTGGAAGTCGATGCGGCCCTCCGAGCTCTCGGCGCTGAAGTCGGGTGCGGTGTCTCCCAGTCTCAACGACATGTCGTCTCTCCTCTTGTCAGTGTGGTGATCAGCCGGCGGCGTGCTCAGCCTTCGAGGTGGTGCGGAGTCCGCGCCTGCGCCACATCGCGCGCCACGGCCTCCACGGGCTCGCCGGCCAGGATCGTGCGGATCTCCTCGTCGCCCCGCGCGGCGCAGAACTGGCGGAAGTTGTCGCCCTCCCGCCGCTCGGCCAGGTACACGCGCAGCAGCCGCTCGATGGCCGCGGGCACCTCGGTGGCCGCCGTGCGATAGCCGACGGGCCGCGCCGTCGCCTGATGCGCCCCCACGGCGCCGCCGACGCAGAAGTAGTAGGCGTCGACCATCTGCCCGTCCACCTTGGTCTTCTTGCCCTCGAGGCCGATGTCGGCGATCCAGTGCTGGCCGCAGCTATTGGGGCAGCCGGTGACGTGGATCTTCAGGTGCTGCTCGAAGCCGGGCAGCCGCGCCTCGAGATCGTCCACGAGGTGGCGCGCGAAGCCCTTGGTCTCCGTGAGGGCGATCTTGCAGAACTCGCTGCCCGTGCAGGCGATGGTGCCCCGCCAGAAGGGCGAGCCCTCGAGACGAAGGCCCAGGCCCTCGACCTCTCGCCCCAGCTCCTCGGCGCGGGGCCTCGGCACGTTCAGGACGAGGAGGTTCTGCATCCCCGTGGTCCGCAGGTCGCCCGAGCCGTAGCGAAGCGCGAGGGCGGCGAGGGCGCGGAGCTGGGCGGCCTGGACCCGGCCTCGCAGCACCGCGATGCCGACATAGGCGAAGCCGTCCTGCTTCTGCGGGTGAATGCCCACGTGATCGCGGTAGATGTCCTCGGGCGCGAACTCGGGCACGCCCGGCTCGAGCTTCTCGCCCAGCCGCCGCTCGAGCTCCGCCTGGAATCGCTCGGCCGTCCAGCCGTGCTGGAGAAAGAGGAACTTGAGCCGCGCCTTCTCTCGGTTCTGACGGAGGACATCGCTGTCGCGGAAGATCTCGGCCACGCCCTTGACCACGGCCAGGGCCTGATGCCACGGGATGAAGGCGTCGAGGCGGGGCGCCAGGTGCGGATCGGTCGAGAGCCCGCCGCCCACGCGCAGCGAGAAACCGGGGAGACCCGTGTACGGATGGCGCAGCGCCGTGAGCGCCACGTCGTTGATCTCCGGATACGAGCACCAGACGCGGCAGCCCGTGATGGAGATCTTGAACTTGCGCGGCAGGTTGTAGAAATCGGGGCTGCCGTTGAGCATGTCCGTGGCGGCCTGCGCGAGGGGCGAGGCGTCCGCGATCTCGTCGGCGTCCACTCCCGCCACCGGGCAGCCGGTCACGTTGCGCGTGACGTCGCCGCAGGCGCCGAGCGTCGTGATGCCGACGTCCGAGAGCGCCCGGATGACGGCGGGCAGATCCTCGATCCGGATCCAGTGGAGCTGGATGTTCTGGCGGACCGTGATGTCCGCCACCCCGCGCGCGTACCGCTCCGCGACGTCGGCGATCGTCGTGAGCTGCCGCGAGGTCAAGAGCCCATTGGGGATCCGGATGCGAAGCATGAGGTAGGGCACGGCCTTGCCTTCGCCGCCCTTGCCGCCGACGGCGCCCACGCCGTCACCTTGCGTGTAGATGCCCCACCAGCGGAAATACGTGTTCAGCCATTCGGGGGGAATCGAATCCCAGCCCTCGCGCCCGAACCGCTCGATCTCGGCCTGGGCGGCCCAAGGGTTGATTGCCGCCTTGAGACGCTCGGCCCTTTGTGCCTTCGTTTCCTTAGCTGTCTCTGCCACTTGCGCTCCCCATGAAGGCCGCAAACTCTGATTCCGCCTCCGTGGGAACGGATAGTACCTAAGTCTATCGGAATTATCAAGAAGAGCTCAGGAGCTCGGCCCCTGAGACTTCGTCTCCTTTAAGGTAGGTGACGGCCTACTTGACGCGGCGCGAGGTAGCGACGGTGAAGAGCGTCCAGCTCACCAGTACGGCGAAGGGCGCGGCGCCAAAGGGAATCGCGTACGAGCCGGTCACGTCGTGAAGAAACCCTGCGGCCGCCGGGCCCAGTGCGGCCCCGAATCGCCATCCCACCCCGAGCACTCCCATGATGCCGCCGATGGCCCGCACGCCGAAGACGTCGGGGATCGCCTTCACGACCATGGTGTCCGAGGCTGCGAATCCCACACCCAGCGCCACCAGCGCGCCGAGCAGCCCCTCACCCGACGGCACCAGGAGAAGGACCACCAGCCCCAACGCCTGGATCGCGCAGCCGGCGCGCATGGTGCTTCGAGTGCCGATGCGGTCCGAGATCGCGCCCGCCGCGAGGCGGCCGACCACCGAGCCGATGCCGTAGGCCGTGAGGGCAAACGATGCGCCGGCCAGGCTGATTCCCTGATCGCGGGCGTATGGCACGATGTGGACGGAGATCATCAAGCCGACGGCGCCGAACAGCAGCCAGGCGACGTTCAGGCACCACTGCCGTGGATCGACGAGGGCCTCGCCGAGGGTGACGCCGGCCCTGATGCCCGGCTCGCCGCTACCAGAGCCCGCGCCGGCGCTCCGCTCCGCCCCTCGGCGCAGGGCGGCCGTCTCCGATTCGCCAGGCAGCCGTACGGTCAGCGCGGCCAGCACGGTCACGAGCCCGCTCCCGCCGCCCAGCAGCGCGTAGGCCCAGCGCCACCGCAGGGTGGCGATGAGCCACGCGGCCAGCGGGCCTCCGGAGATGTAGCCGAGACTGAACCCGACCAGGACGAGGGCCAGCGCCATGCCGCGGCGCGCCTCGAACCAGCGCGTCACCGTCGTGGCGGCGACCAGGTAGAAGCTCGACATCCCGACGCCGCCGAGAACGCCGACGAAGAGATGGAGCTGCCAGAGCGTCTCGACCGTCGAGACGAGGGCGAAGCCGGCGCCCGCCAGGATGACCGTGAGGACGAGCACGAGGCGCGGGCTGCGGCGATCCGCGAGAGCGCCGATGGGGAAGGAGGCGAGGCCTCCGAGGAGGAGATTCAGCGAGATCGCCGAGGAGATGGCGCCGCGGCTCCAGCCAAAGGTCTCGGCGAGGACGGGAAGGAAGACCCCGTAGGCCGCGAGCGGCGTCGAGATGCCGTAGGTGACGATGAAGAGCGCCGCGACGATCAGCCAGCGGCGGGCGGCCGGACGCGTGCGGAGGGCGCGGATTCGGGCCAAGCGCTCGTCCCGCCGCGCTCAGCCGCGCGAGAGCTTCCGGCCGATCCGCTTCTCGATCACGTGGGTGACGGCGGAGAAGTCCTCCTTGCCCCAGCCGCTGTCCACCGCCTCGTCATACGTCCGCTTGGTCTCTTCCAGGATGGGTGTGGGCACCTTGGAGGCCTTCGCCAGGGCCAAGGCCAGACCTGCGTCCTTGCGCATCAGCTCGCACATGAAGGTGGGCGAGAACTCGCCATCGAAGATCCGCTTGGCCCGCCGCTCGAAGTACGTGCCGTACGCCATGCCCCCACCCTTGCGCACCACGTCGTAGAACGTGTAAGGGTCGACACCCGATTGCACGCAGACGGCCAGCGCCTCCGCCACCGCGGCGGCGGTGACAGCGACGAGGCCATTGTGGACGAGCTTGACTCGATTGCCCATGGCCGAGCCGCCCACGTACATGTGAAGCTTGCCCATGATGTCGAGATAGGGCGTGATGCGCTCGACGGCGGCCTCGTCGCCGCCCACGATGAAGAAGATCTCGCCCGACACGGCCTGGGGCTGCGAGCCCAGCATGGGCGTGTCCATGTGCGTGATGCGCTTGGGCAGAAGCGCCCGATGGACCTCGAGCGTGGCCTCCGGGCTCACCGTGGAGCAGTCGCACGTGATGAGCCCCGCCGTGCCCCCCGCCGCGATGCCGCCCGCCCCGAGATAGACCGCGCGCACCACGTCGTCATTGGGCAGGCACGTAAAGATCACGGCGGCCCGTGCCGCGACCTCCGAGGCGGAGGCCGCCATCGCAACGCCTGCGAGCTTCCCGGCGGCCTCCGTGGCGGACGGGCTCGCGTCGTGTACGACGAGCGCCACGCCGGCCCTGGCGAGGTTGGCCGTCATCGGCATGCCCATGGTGCCCAATCCGATGAATCCGACGAGATCGCTCATCCGATGCCCCTTTGCGTGGTCAGGTGAAGGTCGTGAAGACCAGGGCGGCAGGTCGCGCCCGTCGGAACCGTAGGGGCTCGAGCCGCAGGTGTCAAGAGCGTCCCCCGGAGTACAATTCGAGCATCGGGCTCGAAGGAGGACAACGGACATGAAGCAGCGGCTCGGATGGACCTTGCTGGCCTGGTATTACGTCGCGTACGGCATGGGCGGCCCCTACCCGCCGCAGCTCTTCGGCCCATTCATCAGCGAGGAACAATGCGTGGCCCAGGCAAATGACTGGTCGGCGCGCGGTGTCGCCTCCGTGTGTCTCAAGTCGGAGATCCAGGGCCTGCCGAGCTATGGCGGCGCCATCGTCTACCCGCCCGCGCCCACCCACGTCCCCGCGGGCGCGCCCGCGCCAACGCCGCCGGGCAAGACACCTCTGATGGCTCCGAACCAGCCGATGAAGAAATAGCCGGGAGAGCCGCGTGGAGCAGGTGGCACGCGAGTATCACTACCGCGTGGATGGCGAGGGCCGGATCTACCACGAGGGCACGGAGATCGTGGATCCGGCGACGCTCCGCTTCTTCCTGCTCGCCCTCACGCGCACACCCGAGGGGCGCTGGCTCGCCGTCTGTCAGGGCGAGCGCAACTGGTTCGAGCCCGACGGCAGGCTTCCCGACGAGACGCCCTTCATCGTTCAACGGCTGCGCCTGAGCGTCGACGGGGGTCGCCTGCGCGCCGTCGAGCTCTGCCTGGCCGGCGACTATCGCGAGCCGCTCGACGCCGCCACCCTCGAGCAGGACGGCGAGCACCTCTCCTGCGCGGTACGGCGCGGAGCTTTCCGCGCCCGCTTCGGGCGCATCGCCATGCAGCAGCTCGCGCCCTATCTCAGCGAGGGGCCCGACGGCCCCGCCCTCGCCCTCGACGGCCGGCGTCACCGGCTTCCGCGCGCCGCTTCCGCCACTCCGACGCCTCGCAGGTGAAGTGGGTGACCTGGAAGGTCTTGTAGGTCGACATGCCGTCGTGGACGAAGCCGACCTTCTCGAGGACGCGTTGCGAGGCGACGTTCTCCGGAAAGGTCACGGCCACGAGCCGCGGCAGACCCACCTGATCGAACGCGTAGCGCGCGAGGGCAGAGGCCGCTTCGGTGGCAAGGCCCGCGCCCCAGGAGGCGCGGGCCAGCCGATACGCCAGCTCGATGTCGTCACCGTCGGGCATGCGCAGGAGCGCGGCCACTCCGTGGAAAGCGCCGTCGTCCCTGCCCTCGATCACCCACCAGCCGAGCGCGCCATGATCCGCGGCGATGCGATCACGCACGCGCGCCACGATCTCCTCGGGAGTGCCACCACGGCTCCCGATGTAGCGCATGACCTCCGGGTCGCTGTCCAGGGCGACGAACCGCGTCTCGTCGGCGGCGCCCAGGCGGCGCAGGCGGAGCTGCCGCGTGTCGAGCATGAGGCCGCGGGGTGAAGAGCCCTCAGCCGCCGAGCTTGCCCGTCTGCTCGAGCAGCGTCTCGGCGCCGCTGACCTCGAACTTGCCGGGCGCCTCGAGATTGAACGCCTTCACGACTCCGTCGTCCACGAGCATCGAGTAGCGCTGGGAGCGGACGCCCATGCCGCGCGCGGTCAGGTCGAACTCGAGACCGAGCGCCTTCGTGTAGGCGGCGCTGCCGTCGGCCATCATGCGCACCTTGTTCTTGGCCCCCTGCTCCTTGCCCCAGGCGCCCATGACGAACGCGTCGTTGACGGCGATGCACCAGATCTCGTCCACTTTCTTGGCCTTGAGCTTGTCCGCGTTGGCGACGAAGCTCGGGACGTGCTTGGCCGAGCAGGTGGGCGTGAAGGCGCCCGGCAGCCCGAAGATGGCGATGCGCTTGCCCTTGACCATTTCCTCCACGGGGAAGGCATTGGGCCCGACCGTGCAGCCCGGCCGTTCTTCTTCGATGAACTCGTAGAGCTGTCCGGCAGGCAGCTTGTCTCCGACTTTGATGGACATGAAGATCTCCTTTTCGGTGAGGGATCGACAGCGGAGCGTCATTCTAACATGCCGGGCGAGGAGCGAGACGGCGGCCCTTGTTGCACGGCGGTGGCCCGAGTATCCTACCCGCGTGATCCCGCCATCGCGTTACCTCTGGCAGCTCATGGTGCTGTGTGCCCTCGGGGCGCTCGCGGGATGCGCGTCCACCAAGGTCCAGCCTTCGGTGATGATCCCGGCCTCGGACACCCTGCCTCGCCCCACCCGGATCGCCGTCTACGACTTCGCCGTCGCCGCCCACGACGTCTCGCCGAACAATGCCCCGCTCTCGCGGCTGCGCCGAGTGCTCGGCGGCTCCCAGAGCGAGGAAGAGCTGAAGGTCGGGCGCTCGGTCGCCGGCGCTCTCTCCGTCGAGCTCGTCAAGGCGCTCAAGGACCTCGATCTGCCGATCGAGCGGGCAAGCGCCGCCGCGGTGGGAGACGGCACGCTCGCCATCGAGGGCCAGTTCGTCTCGATCGACGAGGGCAACCGGCTCCGGCGCGTGGTCATCGGCTTCGGGGCGGGGGCGAGCGAGGTCAAGACGCACACACAGATGTATCTGGGCACGAGCGCCGGGCCCCGCCTCGTGGAGGAGTTCGAGACCGACGCCGCCAGCTCGAAGAAGCCCGGCGCCGCCGTCGGCATGGGCGCGGGAGCCGCGATCGGCGCCGGCATCGCCGTGTCCACGGCCGTGCAGGGCGGCCTGCAGGCGGTCACGGAGCCGAAGGACACCGCGGAGGCCGACGCGAAGCGGACCGCGGAGCAGCTCGCCAAGCAGATCAAGGAGATTTTCGCCGCGCGTGGATGGAGCGCGGCCATGCCCGCAAAGTAGTCGGCCTCGAGCGCGCATCTCTTCGGCCTACCCGCGCATCCCAATGCCGAGGAGACATGACATGAACCCGACTGAGAGCCACGTGACATCTGATTCCGCGGTGATTCATCTTACCCAGCAGAACTTCGACGAGGCGCTCGTCGCGTCCGACGGCGTCCTGCTCGTGGACTTCTGGGCCGAGTGGTGCGGCCCGTGCCGGGCCATCGGGCCCGTGCTCGAGGAGCTGGCGCGCTCATCCGGAGGCCGCGTGCGCCTCGCCAAGGTCAACGTGGACGAGCAGCCCGGCCTGGCCGCCCGCTACGGCATCCGCTCCATCCCGACCATCCTCTTCGTGAAGGACGGCGAGGTTCTTGACCAGGTCGTGGGCGCGGTGCCGAAGACGCAGATCCAGGCCAAGCTCGAGGCGTTCGGAGCGTAGTCGAACCGACCCCCTCACCCTGCCCTCTCCCCCACTGGGGAGAGGGATACAGGGCGCCAGGCCGTTAGCCTTTGAGACCGGTCATCACCGCCGCCTGCACCACCCACTTTTGTAAGATGACGAAGATGAGGAGAATCGGCAGGACGCTCACCACCGCAGCGGCCGTCACCAGGTTGTACTCGATGAAGTACATGTTGGTGAAGCCGATCAGCCCCATGGTCACCGTCTTCATGGATGGCGAGTTCACCACCACAAGGGGCCAGAAGAACTCGTTCCACGTCCACATGAACTTGATGATGGCCAGGGTCGCCAGGGCCGGCGTCACCGCGGGCAGCACCACGCGCCAGAAGATGCCCCACTCGCCACAGCCGTCGATCCGCGCGGCCGCGATGTAGTCGTCCGGCACCACCTCGATGGCCTGGCGCATGAGAAAGACGCCGAAGACGCTGACCAGGTCGGGGGCCAGGATGCCGAGGTACGTGTCCAGCAGGCCCAGCCGGCTCACCCAGAGATAGAGCGGCACGACCACGGACTGAAACGGCACCATCAAGATGCCGATGATGGCGAAGAAGAACACGGAGTGTCCCGGAAATCTGAACTTGGCGAAGCCGTAGCCGGCGAGGGCGGACACGACGAGGCTGCTCACGGCCGACACGGTGGCGAGGAGCGCGCTGTTGAGGAGGAAGCGGCTGAACGGCGCGCGGCGGAATACCTCGCGGTAGTTCTCGAGGTTGCCCCAATGATCGGGGGCGAGCTGGAGCGGCACGCGCTGGATCTCGGGCGGCGTCTTGAGCGACGTGAGGGCGATCCACACGAAGGGGAAGACCACCGTGAGCGCGCCCGCCGCGACGAGGGCGGCCGTGAGCCAGCGGGCCAGGGGAACGGACCGCGCCCCCGCCCCTCTCAATAGTCCACCGGCCTGCGGAAGATCCGCCACTGCAGGAGCGTCACCACGAGCAGCACCACGAACACGAACACGGCCATGACCGAGGCTTCGCCCAGGCGGAAGTACTTGAAGGCGGTGTCGTAGAGGAGCGGGATGATGGTCTGGCTCGCCCCTGCAGGCCCGCCCTGGGTCGTGGCGTAGACCTGGTCGAAGATCTTGAAGTTGAAGATGAGCTCGAGGATGCACACCATCACGACCTGGGGGTTCAGGAGCGGCAGGGTAACGTGCCAGAGCTGCTGACGCGCGCTCGCGCCGTCCATGGCCGCCGCCTCGTAGTACTCCCCGGGGATCGCCTGGAGCGCGGCAAGGAAGATCATAGTGTCGAAGCCCAGCCGCACCCACACGTTGATCGCGGCCAGCGAGGGCAACACCTGGTTGAGGCTCTGAAGCCACTTCTGCGGCGGCAGCCCGACGAGGACCAGCCCGTGGTTGAGCACGCCGTAGACGGGCTCGTAGAGCCACTGCCAGATGAGGGCGGCCGCCACCAGCGACACGGCGAAGGGGACGAAGTACATGGCGGCCCAGAGGCTCCGCCAGCGCAGGGTCAGGCGGTTCAGCCCGAGGGCCACGGCGAGGGCGAGCACCACGGTGGAGGGCACGGACAGAGCGAGGAGCTTGATGGTGTTCCTGACGCTGTTCCAGAAGACCGGATCGGTGAGCACGCGCTCGTAGAGACCGATGCCCATGAACCGGCTCGCCCCGCCCGGCAGCGTCCGGTAGAAGGATCCGATGAGGGACTCGACGAGCGGGATGAAGTACACGCACGCGAAGTAGGCCACGGCGGGCAGGACGAAGAGAAAGCCTGCCCGCCGCTGGCGGTCCATGTACGTGCGGGGAAACGCGAGGCGCGTCCACGCCGACAGCTGAAACGCGCCCCGCTGGCTCCGCCCGGATCCCTCTCCCCCATCGGGGGAGAGGGCAGGGTGAGGGGGCGGCACTAGTCTTTCAGGATCCGGTCCATCCGGGCCGCGGCCTCGTCGAGCGACGGCTTGGGCTGGCCCTTGCCGTAGAGCACGCCGACCACCGCCTCTCCGAACGCCGTGGCCAGCTCGTTCGACTTGGGATGGTAGTAGTTCGGCGGCACGGGCTGCGCGAGCATCTCGCGGGTCGAGGCATAGTCGGGACGGCCTTTCACGTACGGCGTCTCCAGGTTCACCGTCCAGACGGGCAGGATGCCCTGGAGCTGGTGCTGCTCGAGGTCGTCCTTGGCATTGCTGATGAAGCGCAGGAAATCCCACACGACCTGCTTGTGGGGGCTGTTCTTGTAGACGAGATTGCTCCACGGGAAGAGGTTGCCCGCGCCGGGGCAGGCCTTGGCGCAGGGCAGCGCGTAGACCTTGAAGGTGACGTCGGGCGCGTTCTTCTTGAGCCAGCCGAAATACCATGATTCACGGAAGATCACGCCCGCGCGCTTCTGCCCGAATGCGTCTTCCGGATTGCCGAAAGCGAGGCTCGCCACCTTGTCCTTCGTCACCAGGTCGCCGTAGAACTGCAACGCGGCCACCATCTCGGGGCCGTTGGCGAAGCCGGTGGCGCGGTCCAGTCCGGGGCTGAGCATCCGGGCGCCGAAGGCGTGCGCGAAGGGCAGGAACTTGTCCGTGATCCCCACCGGATGGCCCTTGTGCCGGAGGGCGAAGCCGACCTGCGTGGGCTCGCCCTTGGCGTCGTACACCGACAGCTTCTTCATCGCGGCCAGCCACTCGTCGAGCGTCTTCGGGGGCCTGTCGGGATTGAGCCCGGCTTTCTTGAAGAGCTCCACGTCGATGTACATCTGCTGGAAGTTGCCGTGCTCGATGGGGATGCCGTACGTCGCGCCCTTGAATTGCCCCACGGCCAGCATGTACTTGGGCAGGTTCTCGCTCCAGGTCTTCTCGAGATCGGCCGGCATCTTGTCGCAGAAGTCGTACTGGCCGCACCACTGGTGCACGATGCCGTTGAAGAAGTCGGGGGCGCCGGACTTTCCGACGAGGGCAGCCAGGTACTTGGCCTCGTAGCCCTGGTACGGGATGGTCACCACCTCGACCTCGTAGCCGCTCTTCTTCGCGAACTCCTTGCCCTTGGTCTCGTACCACTTGTTGAACTCGGGATTCTGCTCCCAGTGGGTCCAATAGACGATCTTCTTGGCCTGCGCGGGCGCCCGGTCGGGGGCGGCCACCGCCAGAAGCCCGTACACCGCGAGCACCGCCATCGCGCCACCGATCACACGTCGCATGTCCTCTCCTTTGCTAGCAGGCTGCTAGTACCGGTTCGCAATGGGAAGCTCCTCGGCGGGGAAGAGGGTGATGATCTGGGCGCCCTTGGGCGTCACGATCACCTCTTCCTCGATGCGGGCCGCCGAGATGCCGTCGGTGGCCGGGCAGTACGTCTCGACGGCGAAAACCATCCCTTCCTTGAGCTCCATGGGGTCGTCGAGCGAGTTCAGGCGCGAGATGATGGGCCGCTCGTGCAGCCCCAGGCCGAGACCATGGCAGAAGTTGAGCCCAAAGGCTGCCATCTCGCTTTCGAAGCCGATCTCCTGCGCCTTGGGGAAGCACTTGGCGATCCGCTCCGTGCTCACGCCAGGTTTGATCAGCTCGATGGCGTTGTCCATCCACTCGCGCGCCTTCTTGTAGGCGCTGTGCTGGGCGGCCGTGGCGCGCCCCACGCTGAAGGTGCGGTAGTAGCAGGTGCGGTAGCCCACGAACGACTGGATGATGTCGAAGTAAGCCTGGTCCCCCGGGCGGAGCATGCGGTCGGTGAAATTGTGCGGGTGCGGCGAGCAGCGCTCGCCCGAGATCGCGTTGATCGCCTCCACGCAGTCCGAGCCCATCTCGTAGAGCCGCTTGTTGGCCAGGGCCACGATCTCGTTCTCGCGGACGCCCGGCTTGAGGGCCTCGAAGATGTCCTGGTACACGCCGTCGCCCATGGCCGCGGCCATGTTGAGCAGGGTGAGCTCGTCGGCGTTCTTGATCACGCGCGCCTCGAGCATGACCTGCTGGCCGTCGCGCACCACGACGCCTTCCTTCTGGAGCGCGAAGAGAAAGGGCGGCTCCACGACGTCGATGCCCACGGGCATGTCCGCCACGCCTTCGCGCGTCAGGAGCTCCTTGATCTCGCGCGCGGCCTGCTCGAAGAGGCCCGCCGTCGGGGGCACGGCGCCTCGCATCCCGACCATGCCCGCCCGGCAATGGTCGGGCAGGAGCCAGGGCGCGTAGAGTCGATGATGCCGCGCGGCCGAGCCGAAGTCCCACACCCACGGCTCGCCGGGGCCCGTGAGCAGGCAATAGCGGATCAGCTTGTCTCGCGCCCACTCGCCGATGACCGTGCCGGAGATGTAGCGGATGTTGTGCTGGTCGAAGACGAGCAGCGCGCCCAGCCCCGACCGCGCCAGGGCCTGGCGCGTCCGGCCGATCCGATACGCGTGCAGCCGGCGGAAGTCCACGCGCTCCTCGAAGTCCACCTGCATGCGGCCCGGCGCCTGGATGGGCCGGTCCCAGCGGTGGTGCGGGTCGAGGGCGTCAGGCGTGGCGTCCTTCACCTCGCGAGCGGGCGGCTTCTTGGCCATGTCGCCTCCTGGAATGCGCGGCTCAGAACACCGCGAGGGGATTCGCCGGGGAGCCCGTGCCGCCGATGACGTTGAGCGGCGCGATCACCAGCATGAACTCGTCACGCTTCTCCTCGACGCAGGCCTTGGCCAGCGGCTCCAGGAGGGCATTGTCCAGCAGCGCGGTGCCGTAGGCAAAGAGGCAGGCGTGCACGGCCCACGGGATGTCGTAGCCGATGGGCTGATGGTCGAGCATGTCCCAGACGAGCACGCTCACGTCGTGGTCCCGCAAGAAGGGCAGGCACGAGACGTGGAGCCCGGGCCGGGCGAGGGGCGGGCCGAAGGGCCGGCCATAGGGCGTCTCGGGATTGGCGGCCTGCCACGCCTCGCGGCCGGCATAGACGCAGATGGCGTCGCCGGGCTCGAGGGTGATGCCACGCGCCACCAGGATGTCCTCGAGCTCCCAGCCGTGAATCGGCGAGTCCTGCGTCACGGCGGGCACGCCGCGGTGGCGCGGCACGTCCAGCATCACGCCGCGGGTGATGATCCCCTCGGCCCAGTGCTCGATGGAGCCCCAGGTGGCGCCGTCGAAGGTGATCTCCTTCTTGGGATCGCGCCCATTCCACATGGCGTCGTCGTCCCAGGTGTGACAGAGCGCGTCGATGTGGGTCGAGGCGACGCCGTGGTAGTAGATGCCGTAGTAGTCGGCGGCGAAGGCGCCCTTGCCGCGCGCGTGCGTGCGCATGTAGTGCTGGGCGGGTAATGCGTTGTTCATGCCGGGGTCCTTGGGGAAAGGCCGGCTCAGCGAGACGGAGCGCCCGGTCTTGACGAGACGCGCCGCCGACGTGCGCTTGGCGGGGGTGATCAGGTTGATGGCGCCGCGCTGGTCGTCCTTGCCCCAGCGGCCCCAGTTGCGGCGGTCGCGGATATAGGAGCGCACTTCCTGTTCGGTGGGCAGGGGCTTCTTCGGCATCTCATCCTCCCGGATTACAAAGAGAGCTCGGTCCTCGCAACGGGCAGTTGAACAGGAGCGGGATGGGTCAGGCGGACTTGCAGGTGAAGGTGTTGCTGCGCTGCATGTAGCTCGGGAACTTCTTCCAGCCGAATGAGACGAGGGACTGGGTATAGAGGTCGGTCTGGGACACCCGCGCCTTCTCCGCCGCCGCCTCGCACGCAGCCTGGTTGTCGTGCACCGACAGCGGCCGCAGCGTGCTGAGGAGCCGGTACTTCTCGGGCTCGCCCACCTGCTCCTGGGTCCACCACAGCGTCCACGCCAGGAGCGTGACCGTCACGACCTTCCGCATCGAAGCCTCCCCGGGACCCAGTCCCATGCAGCCAGTTTCTATCACAGCAGACGCCTTCGCTGCGAATTCCCTCGTGGGGCTCGGCTCAGCGGGCGAGCGCCTTCTTCTTCCAGAGCTCCCAGGGCCGGGTCACGGTCCCGGACACGGACGCTTCCGCCAGGCGCGCCTCCTCGGGATCGAGGTAGGTGACCTGACCGCCGCCAATCGCCATGGCCTGAGACTGCAGGCGCGCGTTGACCTCGGTGTACACGCTGCGGAAGACCACGAGGGGCAGGCTCGCGCCCACGACCACCGCCCCGTGACCGCGCATGAGGGCCACGGGCCCTGCCCCCAGCGTGCGGGCCAGGGCCTGGCCGAGGGCCGCGGTGCGCACCAGCATGTCCGTCATGCCGCCGGCCTGACGAATGTCGAAGACGGGCACGCCGCCCGACAGAAAGGCGCTCATGTGGTAGAGCGGACGAAGGGGGGCCGCCGTGGCGCCGAAGGGGATGACGGACGGCGAATGGTTGTGGACGATGGCGCGCACGTCGGGCCGCACCCGGTAGATCTCGCCATGGATGAAGCGCTCGAGATAGCTCGTCCGGCCGCGCGCGTCCACGGGTACGCTGTCGAGGTCGTACTCCATGATGTCGGCCGCCGTCACCAGCTCGGGAGCGATCGAGCGCGACATCAGGTAGCGGTCGGGGGATTTCTCGTGACGCACGCTCACATGGCCGTACCCGTCGACCACGCCCTGGTCGGCCAGGATGCGGTTGGCGGCGACCAGGTCCTCGATCAGCTTCGGGTCAACCGGGCCCGCCGTGGCGGGCGGCGTCTGGGCGAGCACGTCTCTCACTCCCGCGAACGCGCCCAGCGCGCAGGAGACGCCGAGCAGGACATGACGTCGGGTGAAGAGCTCCACGCGTCCCTCCCTGTAGGAAATCGCTGCGCCACGCCCCGACTATAAACGACTCTGCCTCTGGGGTCATCTGTGGGGTCAGGTCTCACAATCCAACACGCCCGAGCGGAGCCGCTCGCTGCGGGAAAGGGCCCGGCTAACTGTCATGTAATGGACACCGAGAAACTCCGCGACGGCGCGCATGGTATAGCCATGATCGCGGACCGCGAGGACACTGCGTGTATCGCGATCCTCGCGCGAGCTCACTCCCGCAAAAAGTGTCGCCAACGGCAGGCGTAGCGCGAAGCGTTGCGCCCGTGGAATCTCCCCCAGCGTGGAGGCGCTCCGGAGTTGGTCCCGCACGTGAGGCAGGCCTCCGGCATCGCCCACCACCAAGGCTGAGGGCACAGCCTCGAGCGGTGTGACCGTCCCCGCCAGTCCCGCTTCCACGAACAGTCGGTATCGGCGCTCAGCCGCCGCCCGCACGGACGTATCGCCAAGCGACAGCACCCAATCCACCGTCAGAAAAGCCGGCACCGGCGCCTCGCCCGCGGTCGCCCGGTAGCTGCTCCAGCACCACTGCCCTGGATGCGTGACCAGCTCGGCCCGCACCGGATTGAGCACGATATAGCGGCACACGGCGTGCAGATAGGCGTCCTTGTCCACCACCCGCGCATGAAAGCGGCCCTCCAGCACGTGCCCGGGGCGCTGGTGGCGACGGTTGAAGGCCTGACTGTAGACACCGTTGAGTTGCCGCATGGCACGCGACAGATTGGCCTCGGGAGTCTCCAGCAGCATGTGGTAGTGATTGTCCATCAAGCAATAGGCATGGCAAAGAACATGATAGCGCGAGACGACAGACGTGAGCACCAGCAGGAAACGCTCGCGATCAGTGTCGTCGGCGAAGATGGCCAGGCGCCCATTGCCGCGAGCGGTAACGTGATATAGCCCGCCTGGAAACTCGATACGAAGCGGCCGTGCCATGTGCTGACGCTAGCGCCAGCGCGATCCAGGATTCAAGACGTACTCGGGGAGATACTCTCGTCCAGCGAACCAATGTAGGAATGTGAGACCTGACCCCGTTACTCGCTTTACTCTCGCAGGGCGCCGGAGAGGAGGCCGCGGACCAGGTAGCGCTGCAGGCCGACGACGAGGGCGACGGGCGGGATGCTGGCGAGGATGGAGGCGGCGGCGATATCGCCCCAGGGCACCTCGAAGACGCCGGGAAAGAGCGCGAGCGCCACGGGGACGGTGCGGCTGGCCTCGGTGGCCGTGAACGTGTAGGCGAAGAGGAACTCGTTCCACGAGAAGAGAAATGTCAGGAGCGCGGCGGAGGCGAGGCCGGGGGCCAGAAGCGGTAGCACGATCCAACGGAAAGCGCGCGGACGGCTCGCGCCGTCCACGGAGGCCGCCTCCTCGAGCCCCACGGGGATCTCCTGGAGAAAGCCCGTGAGGAGCCAGATGACCAGCGGCAGGGCGAAGGACGTATTGGCCAGAATGAGGGCCAGCCACGTATCGCGCAGCGACAGCGCGCGCATCAAGAGATAGAGCGGGCTCACCGTGGCGATCTGCGGAAACGCCGTACCACCGACGATCAAGAGCAGGAGCAGCGCCTTGCCCGGGATCGGGTAGCGCGCGATGCCGTAGGCGCCGAAGATCCCCAGGGCGAGGGCGAGCACGGTGGTGATGATGCCGACGCCGAGGCTGTTGACGAGGGCGCGGAGCATCACGCTCTGTCCCAGGACCACCCGGTAGTGCTCCCATGTGAGCCGGCTCGGGAAGAGCGGGGGCAGCACCATGAGCTCCGCCTCGGGCTTGAGCGAGGTGAGGAGCTGCCAGAAGAACGGCGTCGCGTAGGCCAGGAGGGCGAGGAGCACGGCCCAGTCCCGCAGGGAACGTGGCAGGCCGGCCCGCGCCATCACGCGGCGAGCCCCTCGTGGCGGAGCGCGCGCAGGTAGCCCCAGGCCACCAGCATCACGAGCGCGAAGACGACCACCCCGACGGCGGAGCCGAGACCGAGCTGCACGGCCTGGAAGAGACTGCGGTAGGCGTAGACCGTGAGTGTCTCGGTGGTGCCGGCGGGGCCGCCGCCCGTGAGGACGAACATCAGGTCGAAGGACCGGAGCGCGTCCAGCGTCCGGAAGAGGACGGCGATGAGCAGGATGCGGCGCAGGAGCGGCAAGGTGATGCGCGTGAAGGTCGCCACGGCGCCTGCCCCGTCCATCTGGGCCGCCTCGTACAGCTCGACCGGGATGGCGAGGAGGCGCGCGTAGCAGAGCACGGTGACGAAGGGCAGCGTGCGCCACACGTCGGCCAGGATGAGCCCGGGCAGGGCGAGCCGCGGATCGCCCAGCCAGTTGAGCGCGATGCCGCCGAGCAGGAAATTCACGAGGCCCGCGGCGGGATTGTAGAGCCACTCGAAGAGCTTGGCCGTCACCACGGAGGGGAGCGCCCACGCCAGGAGCAGGAACGAGAGACTCACCCGCGCGCCCGCGCGCTGGCCGCGGAGCGCGAGAGCGACCAGGACGCCTCCGACCAGCTCGAGAGCCACCGAGGCCACCGTGAACACCAGGGTGACCTGGGCCGCCTTCCAGAAACGCGGGTCCGTCGCGAGAAAGAAGAAATTGCCGAGACCCTCGAAGCGCTCCACGCCGAAGATGGGGATCCGGCGCTGGAGCGAGAGCCAGCCGACCCAGAGGGTGGGATAGAGGGTGAGCGCGCCCAGCGCGAGGAGCGCCGGCGCGACGAGCAGCAGGCCCTGCCCCGCCGCGCGCCGCTGGCTTCGCATGACGGTGGCGGCCGACCCGCCCGGGCTCATTCCTGCAGATCCCGAAGGAAGAAGTCGAGCCGGCGGCGCGCATCGGCGACGCTGCGCGCCGGCGTCTTGACCTTGACGAGCGCGGCCGACAGCTCGGGCTGGAGCGTGGTCGACATCATCACGTAGTACGGCGTGACCGGCCGCGAACGGCCGGCCAGCGTCAGGTCGTGGATGCGCGGGAGGTTGGGCGAAGCCCGCACGAGCTCCGGCTCGTGGTAGAGCGCCATCCGTGTGGGCTTGGTGGCCCCGCTCGCCGTCATCGCGCGCTGCGCGAGCGCGCTGGTGAGAAAGCGCGCCAGCTCCAGCGCCTCGGCGGGGTGCCGGGTGTGCCGCGTGATCGCGAGGTGCGCCCCGCCCGTGGAGCCCGGCGCCCGCCGCCCGGCTTCATGACTCGGCAGCGGGGCGAGGCCCACCTTGCCCCGCACCGGCGAGCCGGGCTTCTCGAACATGTCGACGGCATACGGCCAGCTCCTGAGGAAGATGGCCTCGCCATTGCCGAAGGCCCGCCGCGTGATCTCCTCGTCTCCCGCCGTGACCCAGCCGGGGCTCGCCCCCGTGTCGATGAGCATGCGCATGAAGCGCAAGACCTCCTCCGCCCGCTGGGGGTCGGGGAAGACGCGGCCGTCCTCACCCACGAGCGTGCTGCCGTCTGCCCAGAGACCTTCGAGCACATTGACCACGAGCCCCTCGTACTGCTTGCCCTGCCAGAGATAGCCCTCGAGCTTGCGATTCCTCTCGCCGGTCCGGATCACGCGGATCTGCTCGAGCATCGCGCCATAGGTCTCGGGCGGCTTGAAGCCGTAGCGGCCGAGCAGATCGCTGCGGTAGTAGAGCAGCCCCACGTTCATGAACCACGGCAGCGCCCAGATCCGGCCACGATACGTGCCGGCCTCGACGGCCGAGGGAAAATGGGCCGCCAGCTCGTCTGGGGTGACGCCGGCGGCACTGAGGTCGAGAATCCAGCCAGCCCGCGCGAACTCGGGCACCCAGATGCAGTCGAGCATCATGAGGTCAAAGCCCGGCTGGCCGCCCTCGAGATTGATGACCAGGAACTGGCGCTGCTCGTCCGAGGTCCAGGGCAGCACCTCGGCCTTGATCCGGATGCCGGGATGCGCCGATTCGAACTCGGCGAGGAGGGCGGGAATGGGATCGACGGGTCCGAGAATCTTGGCGTGCTTGAGGACGATGGTGAGCGGGCCCTTGGTGTCGGA
>WNGQ01001890.1_pt1 | contig 29976 bp, 31 predicted proteins | sample 5407661 | NCBI WGS metagenome assembly WNGQ01 (sample SAMN13153382, study PRJNA577476) | soil metagenome | isolation source: 60 cm soil or saprolite under Garry oak tree replicate 2 | place: USA:California | collected 2016-06-15 | reverse complement strand
GGGACGAACAGCAGGAGCTGACTCCCGTTCAGTGGAGAGGATACAGCGACACCCTCAAGCGATATCAAGGCGAGGTTGGTTCAAAAGGTCGCCTTCGCGATCGATACAATCAAAAGGTAGCGCGGTGCCAAACGGATCGCAGGGCCGTAGAGACGAGTGACTGGGCGGGCCTCGACGCAATCCTCCAGACGGTATTCAGCGCTTTCGATGACGCCTAACCAGCGTCTGCGTTTTTCGTTCCGGTTTCATCGCTAATGAGAAGTCGGCAAGCTGCAGCGGCTGAGGGGTTCCGACGATTTTAGCGGGCCCCCTACGCGACGCACAAATTATTCCGCTTCCTCAGAAAGCGTTATCTTGAATCCAAGGTTTTGCTCGAGGATTTTGGGTGGTCGCACATCGGCGTACGTGTTAGAGTTTACAAGCGGAAGCACCTCGTGAATATCTCCGCACAATCACGATCGCATTTGGAGCTTGAGATTGGCCACGTTTTGTTCATGGACGTGGTCGGTTACTCAAAGCTGCTTATCAACGAGCAGAGGGAAATCCAACGGCAGCTCGCTCAAATCGTACGAAACACCGAGCACTTTCGGGCCGCCGAAGCGGCTGGTAAACTCATTCGCCTTCCGGTTGGTGATGGCATGGCGCTGGTCTTCTTCAATAGCCCAGAAGCGCCGGTGCAATGTGCGTTGGAAATTACTGAAGCGCTCAAAAGCTATCCGCAATTGAAACTGCGGATGGGAATTCACAGCGGTCCGGTCAGCGGCGTGACCGATGTGAATGATCGCTCGAACATCGCAGGAGCTGGGATCAACATCGCACAGCGGGTAATGGATTGCGGCGACGCCGGGCACATTCTTTTGTCCAAACGGGTCGCGGACGATCTGGCGCAGGACGGATGGTGGCGCCCACAACTGCATGATCTCGGAGAGTGCGCCGTGAAGCACGGCGTCGGGGTGTCTGTAGTGAATCTTTACACCGACAAAGTCGGAAATCCGCAACTGCCAGAGAAGGTTAAAGTGGCCCAGCAGGAGCAGGCAGCGGCTGCCAGTCGCGCGCCGCTTAGCGTATTTCCGGCAATGAGCAGCGGACTGGACGAATTTGATCTGAAGTTGCTCGATGCAGTCCAACGCAACAACCATCTGACTGCGGATCAACTCGGCGAAAAAGTCTGTCTCTCGGCGGCGGCGGTGCTGCGTCGGCTTCGGCGATTGCGTGAGCGCAAAATTATCGAAGCGGAGGTGGCGGTCGTCTCACCCGATGCGGTGGGCCGAAGTCTCATCGCCATCGTGGAGGTCACGCTCGATACGCATCTCGCGAAGATACTGAAGGAATTTGAGCGAGCCATTCAGTCCGCCCCGGAAGTGATGCAGGGCTACTACGTAACCGGTAACGCAGACTTCATTCTCATCGTCATCGCGAAAAGCATGGAAGACTACAACGCATTTGTCCACGAGTTCTTGTCGAAAAAAGCGCACGTCAAACATTTCAACACGACCGTAGTTATGCACCGCGTAAAATGGGGAATTGCAGTACCGACGGCGCCGTTAGGTTGACGAGGCACGCCTGCATGATAATGAGGCCGGCACGATTCGGACGATCATCTAAGAAACTTTTAAGAAGGATGCAGTTAATCCCGAATGCTTTCGGGACGCTATGCATATGAAACTCACCGCCTTCACCATCGCGGTCGCATTGGCTACCAGCGCTGTCGGCCAACAGAAACCTGAACCAAGACCGAGCGATGCGAGCGGCGATTTGCTTTGGAAAAAGCTCGACGCCCGCGTTGAAGAAATCGCCGCCCGACTCGATGGCGTCATGGGTGTAGCGATTCTCGATCTCACCGACGGTCGGATTCTCTTGCGGAACGCTGACCGCGTGTTTCCCGCCGCCAGTTCCATCAAGCTAGCGATCTTGCTGGAATTGTATCATCAGGATCAGGAAGCGCGCGCGGGTGCCCAAGGGAAGGCCAAGCTGGATGACGTTTACACCTTCGATCCCAGAGACCTGGTCGAAGATAGCCGGATCATGGTGGGTCTTACTGCGGGCGTCACGCGGGTTACCAACCGCGACTTGGCGCAATTTATGATTGCTGTGAGCGACAACGCCGCCGCCAACATCTTGTACGATCGTGTGGGCAAGGACAACGTAAATGCAACGCTGCGCGGCCTCGGGCTGTCCAAAACGATGCTGCGGCGCAAAATGATGGATGTCGCAGCGGCTCGACGCGGCGAGGAGAACGTTGCCACCCCGCAGGAGATGGTCCGGCTATTGGAAGCTATCCATAAAGAGAAAGTGCTAAACAAGCAATCGAACGCGGAGTTGATCAAGCAGCTATCGACATTGAAAGGTAGTTATATTCCACGTTATCTGCCCGAGGGTGTTCAAGTAGCTAACAAACCCGGAGGGTTGGAAGGTGTACGGACGGATTCAGGTATCGTTTTTGTGCAAAACCGGCCGTTTGCCATAACTGTGATGACGGCCTACGACCACGACGGGAGAGCTGCCGAGCGTGACATTAGCGAGGTTGCTCTCGAAGCGTACCACTACTTCGAGATGCGCAGCAAGACCTCCGAGTATGGCCGCATACTCCCACCGCACGAACCCGCTAAGTGATGGGACCTGGCTCGAATTCTCAGAGCACCTGAGAAGGATCGACATCGACGGTCACGGTCACGTCCGCTCTGAATACGAATACTCGGACGAGTCCGGTCGCCAGCCACACTCGATTGTTGAGACGGTGGATTACACAATTTCCGCGACGCGATCCGGCTTCCACGTGCACTGACTAAATGTCGATTAACCATCGGCTTATCAAGACAGGAAATCAGGAATGCACGTTTATGAAATTCGACCGCGCAAAGATCGGCGTGGGGTCGATTTGATTTCCGATGCGCTGCCATTTGCCACGCGCTTTTCAAGTCACGCGCATCAAGGTAGAGTGCTCTCGTGACGAACGCTTCGTCAAGGCGCGCAGAGTGAATCCCAAGAACTTCTTCGCTGAGCTGAAACGACGCAATGTCTACAAAGTCGCGATCGCGTACGCAGTCGTCGCGTGGTTGCTCATCCAAATCGCGACGCAGGTCTTTCCATTTTTCGAAATTCCAAATTGGGCGGTGCGGCTCGTTGTGCTCGTCATCATGATTGGCTTTCCCGTCGCTCTGATTTTGGCATGGGCATTCGAGCTAACCCGAGAAGGCATCAAGCGAACGGAAGATGTTCGGCCTAACGAATCGATCAAGCGTAAAACCGAGCACAGGTTTAGCACGCTAATTATTGTCGCCGCGGTGATCGCAGCTGGGCTGCTGACGTTTCATTTTTCCCAGCAGCATAAAGTCGCGGCCGTCGCGCCTCCCGCATCGAACAATAAATCCGTGGCCGTTCTGCCTTTCGAGAATTTGAGTTCGGACAAAGAAAACGCCTTCTTCGCCCAAGGTATCCAGGACGAAATCATCACCACGCTCTCGAAAATCAGCGGGCTCAGAGTCATCTCGCGCACTTCTACGGCACATTACAAAAGCGCGCCGGAGAATCTTTCCGAAATTGCGGGCGAACTCCGCGTTGCTAACGTTCTCGAAGGAAGCGTGCAGAGGTCGGGCGACCGCGTCCACATTAACGTCCAGCTCATTCAAGCAGAGACCGACGCGCATCTATGGGCGCAGAGTTACGATCGCGAGTTGATCGATATTTTTAGTGTCGAAGGTGAAGTGGCGAAGCGGATTGCCGACGCTCTCAGAGCAACGCTCTCGCCACAGGAAAAAGTGCGCGTCGAAACAAAACCAACGGACAACACCGACGCTTACGTTCTCTATCTCCAAGGCCGCGAATACCAAACGCGGCCCGATAACTTCTTGCAGGATTTTCGGACCGCGGCCCAACTTTTCGAGCAAGCGATCGCACTCGACCCCAATTTTGCCCTCGCGCACGCGCGACTCTCCGCCGCGACAAGTCAAATTTATCATTGGTTCGAACCGACGGAAGCACGCAGACAAAAGGCTCGCGCGGAGGCGATCGAAGCTTTGCGCTTGCAGCCGGACTTGGGCGAAGCCCATGCCGCGCTTGGGCTGTATTTATATTATGAAGAAGCGGACTACCAGGGAGCGTTGCGCGAATTCGGCCTCGCCGCGCGGGTGCTGCCGAATGATGGCGATGTCGGCCTTTATATCGCCGCTGTGCAGCGACGACAAGGGCATTGGGCCACGGCCATCGCCGCTTACAAACATGCGGAAGCGATTGATCCGCGCAATCAAGTCACGCTCTACGACGCATCGCAAACCTACTTTGGATTGCGCGATTGGGCTGCGGCTTTGCGTGGACTTGATCGCGTACTCGAGCTCGCGCCTGATTCAGTCAATGTGAAGATTCAGCGCGGCTACACCGAATTTTTCCGGAACGGAAGTACGGAGTCAATCAAGACCGCATTGCGAAGTATTCCCGCCAATGTCGATCCGGACGGAGTTGTCACTTTCGCGCGATGGGATGTAGGTCTGATGGACCGAGATCCAGCTGCGGCGGAAAAAGCGCTAGCGCTCTGTCGTCTGGAAGCGATCACCTCGCAACCGGGTGCACCGCTTCCGAAAAGCTACCTGCAAGGCTGCATCGATCTTGTGCGCAACGATACGGCTCGGGCCAAAACTGACTTTGAAACGGCACGACCCGCGCTGGAAAAAACCATGACCGACAGTCCGCAAGACGCGACGCGCCATGCACAGCTCGGACTTCTTTACGCATTCATGGGGCGGAAAGAAGATGCTCTTCGCGAAGCTCGGCGCGCCGTAGAATTGAAACCCGTTTCGCGGGATGCGGTCGAAGGCGGCTCCGCCCAGGCTTTTCAAGCTTTGATCTTCGCGCGCACCGGAGAAACCGACAGAGCCATCGCTGAAATTGAGCGCCTGCTTACGACTCCTTTTACTGTCGACTACGCCGACGAAAGCATCACTCTTTCCGACTTGCGCACACGTTGGGAATGGGACCCGCTGCGAAATGATCCACGATTTCAAAAAATCGTGGCCGGACCGGAGCCGAAGACAATTTACAAATAGCCGACTAAATTTACGCAATTTTCTGTAGCCGCGGTCGCTGACCGCGGCGGTGCCTACGATTCAGCGGATCGATAAACCAGCAAAGCGGCGGCAATATCCTCCACCGCCATCCCGAGAGATTTGAAGATCGTGGTTTCGTTTGCGCGCGACTGAACTTTGCCCGCCAATGCTTCGCCCAGCTCGGCGCAAATCGTCGTGCCGGAAAGAATGACGTCGCCGGACTCTTTCATCGCAGCTTCGCGTGAATCGACGAACACGACGTTTGCCATCGCGTCATCATCTAACTCACGCCAATCGGGCCGACACGCGCCGACCGCATTGACGTGACAACCGGGCTTAAGCCACGATCCTCTTAACAACGGCGTTTTCGAATTGGTTGCAGTCACTGTGACATCTGCGCCGCGCACCGCGTCTTCAGCTGACATCGCTTTCGCGCCAATTTCTTCCGCGAAATGCTCCGCATGCTCTGGCGTGCGACTCGAGACCCGAATTTCCTCAAAATTCCTAACGAGTCGCAATGCTTGCACATGACTGTGCGCTTGCACGCCACTCCCGAGAATTGCGAGAATTTTTGCGTCAGGTGACGCGAGAAGTTTTGTCGCCGCGGCAGAAACGGCCGCGGTGCGCATCTCGGTGATCAATGTTCCGTCCATCACCGCGAGCGGCGTCCCTGTTTGCGAATCGACGAGAAAAATCGTCGCCATGTGTGTCGGGATTCCGCGCTCCGCATTCGACGCGTAAAACGTGACGATCTTTATGCCAAGTCCATCGGGAGTGAGTGCCGGCATCATTCCAAAAAATCCGCCCGGAGGATCGACAGTAATGACCGAGCGCACCGGCTGCCTCACCTTGCCGGCGGAGAAATCGATGAGCGCCTTTTCCATCGCCGGAATTAAGTCCTCCATTCGCAAATGCCGCCGCACGTGTTCCTCGTCGAGATGCAACGGCTCATTACGCTTCATTCGATGTTGGATGTTCGATGTTGGACCTTCGAGATTTCCTTTGCTCTCAACCGCGGATTACGCGGATAACACAGATTTAACCTGAAACCAAAGACCAATCTGGAAACCAAGAAACCAGAAATAAAGCAAAGCCGGATAAATCAGGAGATGAGGAAAAAAGGAACCGATGTGGAAGAGAATTTCCTGACTTCCACGTCCTCTTGAGGATAGAATCGAGTAATGTTTCTTGATCTTGATAGCATCCGCGCGGCGCATGAGCGGATTCGCTTAGACATCAATCATACGCCGGTGCTGACAAGCTCGCGATTGGATGATGCGAGTGGCGCGTCGTTATTTTTTAAGTGCGAGAATTTTCAGAAGATTGGTGCGTTCAAGGCACGCGGCGCGACAAACGCCGTCTTTTCGCTCGACGACGCGACCGCGTTGTGCGGCGTCGCGACGCATTCGTCGGGAAATCATGGCGCTGCGCTCGCGCGCGCGGCGAAACTCCGTGGCATTCCGGCGCACATCGTCATGCCATCGAACTCGGCAAAGGTGAAAGTGCGCGCGGTCGAGACTTACGGCGCGCACATCGTGTTTTGCGAACCGACAGAAGCAGCACGCGAATCCGCATGCGCGGACGTGATCGCCAAAACCGGCGCGACGTTGATTCATTCGTTTGAAAATGAAGACGTGATGGCAGGGCAGGGGACGGCAGCGGTGGAATTGCTTGAGGAGGTTCACGAGGTCGATCTTGTGATGTGTCCGGTCGGCGGTGGTGGATTGCTGTGCGGCACGGCGGTCGCGGCAAAATCGATGCGGCCAAAAATCAAGGTGATTGCGGTCGAGCCGGCGAACGCCGACGATGCGACGCAATCGTTTCGTGCGGGACGATTGATCCACACCGAAAAGAAGTTCACGATCGCCGACGGGCTGCGGACAAATGTCGGCGTGCCGAACTTTCCGATTATCCAGCGCTACGTGGACGACATCGTGACGGTGAGTGAAGAAGCGATTATCTCGGCCATGCGCACAGTTTGGGAGACGATGAAAATTGTCATCGAACCGTCAGCAGCCGTACCGTATGCGGCAATCTTGGAATCAAAGATCGACATCGGCGGAAAACGCGTGGGGATCATTCTCACCGGAGGCAATGTCGATCTCGACGCGTTGCCATGGATGGCACCGCGGTAGGGACATTGCGCTGCGATGTCCGCGGACAGCTCGGCGATCCATGCCCACCTGGCGTGATTTCGCGTGTCGGCTACGACGTCCACAACAACAAAGACGCCGCCCGCGTATTTTACCTCTTTTTCACGTTAACAATGCAACCATTGGCCGCGTCAAAATCGAAACTTCTGTGCAAGAGTGGAGTTCAATTAGTATGAAAACGTTAAGTTTAATGATGGCAATGTTCTTCCTGCTGTTCAGCGCCGTTGTTTCTCGCGGAGCGAATTTGACGAGAATTTCCAATGAAACCGGCGTTCCCGTCGCTATGCTGCAAGCGGAGAGGACGTCGACGGGGCTTGGCTGGGGTGGATTAGAGAAAGCGCACTTGCTAGCTAACGCGTCTGGCCAGAGTTTCGACACCATCGTAGGGAAGTTCCAAGCTGGCGAAGGCTGGGGTAAAATTGCGCATGACTACGGGCTAAACCTGGGCAAGGTCGTGAGCACCGCGCGCCGGTCAAGCCACGCGACATCGCATGCTCCGAACGCCCATGCTAAAACCACTCATGGCAAAAGCAGCTTCCATGGCAAGAGCGCTACTGCAGTCGGCAGGGGCCATGCAGGCTCTATGAGAAGCTTCAGTAGTAGTGGCGGAAGCGCTGGGCACGGCATGAGTGGCATGGGCCATGGACGTGGCCGGTAACTAGGAAGCCGAAGAACGCCTCCAGAGAAGGGATTACTTCAACGTGATCCTGCGCATTGTTTTGGCGCCGAGGATTTCGCGATCGTCGAACCGCTTTACCGCAGTGGCGCGGCGTTGATCCCTTGGTGGCTACTCCACTTCCACTTCGATACCGCTACGGCGTTATGGGATTCATCGGTGTCATCGGCGCCGCCGTTTACAATCTTGTCGCTCGCTGGATTGAGATCACGGGCATTAAAATGCCCATCCCGAACATGATTCCGGCCACGGCTGCAGCGGGCGCAGTCGATGAAGCTTCAGTTCCTTGCGGATGTTGCGCGAACGCGCCCGCCGCCGCGGCCAGCATAAAGATTGGCAGAAAAATTAAACCAGGCAGGCATAAAAGTACTCCTAACATTTTGCCCGACTGCAACGGCGCGCTCCGCTTGATTGTGCGTTTCATGTCGAACCGAGCATGCCCGCAATCGGGTTATCCTGGCAACCAGATTTGGCTCAGGCCAAAGCGCACCGCGCTCACTTGAGCGTGATTTCACGCATGGTCTTGGTGCCGAGGATTTCGCGGATGTCGAGGCGCTTCACCGCGGTGGCGCGGCGTTGATCTTCGGATCCCATGACTTTCTCGATGATCGGGTCCATCTTTTCGCGCAAGCCGTCCAGAGCTGCCATATTCGGGTACTGCACCATGATGAGAATGTTGAAGTCCTGCGACCCGGAGGCGTCGCCATTCAGGATTTTGTAATCGAGGATGATTTTTTGCTTCTTCTCCTCGTCGTAAACCGGCTTCACGGTTCCGCTAATGGATTTCAGATAATCATCTCCCAATCCCGTTTTGGTTTTTATCATGGTGAGCACCCATACCGGCCCTTCGATGTAAGGCGCATTGCTGCGACCTGTGGTGCTACTCATGCCCGGCGGGCTGCTGGTTTGCGCCCAGCAAAGAGCAGTGAAACCAAGATATAGTGTGGCGATAGCTAGGATTTTTGTTTTCATGTCGTTAGGCTCATTTAAGTCGAAACTTTTGGAATTCAACACGCGAGGGGAATCTTTCGAAAAGTTCTCGACGAAGACAACCGGATGTGCCTAAAAATCACCTATAAAAAAACAATTCATTTTGTTTTACGTTGCATTGATCATGGCTGCTCCCATTTGTTTCGGCCAGGCGAGCCCGCCCACGTCGGACAAATTCGCAAAGGAAACGGAGATAACTGACTTGGAAAAAACGGCTTGGGAGGCCTTTAAGAAAAAACAGGCTGACGCGTTTAAAAAGCTTCTCTCGAAACGCTACTGCGGCGTGTACGCCGAGGGAATTAAAAGCGCAGACGCGGAGGCCGCGGACATGGCGAAGGTCGATCTGCGCGACTACTCATTGGGCGATATGAAGGTAATATTCCCGAGCGTTGGCGTCGCAGTCGTAACATACAAGGCGACGCAGCAAGCCACCTTCGCAGGCCAGGACATCTCTGGTGCATACAATTGCGCAAGTGTTTTGATCGTACGCCGTGGAAAATGGCTTGTCGTTTTTCACACTGAGGTAAAGGCGCAGTAAAGTTGGGGCGCGCTGACTCGAAAATCAAAGTGAAGCGAGCGTGTGCCTCGCTTCTACACATCGGTCATCGCCCAGAATTTACGGAACGCACCCGGCCAGCTGCGGTCGATGACACTTTTTCGAGCGGAGATGCCCATGCGTTCCCGCAGTGCGGGATCGGTAACCAGTGCCCGAACGGCGCGCGTGAAGTCATCGACATCGCGCGACTTGGTGATAAGACCATTCGCCTTGTCTTCTACCAACTCTTTAGGTCCGCCGGAATCGGAAACAACGACTGGCACGCCGGAGGACTGCGCTTCGATGATGACGTTGCCGAACGTGTCGGTCGTGCTGGGGAAAACAAAAATATCGGCCGACGCGTAGGCTGTGGCCAATTCTTTGCCCCTGAGATAGCCGGTGAAGAATGCCTCGGGCAACGATTCGGCAAACGCCTCGGAGTACGGGCCGTGACCAACGACCAAAAGTTGCACGGGAAGACCTTCATCGCGTAACCGCCGGTAGGCATCAGCCAGAACATCGAGATCTTTTTCTCGTGAAATCCGGCCGACATAGAGAAGGCGAACCTCGCCATTTTGCGCGCCGAGTTTTTCAAAAAACGCGGGATCGCGCCGTGCTGGAGTGAACAGTTCGGTATCGAGGCCGCGCGGGAAAATTTTCAGTTTCGCGGGATCGAAGCCGCGTTTGATCCAGCTTTGCCGATATTCTTCCGAGTTTATGAAGACGGTGTCGAGCTGACCATAGAACCAGTGCATGTAACCCCATGCGGCGCTTTCGAGAAAGCTATCCTCGGTAAGGATGCGGATGTATTGCGGAAAATCGGTGTGATAAATTCCGCTCGTTTGCAGGTTCAGCATCTTGGCTGCAAGCAGTCCCGTCAATCCGACCGGCCCCGGCGTACTGATGATAATTTCGGTAAATTTTTCCCGCTGAATGTAGTCGAGCATTCGAAGAATCGGCGGGAAGCTTAGCTTTTGCAGCTCGTATTCGGGCAACTCGAATTCGCCGATTGGCTTGAAATTCCTCATCGGGATGTCGTCGATGTTCAGCTCGCCGCGTGAAACGACCACGATCAATTCCTTTCCAGCGGCTGCACCTGCGGCGGTCATTTTTCGAATCGTTGTCGCAACGCCGTTGACGTCATCGAGGGTATCGGTGAACCAGGCGCGTTTGCGATTTTGCAGCGCGGCAGGAACTTCGCCAGTCAACTCTTTGAAAATGCCGCGCAGCCATTTTCGCGACGGCGCCTGGCTGTGAAAACCGTAGATGTACGGCGTGAGGATCACCAGGATCGGCGCAATGGCGCTGAGGGCCTGCATGCTCTCGACCATGTTGCCGCTGCTAATTTGCTGAACGAATTTTTGGAAAAAACGAAACGTGAGCTGCTCGGCAACCATGTTTGCCATGAGAAATGTGCGGCGCTCTGGTTCGCTAACGCCATCCAATCGCTCGGCGAGTTTCGCCTTTACTTCGGGCCGCGAAAAATAACCGGAAAGCTCTTTCCAAAGCGACACATTCGCCGGTTTGAGCAGTTCGAAGATTTTTCCCGACAAGACAGCCTGTCCAAACAAGCTTCCTTTTTCTGCAAGCGTGAATTCGGTTGGATCGCGCCCTTCCATAAAACGCGAAAACATTTTTTCCAGCAACCCCGCGCTCGGTCCGAGCTTTTCGTGGAAACGGTCTTCGATGAAACAGGCGACCGTGTTGTAGAAACCGTGCGACAGGGCGAGGGGAGTTCCACCGTGACCTTCTGCGCTGCAATTGCCGCTGCGAACGTGTTCGAGAAATTGTTTCGCGGAATCTGCCGCGGGCGTTTCGGTATAAGCGGAAGCGGCAAATTGTCCGCCGTGATCATCTGAGCCGCCGACGAAAATCTTTTTCCACGGCTCCGCGTGTGTGGGCGCCAGGTTATGGCGATTTGCGAATAGATCGATCTTGCCGGGTGTCAGTTGGTTAAAAAGAGTCTGGGCAAGATCGCTTAGAAGCGCGTCGCGCAGACCGTTGATCCCCTCGAAATGCTTGAAAAGAAGGATAAGCCGTTCGACGTGACTTGCGTCAAGTTGGCCGTTAACGCTGTAAAGAGGATGGGCAACCGCATGCGCAATTTGCGCCATTTGGAGATAGCGCTGCAGCTCAAAAATATTATCGCGGACACGTTCGACCTCGCGGTGTTGCTCTTGTGAAATTCCCCAAATGAGGATGTGGAGCTTGCATGGATCGTGCGGAAAATACGTCGTGACCTGTTCGCTAATAAACGTCGCAGGCAAATCTGCAATTTGCAGGCAGCCCTCGATTGTATCGTGATCGCTGATCGTCACATAATCCATGCCGCGCTCCAGCAACTGCCGGTGTAGCTCCTTCGGATCCGAGTAGCTGTCGGGAAAATCGAAACGCCGGAACAGCCACTCTTCCGAGCGCGCACTGTAGCGCGAGTGAACGTGAAGGTCGCACTTATTCATGTCTAGCTTCCGCGTCTTAATCTTTGTTCGGCGATCCAGTCCTGGTACGTTGTCGCTGTCCTTGATCCGATCGTCGCGTCGATAAGATTCACAATCTGCCGCCAAATGGCCGGATGAGAACAGTCGGGCGGATGAATGCTCATGCGCAAGAGCGAACTGCTCTTCAAGATCCGGAAGAGCGCAGCGTTCCAGGCACGGCTAACCGCGCATCGGCACCTATTTCGGATGCTGTAAACAATCGATCGCGCAGCAAACTCTCTCCCCGAACGCAGGTCGCACACCGTACGCAGCCGTGTGGTGTATTCCATTCCGGCATCACGCGCGGCGCGCTCCGCTTCCGCGCTAAGCAACCAGGCTGGCGCGACAAAACCGCGCGGCTTCAAATTATGTGCGCGAAATTCATCCCGCGCGGTCGTGATTCGCCGCAGAGCTTCGTCATAATCGAGATCGTAAAATTCAGCTTCGTGCTGCGTGTAAAACCTCGTCAGGAATTTATCGCGCAAACTTTCCTCCGGGCGGCGAGGACGTTCATGAAAATAGCCGTGGATGACAACCTCATGACCGTCCAATTCCAAATCCCGCAGCCACGACACGAACTCTCGGTCTTTTGTGAACAATCCCTGATGGTGATAATCGGGCACAACGAGAAGAGAACAAACGCCCACGCCGCGATGCCCCAGCGAGGTGATCATTTTATCGACAAGCTCGCGACTGGAAGGGGCCACGTCGTGGATCGACACCACCAGAAAATCCCGAGACACGCCTGGCGCAGCCAGGACTGGCAAAAATTCCATTGTCGCTGCCGATTCCATTCAATCAAATTTTCGGCGGTGCTCGTAGGGGGAACAAGTGCAAAAAACTGCGTTCGACTGCTATAGCCGGGTTGACCCCGGCAGATTACTGGGATCACCGATCCCGGGCCACAGCCGTTGCAATGCTTTCGCGAACCGTCATCTGCCGATCTTCACAATAGTTCGAAACTCCGCTGCGGTCAGGGGCATGACGGAGAGACGCGATTGCCGGATGAGTGGAGTCTGTTTGAGGCGCGGGTCGCTTTTGATTTGGCGTAGCGTTACTGGCCGGTGCAGAGGTTTGATTGGCGCAAGATCGACAGCGCTCCAATCGCCCTCCTTCGCTGTGGGGTCGAGATAGGCCGGCCGCGTGACCCTGGCAATGCCGACTACCGCTTTATTCTCGCCGCTGTGATAAAAAAGAGCTTCATCGCCCTTTTGCATTTTGCGCAGATTATTTCGCGCGGTGTAGTTGCGGACGCCTGTCCATGCAGTCTTGCCTTCGCCGACAAAGTCCCACCACGAATAAGAGTCTGGTTCTTGTTTCACCAACCAGTAGTTCTTCATGCGCTAAGGTAGCACAGGCTTCTGGCATGTGGGGAAAGCGCGCGTCTCGCCCTGTCGGCCCCCACGGGCAAGATGTCCATGCCACGCTCCTTATTCGACAACAGGGCTGCTTTATTTCACAATCGACCTGATGCCGCGGCTGCCATTCATTACATTCGAAGGATCGGAAGGATGCGGGAAATCAACGCAGGTAAAAAGACTGGCGGCGCGTTTGGGGCGCTCTCGTATTCCCTTCCTGGTGACGCGCGAGCCAGGCGGTACGCCCATTGGAGAAACCATTCGCGAGCTTCTCCAATTTGCACCACACAACGCCGGCATGACGCCAGAGACCGAGCTGCTGTTATTCGAGGCCAGTCGCAGTCAGCTCGTGCGCGAGACGATCAAACCGGCGCTCGAACGCGGCGTTTGCGTGATCGCCGATCGTTTCTTTGATTCCACAACTGTTTACCAGGGCGCGGCGCGAAAATTAGATCGCCAAATTGTCGAACGGCTGAACGCATTCGCAGTTGGCGGCTGCGTCCCCGATATTACTTTCGTGCTCGATATCGATGCAGCAACCGCGTGCTCCAGAATGCAAGAACCGCGTAGAGCGGATCGAATGGAACAACAACCAGCCGAGTTTTACGAGCGCGTTCGCCAAGCATATCGAGAACTGGCTGAGCGCGAACCAAATCGCATTGTGCTCATCGACGGCTCGGGCAACCCAGACAAGATCGAGAACGAAATTTGGGAAGTGATTTCTTCGCGTTTCTCAGCGCTTGCTTCGGCGTCAAAATCGAAAATCTGACATGGCCTTCTCGCGAGATACAGCGTTCAATCTCCTCCGCCGAACCCATGAGCAAAACCGGCTCGCGCACGCCTACTTGATTTCGGGGCCGCCAGGCAGCGGAAAGCAGCGGCTGGCGGCGGAGCTGGCCAGTCTCGTGAACGGAACAGCGTCGAGCGACGTTTTCTCTGCCAGGGCTCGGGACATTTTCGTTGCCCAACCCGAATCGAAATCCCGGCGCATTGTTATTGAGCAGATTCGCGATCTTGAGCATGCGCTGCAAATGCGCGCGTCAAATGGCCGGCGCAAAGTGGCGATTGTTTCCGATGCCGATCGGCTGCAACCGCAGGCTGCGAACGCGTTTCTCAAGACACTGGAAGAACCGCCGAAGGATTCCTTGCTGCTTCTTCTGAGCGCCTTACCCGAAGCGCTGCCGGAGACCATTCTTTCACGGTGCATCGCAATTCCGCTTGCTCCAGAGGGCCATCCCAAAAACAAAGCGGAAGAAAAAAAACTAGTGAAATTACTTCAACAGACTGTTTGTGAGCAGAGCTGGAGCATCCAGTATGCATATCGATTGGCTCAAGAATTTCAGCGCCTGCTCCGCGCGGTTCGGGAACAAATTAAAAGCGAAACAGATCAGGCATTAAAACAGGAAGAAACGCGCTATAAAGATTCGACCGACGGCGCCTGGCTGGAAGAACGGGAAGAATACTACAAGGCGCTTACGGAAAGTTTTTACCTGCAACGGCGCGCCGGATTGATCGAAACATTATTCGCCTGGTGGTCTGATGTGCTTCGATCGAGCAACCGCGTCGAGCGTCGCAATCTGCCAAATGCAGGAAAGGAAACCGGCGAACTCGCAAGCCGATTCACGACTGCCGAAATTTTGCGGCGCATCCAACGCCTCGAAGAATTGCGCGATCATCTGAGTCGCAATATTCAGGAAGCGCTCGCCATTGAAGTCGCTTTCCTGGCGATCTTCAGTAATTAAACCAGTTGGTTCGTAATCCGCGTTAATGGATTCGGCTTGGCTAGCCACAACGTCTGCGTAATCTGCGGAGATCCAATGAGATTCGAAAACCAAAATACGATTGTGACCGGAGCGGGGCGAGGGATTGGGCGCGCGATCGCAGTGCGCTTTGCGAACCAAGGCGCACGCGTGGCGTGCGTGAGTCTGACAGAAGAAAATGCGAAAAATACCGCCGATGAAATCAATTCGATGCGCCCGGATGCAGCGAAGGCCTACGCGGTGAATGTCGCTGATCATACGGCGGTGCAAAAAGTTGGTGCGCAAATTTTCGAGGACTTCGGCAAGGTCAACGTCCTGGTGAACAACGCTGGCGTAACACGCGATGCACTGGCAATGCGCATGTCGGTGGAAGATTGGGACACGGTTATCAATACGAACTTGCGCGGCGCGTTTAGTTTTACCCAATCGATCGTTCGCTCCATGATAAAACAGCGCGGCGGTCGCATCATTAACATCAGCTCGGTGATCGGGTTGATTGGAAATGCAGGCCAAACAAATTACGCGGCGAGCAAAGCGGGTTTGATCGGGTTTACCAAGGCGCTCGCGCGCGAATTGGCCAGCCGCAATATCACGGTGAATGCGGTGGCGCCGGGATTCATCACCACGGACATGACCGTCGGCTTATCGGATGAAATCAAAAACACGATTCAATCGAAAATTCCTCTTGGCAGAACCGGCACGTCCGAAGACATCGCCAGCGCTGTGGCGTTTCTTGCTTCCGCGGAAGCGAATTACATCACCGGCCAGGTGTTATGTGTGGATGGCGGGATTGTGATGTGATTTTCCAGATTGTACGGGAAGCTGTTGGCTTCCCTGCAGCGCGCCTACACCTTCACACGCGCAGCATGATGGTAATGCGCCCGTTGACCAAAAGAATATCACCGGCTGAAACCCGACATTCGTAAACTGTATTGGCGGCCTCTCCAAACAAGCGGGACGCGAAAATCTGAAGCGGCGAAGCGACGTCATCCAGATGCATCACGTGCAAATGTGCATCCCGCAGCGCAGCCAGGTAGCCCGGCGGCGCGGTCGCGCCCGCCGAGCGCGCACGCAATCCGCCGTGCACGGCAGCGGCTTGGGCAGCGTATTCGAAAGCATGCACAGCCGATAGCCGTCCATCGCGACGCAAAGGATTGGCCGGATCACGATGCGTATTGCTGAAGCAGACAATCGATCGATCGTCCCACTCGTTGACGCGATCCAACAGGCACATTAGACCGGAGTGTGGAATGAGCGTGCGGATTTCCGCTTTGTTAATCGGTATATCGTTGACCGTTTTTAAACCTTTCACGCGAGTTCCGAAGGCGTTCGGAATTGATCCCACAACGAGTAGAAGTTAAACCAGTTGTAAGGCGCAAGGCGCGCGTAATACTCCAACCGCTCGGTGTAACGTTGCATCCAATGCTGAACGTCTTGCGTGCGGCGATCGCGATGCAAAGTGATCTGCTCGGCGAAATGCTCGAAATAAATTTCGTAGCGCTTCCCGCCGCGGTATAGGCCGAAAAACAGGATAACAGGGCAGTGCATTATGGCGGCAAGCAGAATCGGGCCGGCCGGAAACGTAGCCGGCGCACCTAACAACTGACATTCTGTTGTCTTGTCACCGCTGGTGACGCGATCGCCTAACATGCCGATGAGGAAGCCCGCATCCAGGCTCTCCTTGACCTTCAGCAGGGTATCCGGCCGATCCGGCGCGATCACTGTGCTGGCGATCCTCGGGTTCAGCGCATCGAGAAAGCGAGTAATATTTTGGTTGTGCTCGGTGTCCATCAACACCTTGAGCGGGAAGTCTTGTTGCGTTACTCCGAGCGTGCGCAACACTTCAAAGCTGCCAAGATGCGAGCCCAAAAGGATGCAGCCTTTGCCGCTTTCGATTCGCTGGTGCAGAATTTCCTTGTCGTGAAGCGTGACGTCAAAGTACTCGAACTCACCCCTCAACAGATACACGCGATCCAAAATCGTAGCCGCGAAACAATAAAAATGTTGGAAGACATGCCACAAATGGGGCGGACGGCCGCGCACGCGCTTTAGGTATGTGTACGATTCTCGCCGGGCTGCGTGTGCGCTGATTAAAAAATAAAGCGTGATCGGATACAGCAGAAGCCTTGCCGCCCACCGGCCGATATGCACTGCAATCCACGCAATCAGCCGCAGCGACGCAGGTGTGCCGCGTTCCGGCAAGTCCACCCAGTGCTGCGCGTGCACAGCTCTAGCCCCGAAAGCCTTCGGGGTCATTTGTAGGCAGCGGTGTTCTGTCCGCAAATGGCGCCGGCGAAAAAATGCGGATAGATTTCACGAATGCCATCGACGTCCGGCGCGACTTCGGCGTGCTCGAAGCCTGCGCGCCTAAATGCGCGACGCCAGTGATCTGCAGTCAGAAAGCCCGGGTTGGGGCGGATTTCGGGATCTGTCTGGACATCGGTAAAACTTTCCAGAATCTGAAACATCAGCTCGGGGTAGATCGGCTGATTGACATAGGGGCGCAAGCATTCGCCGATTACCAGCCAGCCATCGTCTGCCAGAGCAGAGCGCGCCTGATTCAAGCTAAACAAAAGATCCTTGGAGACATGCAAGACGTTGACTGCATATACGAGATCGAACTCGCCCGGAGCGACGCCTTGAATATCCCACGGCAAATTGAGGTCGAGCGCGGCCCACTCCAATGCCAGCTCAGGATAATGCTTTGCGAGTTCGCGTTGACCGCGCCGCCGGAAGAATGCATTCGGTTCTGTGATGAGGTAGCGTTCTATCCGCGGCACAAGCCGGCGTTCATCAAACGAGCGCAGCAAGGTTTCACTAGCGCTGCCAGCGCCGGCGCCGACTTCCAAAATTCGCAGCCTGGATCCAGTGGACATGCGATCAGCGGCAAGTATCGCACTGACCCAGTTGTTCACAGCGTAAGTTAAATTGTTGTTGTTAAAATAATTGAGCCACAACCGTATACCCTGCGGTCCGAACAGGCTCTGATCGCCGCTCTGCTCGCCGCGAGCGACGGCTGGATAGAGGCTTGCTGCGTGATCTAATAAATCCAAAGTCGCTGCATTGGCGGGATCGATATTAAGTCCGATTGCACGCAAGCGCTCGAGGTCGGGTTGCCATGGCGGATGTCGTAGATGATAAGAGCGCGTTTCACGGTTGGTTCGTGCCTCTATGCAATCGGTCTCGACCAGGCGCTCCAAGATCCAACTCAAGGCGAAACGGAAACGTGACTGAAAAGAAAGCATGTGACCAAGATCATCCGCCGATCGCCATTCACTGAGGTGATCGATCACACCCAATCGGCTCAACAGATCGATGGCTAATTCGACGCTATAACGCTCCATCAGTTCGATGCTTTGGTACAAGCGTTCGCTGGACACCGCTTGTGGGTAATCTTTGAGCCAATGCGCCAGGCGTGGATCGCGCGGCCCAGCCTTGAACGCAGGCGCCTCAGACGATGCGACGTTCACGAGGTCAGCTTGTCCCGTAACTGACCTGAAGTCGACCTTCGACTATCACCCGGTCATCGACACGACAGGAAAAATCGACCTCGTCCTCACCGTCCTGACCCGCGGAAAGACAGATGGTGAACGGCTGCTGAGGCTTTAAGGGCGCGAGAAACTTGACCGCGCGTATGGCGGTAACGTGAGAACCTCCGCGCCACTCGGTCAAAGCTGCGAGGATTTCATCGAGGAGCACTACGCCCGGCACAATAGGCGTGCCGGGGAAATGCCCGAGCAAGCTGGGATGATCAGCGCTGATCGTCCGGCGACCTTCAAAGTTCATGTAATGACTTTTCGCTCACCCCCTCATATCCGGCAACTCCGCATACACCTCGCGCTCGAAGTTTCGATCACACAAGTCACGCTGGAATCGCAACCAGTCTGTGCGAGGTCCTTCTCCCGGGACTGCGGGATCAGGATGACGCCCTGGTAAAGTGTTGCGCCGAAGCCAGTCCTGTTTGATGATCACGCTATGACAGAGAAAGCGACATTCGGTGCGGGATGTTTTTGGGGAGTTGAAGCGACGTTCCGGCAAATCAACGGCGTAACGAACGTAACGGCCGGCTACGCGGGCGGAGCGAAAGATAATCCGACCTATGAAGATGTTTGCACAGACGAGACCGGACACGCTGAGGTGGTCGAAGTGGAATTCGATTCGTCGCAAGTCAGCTACGACCAACTCCTTGATGTTTTTTGGTCGAACCACAATCCAACGACTTTGAATCGGCAAGGCCCCGATGTTGGAACGCAATATCGTTCAGTGATTTTTTATCATTCACCCGAGCAAAAGTCGGCAGCGGAAACATCGAAGGAAACCATCAACAAAAGCGGGCGGTTTCGTCAGCCGGTGGTAACGCAAATTGAACCCGCGCCAAGATTTTGGCGCGCGGAGGAATATCATCAGCGTTATCTGGAAAAGCGCGGGCAAACACACTGCGCGATTTGATCCAATCGCGGATGGGTCGCCACGTAATTCGAACGAAGAATTTTGCCGCGGACGCGGCAGATTTTATCATCGATCAAGCGCACCAGGCGCTTGGCGAGCGCAACGAGTTCAGGATTGCGCTCTCGGGCGGGAATACGCCACGGCCGATTTACGCACGGCTCGCGACGATCGCACGCGATCTGCCATGGAAGTTGATTCAAATCACTTTCAGCGACGAACGCTGCGTGCCACCGAATGACCCGCAGAGCAACTTCAGGATGGCCCATGAAATTCTCTTCGTGCCCGCAGCAGTTCCCGAAGACTCGATTGCACGCATGCGCGGTGAAATCGACCCGCAAGTTGCAGCCCGTGAATATGAAGATCATCTCGAGGTTTTGGCGGCACAACGCGGCGAGACCACCTATCGACACGACCTGATTTTGCTCGGCTTGGGGAATGACGGCCATACCGCCTCTTTATTTCCGAACACGGCTGGTCTTGAAGAAAAGAGGCGAAAAGTAATTGCGAATTTTGTGCCAAAATTGAATTCCTGGCGGCTGACGTTCACTTTTCCCCTCATCAACCATGCACGTCAGATCTGTTTTCTGGTGAACGCTACGAAAAACGCCGAGTTGATCGAGCGCGTGCTGGAAGGCGATCAGCAATTGCCCGCCGCGCGAGTGAATCCTCCGGCTGGAGAATTGACATGGATTCTCGGAGAGTGACTTCGCGACATCTCTCACGCTGTCATCCCGAATCCCGCGATGACTGGATGAGGGACCTCGCACAGACACGATCGACCTTCTCAGGCACATGACAATCCAAGTTTCGATTGTGAGGTCCTTCGCTTCGCTCAGGATGACATGTTGTGCATGCGGCGTGCTTGCTACAATTCAACGCACGCTATGAGCACACCGCGCACGATCATCGTTACAGGCTCGGCAGGATTGATCGGCTCGGAAACGGTAAAGCGATTCGCGAAGGCTGGCGCGCGTGTGGTTGGAATCGACAACGATATGCGCGCGCATTTTTTTGGAGCGGAAGCTTCTACGAAGAAAACACGTGACGATCTGATCGCAACGGTTCGCGGTTACGAGCATCACGATCTGGACATTCGGAACGCCTCCGCTGTCCTCGGATTATTCAAACAGCAGCGTGGCGCTATCGATGCAATTGTGCATACCGCTTCGCAACCGTCGCATGATTGGGCAGCTCGCGATCCGCAGACCGATTTTGCAGTCAACGCAAATGGCACTCTGAATCTGCTGGAGGCGGCGCGGCAATTTTCTCCCGAGGCCCCTTTTATTTTTACATCAACAAACAAAGTCTATGGCGATACGCCAAATCGACTGCCACTGCGTGAATTGCCAAAGCGCTGGGAAATTGAGCCGGGACATGAATATGAGCAGGGAATCTCCGAAACGATGAGCATCGATCATAGCAAGCACTCTCTCTTCGGCGCATCCAAAGCTGCGGCCGATCTTCTGGTGCAGGAATATGGACGTTATTTCGGAATGCCGACTGTTTCTTTTCGTGGTGGGTGTCTCACCGGCCCGGCGCATGCCGGCACGGAACTGCACGGTTTTCTTTCTTACCTGATGATCTGCACGGTGAGCGGGCGGCCTTACCGCGTGTTCGGTTACAAGGGTAAACAGGTTCGCGACAACATACACAGCTTCGATCTGGTCGAAGCGTTTGCCGAATTCATTCGGGCGCCGCGCGTCGGGGAGGTGTATAACATCGGCGGCAGTCGCCATAGCAACTGTTCCATGCTGGAGGCGATCGACCGAAAGTTTCAGCAACATTATCCAGGATGGAAATTTCGTTACGGATTGCGCGAAATTCTGGACGAAATTCACACAGCGGTGCGACGTTCGTAATTCGAGAATTGAGATTCGTGAATCGATTCACGATTCACGATTCACGATGTAAGGATGCAACGCTCTCAATACTCTTCGCCCTCGTCTTCTTTCGGCGGCACGATGCGATCGTCAACTGCGTATGCATGAAGCATTACCGCGATGAGGTAAAAGAAAAAGAGACCGATCCCGAATCCTGCGGAGGCGATGGCAGCTAGAAAGACGAAAATCCCGACGGGAACCGCACCAGCCATCCACAAAAAACCTGCCAGTCTGTGACCCTTGTAAATATGCCCCAAACCGGGGATCACACTTAGTATGACCGCGACTGCATCGCTCGCCTTGCCTTCCGCCGTTTCAGTCGCGCTGCGCGTCCAATCGCATCGGTCGCAGCTTTCCGCATCTTTTGGTAACAAATGTCCGCAGTATGGGCATGGCTCTTTGTCGGCCTCCGTCGATGCGGGCTGAGTGCCTGGTGCGTCGGTGTAATCCACGTTCATTTGAATTGGTGACTCAAGGTCACAAGCGGCGCGGAATTCGTCAAGTAAACTCGACATGCCATGCACGCTGTCATCCTGAGCGGAGTCGAAAGTCCCGCGATATTACTTGAGGGTAGCGCATCGGGATTCCTCGGCCCATTCGGCCCGTTCGACTTCGCTCAGGCAAGACTTTCGCTCAGGGCAGGCTTTCGCTCAGAATGACGAGTGTCGGTTTAGCGCTTCCAATCCTCAAAAGCTAGGCTCATAAGTTCGTGGTCGCATGAGACACGTCCTTTTTTGTCTCCTCATCACCCCGCAGACGCTTTACGCCGGGCTGGAGCGATACTCACACCTGGTCGCTGCTGACATTTCGCCTGCCGGGCCGGCGCGCGGTGAGGTGCGCGTGACTTATCTAGGAACGAATGGATTCCAGTTTGAATCGGGAAAACATGCGCTGCTCGTGGATCCTTATTTTTCGCGCATTAATTTTTCGCGTGTGGTTCTGGGTTTGCCTGTGCAACCGAATGTGCATCGCATTTATGAGGCGATGACGCATCTGGCGCGGAAAGTCGATGCAATTGTTGTGACCCATGGGCACATCGATCATTTGCTCGATGCTCCGTTCCTCATGCGCAAAACAGAGGCGCGCCTGATCGCGTCGCGGACAGCCATAGAATTGGCGGAACGCGCAGGCGCTCCCGCATCGCGATGTGACACGGTCACTGCTGGAGACGTTCGTCACATCGGCCCGTGGAAAATTCACGTCCTCCCCGCGACACACGACCGTCTTTTCTGGGTCGTGCCGTTTGCCGGTGAAGCGCGGGGAGCTGGTCCCCCACGGCGGGCCGCCGACTGGGTTTGTGGTGAACCGCTCGCTTATCTAATTGAAGTTGCCGGCGAGCGCATTTTTATCGATTCGGGCGGAACACCTGCCGTATTGCCTCCAGCCGATATCGCACCTGTCGATCTTGCAATTTTGGGTGTGGCATTGCCGGATTCACGCGCACGATTTTCGGCAGCGGTCCGGCTTTTGCGCCCGGGTTATGTGTTTCCAAGCCATCAAGACAATTTTTTTCGACGGTTAAGTGCTGGATTCAAGTTCGGCCCGCTCACAGACTTCCCGGGTCTGCTCCGTAAGTACGAGCGGGATGCGCTTCCTGGGCATTTAATTTTGTTAGATTATTTTCGACCATGGACCCTCCGGCGAGAGTGAACCCGGCATGGGAGCCCCGAAGGTTTTCGGGGCTGTTCCTCGTCGCGCTCGCGCCCGTCGTTCCGCAACTGCTTGGAAGCGCGTTTAACATTTGGTACAATGTGGCTGTTATCGGTCCGCTGTTGGCGACAACTGCTCTCACGCATCGCTTTTTCCTGACTGTCATCATTTACAATGGCGTTATTTATCCGATTGGGATTTGGTTGTGGTTGAATTGCGTTTTTTCTCTGCGGCCCGTATTCGATAGGCTGCGGCGCGGATCGATGATCGATTCCGAAACGCTTGCGCGAGCGCGTCGTCGCGTCATCAATCTGCCATGGTTTGCCGCAGCTATTTCCGCAGCGGCGTGGTTGCTTTGCGTTCCGATCTTTCTTGGCTCGCTCTGGCAGGTGCAAGGCGCTCTCGACCCGCGTTTGTTCTGGCACTTGCCAATTTCGTTTTGCATCTCGGCGTTCATCGCAATCACGCAAACTTTTTTCCTGGTCGAGCTTGCCAGTCACTGGGGGTTGTTCCCTGTTTTTTTTCACGATGCCCGCGCCGATCTCATGCCGGGCGTGCGCACACTTTCGCTGCGCGGCAGAGGCGTAATGTGGGCGATCTCGGCGGCAATTTGTCCAATCGCTTCTCTGCTGTTGCTTTCCTTTGCTCCCGGGACAACCGGACATAACTGGCAATGGTCCGCACTGTTTGTTGGCACAGTGGGAATTGCATTCGGTCTGTGCAGTTCAATTATGATTAGCGAGCTGGTCGCGAAGCCAATTGATCAGCTTCGTGCAGCCGCGCAGAGCGTCGCACGCGGAGAGTTCGATTTTCATTTGCCGAGTGCCCGTGCCGATGAGTTCGGACTGTTAATCGGCGAATTCAATCACATGCTTCGGGAACTAAAGGACAAGGAAAAATTGCGCCAGACCTTCGGCTTGCATGTGGGAAAGCGTGCCGCTGAGCAAATTCTTGCGCGTGATCCTGGTTTGAGCGGCGTGGAAGAAGAGATAACCGTCATGTTCGTGGACATCCGCTCCGCAACGGCGCGGGCCGGCGCATCTCTACCTGCGGAGATGATCGAGATCTTGAATGATTTCTTTCGCGTTACCGTCCGCGTTGTCGAAGAAGCGCATGGCGGGATGGTCAACAAATATTTGGGAGACGGGTTCATGGCAATTTTTGGCGCAGGCGATTCGAAGTCGAAGCATGCCCAGGATGCAGTGACCGCTGGCCAGGAAATCTTGCTCGCCGTGGACGCGCTCAATCGCGACCTGATCGCTCGAAGTCGCGAGCCCCTGCGAATCGGCATTGGAATTCATTCCGGCCCGGCAATCGTCGGCAGCATCGGCTCGCCACAGCGGCTCGAGTTTACGGCAATTGGCAATACCGTGAACATCGCCTCACGCGTCGAGGGCCTCACTAAAACTGTAGCAAAGTCAATGCTGATCACTGAGGCCGTGCGTGATCGTCTGCGCGACCGATCGGGTCTCGAAGAATTGCCGCCGCAAGAAGTACGCGGTGTTCGGGGCTCAGTTTTAGTTTTCGCCCCGCAACACAAGTCTGATCAATAAGGAACGCATCTATTCCTCTCATCCCGCGCGAAATTTAGTATGCCTCTTGTTTCTAAGATTGCTCGATACATTGACGAATACCTGCGCATTCATGAAATCGACGATTGGCCGAATGCGGTTAACGGTCTTCAAATCGAAAATTCCGGTTGCGCGACGAAAATTGGTGCGGCCGTCGATGTTTCGACGCGCGTCTTAACGCAGGCCGCAAGAGAACAGGTCAATTTTTTGATCGTGCATCACGGATTGTTCTGGCCGGGATTGCAGCCGGTGACCGGTTCACTGCGGCGCCAACTGAAACTTGCCCTCGAAAATGATATCGCACTTTACAGCGCGCACTTACCGCTCGACGTCCATCCAAGGGTTGGCAACAACGCTCAGCTTGCTGCGACGCTTGGGCTCAAATCGACGAAGCCATTCCTCGAGGAAAAAGGACGACTCATTGGACTGAAAGCACGCGCGTCATTGTCGCAAGAAGAGCTCATGCGAAAATTGCGGAGAGCGTTGGATGGTTCGGTGAAAGCATTCAACTTTGGCCCAAAACGGACGAATACGATTGGTATCGTCACAGGCGGCGCAGGGTCTGAAATCTACCGAGTCGCCCACGAAAAGATCGACACATTTATCACGGGGGAAGCGCCACATTGGGCTACAGTCGCGGCGGACGAGCTTGGGATGAATCTCCTGCTTGGAGGACATTACGCCACCGAAGTCTTCGGCGTAAAAGCGCTCGCGGCCCATTTGTCCAGGCGCTTTCGTATTTCATGGGCGTTTATCGACTGCCCCACGGGAATGTAATGAGTCTGCCCAGTGCGCACCGTATCGATTTTAGAATACGAAGGTCAGTGTCGAGTTTGAAAATTTCCAGGCTTCGCATTCGGCGTCTTGGGATTCTCTTTGGCGTCCTGACGATGGTGCCGATCGCGATTTGCGGCGCGGCCAGAAGCATTCGGCCGACGCAATTAAGCGGATACAAGGCTGTTCCAGTGCATTACGGACCTCTGAACAAAATGATAATGTCTGTCAACATCGATGGACAGCCCGCGAATTTGCTTGTTGATACCGGTGCCAATCAAATAATCCTGGACGCGAGCGCGGCTGAGTCGTTAGGCGTGAGGCCGTCACCACGGGGTCTGCGCTATATCCGCTTCACCGAAATTAATGGCCAGCTACTCCCCGTAGGCTTTGCGCAGAGTCTGACAGCCGGGAGCATGAATTTTGGCAGCAGCCCAGTGGCGTTGCGTAACTCCAGCACAGGTGGCCGCTTTTCAAACCGCCTGGAAGCTGGGAACCCTGGGATAGCTGGCGTTCTCGGGTTGGATATTCTCCTCCGCCACAAAGCAGTGATTAATTGTCGAACGAAATTCATATTCTTTAAAGTCGACCAGTCGCGACAAGTGCACCTAGCCTCCGTTGCTCTAGCGGACAAATTTACGAAGGTCCCTCTTCGACGAGAGGAAAATGGCGCCTTAACCGTGCCCTGTTCGATTCACGGACAAACCACTCGCCTGCTCGTCGATACAGGCGCCTTTGTTACGACTTTCAACGAAGCTTTTGTAAATTCACTTGGAATCGTGTTGCAGCCGACACGGGCCTCTGCGCATTTTACGAATGGCGTGAGCCGGAAAATCAGTGCTGGCCAGATCAACGATTTTACGATCGGTGATTTTAAAGTGCCACCTGCAAAATTTGGTGCGGTTGTCTTACCCAGCTTCACGCTGGAGCAGGGCAACACAAGAGTCAGTGGGATCCTGGGGATGGATCTACTCTACAAGGCTCGTGGCATCATCGATTTTGATAGCATGAGTTTATTTTTGGAATAGTCAGGTAGAATCGTCGCTTGCGACAGCTCCGAAAGTGCTAGGGGCAACGTTGGTCCTTGTCCATTTATCTCAAAACAAAAGCGGCCACGTGGCTAGCGTGACGGCTAATTAGAGTTGTAGTTGGCGTCGCCTTGTCACGCCGTAGCGCTAAGCGAAGGCGGATGACCCCGGCCACACCTAAAGTATAATGAATGAATAGTGCTACGGATTGTTAAGAACCACTTGCGGGGCCGGTTTGTTCACGTCGAGCTTGGCGTTCACTTTCTGAATTTGGGCGGCCTGCTCTTTGAGGTGCGCTGTGAGAAGCTCCATTCCTTTCTGTTGCTGTGCGACCGTTGACTTTAACTCCGCAATGGTCGCTTCTTGTTCCTGAGTTTTATGATTTTGTTCGTCAACCTTGCGATGCTCTTTGAGGAATTCATTGAGCAGCATTGCGTTCACCTGGTCGTAGCGCACGCTGTAAGGTTTTCCTTCTTTGTCGCGTACCACCAGGTCAGGATTCACCTTTTCCACCTCTTCGGCCACAAGCCCAAACTGCGTTGTACCTGCCGAATCAATCTCCTTCTTGTAGCGGAAGGTGACCGGCTTAAGCGCCAGGAGCGCGTCGCTGGCTTTGTCCATTGGTTTGATTTCTTCCTTAAAGCGCTTTGATGAGACCGTACCAAGCTTATTGGACGAGTTAATGAGAACCGGGGTTCCGGTGGCGGACGCTTGGCCGAAAATGCTCTTTATATAGCAGGCGTTGTTTTCACCAGCAATACCAACCATCTCTGCGCCGACATAGACGTTGTTGTCGCCGGTGGTTTGATTAAAGCCGGCCGAGTCGCCGATGGCGGTGTTGCTATTACCTGTGGTGTCGGACCCGAGCGCTTGATAACCGCGCTTGATAACCGAACGCGTTGTTGAAGAATCCGGTTGTGTTAAACTGAAGTGCCTGCTGACCCACGGCGTTGTTGCCCCCGCCGCTACTGTTGCCGGGACCGTTAGTATTTTGAAGCGCTTGATAACCGACAGCCACATTTGCGCCGTCCTTCGTGTTAGTTCCGTTCGCGACGCTGCTCAGCAGTGCTTGATAACCGACAGCCACGTTACCATCGCCGTCCGTGTTATTAAAGAGCGCGGAAGCGCCGTTGGCCGTGTTGGACGTGCCTGCGGTGTTGTTCTGGAGCGCTCCAGCCCCGTTAGCCATGTTGGCATCGCCGGTGGTGTGGCCAAGTAGCGCCAGAGAACCACTGGCCGTGTTGCTCCCGCCGGTCGTGTTATTATAGAGCGCTTGAAAACCGGTGCCCGTGTTAAGGCCGCCGGTGGCGTTGCTAAAGAGCGCCAGAGAACCACCGGCCATGTTGCTCTCGCCGGAGGTGTTGTGAAAGAGCGCAGCATAACCGTTGGCAGCATTGTCATCGGCGGTGTTATTATAGAGCGCGGCGTAACCGTTGGCCATGTTATAGAAGCCTTCGCTGTTGTTCGCCAGCGCAAAAGCGTCAACGGCATTGTTGTACCACCCGGTGGTATTGCTGTAGAGCGCATAAACGCCAGTGCAGGTGTTGCTGTTGCCGCTGGTATCGCTGAACAGGGAACGAAGACCCGTCGCCGTATTGTTCTGGCCGGCGGTGTCATGATTGAGCGCCTGGAAACCAAAGCCGCTGTTCCAGACGCCACTGGTCAGACTAACGAGCGCCCCATTACCGTGGGCGGTATTAGTTTGCGCTTGCGCTTGTTGCGAAAACGCAAAGCAGACTAGCAGCCGCGCCATAAAGGCGAGAGAATTTCTCGTTTTGGGGTTGAATAGTGGTTGAATAGTTTGTGAGATATCATCGTAGTTTTTTCTTTTCTCCCGGCGGGTTTGGTTATGTGACTGCTCTGAAAGAGGCAGAGAGAAGCTGCCGAGGGAATAAGCCTTCTCTATCTCATCCAGGTCCAATTTGCCCTAAATCGCCTAAGCGAATATCCCCCTTGCAGCGTTCCGCCAAAAATCCCCATGATCTGTCAAAAGAAAAAGCAAACGCGGAAACGCCGCCTCGCTCAAGGGTCCAGATCAAACAGAAGGAAACGAAGCAGCGAAGATTACTCTTCGTCCTTCGCAGGACCCTGTTTGTTTCCTGTGTTGTTTTGTGTTGGATCTGCGCGTGAGGACAAGCAAAACAAAACAGCCCCGAGAGTATTCGAGCTGAAGCGAGGCGGCTGTTTGCTTGTAGAGGCGTTTGTGGCAAACGCCTGTTTGTGAAATATGGGAGGGACCTTACTGTCCCACTAATCGCGGCACTGCGGATGTTCCGGAAGTTTTTTCTTTCGTAAAGCCTGAGACGCTGTTCTTTGTTCGCCGATGATTGCGGCGGAAGATCGGCGGATGAGTACGCGCGCGACGGGAGTCGTCGGCATAGCGATTCTGTGCAGTCGTGTACTCGGTTTGATTCGCGAAATGGTGTTTGCGGGTCTGTTCGGCGCAGGGAAAAATCTCGACGCGTTCCTGATGGCGTTTCGGTTGCCGAATTTACTGCGCGATTTGTTCGCTGAGGGCGCGCTGTCAACGGCCTTCATCACGACGTTTTCGAAGAAGATCGCCGTCGAGGGCGACGAATCGGCGTGGCGGCTGGCGAATAAGGTTGCGACGCTCACGGCCGTGTTCATGAGCGCAGTGACGCTGCTTGGGATCGTGTTTGCGCCGCAGCTTGTCGATCTTTTGACATGGGGCAGTTGGTCGCCAGACAAAACCGCGCTGACGATTTTGCTCACCCGAATCATGTGGCCGTTCATGTTGCTCGTGTCACTTGCAGCGCTCGTGATGGGAATACTCAACGCGAAGCACGTTTTCGGCCCGCCGGCCATGGCGTCGAGTTATTTTAATCTCGGGTCGATTATTGGCGGCGTGGCAATCGGCTGGTCGCTCGATCCCCATTTCGGCGCCGGTTCGCTCGTGGGATTGGCAATCGGGACGCTTATCGGTGGCGCGTGGCAATTGATGGGGCAATTCCCTTCTCTGAGGCGCGTGGGCTACAAGTACCGCGCCGATTTTCAATGGCGCGACGAAGGCGTGCGCACGGTGCTTATGCTGATGGGACCGGCGGTAATTGCCGCCAGCGCTGTGCAGGTAAATGTGCTCATCAACAGCGGATTTGCGGCGAGTCTAGGCAACGGGCCGGTAAGCTGGTTAAACATTGCGTTTCGCCTGATGCAGTTGCCGCTCGGAATTTTCGGCGTCGCGATCGGGACCGTTACGCTGCCGTTGGTATCGAAAAGCGCGGCAGTTGGAAACATGGATGAGTTCCGCGCGATCCTCGCTCGCGGAATACGGCTCGCATTTTTGCTGACTATTCCGTCAGCGATTGGGCTCGCGATGCTTGCATCGCCGATCATCAGCGTGATCTACCAGCACGGGCGATTCACTGCCGAAATGACGCGCGAGACTGCCGGCGCACTGCAATTTTACGCGATCGGCCTTGTTTCCTATGCAGTGTTAAAAGTGCTGACGCCGGCGTTCTATGCGATCGGCCAACGCAACACACCAATGGTTGTGAGTTTTCTCGCGATCGGCGCGAATCTTTTTCTCAACTGGCTTTTTACATTCCGGCTTGGGTGGGGACATCGCGGCCTCGCGTTTTCGACAAGCCTCGTTGCGACAATCAACTTTTTTTTGCT